>Ga0105046_10003970_pt1 | contig 23540 bp, 18 predicted proteins | sample MAT03_FD_78385 | JGI IMG/M metagenome (GOLD analysis project Ga0105046, IMG submission 78385) | Freshwater microbial communities from Lake Fryxell liftoff mats and glacier meltwater in Antarctica - MAT-03 (megahit assembly) | ecosystem: Environmental > Aquatic > Freshwater > Ice > Liftoff...
AATACTAACCGGAACATAATAGCAGATGAAAGAGAAACTCAACAAGTTCAAAAAAAAATACTTAGGAGTTTACCATCACAGTTTAATTCTCCAGGGTTAATTAAAAGCGGTAATAGACTACCTTCTCCTTTTAGAAAAAGATAAATATATAATCATACAATTAATCAGATTTTTTACATAGTAAATTAAGGTAGAGTATCTTTATAAGATATACACAAACATGGCAAAAGTATTATTGGGTTCTCAAACTCCTATTCCAAATAAAACGTTTCCTAACAAATCATTTACTAATGATGCAAATTTTTCTTTAGTCCTTACAGAAAAGGAAAAAAAGAAAGATGATTTTAATCTTATTAAAAGATTAGTAAACAACCATGAAGAAACAGGAAGGCAGCAAATTACTGCAAACAAAGATTCTATAACCAAGATGTTTAATCTTGCTAATGGTGTTATTGATAAAAGGGATTACATTAAAGGAGAAACTGATCACAAGTCCGAATTAGAAATGATGGGTGGAGAAAATCTTGAATATGATCTTGAATTTTATCCTATAATTCCCAATATAGTTAATGTCATAGATTCCTTTCCAAGCAAAACCTCCATTAGGTATTCTGCAATGGCAGTAAATCGTGAAGCGCAAAATGAAATCATTGAACAAAAAAATAGCCAGATAAGAAACCTTTTAGTATCCAAGGCTTTCAATCAATACAACGGGAACTTAGAAGCCCAAGGAATAACTCCTGAAACTCAACCTGATGTTTACCAAGAACAAATTCAAATCTTTCAGGCACTTCCTAAAATCCAAAAATATTACAATACTGAATTTAGATTAACTATAGAGCAGTGGTCCAACCATAGACTTAAAAGTGATGAGAAGAAACACTCTATGAAAGAGTTAGATAAAAAAGCACTCCACAATAGAGTTGTTTGTGATAGACCCTTTGTTCATATTAATTTACAAGACTCTGATTATAGACCAGAGGTGTTAAAGCCTGATTTGTGTGCTTGGTTAAAAAGCCCTTATCTTAATGATGTAAGCGAAGGCTATATGTTTATGTGGCTTGAATATGACAATCCTGTTAATCTAATCCAAAGGTTTGGAGACAAGATGAGCAAGGACGACATTAAGAAATTAGAAGGTTATTATAACACCACAAGGTTCACAGCAACAGACAGATCTAATTATCAATTTGAAAAAAGTTCTCCAATAGAAGCAAGTGTTCAAAACTTTTTAGCCTTTAGAAGTGAAACTGATACCAATAAACACAGAGGGGATGAATACAGAGATAATTTAATCGAAGTAATGAATATGTACTTACAAGTACCTCGTAAGTTATATGCTTTGACAATGATCTCTGATGATAAATCTATCTACACAACTCTTGTAAGTGAAGATTACAAAGTAACTTTCGCCCCTCAATACATTCAAGGTAAACCTAAAATTGCTGCCAATCTAATCTATGGAGAACATTTAGAACCGTTTTATAAAAATGAATTGTGGAGAGTTATCAAACTAAACTTCTCAAGAAATCCCAATCCTGATCTATCAGATGATATTTGGGTGATGCTTGAAAAATATCCTATCCAGTTCTCAAGCCCCCTAAGAAAGTATGGCTCTTTAATTCCTGTGCACGGGGGGCCAACTTCAAACGAGTATTCTTCAATTAATTCTATAGTAAAGAAATGTGAGTCGTGGCAAATCTTTTATAACTATTTATGGAATAGAGCAAGCCAACTTCTTCAAACAGAAATAGGCATATTCTTTATGATGAATCAAAACGTTATCCCTCAAGAATCAATGGGGGAATCGTGGGGAAAACACAATGTTGCTAAGTGGTTACTGACAGCAAGAGATACAAGTCTTGCTCCAGTAGATGTTAGTCCTACTAACACAGGTCAATCCAACTTAGGAGCAACAGGAGGTTTTGGTCAAAAAGTAGACCTTACCAGAACAGATGAGGTTCTTCAAAAAATTAAACTTGCTGAAATAATCAAAAGTGAATGTTTAAGTGTAGTAGGGATTAGCCCTCAACTATTAGGAGATATAAGCCCTAATGAAACTGCAACTGGAACTCTTCAAGGAATTAATAGAAGTATAGCCTCTCTTAAGAATATTTATGATGCTCATTTTTCTATGATGGAAAAGGTGAGACAAACTATGTTGGAGTGTGCTAAATACTTAGCAATTCAAGGAGATTCAATAGACGAGACTTATATTAACGACGAAGGAGAAAGAGTAATTTTCCAAACAAATACTGAAAATTTTGCGCTATACCAAATGGGGGTTTATGTCTCTTCAGATTTTGATGATAATCTTTTGAAATTTGAGATTAATGAAATGGTAAAAAGAGACAACACAATGGGGGCAGACGCACTTGATAAAGTTCTTATGCTTTCGGGAGGTTCTACAAGTGACATCATAAGTCAACTTAAAGAATTAAAAAGAGAAAAAGAAAGAATGCAACAAGCCCAACAAAATCAAATCAATCAAATAGAACAAGCAAAAATTACTTCTCAAGAAAAAATTAAAGAAGCCCAAATGCAGTGGGAAAAAGAAAAACTTGTTAGCATACTTGAGAGTGAAGAAAAAATAGCCAACATTAAAGTAATAGGCCAATCTCAATTCGCCCAAGGTGGTGGAGTAGAGGAACTTATAAAGTTAGAAAAACAAGACCTTAATGAAAGAGAACACTATCAATCTATTTTAGACAAATCCCGTAATAGACAACTAACCCAAGAAACTAATCAAATAACCAGAGAGAATGCAAGTAAAGAAATGCAAGAAAAATCTAACATTGAGGATAAAAGATTTCAATTAGAAAGGGAGAAGATTATGGCTAAATTAAAAATTGCGGAAACAGAACTTGCAATAGCCAGAGAAAACAAACCTTAAATAATAAATAAAAAAGTTAATGAGAAGCCTTATCTTTAATAAGATCGTTTTTAACAAATTAAATAGTATCAATTCTAACCAAACAAAATATCTTTAACATGTCGTTTTTCAACAACCCGCAAGAAGTGTTATTTAATATGGGTGATTTTAATGGGACTACACTTCCCACAACCACACCAACAATAATTACTGAACCTGCGACATCAACAGAAGTACCACAAGAATCAAAAACTCTTCCAAAAGTGGAAGATGTAACAACACAAACAGGCACAGAAGACCTTAGTCTTTCAATGGACGGTTTAATTTTCAAAGAAGAACTTCCAATAGAAGAAGAAGTTGTTTCTCCTTATATAGAATTTGCTAATCATATTGGTGAAGCAATATTTGGAGGGCCAATGGAACCTTATGAAGGATTTGATCCAGAAGGGGAACCTACTTTAGAAGTAGTGACTAATTTGATTAGTCACAACTTAGAATTAGAAAGAGAAAAAACCCTTGAGAGATTCTTTGATTCAGTTACTCCACTAACTCAACGCATCATTAGTTATGATGTAGATAGTAAAGGGCAAGACGTTGATCAGTATATCAGGACTTTAGGAGAAGCACAATCTATCAAATCTCTTAACATAGAGAATGAATTAGATCAAGATCGAATCATAAGAACCTGGTATCAAAAAGAAGGCTGGGACACTATCGAAATTGATGACAAGATTGGAGAGTTGAAACAAGCAGGACTTTTAAGCAAAGAAGCGGGAAGGATTAAACCTAAATTAGATATTGCCGCAGAAGAAATTGCTAAAGTTAAAGAAGAAGAAAAGAGAAGAGAGCGAGAGATTGAAACTCAACACAGAGATGCTTATCTACAAAGAGTAGAAAAAGTTTTATCAAAGGATAAAATTGGAGCACTTCAATTCAGTAAAGAAGAGTTAAAGGAATTAGGTTCTGCACTTGTTAGTGACAATACTGAAATTCCTTTACCAAATGGTAAGAAAATTACAATGCCTTATATAGAAGCAGTAATTTATGCACACCGTTACTCTAATAGATTACCTACTGAAAACTTAGTATTAGCAACTTTCTTACTAACTCAACCTGAAAAGTTTGAAGAAAAGTATAGAAAAATGATTGAGACTAAAGTTAATAATGAGGTAATCAAAGACATTAAATATGATAATCAGAAAAAGTCTGGTCAAATAAATGTAGTTGACAAGGGGAAAAAAGAAATGGTCAAAGAAACTCCTTGGAAATTAAAAACAAACTAAAAAATAAAATAAATAAATATGGCAAATACATTACCGCAAAATGGTCTCTTTAATGGGATTTACTTGCAAACGAAAGAATTCAATGCTTCTATGCACCATCTCGACACTGCTCACTTGATGCGCATGAATGCTGGTGCAGGTGGTGGATATGGTAGTTCTACTGATCTTGGTATGATTACTCCTTGGATAACCACTGGTTACATGGAACGTAATGGTATCTTTGATATGATCAACACTACCCAAGGTGTTAAGCGTACCATGATTGATGGTCACATTGCGCGTTTTCAATATCCTATCGCTGATCAACCTTGTTATATTCTTGAAGATATTTCTACCCAAGAAAAACCAGGTCTTGACGATTCACCTTTCAAAATTAAGACGAATCGTAGAGTGGGGGGTAACTTGGCCATTATAAGCCCTGATAAATTTCTTCAATTAGAACTGATTGTTCAACCTGACGAAATTGTAGGAAATGATGCCACTGGTCACATTTTGACTGTCAAACTTAACTCAACAAACAAAAAGTACAAATGGTTTCCAAAAGAACTTTTGCAAGCAGGTACCATTTTTGTACGCACTGGCTCTGTAGGTTCTGAATATTCACGTACTTATGATTCTCTTCCTGATGTCAAAACGGGCTTTAGAGAATACTATTTCCATGTAGGTGAAGGGTATGCTCACAAATACTTTAGTGTAACAAGAGATGCTGCGTATTCTAAAATAAGTGGACATATAACTAAGACTCTCCAAGAGTATCGCAATGTACTTGAACTTTATCAATTTGCTCCTGGCAGTCCTGCAAGTGATGGTGTAATGAGAGGTGAATCTCCCATTGCAGTTTATCAACGCTACTTTCAAATTTCTAAAGAGGCTGCTACTGAAAAAGTAAAACAAGACATTGTTAAAACTGCTTGGATTCCAGTAGTTGAGGCTATCGCAATGGCCGAAGTAGAACGTGATGTAGAATTTTATGCAGTTTGGGGTAGTGGTGGCACTATGAAAATTGATGGTAAAACAGAAATCAATCTTCCTGTTGGTTTATTTCACCAATTCAACTTAGGTTCTTTTGTTTCGTACAATATTCCTAAATTTACTTTAGGTAGATTTGAAGCAATTCTTCTTTCGAGATTGCGTGATAAAATGGATCCTTACGGAACCCAAAAGATAACAATAGGTACTGGCATGGGTGGTTTAAAAATTGCTCGTGATGCAATCAGCAAAAAGTATTTTGGTCAAAACTTCACAGTCCAAGGTGACGAACGTTATGTAAAAGGCACTGACAATCAAACTCTTTATCTTGAAACTCCTAACTTTACGTCTTATCGTTGGGAATATGGTGTGATTGAATTTGTTCATGTACCTGCACTTGATCCTATTTACGCCAATGAATATAACAACCCTTGGTATATGGGTCATAGACTTTCTTCGTTTATGTTTATCATAGATGACTTAAGTGGAATGGGTGGTAACGTAGAGGAACTGGTATATGGTCCTGATTGGGATTTCAATCACTACTTTACAAATGGTAAAATGTCCTATGAAGATATGGGCACCAAACCCTTTCACGGTAACAAAGACATTCCTGGCTTTGAAGTATACATTGAAAAACGTTTCAAAGCATATCGGCTGATTGATCCTACTAAATCTCTTTTGATTAAACCGATTAATCCGTTCACAGGTAAAATGATTTTTGAACCTGCTTTCGTATAAACAACTTAACAAACAAAATCAATTGACATGAGTATAGTAATAAAACAAAGAGTTGCTCATAACAACCCAAAAGGATTTGAAGAGATAGGATTTGCAATATTTCCTGATTGCTCAAGTGAAGTGCAAATTCCTTTTGTGAACAATAAGTATGTTTTGGGCTTTGATGGTGAAACAGAAAAGCAACAATACTTTGAAGGATTGTTAGGAGTTAAATTTGATACACCAGAAGGGCTGGAATTTTTAGATAATTATCGTATTACTTTTAATCACGAAATTAACATTTTGGGTTCCAGCCCAAAAAATGAGTTTGATATACATCTTATTAAAGCCAACAAAGGCTTTGGTTTGATCAAGATGACTGATGAAGATGAAGGTCCGGTAGATAATACTATTTTTCAAATCTTTGACGAGAAAAAAGAGATGGATTCTAAGATTACTAAGAAGGCTATTATTTACGAAGCAATTTCTGAAATTCAGAAACTTTGGGATGGTAATAGAATTAAATTAGTTCTTGTAGCAAAGTATCTTTTTGAAATCAATGCGGGTGTTACAAGCGAACAAATTGCTTATGATAAACTTACTGATTATGTCCAAGTGGATAAAACAATTAGATCTGCTGAAAATGCACAAAGAGTTTTAAAGGCTCTGAAAGTAGACTCTGACTATATGGACGCTGTAGTAGATACTAAAACGGCTATGGCTAAAAACATAATCAGACTTGTAGATGGGTGGTATGTTAATCACGCCACTCAAACTAAACTGGGAAGAAATCTTGAAGACACTGTTATCTTTTTAAATAATCCTAATAATCAAGATGAGTTTGGTACGGGAGGTGTCAGTGATTCTCCTCATACAATAAAGACTCAATTAAAAAACTCCCTAAGGTAACTAAGGTAACTAAGATAACTAAGGGAATATTGCGGGATAGTGTAACGGTAGCACTGAAGGCTCATAACCTTCAAGTCCAGTTCAAATCTGGTGATCGCAACAATTTTAAAACAATAAATATTATTCACAATTAATCTATTTCAAAAATGAACATAGGTACAAGAAGTATCAATTGGGTTGTTAAATCTCTCGCTGCTGCTGGCAAGCATTCTGGAGAACTAAATCCTTTTGAATTTGCCATCCTTGATAAGGATACTTACACTTCCCTTGCCCTTACTAACGTAATGGGTAAAGAATTAGTTCTTGCTGTTGGCTCGCCTAACATGGCCCAAGCAACAGACGGACTTAAAATCAATCGTCTTTACAATCACTTAAACACAGATGTCTCTTTCAAAAGTGGAGATGTTACTCGCATTACAAATCTTCGCTTTCACACTTTCGACAAAGACAACAGAACCAACACTTACTACTTAGGTTATAATAATTTGGACAACTGTAAATCTTTAAAGTTTGAATGCGGTAAAACCTATCAATTCCATATACATGCTTCTGGTCGTCCAGTAAGAAATGTATATGGTCGTGAAATGGCTGAAATTGTAGAAGTGACCACCCCTTGTTGTGATGCAAGTTGTGGATGCCCCAATGGAGTTTTAGATTGCTCAAGAGTAATTGATCTTTTGGTAGAAAACATTAAAACTAATATCTTTTGGGTAAATCGTTTCTTTGATGTTTCAAAAGTAATGACTTGTTCACCTGCTCCAGATCCTCTTACCACAATAGATTATGAAAAGTACTGTGTTACTGTTTGTGATAGTGGTCGTGCAGAAGATCTTGCAAATGTTCAGAATCAATATCCTACTTTAAAAGTAACTTTGAAAAGTAGAGTTGGTGTTCTTTCTACTTATGAGTTTACTCAACTGGCAATTGCTGGTGCCCCCACTAACTTCTCGCAGTCTACTACCACTCTTGTTGATTGTGGAACTTGCCCTGCTGGTTTTACAACTGTTCCTGCTGGTTTTGCGTATGTCGTAGAAATTGATAACACTAATGCTGACACCAATGCTGGTACTCAACTTACTCAGGTTCAAACTGTTTGGGCTACTGCCACCTTTGCTCAGAAAGAGAATTTTGATCATGGCACTTCCACTTATTATGTAATAAGTTCCGCCGTTCTCGCAATTCCCACAGGCGATGCCAGAATAGTAAAATTAATTGGTGCTGTTCCTGCTAAATGTACTTTGACTACTCCGGTGACAACTGCTTGGGTTCTTTGTGGTGATGGCTATAAAGTAACCAGAGATCTTTGCTTGACTGTAAGTAATGATCCTTGTGTTAACAATGCTACACAACTTGCTGCAATTCAGGCGTTTTATACTAATAATACTGAAATAGTTCCTGGTACTCTTTTGTTAGATGTTGCTACCACTGATTGTATTGCTCGCTTTAATGTAAGTCAATACAACAATGCAATTCTGGAAGATGGTTGTGATACATTTGGTTCCGATGGTGCTAAATTTAACGACCTGCCTACATTTGAAGGAATGAGATGGGAAGTTTGTCCTTGTGTCGGCTGGACTGTAAATGGAGCCGGGTGTCCTGTACCTCCTGTTCCCACAGATGTATGTTGCCAGTGTGGTTTGAAATTCACTACTAAATCTTTTGACGAGATTTATGGCGATTGTACTTGGGACATTAATGAGTATTTGGAAAAAGACCCCATTACTCTGAGTGTTCAACCTTTACTTCCTGATGGTGAGTTTGGTGCTTGTACAGTATTAGATGTTTCATTCACAAAAGTTCAAAGTGCTAAACTGAGAAGTTTACAAGGTCGTGATGTGATCAAAGAAATTCTTTTGACCAGATTTGATCGTCAGGAAAAACTCCTGAACCAAACTGATAAAGAAGGTCTGTTGTTTTTGCAGCGCGAAGGAATTAACTATGGTGTAGACTTGAATGCTTACTATTATGAAATATCAATAGTTCACAATGTAGAGCGTGTTGAAAATCATACTTACTTTGGTGAACGTGAAGAAGTAAATCTGTTTATTCACGAAAAGGATGTATTAGTCTACGAACTTTTGAAAGGTCAGTTGAGTGCTACATTCCCTAATGCTAAAGTAGAATTGCTTTAATTAAATCTTAATTTGAAATGTAATACAAGGGGTGGGGATTATAAGTCCTTGCCCCTTTTTAACTTGGTTTAACCATGACTGTAATAGAATGTTATCAGTATGTACAAAACAGATTAAATAAACTATCGAGCAATTCGGGAGATAATGTAGTTAAGTTTCAATTTGTTGAAGTGTTTAATACTGTACAAGATCAGTGGGTGGAAACCCGCGTGAAATTGAATGATTCTAATTCTGTGCGTATAGATGAACTACAAAGCATTACAATTTCTGCTAATTTGGTTCCTGTTAAGTTAGACACATATTCTTATGTTAATTTACCAACAGATTATTATCATGTTAAAAGAGTTATAGGATACTTACCGTGCCCTATTTATGCTTACCCAGTTAAAGAAAGCGATGTCAATAGATACTTAAGTGATGAGTTTTGGAAACCATCTATAGAATGGGAAGAAACCTTCTACACTATATTGGATAATAAACTTCGTCTTTATGGAGATTTTGCTATTCCTAATCTTGATTTAGTTTATTATAGAACACCATTGCGAATTAACATGGCTGATGGATTTACAGATTTAAATGGAGACTTAAATACAGATATTAATCCTGAATTTAAAAATTCTTCTTTAATAGAAATTTTAAATGAAACAGTTATGATTTTAGCAAGTGACACGATGGATCAATGGAGATACCAAACAATGGGTCAAAGAGTGGCTCAAAACACCTAAACAATGAACACAACCATTTTGGATTTTTTAAGTTATGACACTCAGTATTCTATTGTTACAGTAGATGCTTCTATTTACAATCCCGATGTTCCAATTACCCAACCAACCATTGATATAACACCACCTAACTTTTCTTGTGGTTCTCCTTTTAATTATATACCCAACGGAACTTTTAATACTAATTCTTATATTTTAGGGTGGTCGCAGCAAAACTGCCCAACTGAATTAACTGATGGGTTGTGGGTGTTTAAAATATCTATTTGCCCTAATGATCAACTTGTTAAAGAAAAAAATTACTTAAGAATTTATTCAACAAAAAATAGTATCTTAAGTAGAATTGTTTCTCTGAAAGAGAATCATGATGAAAAAGAAGCAACTAAATTACTTTACGTACTTCAAGATTTAGAAGTGTCTAAATATATGGTAGAACATTTGTGTGAAGTAGAAAAAGGAATTATTTTGTTTAATGCTATTTGTGAACAAGTTAAACGAGGTTGCACCTATTGCTAATGGCTTGTTCTTCATGTGGGTCTAAGCAACAAGCACAAACTAATTTAGTTAGTTTAAGAAGAGTTGAAATTGTCGTTGGGCCATGTTTTTATACAAAAGAAGAACTTGAGACTAAACTGATAATTGCACTTAACAGTTTAAATTGGAACCAAGTTACATTTTTAAAATCAGCAATTAACAGATATGAAATTAATTGTAATGAGTTTAATGACTATATACTATGAGTAATACTTGTGATACTTGGAATGCTATCTACCACAACTGGTTAAGTAAGGCTTACGGATTAAGTAAATCTAACCAAGTATCTAACTTTAATAGACTGCTTCTTAAACTTGAAATACATAAATTAAATATAAACAAATGTCTAAATATATAACTAATCCTATCTCATCTAATCAAGTAACAGAAGTCCCAATTCTTAAACCAGATTGTGCAGACTTTTGTGGTAGGGATTTAAACGCCTGGCTTAAATGGTTAGTAGATCAGCAATGTAAATATAACTGGAAGAACTTTGATATATCTTGCTTAGATACAACCATACCAGATTGTGAAAAAGATTTAGATACTATTCTTAAAGTAATAGTAGAAAACATTTGCACACTTGGGTTGACTTCGGGGGATTCTGGTTGTTGCGGAGAATGCACCCAAGATTCAATAAATCTTATCCTTGAAAGAGGATGGGAAGACTTTGCAATTCAAAGTCCTGCTCAAGCAATCAGAGATGGAAATATAGTACATTTAAAAGGTAGAATTAGTGGCAATGGATCTACTTTTGTTCCAATTGCATCTATACCAGATATAACATTTAGACCAAACTATACAAGAAGAGTTACTTTTGCAAATACTTTCTTTTTATCAGCAAGTCGTGCTGAATTAGAAATTGGGTCTGATGGAAACATTAATATTGTATGGTCTGGTGTAACACCAAATGTGTCTCAAACAGGAGACATTTGGTTAGATGGTGTTTCATTTATAATCAATTAAATTAAAAAACTAAAAATATGGCTTGCTCTTGCACAACTTGTAATACTCCTACTGCTTATCCTTGTACAACCTGTAATAATTGCACGCCTGTGTGCGGAGGTTGCGCTACTACTTTAAATGCTGATTGTATCATTTTCAATAAAGACAAACTTTGTTATGAGCCAGACAGTGTAACTAATAACTCTTCACGTACATTAACAACTGTATTGCAAAATGTTTGTGCTCTTGCAAGTGGAATAGTAGAATCTATTTTTAAAGATGCTGATTTTACACTTGTTGCTACAGATAACACCAAAGTGATAACTCTGATTCAGAGTGATTCTGGTGGTACATTCACTATTACTTTACCAGTCAACTCTTTAGATTATGCTGGTAAAATTTACACATTCAGAAATGTTTGTGATAATACATTTGCTACGTGGCAATTTAATATACAAATACCTTATGATTTTGATGCTCTTGCTACATCTGATCAGTATGTAACACTGATGCCGTCAAGTCGTGGTGTTCTTAAACTTGCATTTATAAAAACTAATCCTACTTCTTATGGGTGGGTTATCCTAAATTAGGATATATAAAGTGTTGATTTTGTTTGGTTGTTAGGGTGGTACTGTGAAGTACTGCCCTTTTTGTTTATAAAAAATAATTATCTCATTGATAATCAACACGATACTAAATTTTCTACGTATCTTTACGTGAACTAAATTTGATAAAATGAATCAAGAAAAAGTAAATCAACTACTTAAAGCCTTTACTGAAAAACCAATTAGATTAACTTATTCTTATAAAAAATTAAGTGCACAATTTGATCTCACAGTAGATGAAATTAAAAGTACTAAAAGAATATTAATTGCACAAAAACATTCAACTGTGCAAACCTCATCATTTGAAGAGTTGCTTAAACTGTTGACAACACCTTCTGAAAAAACTACATCTGTTGGTGAGCACACAGTCAAAACAGATAAAGATGGGTCTGTTGAAGTAGAAATACAAGAAGATTCTCAAATTGATGATCCCAAAGAACTGCTTAAATTGGTTAAATTAAATCCTGATGAGTTTGAAGTGATGTCTTTTTGGAGAGGATTTCGCAGAGATAAGTGGTGGGCATCTGTTAAAGCCAAACCTATAACAGGTGGGGTAGATTATCTTAAAGCCTATAGAGAAAGTATTGAGGAATTCCCCAAGATGTCGTATCCTATAATTCATCATATCCATAATAACTCTGACAAAATGGCAGTCGTATGTTTATTTGACATACATTTTGGCAAGTTGGGTTTGTGGGATTATACCGGAAGTAGTGATATTACAGCAAGTGAGGTTATAGAAGAGTTCACCAAACTTGAAATGTTTCTCAAAAAACAAAAAGTAAACAAGATTTTATTACCAATAGGTAATGACTTCTTCAACGTAGATGATTCTCGAATTAGTACAACTTATGGAACTCCTTTGGATAATGATTCTAATCTTTATAGGGTGTTTAAAAGCGGCCTTAATATTATCAGGTATATGATTGAAAGACTTTCTCAACTTGCTCCTGTAGATGTAGTTTTAGTGGCTGGCAATCACGCTAACTACACAGAGACTATTCTGGCTACAAGTATTGCGGCTATATTTAAAGAGTCTACTAACATCAATGTAGATGATTCCCCAAAAGATCGTAAGTACATTAAATTTGATAAAGTTCTTTTAGGGCTAACTCACGGAATAGAAAAGCCTGAAAAGTATGCGGAACTTCTACCGTTTGAGGCTAAAGAATATTTTTCTTCTTGCAATCATTTTGAAATTCTTGTAGGAGATAAACATCACGAGAAAGTTTATAAAAACCCAGTAATAGAAACTGGTGGAGTAGTTGTTAGACAACTTGGGGCATTAACTAAAACAGATAAATGGCATGACAAAAAAGGTTACACCTTAGCAAAAAGAAGATCTTACGTATTAATCTATGATGCTAAACAAGGTCTCGAACTTCAATACACCAACATTGCAAATGAAAACTGAACATCTAACTGTTTTATTTACTACATCTTACATTTAATGGATAGAAAAAAAACTATATTTACAAGTATCTTTAAAAGTAAAGGAGATATTAATTCGTACACTCATCAAACAGTTTCTTTAACATATAGAAAAGAAACTGGCTTAACAAAAGGAGAGCATGAGTTTATAATTAACGAATGCTCTAAACTTATTATTGATACGATAGTAACCAAAAATGATGGATTTAAACTTCCCGAAAGACTTGGTACGTTACTAATAACAGGTAGTCCCCCTCTTGTTCCAATAAAAAGAGATAATCTTTATTCAAAAGATAAAAAGATTTATCATAGGAATTCTAATACCGGAGGATTACTTTTTAGTATTACTTATCTTAACAAACGTAAAAGTGAAGGTAGATATGAAAACTGTAGGTTGTTTACTTTTAGAACAAGCGTTCCCTTACGAAAAGCAATAAGAGAGTCTATTAAGAATAATAAAACATCACAATGGACAGTAGTTACTTCGTATTTAGATAGATACAATAAAAACTCAAATGATGTTTTTATGCCTATGGGAGAATGGTTAATTCAAAAAGAAGAAAGAAGCAGACTCTACAAACTTAATAAATTAAAAAAAGAATTAAATGACCAGGAGAGAAGTAATATCCAGACTTAGAGGAGATATGAAAGAACTTACAAGCGATTCTAAGTATTCTAACAGGCATTTGTGGAATGCCTTTTGGACTGCTGGTAAAACTCTTATTAAAAGAGATGCTGATAATGAGAGAAGAATATATAAAACAGTAAACATTTGGAAAACTCTTTGTATAGGAATGGACCCTGTGTCTCCAATACTTTGTGATTGTATCTCAGTTCCTATGGATTGTGTTCTTTACAAATCACAGTTTAGGCTTCCTAAAATATTAGAGAGTTCTTATGGTTGGATATATCGCCTAATTTCTTCTCCTGATAATTCAAGACAAGTAGTGTTGGTTACTCCCAATGAATTTCAGATTAAAGTTCAAATAAGACACAACAAAGAATTATATGCCTTTGGTCATGATGGGTATCTTTGGAGTAATGCGCCATTCCCTAAGGTGCTTTTTTCAACCTTACCAGAAGGAAATTACAAACACTTTCAGTGTACTGACGAAAGTGACAATACCATTGGGACGGGCAATTGTGGTAGTCTGCTTGATCTTGATTCTGGTATACCGGATTATCTTGAAGACAGTGCTATAAAAATGGCACTTCAAGAATTAGGAGTATTTATAAACAGACCCACAGATAATGTCTCTAATAATTCTGAATCTCAAAGAGAACAATCTATATAATTATGAAGTTTAACCAACCAGAATATAAATATATCCAAGCAAACGTAATTATCAACGAAGTGAAGAATACTCTTTCTTCTTACTTTGATCAGGGTACTTTAGATGAATCCATTATGTATCCTAAAATTATGTGGTGTCTTGGTAAAATGGGGCTTAAGGTTTATCCTCAAAAATCTGACGTAGTGCAACTAAATGGCAAACAGGGTAAACTACCTCTGGATTTTTATAAGTTAAATTATGCAATTGGTTGTGGTCAATTTGACACATGGGAAGACACGAACGGAATAAATCAGTTCACTCCTCATATAACCGAGAAAAGAATATATGAGATTCCAATTTGCAAATCTCAAATGGACTATTGCACAAATGAATGTGGAGAAACTTATGAAGTGATTCAATCATTTGAGCAACTTAAGTTTAGGTATTACGACTTCTTTAATGTGAGAGTAACATCCAGCAATGAGTATTGCTCTAATGCTTGTCCTAATTTAATATCCAACGAGTCTAACGAAGTGGCCATTAGAAATGGATTTGTTTTTACTAACTTCAATGGTTCTGTGCATATAGATTATTTGGCTAAGATGGAAACTCTTGATGGAGACATTTTACTTCCAGACTATCCTCAAATTACAGAATGGATTAAAGCAGTTATTATAGAAGAGTGTTTTAGGAAACTTTTTTACAACGGTGAAAATGCAGTTGCACAAAGACTGTCAAGTGCTCAACAAATTCTAACAGTAAGGCAACTGGAATTTGAATCATTCAGAAGAATGAATGAGTTTCAAGATTTTTATGATGTAAGTAGAATTCTAAAAAGTAGATACTCTAAATATAAAAGTGTTGTTAAAGGACAAGAAGTGTTTAATAGAGGAACTTATGTAACAGTAGGCCAAAAGAACTATGTTTAATTTTCAATATGCAAGACCAAGCCAAACAATTTGTTTTTTCTAAACTTAATTTTAATGAGCATTATTCTTTGTTAGATCAAAGAGATATTGTGTATTTAAGAAACGGTACAATTTCTGGACCAGAAGGAAACAACAATGATGCTTTTATACAAAATCTTCCATCTAATTTTTCTTGTGCGGGATTTCCTTTTGGTTATGACTATGTAGGAGCAATTCAATTAGATAAATTTGAGTATGCAACTTTCTTTGCACAAGGTACTTCATCTAAAATAGGCTTACTTAACACTAACACTTGTCAATATACAGAAGGTGTGACATCAGATTGTTTGGGATTTGATCCTTCATTTCCTATCAGAGGGATTTATAAAAATAACAATAAGGATAATGATCGCAGAATCTATTGGATAGACGGGAAAAATTATAACAGATATTTAGACTTTGACAAAATGATGCTTGGGGATTACCCTAAACTTTATGTGGGGTCTACTTGTGAATCTTGCACTTTAATAGAATTTGAAGAATTAGATTGTAATCAATTAAGATTCAATAAAGAATTTAATATTTCTTGTCTTGAAATAGAACCCAACAGAGAAGGTGTTTTTGCGACTGGTACATATCAAGTTGCTATTGCATGGGGTGAAGACAAAATAAATCTGACTGACTTTTACTTTTCAGATATAGTAAAAGTGCAATCTTACAAAGAAGATATAGGTTTTACAATAAACATAGAATGTAAAGACAATCCTTTTTCACAATTCAATCTTATTTTAATTAGTCAAACTAAAGAAAACAGTTTGGTTATTTATGATTTTGGATATTATGAAAATTCTACCAAAAAAATTACTTTAAGTAATAAAGATACTATTCCTGTCATTGATGCTTCAGTTGCATTAATGAAAAAAGTTTTATATGATAAAAGTCAGCATATTGTAACTAATGAAGAAACTCTTTTATTAGGAAAACATCAAACTGTTGAACCCATTAACTATCAACCTCAAGCAAATCAAATAGGTATTGGTTGGGTTGAAAGAAAAATACCAAAAGATACGGCTTATTTATATCCTAATTTTTTAAGAGATGAAGTGTACGCTTTGGCAATAGAATGGTTTGATCCTAATGGAATTAGCAGAGGAGTCTTTCCTTTACCTGGAAGAGCACTTAGTGATTTTTTTGAAATAGAGTTTGGTGGAAATACTTACCATGAAGGAGATAATATTCCTTCTGGTGCTTATATATATGAAGATGGAAACTGTGATGCAACACCTCAAAAAGTTTGGCAAGTAGAAAACACCGCTACTGTTTTAGTCACAGCAGCAGCAAGTTGCTTTGAATGTTCTCCTTCACCAAGTGAGAGTAAAGCGGGGTTCTTTGGGTACTATGAATGTGAATCAATTACTTACCCTAATGATTTTGAAGTGTGGGGAGATTTAGCATGTCAAAAAGTGAGACACCATAGATTTCCAGCAAGCAACCTAAGTCATATTCACAATCAAGCACAATGTGTTGAATCTGGATCTGGTCGTATAATAATTACTTACATAGAAGATTCTTGTATTAATGCACTTGGAGTAAGACTTGAAGGAGTACAAAAACCCAAAGATGCTAATGGGGACCCTGTTGTAGGAAATTGGAAATACAGACTTCTTTATTCAAGAAGAGAAGGGAATAAATCTATTCTTCACAAAGGTTTGCTTTTTAATACTTTTATTGAAAAATTAGATTCCTTGAACGGTGGAGATAATGAAGATATATACTATCCTAATTATCCTTATAATGATCTAAGACCTGATGAATTCTTATCGACTACACAAACTGATGATCAAGGATCGTTAGAAACACACAATGGGAACACACAATTTTCTCGATCCAGGTTTACTTATCATTCTCCAGATATTCATTTTAAAGAAACTCAAAATGAATTCGGATCTGAAATAAAATTATACACACAAGAAGTTGGTAGCATTCAAGGTAAATATGAACCAGTATATCAACATCCCCAAACTGCTATAGGTGGTACCACACCTGGTGTTAAAACATCTTTTTATAACGCCAGACAATTTAATTCTGTTGCTAATTATGGAAACTGGAATCAACTGTTTAATCCTGAGTTTGATACCAGAAGGAAAATTGTGTATTCTCAATATTTATTACCAATCAAACAAATAGTAGATGACGGAGTTAAGTTTAATAATTATTTAAGAGAAACTTCTTATTATTTTAAAATAGATGAAACTGGCCCAGATATAGTTGAATCATCTATGGACAATGATGTAAGTCGTATTAGAAGGGGAATGATTAATTGTGATTATAGTTTTCATGATTGTTCAACTGTTGACTTAGGTTTTGGGCCTGAGTTAATTCAAGCAGTATCTTATTATGTGGGAATTAAACAAAAGCAAGTTGACCAATATGGGCAATTAGATAGAATTAAATATACTCCTGTTGAACATTGTTTGATAGAAGTATCAGGAGGAGTAGATCCGCAAAGACAATTTTATGGAGGAGATACTTACATTTCTAAACATTCTGTGTTTAGAAAAATGCCCATGTTTACTGATTGGCTATATGATGTTCCTGTTGATACTGACATTGATTATAGAGAACACAGAAATGTTTTATTTCCTCGATATTGGTATGACAATTTATCTGAGGTTAATGACCAATGGAGATTTGATTGTTGGATTGAAAACGCAGGACTGCAATATACAGAAGATGATGGATCTTTTTATATTTGGATAACAGGCAATCTTTATTTTTGGGGAGAATCAGAATTTATTGGAGATTACAGAGAAATGGATTTTACTCCTCAATCCAGATTTTATCCTAAAGTAGATTTTAGCGATATAGCCAGAGCAGATACAATCAGTCTTCAACAAACTTTTTTGTATGACTTTTCTCTTTTAAACTCCTCAATAGAAACTAAGTTCCAAACCAACCTTACAAAAAGTGACGCTGATTTTATTGTAACTTATTCTCTTAAAAATGATTTGCAATCAGGTTCAGATAACTGGCTCAAATTTCTTCCTTTAAACTATACAATTCTCCCAAGAATATATGGAGAATTCACAGGACTTCATTATGTAGACCAATATTCAATTTGGTTTATATTTGAAAATCAAATTCTTTATTCACAAGAAGATGCCACCCTTGTAACTAATCAAGGGCAAACAATATTTGTAGGTCAAGGAGATATTTTTTCAAGAAGACTTAAGAAATTAAGTAATGAACCAACTGGGTATACTGGCTCGGTAGATCCATTATCTTTTCAAAACACCAGGTATGGGACTTTCTATTTTGATAGGTATCGTAAAAAATGGTTTCACTGGACAGGGCAACTTAAAGAAATAAATGATGCAAATGCGTGGTTAAATAAATATTCAAACAATTTTAATCCTGGGTATTTAAACTCGATGATTAGTGTCTTTGATAATTTTACTGAAAATATTTACTTTACTGAAAAGAATAGGTGGACTTTATCGTATAAACCTAAAGGAGAAGGGTTTGTTTCGTTTCATGATTTTATTCCCAACGATTACTTAACTGCACCAAACACTTTTTTAGCAGTAGACAGCACTGGTTTTTGGAAGCACAGGACTGATTCTACAAGTTATGGAAAATACTTTGGTGTTCAATATCCTTTTGAAGTTGGGATCATTTTCTTTACTCCTCAATCTAAGGAACTTCAAAATTTTGAAATCTTTACTGATTGGATTAAGTATGATGACTTTTTTGCCCCTGTTTATTCTAAAGATAAATTTTTTGACAAAGTTTTAGTTTATAATAATAATGGGTCTACGGGACATCTTACTGCTTTACTGAAAGATAAAAATGATTCAAGTCAATCTCTTATTCAAAACAAGGAAACTCTTGGTGTTGCTGAAGTAAGCCAAGTGTTAGACAATACTTATAGAATTAATAAATTAGAAAACAACCACTCGGATACTACACTTCCTAATATTAAATTTGATTCTAATGGATATACCTATGCTCCAGTAAACATCAATTATAATAAAAATCCCAGAGATAAAGAAGATATTAAAGGGAGATGGTTTAAAATACATTTAAGAAGTGAAACTACTAATGATCATAAAGTTCTTGTTCAACTCCTTATTCCAGGGACAGACGTATTAAACAAATGAAACTAACAAATAAGGCTCAAGTCTATCTAAAGAAACTTCAAAATGGTGCTGAAATATTTGACAATCTGATTAATCCAAATCAGTTTGGATCAGATAGTTATAACATAACTAATTTCAATAACACACAGCCACTTTCAAGTATTCCAAATAGTCTCCAAAGAGATTATCAACAATCTATAATAGATAAGCAAAAACAAGATCAACTGTTGCTTAACAATTTAAAAACTACCACCAACTCTTTGGGGCCAAGTCAAACACAGCAACAACTTGATTCTATTGGTAGTGTCTTGGGACAATTAAATCCGTTAACAAAAGTTGGGATGGGGCTTGTTCAAATCTTAGAATCAAAGCAGCAAAAGAAAGAAGCAAGAATAAAAGAGAAAATGTTTGACGAGGAAATGAGAAGAAGAAAAGAACAACAAAGATTAGATGGTTACTATCAAACTCCGTATACTACTTATAAAAAAGGTGGGGAGTATCAGTTGGGTGGTCCAGTAGCAAAAGATTCTAATCTTGATTTGTTTTCTCAATTCTACCAACAACAAGAAGATGCTAATCAACAATATACTCAGAGTCTTCAAGATTACTACGATCAGTTAAATGAAATTTTTAAAAACAGATACCAAACTACCAAAAGGCAAGGTCAAACTATGGTGTCAGAAGGCGTGTCTGACACTGTTGCTGCAATCCAAAAAATAGTTACTTTGGCAGAAGGTGGTGAATACAGAGATGGTGGTGCAATAGATAGATTCAGGAATAAAGTAAGAAGCCGAAGAACTGACAGAAATATTTACTACAAAGATAAAAGACAAGAAGGTGGTGAAGAACCCAACCCCAACCCTAACTTAAAAGATATTTATTCAGAAGAGTTTGATCCTCAAGTCTTTAATGAAGTAGATAAAACAAGAGAAGTTTTAAACCTGGAAATAAGCAAATCTAATCAAGAATTTAATGAAGAAAACATTTTAGTAGATTGGATACTTCAAGATGAAGAACCTAATTATTCTCCTATTGAAGAAGAATACTACCAAGGGTCTGCTCAATTTGATGGAAGCATAATAGATAAGATTGCTCAAAACGAATCAGGTGGAGACTACTCAGTAGTAAATCCAAGAGGAGGAGCAACAGGCAAGTATCAATTTATGCCTGTGTGGTCTGGACAAATAAGAGATTTTATGGGACTTTCTAAAAACTTAAGTAAAGAGCAAATAATGGAAACCTTTAGATCTAATCCAGAAGCACAAGATCAATTTATGAATCATGTAGTAACTGACATCTATGGACCAATAGTAGAAGAATTGAGACCTGTCGCTAAAAAGTACGGCTTTAGTGATAATGATTTAATAAAATTTTTACACTATCGAGGAGAAGGTGACACAAGAAAAAGATTAAAGACGGGCAATTTTGAAGTTTCTCAGGATGAAGTTCAGAAATATAAAAATCCTCAAATCCTTGAATATTTAAACCGATGAAAATTTTATTACTGATAAGTTCTATTTTTCTTTTTTCATATTGTAATGCTCAATCTTACATTGGATTGGAAATAACCGAACCTAAATATATAGGTGTAGTTTTACTACAAGAAATAGATACTACTTTTGTGTTAATGCAAACTAAAACCATCATTTCAATTGATCCAAGAGTTCAATTAAAAGTAGGGTTTATACTCCCAAACAAAAGATTTACTCCAGTTATATACATGCCTGTGTTTAATCTTTCGTTAAAAGAAATGAAATATAACACACCATTGGAGGTTGCAATGAGATACAAATCTAAAGACTTTTTGTTTTTATTAGGATCGGAAATTTATCTGGATAAGGTTTATTATTATCTTAATTTATTAGTTGAATTCAAATGAAAAATAAAAAATCAATTTTTGGTTATCGAAAAGATTCTCCTTATAAAAATCTTCCTTTTATAGATATTCAGTCTAATCAAATTACTATGCAAGGTGTAAACATTCCTATATTGGGAACATCATTAGAAACAGGAGAACAAAAAGTAATGCTACCTAATGCTATGAAAAACTATAATTTTAAAAATACTAAAACAGTACGTGAAGTTCCCCTGTATCAACAAGGTGGAATTACATCTACTATGGAACACCAAATACTTTCTAATTATCTTGCTGGTTTAAATGAAGCAGAGCAAGATCAATTTATAGATTCTTATGAGAATAACACTCTTGAGAATAAGCACCTTATTCTAAATGGAATAACGGAAGATGTCCTTATGAAGAAAGGAGGTAAAGTTAAAAAGAAATGGCCCCAATGGTTGGTTGTACAAAACATTAAGAATGGCAACTTTAATAAAAAGAAACAAAATGGTGGTTTAATACTTGAACCTATTATTCCAGAAACAACCAAAATTAGTCAAGCATTACCTTGGGTAGATTACAATTTTCCAACAGTTCTTCCACTAACAACTTTTAATCCTATGGTTGATTATAATCAACTTTCAGATGAGATGGCTAAGAACTTTTACAAGGCTAAGGTCAATAGCAAGTTTACTAAGTTAATTGACAACAGCCGCGAAAAACAATCTGGTGGATTGGTAAAAAATAATGCCACTCAAATTTCCCAATCTGAAACTCCATCTATTTATGGTGCAAGGATTGGTTATCAAAAAGGAGGTAGTATTCCTGTCTATCCTGAAATGCCGAGAAACATGTCTACTGTAGAAGTAGAAGACAAAGAAACAATGCTTACTCCCAAAGGGCAACTTACTCAGTTTGAAGGAGATACTCATGCTGAGGGTGGAATACCTGTTATATTAGATTCTGGAAGTAAAATCTTTTCAGAATTTTTAAAAGTTCAGCCAGAAATAGTAAAGCAAATAACAGGCAAAGAGTCTAAAAAGAAAATATCATTTGCCAAACTTTCTAAAAGATACCCAACTGAAAACCTCAGAAGAGTTCTTGAAGATAGGGATGCTGATGAATTTGAAAAAGAAACTGCAAGAATCTCTCTGCTTAAACATCAGGCTATTCTTGAGACTTTATTTACAGGTCAAGAGTTAATGAAAAACGAAAACTCTATTCAGGATAAACCTAAGACTTTTCAAAATGGTGCTGTTGTGGGAGCGTTTCCAAGACCTGCAAGTGATAGTGATTATTTAGATTTGTCAAACATAAGTGATAGATTTTACAAACTTACAACAGGAACTATTTTTGATACTGAGACAGGAGAAGACGTATATAGAAATCCTGACACTGGTCTTTATCGATATAGTCCCGAGGACTCACCTCCAGTTGGCTCTACTATTCCTAAACCTATAAGTGATAATAATTATATTCCCATTACAAGAGATAAGTTTCCTGCTCTTGCCACAGAGACCCCGCTGTTTCCTGATAACCTAAACCCAGATGGTTCTACTACCCCTTTAGATATAGTAATGCCTGACAGATCACATCCTGGAAATAAGGTTGCTTTTCCTGTACAAAAAAGAAACAGTGGTTTGGTTACTGCTAAAAAGAACAGCACTTCTTTACTATTACCATTTGCACCTAACCCTAAACCTTTTAGTAATTTCGATACTTTACCTTTATCTTCTGCAACTAATCCTGTTGTATCTCAAAGTAATAATTCTGGTAATAATCTAAATATTTCAAGCAGCGTTCAACCTATCACTACTGCTCCTACAACAGAAGCAAAACAATCTTGGTTTAGTGAAAATAAAGATAAGTTTGGAATCAACTCTAAACTTGCTGGAACCATATTAGATATAGGTATGACTTTATCTGATAACTTAGATATTAATCAGCCAGTTTTAAATGATAGAAGAAAGACTCCTATCTTTAACCGCTTTTACGAGTTTGATGATAAAGAAGCACAAAAAATGTTTTCCACCCAAGTTCAACAAATCAACAACTCTAATTTACCAGAACAAGTCAAGCAAGCACAAATTGCAGAGATTACTTCCAATGCTGCTGACTATCAAGGTAAAGTAGATTTTGCTAATGCTCAAAGATACGAAGGTAAAAGAGAAGCAGATTTGAGCAAACTTCAAACTTATATGGATGCTAATATTGAAACTAAAGTTCAAGACTTAGACGCTTATAGACAAAAGAAAGCAAGAGT
>Ga0105046_10003971_pt1 | contig 23538 bp, 11 predicted proteins | sample MAT03_FD_78385 | JGI IMG/M metagenome (GOLD analysis project Ga0105046, IMG submission 78385) | Freshwater microbial communities from Lake Fryxell liftoff mats and glacier meltwater in Antarctica - MAT-03 (megahit assembly) | ecosystem: Environmental > Aquatic > Freshwater > Ice > Liftoff...
ACGCCATCTGGCGTGTGCTCAACTACCAGTCCTCGTCGGGCAGCTTCGGCCTCTGGGGACCCGGCTCCGGCGACCTCTGGCTCGACTCCTACGTCTCCGACTTCCTGACCAGGGCGCGCGAGAAAGGCTACAACGTGCCGGCTCAGGCCATGAGCCAGGCGCTGGCGAACCTGCAGAACTCGCTCTCCTACGACATCGATCTCGAGGATCGCGGCTCGGAGATCGCCTATGCGCTCTACGTGCTGTCCCGCAACAAGCGGGCCTCGGTCGGCGACCTCAGATATTATTCCGAGACGAAGCTGGAGGCGTTCTCCAGCCCGTTGGCGGTGGCGCAGCTCGCCGCGAGCCTCGCGCTCTACGGCGATGCGCAGCGCTCGGAAGCGGCCTTCACCGCCGCGTTCCAGCTTGCCAAGAACACGCCGGACTACGACTGGTCGCGTTCCGACTACGGGTCGAAACTTCGTGACGGCGCCGCCATGCTGGCTCTCGCCGCCGACAGCAGGCCGATACCATCAGTCGTCCCGGAGCTCATCCGCTTCGTGGCGGCCGAGCGCAGCGCCACGCGCTGGACCTCCACGCAGGACGACGCCTGGATGCTGCTGGCAGCGCGTGCGCTGCAGGCCGGCAACGCCGCGCTTGAGCTCACCGTCGACGGCCAGCCCTACACCGGCGGCTTCTCGCGGACCGTGACCGGCGAGGAACTGGTGGCCGCGCCGATCGTCATCGGCAATGCCGGCAAGAACCCGGTCCAGGCGGTGGTGACGACGGTCGCTGCCCCGGCTGAACCGCTGCCGGCCGGCGGCGACGGCTTCTCGATCGCCCGCACCTACTACCGGATGGACGGCTCGGAGGCCAACGTCACCGAGGTCACGCAGAACGAGCGTTTCGTCGTCGTGCTGCGCGTCACCGAGGACAACGGCTGGGCCTCACGCGTGCTGGTCAACGACCTGTTGCCGGCGGGCTTCGAGATCGACAACCCGCGCCTCGTGTCGAGCGCGGACCTCGCGAATTTCGGCTGGCTTCAGCGCACCGACGCGGCGCACCTGGAGTTCCGCGACGACCGCTTCATCGCCGCCTTCGACCGCGCTGACGGCGCCGACCGCAACATCGCGCTCGCCTATGTGGTGCGCGCGGTGACGCCTGGCGTCTTCGTCCACCCGGCTGCCGGCGTGGAGGACATGTACCGGCCGCAATACTCGGCCCGTACTTCTACCGGCATGATGGAGGTCAAGGCGCCGTAGGGCAACCTGCGATGACCGCTCGTCGCCCCCTCCGCATCCTCGCCGTCGCGGCCGCCTCTGTGGCCGCGCTGGCAGGGGCGTCATGGACGGCCTTCGAGGCCGCCGACCGCGCCTTCCCGCCGCCGTTGCCGGCGAAACTCGCCGTCTCCAGCGAGGTCGCCGACCGCGACGGCGCCCTGCTGCGCGCCTACGCCGCGCCGGATGGCCGCTGGCGGCTTGGCGTCACGCTCGACCAGGTCGACCCTGACTTCGTCAAGATGCTGGTCGCCTACGAGGACAAGCGTTTCTTCGACCATTCCGGCATCGATTTCATCGCGCTCGGCCGGGCCGCGACACAGTTCGCCGCCAACGGCCGCATCGTCTCGGGCGGCTCGACGCTGTCGATGCAGCTCGCCCGCCTGATGGAGCCTCGCAAGAACCGCAGCATCGGCCAGAAACTGCGCCAGATCTTCCGCGCCGTGCAGATCGAGCGGCGGCTGTCGAAGCAGGAAATCCTCGAACGCTACCTGACGCTTGCCCCCTACGGCGGCAACATCGAAGGCGTTCGCGCCGCGTCGCTCGCCTGGTTCGGCAAGGAGCCCAGGCGCCTCGGCGTCTCGGAAGCGGCCCTGCTGGTCGCGCTGCCGCAATTGCCCGAACTGCGCCGTCCCGACCGCAACCCCGCCGGCGCCAAGGGCGCGCGCGACCGGGTGCTTGGACGTTTGGTGACATCGGGCCTGCTCGGCGAAGCCGAGGCCGCGCGCGCCGCGCTGGATGACGTGTCGGCTATCCGCCGTGCCCTGCCCGCGCTTGCCGCCCACGCCGCCGATTCCGCCCTTCGCAACCAGCCCGGCGAGACGACGCACAGCCTTACCATCAAGAAGAGCGTACAGGAAAATCTCGAAGCGGTGGCAATCGAGGCAGCGCGGAAAATCGGTCCCCGCGTCTCCGTCGCCATGGTGCTTGCCGACGCGCTCACCGGCGAAATTCTAGGCGAGGTCGGCTCGGCCGACTATTTCGACGCCAGCCGCTCGGGCTGGATCGACATGACCACCACGCTGCGTTCGCCGGGCTCCACGTTGAAACCCTTCATCTACGGACTTGCGATGGAGGAGGGACTGATCGCGCAGGAGACGCTGATCGAGGACCGCCCTGCCGATTTCGCCGGCTACCGTCCCAAGAACTTCGACATGACCTACCAGGGCGACGTGACGGTGCGCCAGGCGCTACAACTTTCGCTGAACGTACCCGCCATCCGCCTGCTCGACGCCGTCGGTCCGCAGCGTCTCGTCTCGCGCTTCCGCCAGGCCGGCGTCCAGCCGAAGCTGCCGCCGGGCGAAGTGCCCGGGCTGGCCATCGGGCTCGGCGGCGTCGGCCTGTCGCTGCGCGACCTCGTCCAGCTCTATACGGGCCTGTCGAACGGCGGCAAGGCCAAGGTGCTGCGCGACGGCGCCGAGGCTGCGCCGCCCTCCCCGCTGGCCAACGGCATGGTGCTGGAAGCGCAGGCCGCATGGCAGATCACGGATGTACTGTCAGGGGTTCGGCCACCCGTCGGAGCCGCCCAGCGCGGCATCGCCTACAAGACAGGGACGTCCTATGGCAACCGCGACGCCTGGTCGATCGGCTATGACGGCCGCTACGTGCTCGGCGTCTGGGTCGGCCGGCCGGATTCCGGTTCGGTGCCGGGCATATCCGGCTATGTCTCGGCCGCGCCCGTCCTGTTCGAGGCGTTTGCGCGCTCGGGCCTTGCCGCCGCGCCGCTGCGCCGCCCGCCGGCCGGCGCGTTCCGCTCGGCGCATGGCGACCTGCCCGTGACGCTGGAGCGCTTCGTCTCCTCGCAGGGCGAGGCAGCACTTGCGCCGTCGGCCGTGACCGAGCCCGCGCCGCGCATCGTCTTTCCGCCTGATGGCGCGCATGTCGAACTCGGCGTGGCGAATGCAGACGCCAAGCCGCTAGTGCTCAAGCTGCAGGGCGGCCGCGCGCCGTTCCGCTGGCTGGCCAACGGCAAGCCGCTCACCCGGATCGAACGCCGCCGCGAGGCCACCTGGCAACCCGACGGCGCCGGCTATTCCACCTTGACCGTCATCGACGCCGCCGGCCGCGCGGCCAGCGTCAAGGTGTTCGTGGAGTGAGATTTTTCGCGCGGGTGGTGACGGCTGATCTCCCCCCTTATGGGGGAGATGGCCGGCAGGCCAGAGGGGGGCGACGTAGAGCCCTCGCCCTAGCGATTTCACTGACGTTCACATCCCTTCCCTCCCTCGCCGCCGACCTTCCCGCCGGCTTCGTTCGCCTTGCCGATGTCGATGCCACCATCCGCCAGGACATGCGCTACGCAACGTCCGCCAACTTCCTCGGCCGGCCCGCCAAGGGCTACGACGCGCCGGTCTGCATCCTGACCGGGGAGGCTGCGCAAGCGCTGTCGAAGGTCCAGAAGTCCCTCGCCGCCGAAAACCTCACCCTCGTCGTCTTCGACTGCTACCGACCCGATCGTGCCGTGAAGGATTTCGCCGCCTGGGTCGGCGGGTCGAAATCGAAGGACCCGCTGTGGCACCCCAATGTCAGGCGCAGCGACCTGATCCGGCAGGGCTACATCGCCAGCCGCTCCGGCCATTCGCGCGGCTCCACGATCGACCTCGCCATCGCGCCGGTCACTTCGCCCCCTGCCGCTGATCCGGCCTGCGGCGCGCAGGAGGCGAGCACGCTCGACTTCGGAACCGGCTTCGATTGCCTCGACCCGCAAAGCCGCACAGCCTTTGCGCCGCTCGCGCCCGAGGCGATCAAGAGCCGGAAGCGGCTGGTCGACGCCATGACCTCAGGCGGCTTCACCAACTACAGGAACGAGTGGTGGCATTTCACGCTCAAGGGCGAGCCGTACCCCAGGCAGCGCTTCGACTTCCCGGTGACGCTGGACTGATCCGAAGATGCCGCCAACGACAAGCCGCACGCCGATCGACACTGCGCCTCAGCAGCCCGTCGCTGTCGATCTCGTCCATCGGCTCAATCCGAAAAGATCGGATAAAGCTCGCTGATCGCGGTGTCCTTGTATTTCGCGCCCGGATAGATCTCGCTGATCTGCAGCGCCAGATAGGACGTCTTCAGGGGCGGATTGAAATCGACGCGGCTCGGTCCCCTGACATCCCTGAGCTCGATCGACATATGCGGGCTGTTGTCGGCGGTCGCCTCCAGCATCTTGACGCGCGAATTGTTCGTCCAGGTCCGCTGGTCCTTGTCGTAGCCGTTGACGATCTCGAACCCGGCAAGCGTGCGCTCGCGCCCGAAATGCAGGGTCAGCGTTTCGCCGACCCCATCGGCCTTGTCGCCCTCGACCCAGGCCGTCTCGCGGGTGCCGTCAAACATCATGCCGGGGCTGTAGTGGTTGCTCTTGATCGGCGGCAGAACCGAACTCGCGCAGTAGTCGACATCGAACGGCCCTGAATCGCAGTCGCCGGTCTTCTCGATGGCGCGGGTCGCGGGAACATTCAGCGCGAGCGATTCGTAGATCGATTGCGAGGGCGCCTCGCAGGCGGTGACGGCCCTTTCCTTGGCCAGCTCGGCATAGAAGCTATCCGGATAGCGCCTCTGGAACGCCTCGTAGGCGCCACAGCTTCCGACTTCCACCGCCTGGTCGTAGGCATCCTTCTCGATCGTCGCGGAGGCCGGCGCTGCTTCGGTCGGGGCTGGCGCGCTGCCCGGCGAAAAGGCGAACCGGCCGGTCAGCGACGAGCTGTCCCACGGCACCTGCGTACCGTTCGTGGTCGCGATCACCTCGTTCCTGACCTCGATCATCACGTCGGAGATGGACTGGCCGGGCGTTGCGATGTTGTCGAGCAGCGCCGCCGTGAACGGCGAGTTCCTGCCCGTGCCGTCTCCAGCCACCGCGTCAGGCTGCGTGGCGAAGGCGATGAAGGTGCCCGAGCCCGACTGGATGCGGCCGAGCCCCTTGTTGAGCGACACCGCCGCCCGGTTCATCGAGCGTGCAAGCTGCTTGGAGAAGGGATTGTCGCGACAGGCATCGAGGAAGACGATGTTGGTGCGGCTGCCACGATCGAGCTGCTGCATCACGCCCGACAGCGACACCAGCGACAGGTCGATTTCCGATTCGAACTCGACCAGCGCATCGACCGGTACCAGATAGTTCTGGCCGTTCACCTGCAGTCCATGCCCGGCATAGAAAAACAGCGCCACGTCAGCCTTTTCGGCAGCGCGCCCGAACTGGATCAGCGCCTGAACCAGCGCGCGCCGGTCGAGGTCGGTGCCACCGAACACCTCGAAGCCCAGCCCCTTCAGCTTTTCCGACAGGTCGGCGGCGTCGTTCTTCGGGTTGCGCAACTGTCCGATATGCTCATAGGCCGAATTGCCGACCACCAGTGCGACCCGCTCCTGCGCCGCCGCCATCCGGATCAACGCCGCGCATACGCACATCGCGAAAGCGACAATTCTCAACAAAGCCAACGGGTAAGCCCCCACGCGGCCGAGAAGCCCGCCGCCAGCCGATCTAAGTCGGGGCAAAACCACTTGTCAAATGCGCCCTTGGCTGACGTGATTGCGCGGGTGTCCGCTGTGGACCCCGCATGAGACAGCGCGTTTTTATCGTCAACCCTTGAATGGGTCGGGCCGATTGGAAGAAATTTCCAATCCTGAAGGAAAGCGATAGGAATTTTGCTCATCAAGCACCAAAAAAGGAACTGTCCATCACGATCTTAATTCTATAAAATTGGTAGAGTTTGCATGCGAACGACGGAGGCAGAATCCCATGACCAGTTTCGCATCCCGCTCGCTTCTCGCAGGACTGCTGGGCGGCGCCATGCAGTTCGGCGTTTTCGGCTTCGCCTTCGCCGACACCACCCTGCTCAACGTGTCTTATGACCCGACCAGGGAACTCTACAAGGATTTCAACGCCGCCTTCGCCGCCAAGTGGAAGGCCGATACCGGCGAAACGGTCACCATCCGGCAGTCGCACGGAGGCTCGGGCAAGCAGGCCCGCTCCGTGATCGACGGCCTGGAGGCCGACGTGGTGACGCTGGCGCTTGAAAGCGACATCGACGCCATCGTCAAGAATTCCGGCAAGCTCAACCCCGACTGGCGCCAGCGCCTGCCGCAAAATTCCGCACCCTACACGTCGACCATCGTGTTCCTGGTCCGCAAGGGCAATCCCAAGGGCATCGATGACTGGGGCGACCTCGTGAAGGGCGACGTGCAGATCATCACCCCGAACCCTAAAACGTCGGGCGGTGCGCGCTGGAACTATCTTGCCGCCTGGGCATGGGCCCACAAGCATTTCAACGGCGACGAGGCGAAGATCAAGGAATACATCGCCGACCTCTTCAAGCGGGCGCCCGTCCTCGACACCGGCGCGCGCGCCTCGCTGACCACCTTCGCCCAGCGGCAGATCGGCGACGTGCTCCTCGCGTGGGAGAACGAAGCCGCTCTCGCAAGCGCCGAATTCGGCGCCGACTCCTTCGACATCGTGGTGCCACCCTCCTCGATCCTCGCCGAGCCGTCAGTCGCCGTGGTCGACGCGAACGTCGACGCCAAGGGCACGCGCAAGGTCGCCGAGGCGTATCTGACCTACCTCTATTCGGACGAAGGCCAGCAGATCGCCGCCAAACACTTCTACCGACCGTCCAATCCCGACGCAGTGCCGGCGGAAGTCCTGCAGAAGCTGCCAAGACTCGAGTTGGTCTCCATCGACGATCCGATCTTCGGCGGGTGGGCCAAGGCGCAGCCCTACCACTTCGGCGACGGCGGCATTTTCGACCAGATCTACAAGCCGACAAACTGATGACGTCAGCCACCGCTTCGCGAAGATGGCAATTCAAGAGGCCGAGCGTCATTCCGGGTTTCGGACTGACGCTCGGCTTCACGGTTGCATATCTCACGCTCATCATCCTCATCCCGCTGTCCGGCATCGTCTGGCGCACTGCAGAACTCGGCTGGGCTGATTTCTGGGCGATCGTCACCGACGAACGCACCGTCAAGGCGCTGGAAATGTCGTTCGGCGCGGCGCTCATCGCGGCCGCCGTCAACGTCGTGTTCGGCGTCATCCTCGCCTGGGTGCTGGTGCGCTACAGCTTCCCCGGCCGGCGCATCGTGGACGCAGCGGTCGACCTGCCCTTCGCGTTGCCGACCGCCGTGGCGGGCATCGCGCTCGCGGCGATCTATGCGCCCAACGGCTGGATCGGTCAGTTGCTCGCGCCGCTCGGCATCAAGGTCGCCTTCACGCCGCTCGGCATCGTCGTGGCGCTGATCTTCATCGGCCTGCCATTCGTCGTGCGCACCGTGCAGCCTGTGATGGAAGAGATCGACCGCGAGGTCGAGGAAGCAGCCGCCACGCTCGGCGCGACGCGTTTCCAGACTGTCAGCCGCGTCATCCTGCCGGGCCTCGCGCCCGCGGTCCTCACCGGCTTCGCGCTCGCCTTCGCCCGCGCCGTCGGCGAATACGGCTCGGTCATCTTCATCGCCGGCAACATTCCCTACGTGTCCGAGATCGCGCCGCTGCTCATCGTCATACGGCTCGAGGAGTTCAACTACGCCGGCGCCACGGCGGTTGCCGCGATCATGCTGGCGATTTCCTTCGCCATGCTGTTCGTCATCAACCTGATCCAGGCCTGGAGCCGGCGCAGATACGGGTATGGCGTATGAGCGACCGCCGCTACGTCAACGCCACCACGGAATCGCCGGCTGCCCGGGCGGTTCTGATCGCCATTGCCCTTGTCTTCCTTGGGCTGTTCCTGGTCCTGCCGCTGGTCTCGGTCTTCGTCGAGGCGTTCCGGCGCGGCGGCGCGGAGTTCCTCGCCGCTTTCGGTGACGCCGACACGCTGTCGGCGATCCGCCTCACCCTGCTCGTCGCGGCCATCGCCGTGCCGCTCAACATGGTGTTCGGCATCGCCGCAGCCTGGGCCATCGCCAAGTTCGAGTTCAAGGGCAAGGCGTTCCTCACCACGCTGATCGACCTGCCGTTCTCGATCTCGCCTGTTATCTCTGGGCTTGTCTATGTGCTGCTGTTCGGCGCCGGCAGCGTGCTTGGACCCTGGCTGAAGAGCCACGGCATCGAGATCCTCTTCGCCGTGCCCGGTATCGTTCTGGCCACCATCTTCGTTACCTTCCCCTTTGTCGCACGCGAACTGATCCCGCTGATGCAGGACCAGGGCAGCGGCGACGAGGAGGCAGCCCTCTCGCTCGGCGCCAGCGGCTGGCAGACCTTCTGGTATGTCACACTGCCCAACATCAAATGGGGACTGCTCTACGGCGTTCTGCTCTGCAACGCGCGCGCCATGGGCGAGTTCGGCGCGGTATCCGTCGTCTCCGGCCACATTCGCGGGCTCACCAACACCATGCCGCTGCATGTCGAGATCCTCTACAACGAATACAACTTCGTTGCCGCGTTCGCGGTCGCGACGCTGCTTGCCGGGCTGGCGCTCGTCACGCTCGTGCTCAAATCCTTCCTTGAATACCGCTATGGCGACGAGCTCGCCGCCGCGAAGAAGCACTAGGGTCAGATCCATGGACGTCTCCATCCGCAATGTCCGCAAGGAGTTCGACCGGTTCCCGGCGCTGCACGACGTGTCGCTGGATATCCGTTCGGGCGAACTGATCGCACTGCTCGGACCGTCGGGCTCCGGCAAGACGACGCTGCTCCGCCTCATCGCCGGGCTGGAACGCCCCACCGAGGGCGCTGTATTCTTCGGCAACGAGGATGCCTCGCACCGCACCGTGCAGGAGCGCAATGTCGGCTTCGTGTTCCAGCACTACGCACTGTTCCGCCACATGACCGTCGCCGACAACATCGGCTTCGGCCTCAAGGTGCGGCCCGGCGCGACCCGGCCCGAGAAGGCCGCGATCCGCCGCCGCGCATCGGAACTTCTCGACCTCGTGCAGCTTTCGGGCCTGGAGAAGCGCTATCCCGCCCAGCTTTCCGGCGGCCAGCGCCAGCGCGTCGCGCTTGCCCGCGCGCTGGCGATCGAGCCTAGGGTGCTGCTGCTCGACGAGCCTTTCGGCGCCCTCGACGCGCAGGTGAGGCGCGAACTGCGCCGCTGGCTGCGCGATATCCACGACACGACCGGGCACACCACCGTCTTCGTCACCCACGACCAGGAAGAGGCGCTGGAACTCGCCGACCGCGTCGTGGTGATGAGCCAGGGCCGCATCGAGCAGATCGGCAGCGCCGACGATGTCTACGACAGGCCCAACTCGCCGTTCGTCTACGGCTTCATCGGCGAGTCCAGCGCGCTGCCGGTCAGGGTCGACAACGGAGAGCTGTGGCTCGCCGACCGGACCATCGGGCTTGCCGCGCAGGATGTTCCCAACGGCGACGCCACGCTCTATTTCCGGCCGCACGACATCGAATTGCTCGACGGCTGCGGCGGCTGCATCGCCGGCACGGTGGCAGCTTCCCGGCGCGTCGCCGGGACGCGCCGCGTCGAGCTGGAAATCGGCGGCGAGCGCCAGCGCGTCGAGATCGAGTTGCCGGTCGGCCACCCCGCCGCGCAGCGGAGCCGCGTCGCCTTCCGCCCGCGCCGCTACAAGGTGTTTCCAACGGCGTCTGTGTAGGTTACGGGGCCTCAAGAGTGGCGGCGAGCGCGCCCGGTGCTATGTGATGATCAGCGCCGGCCTTTCCGGCCCGGAGTTGTTCATGCCCGTCTCGCCTGCCTTCCGCCCCTCCACTGCCCACGCCTCGCTCGGCGGCGAATTCTACGACGCGGTCGCGCCGGCCGAATTTCCAAAACAAGTCCTGCGTTTTCGCAACCAGCGCTGGGCCGAACGGGTCGGCCTTGACAGTCTGACCGACGCCGAATGGCTCGACCACTTCGCCCGTTTCAGCCCCCTGCCCGGCAGCTTCCCCGAGCCGCTCGCGCTGCGCTATCACGGCCACCAGTTCCGCACCTACAACCCCGACCTCGGCGACGGCCGCGGCTTCCTGTTTGCCCAATTGCACGATCTTGCGGACGGCCGCCTGCTCGACCTCGCCACCAAGGGCAGCGGCCGCACGCCATGGTCGCGCACCGCCGATGGTCGCCTCACGCTGAAGGGCGGGGTGCGCGAAGTCCTCGCCACCGAGATGCTGGAGGCGCTTGGCGTCGACACCTCGAAATCCTTCAGCCTGATCGAAACCGGCGAGGACCTTATGCGTGGCGACGAGCCATCGCCGACGCGCTCTTCTGTGCTCGTACGGCTCAGCCATTCGCACATCCGCATCGGCAGTTTCCAGCGCTTGCTCTACCTCGATGAACTGAGCAACATCCGCAAGCTGCTCGACCACACGATCCGCACTTATATGCCGGATCCATGGCGCGACGATGCCGAGGCGCGCGCCGTCGTCTTCCTCGAGGAAGTCTGCCGCCGCGTCGCCGCCACCGGGGCAAACTGGATGCTCGGCGGCTTCGTCCACGGCGTGCTCAACACCGACAACATCAACGTCACCGGCGAGAGCTTCGACTACGGCCCGTGGCGCTTCCTGCCCGTGCTCGACCCAGCCTTCACCGCCGCCTATTTCGACGACACCGGCCTCTACGCCTATGGCCGCCAGCCCGACACGCTGCTGTGGAACCTGACGCGGCTTGCGGAATGCCTGCTGCCGGTCGCCGACAAGTCGAAGCTGGAAGAGGTACTGCGCGGCTTCGAGCCGCATTTCCACCGCGCCTTCAACGCCGCGATGCTGCGCCGGCTGGGCCTCGCCTCGGCCGGCGGGGACGCCGCGACCGCGCTCGTCCGCTCGGTCTGGAAATTCCTGATCGACACGAAAGCGCCGTTCGAGCAGTTCTTCTTCGACTGGTTCGGAGGCCGCGCAAGCGAGAAACGCGCCGCAGCGAGCCCTTCGGCGCCGTTCTACGCGGAGGAAAAATTCGAGCCGGTCTTCGCAACCATTGCCGCCCACCGAAGTGCGCCCGACATACGCCTCGACCACGCCTATTTCGCGCGCGAAAAACCCTGCACCATGCTGATCGACGAGGTCGAGGCGCTGTGGGCGCCGATCGCCGACAGCGACGACTGGGCGGCGTTCCATGCGAAACTAGCCGACATCGCGGTGATGCGCGAGTCGTATGCGGTCCTGCCGTAGTTCGGTGGCCCTATTGGGTGGCACGCTCCGCCCGTCGCGCCGCGATCTGGCGCATGGCGATGACGCGGCGGCGGTAGATTTCGGTCCGCATCGCAGTCAGGTGCAGCGTCAGGAACAGCAGCGTGAAGCCGACCGCCATCACCATCAGCGGCCACAGCATGGAGCCATCGATGGTCGGGCCGTCGAGCCGGAACACCGACGCGGGCTGGTGCAGCGTGTTCCACCAGTCGACTGAAAACTTGATGATCGGAATGTTGATGAAGCCGACCAGCGTGATGATCGCCGCGGCCCGCGCCGATTTCGACGGGTCGTCCAGCGCCCGCGTCAGCGCCAGGATGCCGAGATACATCAGCAACAGAACGAACACCGAGGTCAGCCGCGCGTCCCACACCCACCAGGTGCCCCACATCGGCTTGCCCCAGATCGAGCCCGTGGCGAGCGCAAGCGCCGTGAACACCGCGCCGATCGGTGCCGCCGACTTCAGCGCCACATCGGCCAGCGGATGCCGCCAGACCAGCGTGCCGAGCGCGGCAAGCGCCATCAGCGTGTAGCAGAACATGGAAAGCCAGGCGAACGGCACGTGGATATACATGATCCGCACCGTCGTCCCCTGCTGGAAATCCTCAGGCGCGGTGAAGCCTAGATAGAGACCGATGGCGAGCACGGCGAAGCTCGCGCCTGCCAGCCACGGCAGCAGGCGGTCGGTCAAGGCCAGGAACTTCGTTGGATTGGCGAGATCGGAAAGGCGCCTGCCTCTCGTTCCGCTGCCGCTGGTGTTGCTCATGCGAAGCTACATAGACCCGCTGCCAGTTGGCTGCAATTGCACCAACCGCCGCATGAATGGCTCGCGGGAGCGAAGGCTAAGCTGCCGCGGCGTCGACGGCGATCCGGCTGACCCGACGCACTTCCTCGTCGGTCAGCAGTCCGCCGGCCCTGAGCAGGCTGGCAAAGCGGCCGTTGCGGGCCGACAGTTCGGCAAAACCGCCCATTTCCACGATGCGGCCGTTGTCGAGGAAGATGACGAGGTCGGCGTCGCGCACGGTGGTGAGCCGGTGCGCGATGATGAAGGTCGTGCGCCCCGCCCGCAGCCGGTCGATCGCTTCCTTGACGCGCGCCTCGGTTTCCACGTCGAGCGCGCTGGTCGCTTCGTCCAGCACCAGGATCGGCGCGTCCTTGAGGATAGCGCGGGCAAGCGCGATGCGCTGACGCTCGCCGCCCGAAAGCTGGCTCCCGCGTTCGCCTGCCCGCGTGTCGTAGCCTTCACTCTTGGCGAGGATGAAGTCATGCGCCGCGGCGGCGGCGGCCGCGGCATGGATCTCGTTGTTCACCGCGCCGGCCCGGCCGATGCGGATATTCTCTTCAATCGTGCGGTCGAACAGACCGGCGTCCTGGAAGACGGTCGCGATCTGCTGGCGCAGTGACTTGCGGGTTACGCCCCCGATGTCGATGCCGTCGATCATGATGCGTCCGCGCTGCGGCGAATGCACCCGCTGCAGAAGGTTGATGAGCGTCGTCTTGCCGGCTCCGGTCGGGCCAACGATGGCGACCGTCTGTCCCGCCTGAACCTCGAACGAGATGTCGCTGACGCCCTGGCCGGAGTTGGCGAACTGGAAGTCCACTTCCTGGAAGCGAACATGGCCCGTGACGTGCTCCAGTTCGCGAAGGCCGGCCGGCTCCTGCGCGGCGGCGGCGGCGTCCTCGAGCTTGTAGAACTCCTCCAGCTTCACGCGGGCGTCGAACACCTGGTTGACGAAGGCCGATACCTGGTCGAGCCGGCTGATCAGAAGCGTCGCGAAGCCGGTGAAGGCAACGATGTCGCCGATCCTCAATTCGCCGCGCGAAACGAGCAGCGCACCGATCAAGAGCACCACCATCAAGGAAATCGTCGACGACAGGCGGTGCAGCGCGCTGGCAAGCGCCCACCAGTCGAGCACCGGGTTCTGCGCCGAAAGCAGCGCGCGCACATGGTTGCGAAGCGCGTCCGCCTCATGGCTGACCCGGTTGTAGCTCTGCAGCACGGCGACGTTGCCGACCGAGTCGCTCACATGGTCGAAAACCTTGTGATAGTGGCGTTCCACGGATTTCTGGCCGGCGCTGGTCTTGCGCATCACCAGCCGCCCGATCGCAATGTAGAGGATGCCGAGCACCACCAGCACCATCGACATGCGCAGATCGAGCGAAATGGCCACCGGCACCAGCAGCACCAGCGCCACGAAGGTGGAAAGGTGCTGCCGCATGAACTCCAGCCACAGCGAAAACAGCGCGTCGACCGCCCGCAACAGCGTGTGCAGCGTGTTGGACGTGCCCCGCTCGTGATGCCAGGACAGCGGCATGGTGATGACACGCTCGAAGGAATCGCAGATCACTCCGGCACGCCGGGCATGGGCAATTCGATCCGCGCCTCGGGCCACCAGCACGAAGGCTACGATGTTGAAAGCGCCAAGGCCCGCCCAAAGGGCGAGCGTCGGCACCAGGTCCGTCTTGTCGGTGATCGCGTCGATGATGCGGCCAAACAGGATCGGTTCCGCGATCGCGACGATGGCAAGGAAGACGTTCGCGGCGCAGATCAAGGCTACCCGCCTCTTGTCTGCGGCCAGATACCGGAGCGCTCTCCAGTAAATTTCGAACAAAGACAACGCGATTACCTCTTCAGCGAAAAATTGTGCACTGCACCATTGGGCATCTCGTACCCGTTGTTGGCTCGCAAGACAATGCGGTCCAGCAAGTTGCGTTGCGGTTTGCCAAACAAGAAATGGCAACGGTCCGTAACGTCTCGTGATGTCCTAACGGATTGAGAATTATGCGAAAATGGCAGCCTTGCGGCCAAACAATGGCGGCGGCTGCCAGCTCCGTGATGATTTGCGCAAGTCTACGTCGCGATGATTACTGAGATTTCAAGCTCTCCGGCCTGTCGCAGCTGTATTGTCGATCCGGCCGTGCGGTGCCCGTCGACCTCGACCGCCGGCTCGGCGCCTTCTTCCCGCCGCACCACGATGCGGTAGACCGCGTCGGAAAGTCGCAGCGTCGCCCGGTAGCCGTCCCAGTGAGAGGGCAGCGCCGGCTTGATCGTCAGCCGGTCGCCTTCCCTGACGATGCCGAGAATGCTTTCAACGGCGGCGCGGTACATCCAGCCGGCGGAACCCGTGTACCAGGTCCAGCCGCCGCGCCCGCCCTTGTCGGGCGACGAATAGATGTCCGCCGCGATGACGTAGGGCTCGGTGCGGTATTGCTCCGCGGCGTTCTCGTCCAGCGCGTGATTGACCGGGTTGAGCATCGAGAAGCAGCGCCAGGCCTCGTCGACCTTGCCCATCTCGGCCAGCGCGATCACGAACCATGTCGCGGCATGCGTGTATTGCCCGCCATTCTCGCGCACGCCGGGCGGGTAGCTCTTGATATAGCCCGGCTCCCTCGGCGTGTCGTGGAACGGCGGCGTGAACAGCTTGATGATCTTGAGCTCGTCGTCCACCAGGCGGGCGGTTGCGGCCTCCATCGCGGTGCGCGAGCGCACCGGGTCGCCGGCTCCCGACATCACGCTCCATGACTGGGCGATCGAATCGATCTGGCATTCGTCGGAATCCCGCGATCCGAGGGGCGAGCCGTCGTCATAGCTGCCGCGCCTGTACCATTCGCCGTCCCAGGCGGCGTTCTCCAGCGCCTGCTTCAGGCGTCGCGCGTGCTTGTCCCAGGCCTTGGCGCGCTTGGCGTCACCCTGTGCCTTGGCCATGCCGATGAAGTTGCCGAGCGTCTTCAGCAGGAACCAGCCCAGCCACACGCTCTCGCCCTTGCCGCCCTCGCCGACGCGGTTCATGCCGTCGTTCCAGTCGCCGCCCAGGATCAGCGGCAGGCCGTCGGCGCCGGTCCGCTCGACCGCCAGGTCGAGCGCCCGCACGCAATGCTCGTAGAGGCTCGTCGTCTTTTCCGTCGTCTCGGGCGTGAAGAAGGAATCGTGCTGGCCGGGCTGCAGTTGCTCGCCCTTGATGTAGGGGATCTGCTCGGTCAGGATCGTCTCGTCGCCGGTCACCCGGACATAGCGGTTGACGGCATAGGCCAGCCACACCACGTCGTCCGATATCATCGTGCGCACGCCTGCCCCGGTGCGCGGCAGCCACCAGTGCTGCACGTCGCCCTCCTCGAACTGCCGGCGGGCGGCGTTCAGGATCTGGTCGCGGGCGAGCGTGGAATCATGCAGCAGCAGCGCCAGCGTGTCCTGCAACTGGTCGCGGAAGCCGAACGCGCCGCTCGCCTGGTAGAAGGCCGAGCGCGCACGAATGCGGCAGGCCAGGCTCTGATACGGCAGCCAGTGGTTCACCATCGCGTCGAACGCGCCGTCCGGCGTCTCCACCTGCAGCGTATCGAGGAATCCCCGCCACACACTGTCGGTTTCGGCCAGCCGCTCGCCAAAATCCTTCGCGCGGTGCTTTTCGACCAGCGCGGCCGCTTCCTCCGCCGACCCGGCGTCGCCGAGCAGCCAGAGCACCGTCACCTCGCCGCCGGCCGGCGCCTCGATGTCGCGGGCAATCGCCGCGCATGGATCGGCGCCGGCTTCCACCTTGCCGGACAGGACCGCGCCGTTCGCCACGCTGCGCGGCATCTGCACGGTGCCGCCATGACCGATGAACTCGCCACGGTCGGCGGTCACCGAATGTGTCGCTCCGTCCGTTGCCAGGAAGGCGACGCGGTCGCCGAAGTCCAGGCTGTAGGGGTTGCGCGCCATGAGCGCGCCGGTCGCGGCATCGAGCGAAGGCACGATCGTCGGCGCGGATTTCGCCCGGTTGTTGCCGAGCACCCACTCAGCATAGCCGTAAAGCCTCAGCCTGGCTGCGACGGAGCCGCTGTTGCGGATCACCAGTCGGGAAACCTTCACTGGGTCCGTGGGATCGACCACCTGAGTCAGTTCCAGTGTCAGCGGGCCGCGTCTGGCGGTGAAGGTCGAAACGCCCTGTCCGTGCCGCGCCTCGTAGCTGGTCGAGCCATCGCGCGCCACGCAGGCGAAAGGCGAAAACGTTCGCCCGCTGGCGAGGTCATGCACATAGAAGGCCTCGCCCGGCCTGTTGGTCACCGGATCGTTGGACCAAGGCGTCAGCTGGAAATCGCGGCTGTTGCGGCTCCAGCTGAAGGAGGCACCTTCCGCTGACGTGTGGAAGCCGAAATTCTTGTTGGAAATGACGTTGATCCACGGATGCGGCGTCGAGCGTCCGGCGCCGAGGCGCACCACATAATCGCGACCGTTCCTGTCGAACCCGCCAAAGCCGTTCCACGAGGCAAGCCCCTCGCCATCGGGGGCAGCACCGGCGCGCACCGGCGCCGGCAGAGCCGCCACGGCGGTCGACGCGGCCGTTGGCGGTACAGACTGCCCGGCTGTAGCAGGCACATCGCCGTTAGCCAGCCGCGCCTGATCGCGCGCCGCCAGCGCCGAAGCCTCGGCGCGCTCCACCTGGTCGAAGATGCGGCCGTTGCGCGTGTGGATAGCCACCCTCGCCACCGCGAGCAGCGTCTTGTAGGAATTGTCGTCCATCAGGTCGCGCCGCACCGCGAAGATGTGCTGGCGTGGGCCCAGTTCGGTGCCGCGCAGGCGGCTGTTCTCGCAAAGCTGCTCGATCGCCTGCTGCAGGTCCTGGACATAGGACGACGCCTGTTCGTTGACGATCACGAGGTCCGCCACCAGTCCGCGCGAGCGCATGTATTCCTGGTAGCGCAGCGCGCTCGCCACGATCTCGAGGTCGGCCACGTCGCCGATCCTCAGCACCAAGATCGGGAAATCGCCCGAGATGCTCATCGGCCACAGCGCCGACTGCCGGCCAAGGCCGGTCCCGATGGTTTCCGCCGGCTGCCTAAGGAACTCGTCCGGGTAGATCAGATAGGAGGCAAGCTTCTGGACGCTCGCCGCATCGGCGAGGCTGAGCCCCATATGTCGCGCCTGCACCTGGCTGAGTGTCCAGGCCAGCATCGCTTGCCGCTGGAAGCTTTCGGGGTGATCGAGCCTGCTGACCGTCGCCTCGACCTCGGCGCGGTTGGCGCCCACCACCGTCCAGAACGTCAGCGAAACCTTCTTGCTGGCGCGAACGCGCACGCGCCGCCTGAGCGAAATCACCGGGTCGAGCGTGAAACCGTGACTGCCGGTCAGCCGGGCGTCCGGGTCGAAAGCCGCCGGGTCGGCGATCGTGCGCCCCCGTCCTATGAAGGCGCGGCGGTCGGTTTCGGCTTCCGCCTCGCGCGCGCCGTTCGGATCGGTCACGAAATGTGCGGCGGCTACGTCCGCCTCGTTCGCGGCGCGCTTTCTGCGCTCGGCGAAGATGATGTTGCGCTTGGGCGCGATCTCGGTCTCGACGAACATCTTGGAAAACGCCGGATGCGCGTTGTCGCTGGCTTCGGGAGCCAGCACCAGTTCGGCGAACGACGTCACCTCGATCATCCGGTCGGTCACGCCGTCATTGGAGATCGTGACGCGCCGCGCCTCGCCGTTGCCTTCGGATACGACGATGCATTCGACTTCGCTGCGAAGCGTCCCGACCGACTTGATGAAGGTCGCCTTGTCATCGCTGAAATGCGTCTGGCAGGTCTCGTCCTTCGCCTTTTTCGGCTCGGCCGTCGCCGACCACCATTCGTTGGTCGAAATGTCGCGAAGGAAGATATAGGCGCCGAGCCTGTCCTCGCTCGGATCGGCATGCCAGCGTGTCACCGACTGCTCGCCCCAGCGGCTGTAGCCGGAGCCGGTGGCTGTCACCATCAACGAATAGCGCGCGTTCGACATCAGGCTGGTCGAGCGAAGGGCGACGCCGGGGTTGAGGATCAGCCGCATGTCCGCGCTTTCCTCGACGACGACGCCCTTGATGCGCTCGTCGGCCTCGGTGCGCACGGTCGCCACGGGAATGTCACGCGGCGCCTTCTCCTGCAGCAGCAGTTCCGCTGCCTCGATCACCGGATCGCTGTGGAAACGGTCGCGCATACGGCCCTCGAATACGACATTGGCCACCGCCACGATCGACATGCCCGAGTGGTGCGCCATGTAGTTGTAGACGACCTGGTGGTCCGTGCCTTCCGGCACGCGTTCGGGCGTATAGTCCACCGCGTCGTGGTAGCCGTAGCGGCCAAGCGCGCCGGCCGCCCGCAGCCGCTCCAGGTTCTCCACCGCCTCGCGCGGCATGAATTGCGCCGCCAGCACCGTCGCATAGGGTGCGATCACCGTGTTCTGGCCGAGGCCACGCTTCAGCCCCAGGCCGGGCACGCCGAAATTGGTGTACTGGTAGGTCAGTTCCCGGTCGCGGGCATTGTAGGCGGCTTCGGAAATCCCCCACGGAATGTGCTTCTGGCGGCCGTACTGGATCTGCCGCTTGATGATCAGGTTGCTGGTCTGGTTGAGGATGCCGCCCTGCGGCTCCTTCATCACCAGCGGCGGCATCAGGTACTCGAACATCGAGCCGGACCACGACATCAGCGCGCCGCGGAAGCCAATCTCCACCAGCGGTCGACCGAGCCGGAACCAGTGTTCCGTTGGCAGGTCGCCCTTGGCGATGCCAAACAGGCTGGTCAGCCGCGCCTCGGACGCTAGCAGGTCGTAGCAGCTCTCGTCGAGCTGGTGCGCCTCGACGCGGTACCCGATCGACAGCAGCTTGCGCTCTGTTCGCATCAGAAACGAGAAATCCATATCGAAGGCGTATTGCCGGCAGCGCTGGCTCAACGTCTGCAGCGATTGTCGCAACGCCGCGACCGAGCCGTCGTCGCCATGCGCATCCTGCACATGCGCCTCGCAGGTGGCGGCAAGCCGCGCTGCCCAGTCGGCAAGCACGGTGCTCCTGGCGGACTTCGCCTCGATATCAATGGCGACCGCCAGCTTCCTCACCTCGCTCGCCTGCACGGTCAGGTTGATGGTGCGGATCGACGCCATCTCAGGCTGTGTCTTGATCGTATCCACCGCACGCCGCATTCCGACGATGCGGTCGTGCAGGCGCTGGCGCAGCGGGCGGAGCTGCCTGCGGTCGTCGGGCAGTTCCGCAAGGCTCTCCTCAAGGATGGTGACGCAGTCGAGGATGCCGTCGAAGTCGCCCTGCAGGTGGACCGAGGGCGCTTCGGCCCATTCGGTGCAGGCGGCGGCGACCGCCACCAAATGGCCGGCCAGGTTGCCGCTGTCCACGCTCGACACATAGAGTGGATAAAGCGGGCGAAGCGCGGTCGTCTCGTACCAGTTGAACAGATGGCCGCGATGCCGCTCCATCTTTTCGACCGTATTCATCGTGGCTTCGATGCGCTGGGCGGCGTCGGACAGGCTGATCCAGCCGAAATCGCGCGCCGACACGATGGACAGCAGGTAGACGCCGATGTTGGTCGGCGATGTGCGCGGGGCGACAACAGGCTGGGGCGTCTCCTGGAAATTGTCGGGCGGCAGGTGATTGTGCTCGGCCGTCACGAAGGTCTCGAAATAGGCCCAGGTCCGGCGCGCCACGGTGCGCAGCACCGCCGTATCCTCGGGCGAAACCCGCAGCCGGTCCTCGGTTTCGGCGGAGCGGCTGATCAGCCAGGCAAAGGCGGGCGAACCGGCCCAGAACAGGAAGAAGAAGAAGCCGACGAACGCGCCTGTCGAATCGGCGACGACCGGAATGACCAGCCCGACAACCGCGACAATGACGGCGCCATACATCAGCCGGTAGTAGGAACCGAGACTGTTGTCGCCGCTCTTCTGCGCCTGCGAGGCGGTGCGCCATTCGAGCAGGTACAAACGGCTCACGAACATGCGGTAGAGCGTGCGGACAAGCGCATCGCCCATCATCCAGGCGCTGTGCGCCATCAGCACCACGCGCAGCGCCACCAGCGCCGTGCCGAAGGCTGCGTCGCGCGCCAGCGCGGTGAAGTGCCCGCGCGCGGTCGCTTCCCGGCTCTTCGGCAGGATGGAATCGACGATGTCGAAGGTCGGCGCCATGAACAGCGCCAGGATCAGCAGCGCCTGCCACTGTGCCGCCTGCGTGAATGGCAGCAGCGCCCAGCCGGCGACAGTTGCCATGACCCAGAAGATCGGCGTCAGCGAGCGGCGCAGATTGTCGATCATCTTCCAGCGCGACAGCGCCGGCACACCCGACTTGGGATCGAAGATGTAGCCGAGAAGCTGCCAGTCGCCCCGCGCCCAGCGATGCTGGCGCGACGCATCGACCGAATAGCTCGTCGGATAGTCCTCGACCACCTCGACATCGGTGACCAGCGCCGAACGCGCCAGCGAACCCTCCAGAAGGTCGTGGCTCAGCACCGCGTTCTCGCCGATGCGGTCGGTCAGCGCCGATTCCATCGCGTCGATGTGATAGAGGCCCTTGCCGGTGAAGGAGCCTTGGCCAAACACATCCTGGTAGAGATCCGACACCGCGAAGACATAGGGGTCGATGCCGCGGTTGGCGGAAAACACGCGCTGCATGAATGAAGCCTCGTCGCCGGTCGTCAGCGATGGCGTCACGCGCGGCTGCAGGATCGAATAGCCCGCCGTCACCCTGCCGGTCGCCGCGTCGATGACCGGCCTGTTCAAGGGGTGGCAGAGCTTGCCAACCAGGCGGTCGACGGCGTCGCGCATCATGCGCGTGTCCGCGTCGAGCGTCATCACATACACATTGCCTTCAGGCAGCGGCGCTGTCGGCGGCAGGAAGGTCGTGTCGGTATCGCCGCGCAGCAGCAGGTCCAATTCGTGCAGCTTGCCGCGCTTGCGTTCCCAGCCCATCCAGCATTTCTGCTGGGGGTTGTAGAGCCGCCGGCGGTGCAGCAGGTAGAACCGCGGCTTGCCTCCGACCGGGTTGTTGACCGGGTATCGTCGGTTGAGCTCGTCGATCTTGGCCTGCGCGAAGGCGAGGATTTCGCCGTCTGCGGTGCTCTCTTCGACAGTGCTGTCCGGCCAGTCGGACAGCACCGCGAAATGCACCTCGCCCGTCGCGTTGGCGAGGTGATGCACCTCGAGCTTGCGCACCGTCTCCTCGACATCGTCGCGCGAGCCGATCAGCGTCGGAACCACGACCAGCGTGCGCGCCTCGGCCGGCACGCCTTCCTTGAATTCGTAACCGATCAGGCGGGTCGGCTTGAGGAAAAGCAGCACCACCGTGTTGAAGAAGGCCAGAGCGCCCTCGCTCGCGGGCACGGCAAACAGCACGAGCAGAAGCGTCACCGCCCAGCCCGGCAACCCGATTGCGTCCAGCGCCTGCCCTGTCATGACGATCAGAAGCACGGTCAGCAGGAACACCGGAACGACGATGCCGGCCCAGCCGGCGGCGCGGAAGGCGCGCAGCAGCCGTGTGCCGAAGACCGGCCTGTATCCGATCGCCCTCTCCAACTCATCGCGCCGCGAACCGACGAGGAAGAAGCCAACGTTCGAACTCTCGGCGTCCGCCGAGTCAGGATCGTGCCGGCCGGCCAGTTCGGTCGCCTTCTCGGCGACTTCGAACTCGCTCAGCTTCGAGCGCCGGGCCAAATCCTCGATCGCCGCGCGATATTGGTCGCGCGAGGCGAAGTCGAGCGATGCGACGTCGGTGCGCTCCCTCAGAAGAGCGTCGATGCGGCTGACATCCTCGAACCACGCGGTCCATTCGATGTCGTTGATCAGCCTCAGACCGCGCACGATGTTGCCGGTCGTCACGTTGCCGGACGACAGCGTCTGGTGCTCCCTGATGATGATCTCTTCGGCATCGCTGCCGAACTGTTCCAGTTCCTTTTCCAGCCAGTTCAGCGCCTTGCCGGAATTCTGCGAGCCGTCGCGCAGGCGGTAGAGGAGTTGCGTGGCGAATGTGGTGTCGCGCGCATGCGCCGCATACGGCGCCAGCACCTTCAGGTCCTCGTCGTTGTCGGGCGTCGCCAGCACCCGGTCCGCCACCTCGTTGGCGATCTGGCGCATGCGCCGGGCGCGTTCCACCCGGAAGGCGATCCGCCTGAGGTTTTCGATCAGCACGAAGCGCAGCAGCGAGGGCAACGCCCACAGCTCGCCGATCTTCATCGGTTCGACCGACTGGAAGCCCTCGACCACCGACTTGAACGTATGGCCGGCCACCTGGCTGTCGGAATGCGCCACGTAGATCCAGGCCAGCGCCAGCGCGCGCGGCACCTTGGCGCCGTCGGGCAGCGTCATGACGGGCAGTTCGCGGTAGAAGCGGCGCGGCAGGTCGCGCTTGATCTGGAAGATCGTCTCCTCGACGAGATAGTTGTTGTCGAGCAGCCATTGCGCCGCTGGCGTCACCATCTCGCCGCGCGCCTGCGCGGCGTTGGTCGAGCGGTAGACGTCGAGGATCTTGGCGGCGTTCTCGCGGATGCGCTTCTGGAAGTCGAACGTCTGCAGCCCGAACAGCGAGGTTATCTCGTTGCGGGCGAGGCTTTCGCCCAGCGCGCGAAGCCGGTCCTCGTGCAGGTACAGGTCGCGTATTGGCTCTTCGGGGGGAGCGGGAAAATGATGCGCGGTCTGTTCCAGCCGCTTGGTATCGGTCTGAATATTCATGCAAAATCCGTCCAGGCGTGCGACCGCGTAACCGCGGGCCCGAGATTAAACCGTTTTAGCGGCATTTGGTTGCGTCGCAGCATGCTTTGATCTGTCTTTGCTGCTTTGCGCAAGACAGCTGTCGCGGAGCCCGTCGGCATGGATGATATAAAGCGCGTATGGGCGGCGGTGACAACGGCTGGATTGAGCCTTTTGTTCGCTCTCGCGCCGCGCAGGGCTGATTTGAAGCGTCTCGGCAACTGATGTAGACATGCTCCGGTCACGCGCTCCCGCGCGGCAGCGGCAAGAGGCTTCGGCATGAATGTCATCGGCTTTCGGTTGACCGCGATATGTTGTCTCGCCTCGGCGGCATGCGCCATGCCGGCGCACGCACAATCGGACGCGGGCGGCTGCCAGGCGCAGGCACTGGCCGACCCGCCGCGAACCCTGCTCACCTGCCCGAACGGCGTGAAGATCGTCGCCGAGGATGGCACTACATTCAGCCTTGAGGACCGTTCCCCGGCCGCCGGACCGGAGGCCATCAGGCTCGACGGCCAGGCGGTGCTCGTCGAGGTGCCGCCGGGCGCTGTTGAAGGCGGCTTCGAGGTCGTCACCCCGCAGGCCATCGCCGCCGTGCGCGGCACGAAATGGGCGGTCGACGTGGCCGCCGGCAAGACGTCGGTCTTCGTCGTCGACGGTCGCGTGGCCGTCCGCCGCGAACCGGCCGCTGCCGCCGTCACGCTTGGCCCCGGCGAGGGCGTCGATGTCGAGGCGGGACCGGAACCGCTTGCCGTGCGCCGCTGGGGCGCGGCGCGCGCCGCCGCCCTGCTTGC
>Ga0105046_10003973_pt1 | contig 23533 bp, 18 predicted proteins | sample MAT03_FD_78385 | JGI IMG/M metagenome (GOLD analysis project Ga0105046, IMG submission 78385) | Freshwater microbial communities from Lake Fryxell liftoff mats and glacier meltwater in Antarctica - MAT-03 (megahit assembly) | ecosystem: Environmental > Aquatic > Freshwater > Ice > Liftoff...
AGTCGCTCGCGCGCGCCCTGGTCAAAGGAGATGATCGACCCGTCCCACGTTGCCTGCACAGAGTCGAGAAGCCGCGAGATGCGTGTCAGGAAGCTGCGACGCTGCGCGGTCTGAAGCGCCGAGAGCTCGGACGGGGGTGTTGGGTCGAACGTTTCCCATCTCCCGTCGCCGACCTCCACCTCGACCCAGGCATGCGCATCGGCTTCTCGCACGATGTACGAGCCGGTTGATTGGTTGAACTCGCCCGCGAGATATCCCGCGACCACGCGTGAGTCGATCCCCACCGCGCGGCAGAGGGCCGCCATGGCCGATGCAAAGTGCTCGCAGTGCCCGGCGCGTCCTTCATGCAGGAACCAGTCCGTTGGATCATCGCGCAGCGGCGCGACCGGCCCCTCAAGCGTGTACGTGAAGTTCGCACGCATGAAGCTCTCGATTGCGCGGGCCGCGCTCGCGTCGTCCTCGCGCTGGCGGCGCTGCGGGTCGGCCTCGATGCCCGCGTCCTTCAAGATTCGCATCGCGGTCGTGCGCACGCGTGTAATAGGGAACGAGATCTCGCGCCGCGCAGCCTCACTCTCCCGCGAGAATCTCGACAACTCAGACCTCGATACGCCGCGCATCGCGTACCGGACCTGATAGACCCTGGGCCAGCCACCCTCCAGCCCACCGATCACCGCAGGACCAGACTCCAGGAGCACGTCGGTGGCTCGGGAAAGGTCGATCAGCTCGACGCTCTTCGGGCGATTGACAGTGAATATTGGCGTCGAGCGCGAACCCGCGCGGCGCGGCGTCACCTCCAGCACGCGCTCGGTCCCCGCCGCCGCCGTCGTGTCAAAGGCCAGCGGCTGCGATGACTGCCGGCGCACCCGCTGGACCTCAAGCTTGTCTCCGCGATCCCAGCGGCCGCGCTCATAGTTTGAGAGCACCACGCCGCGCATATGCAAAGGCAGCCCCTCGCCCCCGATGTTGCGCTCCATGTCTTCAGAGAAGAGGCGAACGTCCATCACCGTCGTCTGCGATTCGCTGATGAGCCCGCCGCGAGAAAGATCAACCTGGTTCGCGAAGCCCGTTGATCGCCCGATGGCAACGCCCCCCCACCGCCCGAACTGTTCCTGCCCGATGCCTCGCGGCACAACGATGAAAAGAACCACCGACACGATGATGCCAGCCACAAGGCTCGAACCCGCGACCGTCGCGAATGGCTTGGAGACAGAGCGCCACGGCGTCTTGCCCGCCAGTCCCGCCTGCCGCTCGCTCTCAAGAATCTGGAAGAGCATCGCCGCTGCCGCCATGCACGGCATCATGAAGACGAGCACCAGCCCCATCGGCAGCGAGGTTCCCGTCAGCACAGCGCCGACGGCGAGAAAGGCCGACATCGTCAGGAGCTGGCCGTAGTCGCTGGCCTCGCGCTTCTCCCAGAGCTTGAGCACCACGATCGCGCACAAGAACGCCGCGAAGGCTGAGACAAACTCGCCCGTGTCCCACGCGCGAAGACCGGCGCCGGCGAGCACGCCCAGCAGCAGCACGTTCGCCGCCAATCGCGGCAGCCCCGGCGTCTGCCGAGACTGATCGGCCCGGCGCCTCCATTCCGTGAAGTACCACCCCGCCGCGGCGGGCACCACCATCGCGACCGCCAACCCCGGCGCACGCTCCGCAAGCGCATACGCGCAGAGCGCCAGCGCCACCGTCAGCAGCAGGCAAACGCGGAAGACATCGAGGATGGTCACGCCCTGTTTCATCAGCTGCTCAGGCTCCACCAGGAGACCTTTGCCTTCGTCGCGTCATCCGCCGATGAGTTCGCCCGCTTGCCATCAAACGAAGCGATCATCGGGAGTTCTACTCCGGGATCCTCGCTCCCCAGCGCGCGAGCGTCGCCGCGCCCGTCCATCACGCGGATGCGCGTCGCCTGCGGGCCAGCCTCATCTGATGAGTCAGCCTGAACGACGAGCATGCCGGGATCAACCGCGAGTGCCTCGAGGATGCGGTCCGAATCGCGCGTGCCTCCAAGCCCCAGCCGCACCGATCGATCGCCCCATCGCAGCCCGACGCGCCAGCCCGCGCGCGACGCCGCACGCGCCAGCCCCGCCGCGACCGAGATCACGCGTTCCGCCCCCGGCTCATCAAGCCCCGCAACCAGCGGCTCGATCACAACGCGACGCGACGACCGATCGCTCATCTCACGCACCAACGGACGACCGACGCGCGCCGTCGGACGCCACGCAACGCTCCTGATCGAGTCCCCCGCGCCGTATTCGCGTAACGAGAAGAACTCTTCGCCGCTGCGGCTCGGGCGCGCCCGGGCACCAGCATCATCGCGCCCGCCAATGGACATCAGCACCCGCCGCGGCACCACCGCCTCCGCGGGCCGCACCACGACCTCCTCCGGAATGTCAAACGTCACACTCTTGCCCACGAGTCCGAAGGGAAAACTCGTATAGACCCGCACCCGGCGCAGCCTCATGACGCCGCGCCGGCTCGGAACGAAGGCCGCGAACGCGCCCATCTCGCCACGCGCGGGCATATAGGCCACCATCGAGCTGATGCGCGGCGCGCCAGCCCCCTCCACATCCAGCTCTTCGATCAAGAGACCAAAGCCCGGCGTCAGAAGGCCTCGCCGCGCAACCCGGTACTCGATCTTCGATCCGGTCCCGGCCTGAACCACCCCCGGCAGCACGCGCTGGATCGAGAGACCAATGAATACCCAGCCGCTGAGCACACCCGAGACAAGCAAGCCCGCCACCGCAAGCCCGAAGAACCAGAAGAGCAGATTGTTCTGACCATTCACCGCGCCGATCACCATCACGCCCGTGGTGAGCACATACGCGAGCCCGCCCATCCCGAAGTGATAACGCCACGCTGGCCGACGCGGCTTCGAGCGCGAAGGAGTCTTGGTCAGCATGGAACGAACAACACTCAACATCTAGTAGGTCCGGCCGATTCTGTGGGCGCCGCCCACACTCCTTGCCGCCCCGGCGGCGCGCTGACACCGCAGCCCGGCCAGCGCACTCTACACACGCCGCGGCAGAAGCGTTCGGCACCTCGCAACAGAATCGGTTCGGAGACTTGGCCCGCCTCGATGCAACTTACCAGACCCCACGCCAGACCTATGCCAGACCTATGCCGGACCTAAGCCGGGCCTATGCCGGGCGTAGCTCGGTCGGCGCGGGAAGGTCCTTGATGCTCGCAAGCCCGAACTGGTCGAGGAACTGCTTCGTGGTGCCGTAGAGGAGTGGTCTTCCAAGCTCCTCGGCGCGGCCCTTGATCGTGACCAGGCGGCGGTCAATCAGGCTCTTGAGAACCTCGCCGCACGCCACCCCACGGATCGACTCAAGCTCGGCCCGCGTGATCGGCTGTCGATACGCAATGATCGCCAGAGTCTCTACCGCCGGGCGGCTCAGCTTGGAAGAAAGCCGCTGGCGATGGAAGTTCGCGATGACACTCGCAAACGCCGCCAGCGTCGTGACGCGATGCCCTCCCGCAAGCCGCGCGACGCGGAAGCTGCGTCCGGTCTGCTCGTACGCCGCGTTCAACTGCGAGATCGCCTCATCAACAGTCGCGAGCGCCTCCTCGCGCGCCCTGGCGTCCATCGGCGGGCGCAGCACATCGTCATCTGCGACCTGCGCATCCTCGGGCACGAGGCCGACGGCCACCGCAATTCGGTCCGTCGGGATCGCGCGATCAACGCTCATCAGGAGCGCTTCAATCTTCGGCGCCAGCTCCTTCGCCGCACCCTCGCGGGCCGCGGCCAAAGCCTCGCGCGCCCCAGCGAGATCGACGCCCACGCCCAGCTCGGCGGGAGCAACCTCAACTGCGCTCCTGACTCGACCGCCCCCCGCGCTCCGCTTCGACGCAGTCGCCATCCACGACTCCTTCCGCTCGCGACACAACGAATCTAGCCGGGACTCCGCCCCGACATGCCGTCAAAGTACGTCAAAGACCGAGCAAGCCGGTGCAAACCGACAGCCCAGCCGCCAGACTCAACCGATGAGTGCTTGCAGCAACTCCGGCACGCCCTGGCCCCGCGTCGCGACGGTCTCGAGGATCACACGCCGCCCCGCGACGTCGCGCAGGTCGCGAACCAGCTCGTTCTCGCCGGGATGGTCCGCCTTGTTGCACACGAAGATGTCGGCGATCTCGAGGATTCCGGCCTTATCCATCTGCACCGCATCGCCCATCCCAGGCGTCAGCACCACGGCCGTTGTGTCCACAAACTGCCGGATCTTCGTCTCGTTCTGCCCCGCGCCAACCGTCTCGACAAAGAGCAGATCGATCGCGTCGTTCCCATCAAAGGCGCCGCCCGCCAGCTCGATGATCTCCGGCAGCGCGTGGTAGTCCTCGCCGCTGATCGCAAGGCTCCGGTAGTACACGCCCTCGTCCAGCGTGTTGAAGTCCACGCGCAGCCGATCCCCAAGCAGCGCGCCCCCCGTGATCGGGCTCATCGGATCAAACGCGATCACGCCGCAGCGCCCCTTGAACCCCGCCTCCCCCGCGCGGCTGCGGCGCGTGAACTCCGCCACCATCTGCGCCACAAGCGTGCTCTTCCCGGCGCCCGGCGAACCCGTGATGCCAATGACTCGGCGTGGCCGCCTCCGCCGCGCGTCGCTCCGAACCTTTCCATCCGCGTGCGCAATCGAAAGGTCGCGCGCAAGCTGCGAGGCCCGAGAGCCGCTCGGCACCACCTGCTCCCGGACCTGCACCGTGTCGCACACCGCCTGCACGATCTCCGCGAGGCTCACGCCCGTCGTGAAGCATCGCTTGATGCCACCCTCAAGAAGCTTCGGCAGGTCTTCCTGCGGCAGGATCCCGCCCATATAGACCGTGAGATCCGGCCGCCCGAGCTTGGCCAATTCTTCCACAAGCCGAGGCCCAAGCACAAGGTGCGAGTTGCTCATCATGGACGCGCACAGCACGTCGCAGTCCTCATCACGCGCGGAAATCGCAAGGCTCCGAGGCGTCTGCCACAACCCCGAGTAAATGACATGCACGCCCGAGTCCCGTAGCGCCCTGGCGATCACCTTCACGCCCCGATCATGCCCGTCCAGGCCCATCTTCCCAAGCAGCACCCGGGGCCGATGCGCGAGCGAGCCGCAGCGATCCTTCTTCTCAAACTCAGTCGTCGCGACGTTGAGGGTCGTGGTCATAACGAGAATCGTAGGGCCATGCCCGGGAGTCTCCCGGCCTTGGGTGGCCCCGGTCCCCAGGACCGGCGCTTCTCTTCGCTTCGCTGGCTTCCCTTCCCCCCTCCCTCTCCCACCTAGTGCGCCCCACTCGGATAGTCTCCTATTCAGCCAAGTCCCAAATCGCCCGCCGCGACGCCCCTCTCCCGTGCATGCCTCCAGATCGCGCCGTGCTGCGAATCCAAGGGCCTCTCATGAGCACCACCCCCGCAAGCCTTGCCCCCCCGCTCGACACGCACAATCCACACACCCTTTCCCCCGCACAGCGTGTCTACCTCTGGCTCGTCGCGATCAACATCACGTGCCTCCTCGTCGCCAACATCATCGGGGCCAAGCTCTTTCAGCTCGATCTAGACCTGGCAGCGATAGGCCTGTCGGGCAGGATCCCCGTCGAACACACGATGGGCATGCTTCCCTTCCCTATCACCTTTCTCCTGACAGACCTCGTCAACGAGTACTTCGGCCGACGCGCCGCGCGACGGATGGCGTACGTCACCTTCTCGATGGCGGCCCTGACGTGGGTCCTGATCTACGTCGCGCGTCTCTTCCCAACGCTCGAAGGGATTCCGGGGACCGCGACAGACGCGGCATTTGAGAACATCTTCGGTGCCGCAGCGGTGATGTACCTCGCCTCCGTCATCGCCTTCCTCGCCAGTTCTCTCCTCGACATCTACCTCTTCTCAATCCTCAAGCGCTGGACCGGCGGCAGGCTCGTCTGGGTCCGGGCCACCGGCTCAACCATCGTGAGCCAGATCTTCGATTCACTCATGGTGACGTTCCTCTTCTTCTTCCTCCTCCCCAAGCTCCTGGGCAACGAGGCCGCGACGCTCAAGTTCGTTCTCCAGACCGCTGCCACCGGCTACATCCTGAAGTTCGTCCTCGCCGTGGCGCTCACGCCCGCGATCTATGCCGGACGATGGGCAATCCGGCGCTTTGTGGGCCTGACTCCGATTCCCGCAATCGACGCGTGATGCCGCTACCCGCGACCACCCAGCATTCGTAGACTTCGCCTCTCATGGAGTGCCCGCGATGTCCAGCATGAATCTCATCCTTGGTGTGGTTGCGGCCGGCGTCGTCGGCGGAACGCTCTACCTCGCCGCCACTTCCGCACCAGCCATACGCACCAGCGCTGCCTCAACGCCAGCCGGGCGCGTCCCGGCTCCCGCCGGCGACATCACCAAGGCGGCACCAAAGGTCATCGGCCCGCCGCCCGGCGCGACCTTCGCCCCGCCTGACCCGGCGGCGGTGATCGGCTCCATCCTGGGTGTTCGCAATCCCACCCAGCGTGACGTCACCGCAGCCAACTGGAACAACCAGTGGGTGCCCAACGAAGGCTGGGAGGGCGAGGTTGTCGGTGTCACCCGCGAGCACGCGCAAGGCGGACACGCCATCCGCCTCTCATTCAGCACCGGCAACGTGCTTCGCGACTTCTTCGTTGTCTGCTACGTTGCCGACAATGACCAGGATGTCCGCAAGGGCGACAGGGCCAAGGTCCAGGGACGAATCGACAAGGTCGAATCCCTCCCCGGCCCCGCGGGTACACCATTGAACCGCATCGTTCTCAAGAGCGGCCGTCTCGTTCAATTGATCAAGATGGCGCCCCGCTGATCGCGCGTCACAACCGTGTCCTGCAGCGTGTGCACTCAGGCCCGAAGCACCGCGACCACGAGCGACGCGAAGATCACAACGCCCATCGCCACCGCCAGCATCAGATGCCGCGCATGCGCCGGAGCCGCGAGGATTGGTGCCGCGCGCGGGCTTGGATCGTGACAACCACCCGGAGTTGTGTCGCGCGGCACATGCCTGGCGCGCCGCTCATCAGCCTCACGACCAGCGCGAGCGATCACCTCGCCATGCCTCGCGGCGTCCTGAACCATCGCGATCGTCAGCTGCGCCTCAAACGGCCGCAGGCCCCGGGTCTCGGCGGCCGCCGCAAGCTCGCGGCGAGTCTCGGGCCGGATGATCGCGGCGCGTCCACCCTCGATCGACTCCTCCACCAGCTTCGCGAACGCAAGCCGCGCTCCATCAGAGTGGCGCGCAGCCGACGCGTTCTCGTACGCGATGAATCGCGACGATTCCAACCTGCGCGCCGACTCCTCACGCTCAGCCTCGACTCCGCGGCCAAACTCCTGCCCCGGGCGCGCAACCGACTCAGCATCCGCGTGGTCCTCAGCCCCGCGCGCACGACGGCCCTTTCGCGCCCCCACCCCCCGAGATTCCGATGCCTCATCGCCTCCGACCAATCGCAGCGGCGTCCGACTCGGCCGATTTGGCTGGCCACCAGGACGGCCGGGTGGCTGGCCCAATGGCTGAGGGGGTGGCTGTGCAGGTGGCATCGCAGAATCCATCTCCCCAAGGGTACGACCTGCGCCGCCAAACGCAACCAATCTCCAATCTTCGGGGGCGGTACCGTTCAGTCTGTTCCGCTTCCGGGTCGAAGTCCCCGGAAAGTCCCCGCCAAACACGCCTCCCGAGGCACCGAACGCTTTTAAAGCCCTTGAATCTACCCTCCAGCACATCACCCACCACTCCCGAGAGCGCCTCGCCTTCGCGATCGCCCCACGTCGTCTCGCTTCTCGGACCCCTTCCACTTCCCTACCTTTCCACGACGCTCGACCAAGCCACCATCCTCGCACGGCTCGACGCGCTCGCTCGCCGCGGCAAGCTCGCGGGCTTCGAAACTCACCGAGCAGGCTCACCCATCCTCTTCCAGCTCGAAGCGCCCGGCGCGCCCTTCGATCACGCACTTGAGGCCACGCCCGCACAAGGCAGCGGCGAGACGCGCCTGTCGCTGCGGCTGCGCATGCTCCCCAAGCTCCCGGCCATGTTTGGCCTGCTCATCCTCTTTACGATCTGGCCCGGCGTCTGGCTGACGCACTCCATGCTCCGCGCGTACTTCTCCTTCTACACGTACCCGGAGTGGATCACGTGGGCGTGGTACATCCCCTTCACGGTCCTGCCGCTGCCGTGGATGCTCGCGAAGGTGGTGCGTCGCTCGCGCGAGTCGGCCTACGCCAGCGCGCTCGAAAGCGTCGAGATCCTCAAGACGACGCTGGATGCCAAGGCCTTCGATCGCGCCTGAACCCGAGCGAGCGTCGATCAACTCCGCCCATCACTCTGCTCTCGCGACCACCGCGTGGAGCGTGTACGCAGCGGTGTGGCGATCATGCACGCGCACGTTCCAAGCGACCCCCTCGCGCGCCGCGATGATCCGCGTGGCCGCGAGCGACGCGGGGATCGTGTCGGGCGTGAGCAGCATCTCCAGCACGCGCGAAGGCTCGCCCGCGCCGTGCGCACGCTTCGAGTGGCCGCCGAGCCACGCCTCCATGCGTGTGGCGCCGGCGTTCCAGTCGTACGGGGTGCAGACCATCATGATGCCGCCGGGGCGCAGCACGCGCCTCATCTCCCGCAGCAGTTCCAGCGGCGACGCCGTGACATCCAGCACGTTGATCGCAACCACGACGCCCAGGCTCGCGTCGGCGAAGGGCAGCATCGCGCCGTCCGCGCACCACCCGTCGACGTGAGCCGCGCAGGTGCGTTGCGACTCGCTCAGCACAATCTCCGTCTCGTCATAGACCGTGCCCGAGCGCCGCCGCGGAATGCTCGCTCGCCCCGAACCGAGCATGCGTTGAAAGAGCCGTACCAGCGGGAAAAACAGGTCGACGCCCGCCGCGGGCCCGGCGGTCAATCGCGATAAATCCAGCGTCACGCCGCCAGCGGCGCAGCCGATCTCGAGGGCCGGCCCCTCGATCACGCCGCCCGCCATCTCGACCATCGTCGCGAGCAGCCTCCTGGCCTGCCCATCGTCGGGCCCGGAGCCGTAGTGATCCAGCCCGTACGTAGATGCGTACTGCCGCGCTTGATCGAGCCACGAACCCGGCCCCGCGCAGTCGCCCAGGAGGTTCTCGATCTCATCGTGCAGCGGCTCGCGACGCGTGATGTGGGCAAGGCTCGCCGCCACGAATCCGCGCGCATCCGGCACGAGCAGCGGCACGCCATCAATCACCGGAAACTCGGCTTGGCAAGAGAGCTCCTGGCACTGCACGATCGCGCTGATCGCGCGCCCGTCACGCTCCTCAAAGCTCCGCGTCACTTCGAGCGAGCCGCCACGCCTGCCCGCCGCGCGGCACGCCGGACACACCGCGCGGAATGTGGACAGGAACGACTCGATCACTTCATGGGGTCCTCTGCGCTCGTTGCGATCAGCCGCTGATGATGACCGTCACGGCGCACGGCGGCAATACCAGCCCCGTCGGTGATGGGATTGGCGCAACGCACGACGCGTGCGCCGTGGTGTCGCCAACCCGAGCCGCGGGGAGATTGCCGATCATCACCGTTGCCGAGCCCTTCGCGATCATCCCAGGTCCGCCCGGAGTGCAGCCGGGAAGCGAGCAGGGCGCGCTCTGGTCCGTCGCACGGGCCGCGGCCATGTTGCTGATTGTCACCGTGGGGGCACCCGGCGGCACGATCGCCAGCGGCAGCCCGGGATGCGGGATCGGTACCGGCGGCGTTGCGGGATGCAGCATGTGGCAATGCGGCGCAAGTTGGAGCATGTTGTCACCGACGCGGGCGGCTGGAGGCATGGATGTTCTCCCACCCGAGTCTACCACGTCCGGAGCGTTTCCACCACGAGTCCCATCGCTATCCTGACCCTATGACCGACCCACACCAGGTGCCCGACGCTCGGACGAACTCCCTGTCACCTGCCCTGTCACCTGCCCTGTCACCTGCCCTGTCACCCAATCTTCCGCCCACAACCGCCGCCACGCTTCCCTCAGGCCGCACTCTCACCGTGCGGCCAGACGCGCAGGGCGAATCGATCGAGGTCCGTTCCGCTTCGGGTGATCTTGAGCTTGCGCTCGTGCTGACGCCGCAAGGTCCGGTCCTGAAGCTCCGAGGCGTGCGCCTGCAGCTCGATTCCACCGAGTCGGTCGACCTGACTTGCAAGCAATTTAACGTGCACACGCAGCAGGGCATCAACCTCACCAGCGAGGGTGAGTTCCGACTCAAGACCCAGGGCCAGAGCCACCTCGACGCCGAACTGATCCACCTCAACAGCGGCGACCGCACCGGCTATCCCGATGAGGCCAACGCCGCGCGAATCATGGCAGAGCTCGCACCCAAGCTCGCGGCCCAGGAACGAAAGATTCTCGAGGCACACCAGGCCGCCGTTGAGGCGCATCGGGCAGCCCACCCGGATCACGGCTCTGATCACCGCTCTGATCACCGCTCTGATGACGGCTCGCTACCGCGCTGATCGCCGCCGCTCGACGCGCTACTGGGCCGGAGCCGGAGCAGGCTCGGTGGGCTGAGCCTGTGGTTCACCCGCTGGAGCGTCCGCGTCCCAACCGCCGCCGAGTGCCTTGTAGAGCGCAATCAGCGAGCGGGAGACGTTGATGCGGCTGATGACCAAGGCCTCCTGCGAGTCGTAGAGGGCCGACTGCGTCTGGAGAACGTTGATGAAGTCGCCGATGCCGCTGGTGTAGCGATCGTTTGCGAGCGAGACGGCCTGCCGATTCGCCGCGACGCCCTCCTCGAGCGTGCCGCGCTGGATCTGATCCTGCACCAGCGTGGTGAGCGAGTTCTCGACCTCTTCGAGCGCCAGGAGCACGGTTCGTTCGTACGAGAGGACCGTCTGCTCCTCGCGCGCCTTCGCGGCCTCGATGTTGTTGCGGATCGCGCCACCATCAAAGAGTCGCCAGCGGATCGCCGGTGCGATGGACCAGCGTCGGCTGTTCATGTCGACCAGATCGCCGATGTCGCCGGACTCAAGGCCAAAGCCGCCGGTGAGCGAGAACTTCGGGAAGAGCTCGGCCGTCGCGACGCCGATGCGGGCCGTGTTGCCCGCGATGGCGCGCTCGGCCTCGCGAATGTCGGGGCGACGGCGCAGGAGCTCAGAAGGCAGCCCCACCGGAACCCGCGAGGGAGGCTGCGGCAACGTCCCCGCGCCGGACAGGTCCGCCACGAGCGTGCCGGGCTCCTCACCCAGAAGCACCGAAAGGCGGTGCGCCGACTGGCGCACACCGGAGGTCAGCGGCGGAATCTGGGCCTCACGCAGCTTGAGCTGCGCGAGTGACTGCGCGACCTCAAGGTCATTGGCCAGACCCGCTCGCGCGCGAGACTGTGTGAGGTCGAGCGTGTCCTTCTGTGCCTTGACCTGCTCGCGAGCCAGTTCGAGGCGATCCTGGAAGCCGCGAAGCCCGATGTAGTTCCTTGCGACCTCGCTCAGCAGCGTCACGAGCACGCCGCGCCGGCTCTCTTCCGTGCTCATCAGGTCCGCGTCCGCGGCCTCGATGCCGCGCTGAATGCCGCCGAAGACGTCGATCTCCCAGCTCGCGTCGAGCCCAGCCTGGAAGAGCGTGATGTCGTCGTTCGCACCGAGACTCGGGAAGTCCATGTTCTCGCTGGCGCGGCTGCGGCTGCCGCCGCCGCTGGCGTTCACGGTCGGGAACTGGGCCGAGGCAGCGATGTCTCGCTGGGCCCGCGCCTCGCGCACTCTGGCCGCGGCGATCCGCAGGTCCAGATTCTGGGCGATGGCGCGCTCCACGAGCGAGTCAAGCCTGGGATCGCCAAAGACGCTCCACCAACGCTTGAGGTCGCCCGTGTCGCCCACCACTGGCGCGGTCGTCAGGCCCGGAGCCTGCGCCTGGTCGAGCGACGTGAAGGCGTCGCCCACCTTCTTCTCGGGGGCCTTGTAGTCCGGACCGACTGCGCATCCCGAGAGCGCGACGAGCAATGCGTTAGGAGCGATCAAGGCAAGGATCGCGCTACGGGTCAACATCGAAGGCTTCATTTTGGGCCCTTTTTGCACGGCTGGACCCGCGCCAATCTAGAATGGTTCAAGAAGGTCTGGAACGAGCGTTAGCAAATCCAACCTCACTCAGACATTCACGCACCGTCAGGCGCTGGACGCGACGCGTCCGGGGCCCGGCCGCGATCCACAGGCTGGGCCTCGATGTACACGTCCATCTGCTGGCCGACAAAGATCGGAAGTCCAGACGGATCAAAGGCATAGACCACCTGCAGCACACGCGTGTCCACACGTTCGGTGCTCTCGCCCGTCAGCGAGCGCTTGGGGATCACGAATGGCTCGAACCGGACGAAGGTGAGCGTGGTCTTGATGTCCTTGTTCCCCCGGACGAAGGCCTCGGCCCTCGCGCCGGGCTTCACGCGCCAGGCCTCGTGCTCATCAACATCAATCCGGACATGCAGCGGATTGACACTTCCAACGAGCATGAGAGGCGATGCGAGCGGCCCGGCCTGCGCAAACTCGCCGACCCTGATGTTCGACTGCAGCACCTGCCCATCGATGGGCGACCTCACAATCCGGCGATCAAGCTCGATCTTGACCGCTTCCACCGAGGCCTGCGCCTCGGCCACCTGCGAACGCGCCACAAGGATGTCCGGCGCCCATGTTCCGGCTCGGAGCAGATCGACCTGCGCCTTCGCTTCTGCGAGCCCGGCATCTGCCTGCGCAACGCGAGCCTCCGCCGCGGCGACCGCGAACCGGCGCCGGGCGATTTCTTCAACTGAGAGGGACCGGGCATCCTCCATGGCCTCCGCGCGGGAAAACTGCGACCGGGCCTCGTCGAGGAGGGCCTGGGCGGCGCGCTGCGCGGCCTGGGCCTCCACAACGCGCGCTTCCGCTGGCGGAATCTGCTCTGGCCGCGTCCCCTGGAGCAGCTTCTCAAGCTGCGACTGCGTCACGACCACCGCCGCCTCGCGCGACACCAGCGACGCACGCAGCTCGCGCGGATCAAGCTCAAAGAGCACGTCGCCCTTCTTGATCGTGTCCCCCACCGTCACCGCGACGCGCTCCACCACCGCGCCCACGGGAGCCCCCACCGCGATGTTCTGCGACGAGGCCTCCACAAGCGCGGACCCAGCGACGAACGCGTTGAACGGCGCCTTCGGCGGCTCGATCACCGGCGGCTTGGCCTCCGGCGGCCGCGCCCCGACAACCACGGTGTAGACCGCGAACAGCACGCCCGCGATCGCCAGCAACGGAATCAGGTACGCGCGAATCATGTATCATCCCTTCGAATCAGGCCAGCATTCACGCCGGACCTCAGCTTGTACGCTTGACTACTTCCCCTCGACATGCTGCGATGAAACCTTGTGCCCCTGGCCGGTCGTGATGCTGACGACGTGCCCATCGTCCATGGTCGCCATGCGATCCGCGAACTCGAAAATGCGCTGGTCGTGCGTCACGACCACCAGCGACAGGTCGCCGCCGCTCGCAACCTCGCGCAGCAGCTCCATGACCTTCTGGCCCGTCGCGTGGTCCAGCGCGCTCGTCGGTTCATCGCAGACCAGCAGCCGCGGCTTGTGAACCAGTGCTCGCGAGATCGCCACTCGCTGCTGCTGCCCGCCTGAGAGGCGACTGGGAATGTCATTCACACGCGTGCCGAGACCGACCCGCTCCAGCAACTCCTTCGAACGGCGCAGCGCCTCGCCGCGTCGGACGCCATTGATCAGCAGCGGCACCGAGACGTTCTCAGCAATCGTCAGCGTCGGGATCAGGTTGAAGGCCTGGAAAACAAAGCCAACGTTCTTGGCCCTGAAGGCCGTTGTGCGATCCGAGCCGAGCTTCTTGAAGTCCTCGCCCAGCACCGTGCACTCACCCTCATCACGTTCAAGCACGCCCGCGACCACGCTGATAAGCGTCGTCTTGCCGCAGCCCGACGGCCCCACCAGCATCATCATCTCACCCTGATGCACATCAAGGTCCACGCCTCGCAGCGCCCGCACCGCCGAGCCGCCTTTACCGTAGGTCTTCGTCACGCCGCGGCAGCGCACCGCGATGGGCCGCCCGGCGACAACGCTGGCGGCGGACTCGGTCGTCAGGTTCGGAATGTTGCCCGCGCTGGGTGCCACCACCATCTCAGTTCCTTTCACGAACTCGACCGCCCCGCCACACACCGAAACATCCCCGCCCACGAACCCTCACGCCTTGAAGACAATGCCGGGTTCCAGCCGCAGAATCCTCAACGCCGCGAGCGTCGCCGATGCGAGACAGATCAGCATGATTCCTACGCACGCCCCGACCAGAAGCTGCCACGAGAGATGGAAGCCAACACCCGCAAGCCCCATGAACCTCCCGGAGATTGAGGCAATCCCCGCCCCGAGCCCGAAGCCCAGGAGGCCAAGCACCACCACCTGCGTGAAGATCATGCCCAGCAGCCGCGCGTTGGAGAGTCCAAGCGCCTTGAGCGCCGCAAAGAGCCGCGCGTTGTCCGATACATAGGTAAAGAAGGTCTGCCCGCAGACCAGGAGCCCGATCACGAAGCCAAGGCCGACCGTGATTCCGAAGTTGATCAGGATTCCGGTCTTGAGGAGCGTGTACCACATCGTGAGGGCGCCAAAGTCCGAGGGTGTGCGGGCCGCGAGGCCGGTGCGTTCTGCAATGTTCGCCGCCACCGCCTCCGGCGACTCACCCTTCTTCGCCTTCACGAGCACGTACGTCATCTGCTTGCGTTGCGGCGGTGCAAACCGAACCGCGCGCCCGAACGTCGTGTAGATCACTGGCTGCCAGTAGAACGCCGTGCTGGTCTCGCAGATGCCCACAACGCGCGCGAAGTTGTCGTTGATCGAGAGCGAGTCGCCGACTCTGAGGGATCGCTTGCTCCCATCCGGAAGTGTCATCGCGAGGTCCCCGCTCGCCGCTCGCTGGTCCACGATCACGCCGTCTCCCTGACGCAGGTCCTCGAGCGATCCCTCCACCATCCGCGTCGGCCCGCCCATCAGCGTGGCATCATCCACGCCGATGATCGTCGAGAATTCCTCCGTGCCGTCGGCGAGTTGCACGAGCAGGTTGTTGCGGTACATCGGCAGCGCCCACTCCACGCCCTCCACCGCGCGCACACGCAGCAGCGCCGTATCCTGCAGCGGCTTTGGATCCTCAGTAAAGCGCACCTGCGGATCCATCACCCACACATCAACGTGCGGCGTGTCGTCGATGAAGGCCCACATCCGCTTGGTGTAGCCCATGAAGATCGCCGCTTGCTGAGTGATCAGCGTCGCGGCGAATGTCAGGCCGATCAGCAGCCCAAGGTACTTGAGCCGATCGCCCATCAGCATCTTGATCGCGAGGAAATTCATCGGCGCGTCTCCGGTGCGACTGGTGCGATCGCGGCAGGCGCGCTTCGGGGTGCTGCCACCATCCCATCAAGAACCGCGTCGAGCAGCAGGTGCGACGATCGCTGCGGCGATCTGAACTCAACCCACGGGTCATGCCCGTGCGTGATGAAGAGCGACACCACACCATGCGCCGAGGCCCAGCACATCTGCGTCACGACGCCAACATCCGTATACGGTGCCTTGAATCGCCCCTGCGCAATGCACGCCGCCACCGCGTGACGAAGAAACGCGTACGCGTCCTCATCCGGATCGCCATGCATGATCGCCTTTGCCTCATCACCCGCGACGATCCGCGCACCCTCCTCAGGCGCTGGCCAGGCCGTCATGAACATGAACTGGTAGTGGTGCGGATGGGCAAGGGCAAAGTCCACGTACGCGGCGCCGATGGCCCGCACTCGCTCCACGGGATCCTCGATCGCGTCGCCCGTGCGCATCGCCTCGCGAAGGAGACCGAAGTCCTCGTCGCACAGTGCCGACATGAGCGCGTGCTTGTCCTCAAAGTGAACGTACAGCGCGGCGGGCGTGTACTCGATGGCCTCCGCGATCCGACGCAGCGTCACCTTCTCAAACCCCTCGCGCACGAACAGATCGCGAGCCGCCGCCAGGATTCGCTCCCGCGTGGCGTTTCGCTCTCGTGCTCGGCGTTCATGAGATCCCATCGCGGCATCGACTCCAGTTCGAGAAACACCCTAAGGAAACCGCCAAACGCCATAAGCCCAGTGAACGTCGTTAGTTTACTGTCTGAACGATATCCTGTCAAGCGTCTACGCGATCTGAAAGCGAATCGATTCAGGCTTTGGACAAAGTCTTTATGGGACAGTTACTTACGAGTTGCGATAACAACTCGATTCAATCCCTCGAAGTCACGCAGCACCCGAACCTCCACTAGGTATTCGTTTGCTGCGAAGAGCTCGCGGGCCTGCTCGGATCGAGCGTCCGCCACTTCGACGAGCACCATGCCACCGGGCTTCACCATCGCGGCCCCCTGAGCGGCGAGCGGGCGAACAAAGTCGAGCCCATCCACTCCGCCGCGGAGCGCGCTATGCGGCTCGTGGTCCTTGACGTTTGGCTCAACGGCGCGCCACTCATCATCCGGGATATAGGGCGGATTAGACACGAGGTAGTCGAGCGCGGCGTCGCCGCGCGTTGGTGGATGGTCGCGCAGCGGCGTCAGCATGTCGCCACGGACAAACTCCATGCGTTCCAGCACGCCATGGCGCTGCGCGTTCAGCCGCGCCACTTCGAGCGCGTCGGCGCTGATGTCGCTCGCGACGGCGCGAGCCCCGCGCAGGTTCTTGAGGATCGCAACCGAGATGCACCCCGAGCCCGTGCAGACATCGCCCACCAGCACACCCTCACCGGTCGCATTGGCGCTGCCGTGCGTGGCCCGGTGGTGCTGCAGCACCTCTTGCACAATGGTCTCGGTCGCGGGGCGCGGGATGAGCACGCGCCGGTCAACTTTGAACGGCAATCCAAAGAACCACCCCTCACCAACCAGATACTGCACCGGCTCATGCTTGAGCGCTCGCGCCACAAGCTCACGAAGCGACTCTCGCTCCAGCGGGCTCGCGGGCCGGTCCGTGTCCATGTACAGCCGCAGACGATCACAACCAATCACGTGCGACAAGAGCAGCTCACTCATCAGCCGCGGCGAGTCCAGCCCCTTCTTCGTGAACGCCTCACCCATCCACGCCAGCAAGCGACGCGTGGTCCAGACGTCGGCATGGGCGGGCGAAAGTGTCATATTCAACAGTATTGCCCCGTGCCATCGAAGTCGCCGCCTCTGCGGCGACTTCGATGGAGTTCGAGTCCGGAACAACTCGTCACATCCCGTCACGCCCGCCTCAGCCGGATCGGCCCCTTCGCCGTAGAGCCATCCACGGCGCGCCCGCCCTGCGTGATCTCGAGTTCGCCCCGCGCCACCAGTCGCCGCGCCGCCATCCGCGCTCGCTCCATCAGTTCGGCCCATCCACCATCCTGTCCAGAGACTCGCCGCGCCGCTTCGGAGGGGCAGATCGTCCCGCTGCCACGGCGCGCCGCGAGCAGCTCCATGATCGCTCGCTCCAACGCGGCGTCGGTCGCGTTGAGCCGACCCTTGCGGCACGCCTCCGAACAGACGCGGATCTGGTCCCAGTCGCGCTCCCACTTCTTGCGCCAGCGGATCCGCCGGCCACAGACCGCGCAGGGCTTCTCGAGAAGGGTCTTGGTGGGCATGGCGATCAGGATTCGTCGCGGCTGCCGCGGCCGATGCTGCAATGCAAAGCGCCAGTCTTAGAGAAACTGTCCTACCCGAGAGCCCAGCGACTACCCTCCGAACGCATGACCACAGCGGCCACCAGCGGCGCAGGGTGCAAGCCCGGCGGCAAGAAAGCGACTCACGCCGCCGCGCGCACGGTCTCGCTCGGCGTGCTGCCCGACGCGGCCACCAAGCCTAAGAAGCCGCCCGGCTGGGGCGCAACACGCATGGGACGCTGGCGCGCCATCGTCCTCATCACGGTCAACCTCATCATCGCGGCCCACATCGTTCAGTGGGTCATCACCGGCTTCACTGTCACGCCCGTGGAGCCCAGCGAGTCGATGTACGCGCTCGAACTGGGGCAGGTCAACGCGGGCTTCATCTTCTTCATCGCCGCGCTCGTCTCGACCGTCATCTTCGGCCGCTTCTTCTGCGGCTGGGGTTGCCATGTCGTCGCGTTGCAGGATCTCTGCGCCCACTGGATGCACAAGCTCGGCGTGCGCCCCAAGCCCTTCCGCACGCGGCTTCTGCTGTACGTGCCGCTGCTGCTCGCGCTCTACATGTTCGTTCTTCCCACCTTCAACCGGATGTTGCTCGGCCCCGCGCTCGAGGCGGCTGGCGTCGGCTGGCCCGGGTGGCTCTCGCTTCTTGTCGGCGAGCTTCGCCCCTTCCCGGGCTTTGACAACCGCCTCATGACCGAGGACTTCTGGAAGACCTTCCCGGCGTGGTACGTCGCGATTCCCTTCCTCGTCGTCTGCGGCTTCGCTACCGTCTACTTCCTCGGCAGCAAAGGCTTCTGCACCTACGGCTGCCCCTACGGCGGCTTCTTCGCACCCTTGGACAAGATCTCCATCGGGCGCATTGTCGTGAGCGATGCCTGCGAGGGGTGCGGCCACTGCACGGCCACCTGCACCAGCAACGTGCGGGTCCATCAAGAGGTTCGCGACTTCGGTATGGTCGTTGATCCGGGCTGCATGAAGTGCCTCGACTGCGTCAGCGTCTGCCCGAACAATGCCCTCTCGTTCCAGTTCGCCGCGCCCGCGATCTTCGCCAAGCCCCGGACGGAAGAGGCCAAGGCCGCGGCGAAGGCACCCTCATCTACCGCTTCTCGCCGCCCGGAGTACGACGTCTCTCGCGCCGCCGAAGTAGTGCTCTTCATCGCGCTGGTCGTTCTCACGCTCTGCTTCCGCGGCATGTTCGGGCAGGTGCCCCTCCTCATGGCCGTCGCGCTTGGTGGCATCGGCGCGTTCCTCCTCTGGAAGCTCTGGCAACTCGCCTTCGAGCCGCACTCGCGCCTCCAGAACCTCCAGCTCAAGCACGCCGGCCGCATCAAGCGTGCCGGATGGATCACGATCCTCATTGGAGTTCCATTCCTGGCCGCGGGCGTTTGGGGCGGCGTCGTCCGCACCATCGCGTATCTGGGCGACTTCGAGGATCACAAACTCACCCTGACCCTCGAGCGCGTCTTCGCTCCCGGCTATATCCCCTCGGACCAGCACAAGGCCATCGCGCTCCGCGCCATCGCCCTCAAGGAACTCGCCAGCTCACGCACCGAACCCGGCAACACCAGCGGCATCGGCTGGCCGCAAGGTCCATCCACGTGGGTCCGCCTCGCCTGGCTGCGCGCCGTCGCGGGCGACCTCCCCGGCGCCGAGCGCGAACTCCGGCGCGCCATCGACGCCGTCACACCCAGCGACGAGTGGGTCAGTGGCCTCGCCGATGTGATGCGCCTCCAGGGCCGCAGCCAGGCCGACATCCGCGCGATGTACGCCGCGCTCGTCGAGAAGCATCCCGACCGCCACAGCCTGCGAGCCACGCTCGCAACCCGGCTCACCGAGGCTGGCAAGTCCAGCGAAGCAACGGTCGCGGCACGCCACGTGCTCGGTTTCAACGCACGCCCGCGCCCAACGCCGCAGGACATCGCGGCCGCCAGCAGCGTCCTCCTCCAACTCGGAATGGTCGATGAGGCCGTGCGCCATCTGGATGAGTGGATCGCGCGAACCAACGCCGCGCCGCTGCACCTCTTGAAGGCTCGCGTCCTCGCGAGCCAGAACAAGCCCGCGCAGGCAGTGACGCAGGCCAAGATCATCCTCGACACCGCCGACGCGACCGATGCCCACGCCGGCGAGATCATCGCCGCGGCGAACCTCATCGCACAACTCGGCGAACCCGACCCAGCCCTCACCGCCCTCAACCGGCTCGCGGACACTCGCAAGATCGGGTTTCATCAGATCCGCCTCGCCCGCGCTCAGATGCTCGCCCAACTCGGCCGCGGCCCCGAGGCGATCCTCGACGCACGGGCCCTTCTCGAAACCACGCGCCTCCCACTTCCCGAGCCCGGCGAGGTCGCGAGCGCCGCCGAACTCCTGATCGCGCAGGAGCAGACCGCCGCGGCCCTCCCACTTCTCGAACGCTGGACCACGCGCTGGCCACAGGCCATCTTCCCAAGAGTCGCCAAAGCCCGCGCCACATTCTTCAGCGGCAAGCCCGACGACGCCATCAAGCAAATGCAGGCGACCATCCAACTCGATCCCACCAGCCCGCTCCTTTGGTCGCTCCTCGCCGAACTCCTAGAAGCCGCGGGCAAGACCCAAGAAGCCCAGGCTGCGGCCCAAAAATCAGCCCAGTTTGCGGGCCAGCCGTCACAACCCGCCCAGCCTCGCTGACCCAACCAACGCCACAAACCCAACCCGCATCAACTGGAACACGTCCCCCGACCCTGCTATCCTCAGGGTCCAGTTCGGGCGATTAGCGCAGTTGACCAGCGCCCCGAGCACCTAACCACAAGTAAAGACAAGGACTTACGAAACGCGGCTCCGGCCGTGGTAGCGCCATTGGTAGCGCCCGCGCTCCCGAATCCAGAACTGGCCGACTTGATCGCTCTTTGGCCGCGACTCTCAACGGTTGCGCAGCAGTCCATCGCGAGCCTGATTCGCGAAGCCGTGCGGGGGTGAGGCCGAAGGTCGGCGGCGACGGCTCTCGACTCCGACCACACTCGCCCCCCAAAAACAAAAAACTCCCTCTGGAGGGAGTAAAGGCGGGCGCGATCCGGCAAGCCGGGGCGGAGCCCCTCGCGAATCGCTTACCGTGACAAGACGGAAAGGACCGCTCAGATACACTTCCTGCAGTATAGTGCATACTCGTGCAGAGATCAACTCTTCTGGGGGATTCAAGTGCAGAAGCCCAACGTCGCTCTCGATCCGTACATCCTCGGCCTTGATATCGGAGTCGCTTCGGTCGGCTGGAGCCGGATCGCCTGCGATCCCGCCGACGCGTTCAAGCCCGCCAGCCTGCTTGGTGCCGGCGCGCATCTCTTCGAGCCCGGCACCGAGGGTAGCGTTGCCGACATCGACAAGGGCAAGGACGAGCCGCGGAACCTCCAACGCAGAACCGCACGCCTCATGCGTCGGCAGATCTGGCGGCGTGCCCGACGAAAGCGCGTCCTGCTACAGACCTTGATCCGGATCGGGCTCCTGCCAAAGCCAGAGACACTCGGCCTCGATGCTGCGACCGATCTCCGCCGCCCGCTCGATATTGACGCGTACATGAAGCACGTCGATGCGCAACTGGTCGAGCGCTGGATGGCCGTCCGAAAGGCGCTCGGCGCTGGAGGCCACGCCGACCAGCAGCGCCTCTGCTACCTCTTGCGCGAGGCCGCGGCATCCCGCAAAGTCGAGAAGATCGAGCTCGGCCGCGCGCTCTACCACCTCGCCCAGCGCCGCGGATTTCTCTCCAATCGCCGCGCCGATGCCGGTCGCAAGGACGACGACACCGGCAAGGTCAAGTCCGCGATCAGCGAGCTGGCGCAGAAGATGGAAGCCTTCGCCGCCTCCGGCGGCGTCCCGACGCTCGGTGCCTACCTCGCCTCACTCGATCCAGACCAGCAACGCCTCCGCGGCCGATGGACCGCGCGAACCATGTACCTAGAAGAGTTCGAGCTCATCTGGAAGACCCAAACTACGGCCCACGGACTGACCGAACCGGACAAGCGAGACGTTCACCGGGCCATCTTCTACCAGCGGCCTCTCAAGAGCCAGGCGGGGATGATCGGTCACTGCACGCTGATCCCCTCGCTCAAGCGCTGCCCGCTTGCGCACCGGATCAACCAGCGATTCCGGCTCCTCCAAGCGGTGAACCACCTTCAGATTGCGCCATCGAGCCAACCCCCGCGCATCCTGACACTCAAAGAGCGTGAGACGCTCCTCGCGGCCCTCGAACGCGAGGGCGACCTGACCTTCGCACGCGTTCGCACGCTCCTGAGCCTCAAGCGCGGAACCGAGTTCAACCTCGAACGCGGCGACGAGAAGCGGATCATCGGCAACCGCAGCGACGCCAAGCTCCGCGCGATCTTCGGAGATCGCTTTGACTCCTTCGGCGACGGAGATCGGGACCGAATGGTCGAGGATCTTCGATCCTTCCGCGAGGCTGAGGCGCTCAAGCGCCGCGGGCAGCGCCGCTGGGGTCTCACACCCGAGCAAGCCGCAGCCTTCGCGGCGCTCGACTTGGAAGATGGGTACGCGTCACTCTCCCTCGCCGCGATTCGTCGCCTGCTTCCCGGCATGGAGAGAGGACTTCCATACGCGGTCGCTCGCCGGGAGGAGTTCCCGGAGTCCTTCCGATCGGTCGAGCCCAAGGACTCTCTCCCTCCAGCGATTGCGGCCCTCGCCGACCTGCGTAATCCGGCCGTGGCTCGCGCCCTGACCGAGGTCCGCAAGCTCATCAACGAAGCGACCCGTCGCTTCGGCAAGCCCGCACTCATCCGCGTCGAACTCGCCCGCGAAATCAAAAACCCGCGCGGCGTCCGCGAGAAGCTCACCCGGCAGATGCGCGACCGCGAGAAGCAGCGCGCGAGCTTTGCCGCGGCGATCGAGAAGGAGGTTGGAATCACCAACCCCTCGCGCGACGACATCACCAAGTGGCTTCTGTTCGAAGAGTGCGGCCGGACCTGCCCTTACACCGGCAAGAAGATCTCCCCCACCACCCTCCTCGGCAGCCACCCGCAGTTCGATATCGAGCACATCTGGCCCAAGTCACGCTCGCTCGACGACAGCCTCGCGAACAAGACCCTCTGCTACCACGAAGAGAACCGCGCCCGCAAGCGTGGCATGACCCCCTTCGAGGCATACAGCGCCGATCCAGCCCGATGGGAAGAGATCATCGCCCGCGTCCGCGCCTTCAAGGGCGACCTCTTCACCCGTGCGAAGAAGCTCGCGAAATTCCAGGAGCCCTCGCCAGACTTCGAGGGGTTCACCAACCGGCATCTCTCCGACACGCGCTTCATCGCCCGCGCCGCAGCGGACTATCTCGGCCTCCTCTACGGCGGCCGGATCGAGCACGGCAGCGACCCCACCGCTCCCGGCATCCAGCGCGTGCAAGTCACGTCCGGCGGCCTCACCGCATGGCTCCGCAGCGGCTGGGGGATCGCGTCACTCCTGGGCGACACGGGCGAGAAGAACCGTGCCGACCACCGCCATCACGCCATCGATGCCATCGTCGTGGCCCTCTCGGACTCGCGCGCCGTGCAGACCCTCGCGCGCGCCGCAACCGAAGCCGACCGACTCGGAAAGCGTCGAGCCTTCGAGCACATCGAGGAGCCCTGGCCCGGCTTCCGCGATACGGTCGCTCAGGCTATCGAGCGGATCGGCGTCTCACACCGCCGGAGCCGCAAGCTGTCGGGGCCTCTCCACGACCAGAGCATCTACAGCAAGCCATTCGCCGCGAAGAACGCCAAGGGCCAAGCGACGCAGGTTCACCGCATCCGCAAGGAACTCCACAAGCTCACGCCTGCCGAGATCCGCGACGACAAGATCATCGATCCTCGCGCCCGCGCCGCCATCCGTGCCAAGCTCCAGGCGTTGGGCAAACCCAGCCCCTCGCCGCAGGACATCGCCAAGCTCTTCGGCGATCCCGCCAACGCGCCCACCCTGCCCGGCCACGCGGGATCAACCCTCCGACTTCGAAAGGTCCGGGTGCTGGCGGATGC
>Ga0105046_10003974_pt1 | contig 23531 bp, 18 predicted proteins | sample MAT03_FD_78385 | JGI IMG/M metagenome (GOLD analysis project Ga0105046, IMG submission 78385) | Freshwater microbial communities from Lake Fryxell liftoff mats and glacier meltwater in Antarctica - MAT-03 (megahit assembly) | ecosystem: Environmental > Aquatic > Freshwater > Ice > Liftoff...
GCGTGCGCGGCGCAGGTCCTTGTGCGGGCCATCGACCAACTGTTGGTCGCCGGTGTATGCATGCACCGTCTGCATCAGACCCTGCTCGATACCGAATGCATCGTCGAGCACCTTCACCAACGGCACGAAGCAGTTGGTGGTGCAGCTGGCATTGGAGATGACCTTCTGTGTGGCGAAGTCGAAGTCCTTGTGGTTCACGCCGTAGACGAACGTGGCGTCGGCACCATCGCACGGGGACGAGACGATGACCAACGGGGCACCTGCCTCGAGGTGGTAGGCGGCCGTATCGCGCTTGGTGAAGAAACCGGTGCTCTCGATGACCACATCGACACCCAACTCGCCCCACGGCAGGTTCTTGGGGTCGCGCTCGCTGAGCACGCGCAGCTCGTCGCCATCGACGCTGATGCCGTTCCTGGTGGCCTTGATCTCGTTGGGCAACACACCCAGCACCGAGTCGTACTTCAATAGGTGCGCCATCTGGTCGAGCGACCCGAGGTCGTTGACTGCCACGAAATCGATGTCAGACCCGCGCTGCTTGGCAGCACGAAAGAAGTTGCGCCCAATGCGCCCGAAACCGTTGATACCGACGCGAACCGTCATGGTTGCGTCTCCTTTCGAGAGAGGATCTTCGACACGAGCCTAGCCAAGCTGGGCAGGTCAACGAGTGAGGTCGCGGTGGCCGGTGCGAACGGCGTACCCGTGCTCGCGTAGGCGGCGCGCCAGCTCCTCTACGACGGCGACGCTGCGGTGACGACCACCGGTGCATCCGATGGCCACCGTGAGATAGCTCTTGCCCTCGGTCTCGTAGGAGGGCAGCAGCGACAGCATCAGCCCTTCGAAGCGATCAAGGAAGTCGCTGGCCTGAGAGCGTTCGAGTACGAAGTCGCGCACCGCCGGATCGTGACCGGTGAGGGGACGCAACACTTCTTCCCAGTGCGGGTTCGGCAGGAACCGAATGTCCATCACGATGTCGGCATCGATGGGTAGACCATGCTTGAAGCCGAAGCTCTCGACCGCGATCTGCAGCCGTTGGCCATCAGTGGCCTCCTCGAACGCGGCCAGCAGTTTGGTCTTCAACTCGTGCACGTTGAGCGAGCTGGTGTCGATGACGAGGTCGGCAGCGCTCTTCACCGGTTGCAGCAGATCGCGCTCCACATCGATGGCCTCGACCAAGCCGGACGCTTCACCATCGAGTGGGTGCTTGCGACGGCTGGCGTCGTAACGCTTGACCAACACTTCGTTGCTGGCATCGAGGAAGAGCATGCGCACGCGGTGACCGCTTGCTCTGAGAGCGGCAACTTTGGGTAGCAGTTCGACGTGCTGACGGCCGGCAACCAGCGCCAATCGGTTGATGTCGCTGCCAGGCTTGCTGACCAGTTCGACGATGGTGTCCACGAGCGATGTGGGCAGGTTGTCGATGACGTACCAGCCGACGTCCTCCAGCACAGCTGCTGCGCCGGAACGTCCTGCGCCGGACATACCGGTGATGAGCAGGATGTCGGCCATGTGCGTGATGGTAGGCGGTTAGACCTTGCGCGTGCGGAGATACAACAGGCGAGGAATCGTCGAGGCCGCCGCGTACTCCTCTGCCTTGGCGAGGAAGCCGGCGGGCGGTGCGGGCTCTTCCATCCGCTCGAGCAGCAGCCCATTGTCGGAGAGCGTGTTGATGTAGCGACTGAGTGGACGGTGGATGAAGGGAATGAACACGTCCTTCTCCACCTCCTCGATCGTTTCGTCCTCGATGAGGTAAGGGCCGATGCGCCAGTACTGCTCGGGCGGGTCAAGGAACTGGTCGTCGATCCAGCCGCTGTTGGGGGTCTGCAGCAGCGGATGGTTGAGGAAGAAGCAGAAGCGGCCGCCGGGCCGCAGCACTCGAGCAACTTCGGCGATTGCGCTGTCCACATCACGGATGTGCTCGAAGACCAGGCAGGCGACCACGGCGTCGAACGTGCCGTCGGCGAACGGAAGTTGCGCAGCGCCGGCACGGGCAAACACTCCTCCGCCGCGCTGGTGGGCAACGCTGACGCAGTTCCACGTGGGGTCGATGCCGACCACCTGCGCGCCCATCTTGGCAGCGAGTCGGCTGACCTGGCCGTCGCCGCAGCCGACGTCGAGTACCCGCTGGGCACCCTGCAGCTCACGAGCTGCGAGCGGCAAGATCTGCTCTTCGTACTCGGGGTCGGCGCCGGCCGTGAAGCCGTCGATCCACCACTCCGCATGCGTTTCCCACAGGTCGTTGCTCACGCCGCAATGGTACGGGTGTCGTCGTGTCGTGCGGTCGTAGAGTGCGGTTCATGCAGTTCTCCGTATGGCCCTCGTACGACCGCTCATGGAGTGAAACCCTGTCGCTGGCGACATGGGCCGAGCAATCGGGCTTTCAGTCGTTCTGGTACGCCGACCACTTGATGTCGCAAGTCGAGGACGGCGAGAGTGGCGATGCGCACGAGTGCTGGACGGTGCTGGCTGCCATCGGCGCGCTCGTGCCGCGGGTGCGGCTGATCTCGATGGTCTCGCCGGTGACGATTCATCATCCGGTGTTGCTCGCCAAGCGGGCGACTACTACCGACCACATCTCGGGCGGTCGTGCAGTGCTGGGGCTGGGCGCTGGCTGGATGGTGGAGGAGCACTCGGCGTACGGGTTCGAGCTACCCGAGCCTGGGTTGCGGGTCGCCCGCTTTGCCGAGGCGATCGAGATCGTGCACCGGCTGTTCCGTGAGGACAGCGTCAACTTCCACGGGTCGTCGTACCAGCTGACCGAGGCACCGCTGGGGCCGAAGCCGGTGAACGGGACGCTTCCGCTGCTGGTAGGTACCGGGAGCCCTCGAATGCTGGGTTTGACGGCGCGCTGGGCGCAAGAGTGGAACACATGGGGCGACCCCGCCGAGGTCGGCCGCCGCACCGAACGCTTCGTGACCGCATGCGAGTCGGTGGGTCGCGACCCAGCGTCGATGCATCGCTCAGCGCAGGCGCTGGTGTTCTATGCGCCGACTGCTGCCGCTCGTGTGGCAATGGAGTCGCATGTTGTGGCTGATCGCTCGTTGATCGGCGGCGCGCAGGAGCTGATCGATCAGCTCGCGCAGTATGCAGCGCTCGGCGTCGACGAGTTTGCGATCGCCGACTTCACGCTCGGAGAGTCGCCCGAGCAGCGACGCGAGACCTACGAGGCGCTCCACGCCGACGTGCTCAGCGCCTTGCGCTGACCCGGCTCCGAGCGTTCACAATCGCATCTGTCGCGGCCTGACCGAATCACACCGAGATCAAGCTGTGACACGTGCGATTGTGAACGGCTTTCAGCGCTGCTGATAGGCAGCGAAGGCGCGCCAGTCGAGTTCCATCAGCCAGCAGTCGAAATGCGCGCCTTCGTGTAGTTCATTGCCGGGCAGCAGCTTCACTCTGCGGAAGCCGACCTTCTCGTACACGTGGACGGCGCGGTCGTTGACAACACGAGGGTCGATCAGCACACGCTGAGCGCCACGGTCAATCAGTTCCGAGATCGCCACAGCACATACCGACGTACCGAGACCTGCGCCCCACAGATCTGGCTCACCGAGGAACATGTCGAAGGCGTAGGTGGTCGCGAGGTTGCCTTCGGCCTTGTAGCCATCGTTGTGCGGGTGCGCCCAGACCAGCTGCAGGTACCCGATCGGTCGCTCACCCAGCATGATCAGGTGCGGCCACACGTGCTCGGCGATCAGTCTCATGGGGTTCCACTCAGTGCGGATGCGATCGAGGGTGTACACGTCGTCGCGGCCGTACACCCACTCGAGCACTCGTTCGTCCGTGAGCCAGATCAACAACACCGCCGCGTCGGAACCATCCTGTGCCAACGGTCGCAACGACAACGGCTCACGCACGGTGGAACTTCTCGTGGATCGCTTCCGCTACCGCGTCGGGCAGGAACGACAGTGCCTTCAGATCATCCAGCGACGCCTTCTTGACTGCGTTGACCCCGCCCATCACCTGCGTCAACTTCTTCTTGCGTGCCTCGCCGAGCCCAGGAATCCCGTCGAGCGCCGACGTCGTCATGCGCTTGCCGCGCAACTCGCGGTGGAACGTGTTGGCGAAGCGGTGGGCCTCGTCTCGAATTCGCTGCAACATGAACAGCGCGTCGCAACCGCGGGGCAATTCGATCGGCTCGCTGCGGCCGGGCAGGTACACCTCCTCGAAACGCTTCGCCAGCGATGCGATCGGAATCTCGTCCTGCAAACCAAGCGCGCGGACAACACGATCAGCAACCGCCAGCTGCCCCTTACCACCGTCGACCAACAGCAGCTGCGGTGGATAGGCGAACTTGCGCGGGCGACGGCGCTCGCCGTCCATCAGCTCCTCGTCCAGCGGCTGGTCGCGTTCGTTGAGGTACGCCTGCAACCGGCGAGTCAGTACTTCCTCCATCGCCGCATAGTCGTCGTTGCCGGGCACGTGCACCTTGAAGCGGCGATACTCCCGCTTGTTCGGCAGCCCGTCTTCCAGCACGACCATCGAGCCGACGTAGTCCGTGCCCTGCAGGTGCGCCATGTCGTAACACTCGATACGCAGTGGGGCCTCCGGCAAACCGAGGAGGTCCTGAAGTTCGGTGATCGCTCGACTGCGCGCGTTGTGGTCGCCGGCGCGCCGCATTCGATGGCGCATGAACTCTTCCTTGGCATTGCGCGTCACCGTGTCGTGCAGCTCGCGTTTGTCGCCGCGCTGCGCAACACGAATCTGGACACGACTGCCGCGCAGGTGCGTCAGCCACTCCTCGTACGTCGCGCTGTCGTCGGGCTCGACCGGCACCAACACCTGCTTGGGCACGCCGGCCGGCGGGTCGTCGCCGTACAGCGCCTCCAGGATGCGGTCGATCAGGCCGCCTGGGGTCAGCTCTTCGACCTTGTCGAGCACGAAGCCCTTGCGACCAACGACGCGACCCTTACGGACGAAGAACACCTGCACGGCAGCTTCCAGTTCGTCGTCGGCGATGCCGATCACGTCGATGTCCTCGTTCCGCTCTCCCACCATCTGTTGCTTCTCGATCGCACGACGCACCGCCAGCAACCGGTCGCGTAGACGGGCCGCCCGCTCGTACTCGAGCTCTTGCGCGGCGCCGGCCATCTCGCGCTCCAAGCGCTTGACGATGTCGTCGGTGTCACCATCGAGGAAGTCGCACAGCTCTTGCACCAGCTGCCGGTAGGGCATCTCCTCGATCTCGCCGACGCACGGCCCGCTGCACTTCTCGATGTGAAACAGCAAACACGGACGCCCAAGGCGTTGATGCTCGTTGAACTTGCCGGGGCTACAGGTGCGGATGGGGAAGCTGCGCAGCAAAAGATCCAGCGTGTCGCGAATTGCATACGCATGCGCGTAAGGCCCGAAGTAGCGGGTGCCCTTGCGCTTGCGACCGCGCATCACCAGGGCCCGCGGGAACTGTTCGTCCAGGGTCACCGCCAGGAACGGATAGCTCTTGTCGTCGCGCAGGCGAACGTTGAAGCGCGGATGGTGCTGTTTGATGAGGCTGTGCTCCAGCATCAGCGCTTCGACTTCGTTGCGTACCTCGATCCACTCGACAGACGTTGCCGTCGCCACCATCTGCGCGGTTCGAGGGTGCATGTTGCGCGGGTCTTGAAAGTAGTTGGAGAGCCGCTGGCGCAGGCTGGACGCCTTGCCGACATAGATGACGCGCCCGTCCTTGTCCTTGAACTGATACGACCCCGGTGTCTCGGGAATCGTGCCGACGGGTGGGCGCGTGACCATTGACTCGACTCTACGGGGAGCAGGAGGGTGTCGCGGATAGGGTTGCCTCGTGCCCGGCCGCTACCAATTCTCGATGCCCGAACGCCCCACCCGCGACGGCTGGTTCAAGGTTGGACAGGTCGATGTCACCACGACCGCACTCCTGGTCGGCTTGGGCATCATCTCGATGTTCGTGTACGCGATCCAGCGCTCGGTGCTACTGGAGCTGGCATTCCTCGGGCCGCTGGTACGTCAGGGCGAAGTCTGGCGGTTGGTCACCTGGCCAACGGTAAACCCGCCCACCGAGATCTGGGTGGTGCTGACACTCGCCTTCTTCTGGTTTGTCGGTCACCGGATCGAGGACTCGATCGGCCGACGTCGGTTCACCGTCATGATTGCGCTCATGACTGTTGTGCCGGCAGCACTGGTGTCGCTGGTGCAGTTCGATGCGGTGGCATACGCGTTCGGACTTGGCATTCTGGGCATCGGGTTGCTGGTCGTGTTCGCACTCGACAACCCGGGCGCGATGTTCTTCTTCGGCATCCCCGCATGGGTAATCGCTGCCGTCTACGTCGGCATCGACATTCTGCGCTACCTCGGCGACCGCCGCTTCGAGACGCTGTTCCTCGAGCTGGGCGTCATCGTGGTGGGCCTGGTCACTGCTCGCCAGTACGGGCTGGTCAGCTCGCTGGAATTCATTCCCAAGTTCGGTGGCGGTGCGTCGAAGAAGAAGGCCGGCCGCGCCACGAAGCGTCAGGGTGGTTCGACGGTGGTGTCCGGGCCGTGGCCGATCGCGGATGCAGGCCACTCGACGCTTGACCAGATGGAACTTGATGGGCTGCTCGACAAGATCAGTGCGAAAGGCATCGACTCGCTCTCACGCACTGAGAAGAGTCGGCTCAACGAACTCAGCAAGAAGCTCCGCGGCCGCTGAGCCGCTGGCCGAACTGGCTGGCCGCCCTGGGTTGCTGCTCGTCGACCCGGTGTACCCATCCTCTTGAAGGGAGCGTTCGGCGGTACGCCGGCGCCCGGTCTTCCCGACTTGGGTACTTGTTTTCGTTACTCGGTAACCGCTGTTGCCGCTGCGGTAACTGTCGTTACCGACCGGCCAGAATAAGTACCCCAGATCCTCGGGCCAGCGACATGACCGACCGCCGCCGCAGCACTACCCGACCAGGCGGGGTCGGATGCGGAGTTGGTGGGTATAGGCGACGACGAGCAGCAGGCCAGCCAGCAGGGTGGCTGCGTTGGCCAGCATGTGGTAACCCCACGCTTGCTTGACAAATCCGGAGGCGAAGGCGGCCAGGCCGCCGCAGAAGCTCATCGTCAGGTCGGCTGTGCCCTGCACTTCCACGCGCGAGTTCGCTGGCACTGCACCGGTGAGCATGCTGCTACCAGCAATCAGGCCGATGTTCCAACCAATGCCCAGCAGGAACAGGCCAGTGAAGATGAGTGACGGCACATATCCCGCCACCACCGACACGACGGTGCCCGCTGCGAGCACGATGGAACCGATCATCACGGCCCGCACCTGACCAACGAACCCGACGAAGCGACCAACGAACGGGGCAAATGCGTACATCCCCGCAATATGCAGCGCTATGACGTACGCCGAGAGGTCGGCGTGGCCGTGGTCTTTCATGTGTGACGGCGTCATCGTCATCACCGCTACCATCGCCGTCTGCGACACCACCATCGCCACCAGGCCCAGCGTGGCCAGCTTGCTGCTGCGGATGACGGCTGATGAGAGGCGCACCTGCTGCAGAGGGCGCACGCGCTCTGCGTGCGGGTCGAGCTCACCGTTGACGGCCAGCGGGTCGGGGCGCAGCCGACGGGCAATGACCGCCAGGGCGCCCAGCAAAAACAGAGCAGCGAAGAAGAACGGGCCGATGAACTGGTCGAGGCCGACGGCTTGGCCGACCCGCTTCTCCCAGGGCGTCAGAATTGGCCCGAAGATCGCGCCCAACGTGCCCACAACCACGACGCTTGCAATTGCTTTGGCACGGTCGTGGTCGAGCGCCAGGTCGGCGGCGACGTAGCGGCCCTGCAACGTGGCTGCCTGCGCGCCGCCGAAGCACACCATGCCAACCAGGAAGAGCGGGAACGAGCGCAGCTGACCGCCGATCCCAGCGACCACAGCGCCGAACGAGCCCAGACCAAATGCGAACATCAGGCCCGGCCGACGGCCGTTGCGGCGCATGAACGCCGACAGCGGCACGGCTAAGAAGGCTGCTCCAAGCGTGAACGCGGCAGCGCCCGAACCGGCGAAACGGTCCTTGCCGTGCAGCAGATCCTTGGCCAACAGTGCCCCGACAGCGACGACACCGGCGACGGCCGCCTGCCCAGGGACCTGTGCAAGTCGAAGTGTGATGAGAGTTCGCCGCTGTACTACTGAGTGGTCGGCGACGGTGTCGACCACCAATGGAATGTCAGTCACGGGATTGACGGTAGCAAGCCGTATCAGCCGTCGAGCAGTGGTTTCAGGAAGCGACCGGTGTGGCTGTCATCCACCTTCGCCACCGTCTCCGGGCTTCCTTGCGCGACGACCAAGCCGCCACCACTTCCGCCTTCGGGCCCGAGATCGACGATCCAGTCGGCGGTCTTGATGACGTCGAGATTGTGTTCGATGACCAGCACCGTATTGCCCTGGTCGACCAGCCGTGACAGCACGGTGAGCAAACGGCGGACGTCTTCGAAGTGCAAGCCTGTGGTGGGCTCGTCGAGTAGGTAGATGGTGTGGCCGGTGTTGCGCTTGGCCAGTTCCGTTGCCAGCTTCACCCGCTGCGCCTCGCCACCCGACAGTGTGGGCGCCGACTGACCGAGTCGGACATAGCCGAGCCCAACATCCATGAGCGTGCGCATGTGGCGGTGGATGGCCGGCTGGTTGGCGAAGAAGTCGACAGCCTCGGCCACCGGCATGTCGAGAATCTCGGCGATGTTCTTTCCCTTGAACTGGATGTCGAGTGTGTCTCGGTTGTACCTGGCTCCCTTGCAGACCTCGCACGGCACGTACACATCCGGCAGGAAGTGCATCTCGATCTTGATCGTTCCGTCGCCGCTACACGCTTCGCAGCGACCGCCGGCAACATTGAAACTGAAGCGGCCGGGCATGTAGCCGCGGACCTTCGACTCGGCGGTGCTGGCGAACAGCTTGCGAATGTTGTCGAACACACCGGTGTACGTCGCCGGGTTGCTGCGCGGCGTTCGGCCGATGGGTGATTGATCCATGTCGATCACCTTGTCCAGCTTCTCGATGCCCTTGATGTTCTTGTGCCGGCCCGCTGCGGTTTTCGACTTGTAGATCTTCTGCATCAGCACCGGCAGCAAAATGTCTCGGACCAGCGTGCTCTTGCCGCTACCACTGACCCCGGTCACTCCAACGAAGCATCCGAGGGGAATCTTTACGTCGAGGTTGCGTAGGTTGTGCTCCTTGGCGCCCTGAATCTCCAGCCAGTCGGCGCCCGGCTTGCGGCGCACCTGCGGCACCGGAATGGTGCGCTTGCGACTGAGGTACTGGCCGGTGATGGACGCTTTGGATTTCAGGATGCCCTTCACCGGGCCGCTGTACACCACTTCCCCACCGTGTTCGCCGGCCCCGGGGCCGATGTCGACGATCCAGTCGGCCTCCATGATGGTGTCTTCGTCGTGCTCCACGACCAGCACCGTGTTGCCCAGGTCGCGTAGGCGCAGCAGTGTGTCGATCAGCCGTCGATTGTCGCGCTGGTGCAGGCCCACCGATGGTTCGTCGAGTACGTACAGCGTGCCCACCAGACCGCTGCCAATTTGGCTGGCGAGGCGAATGCGCTGCGCCTCGCCACCGGCCAGCGTGCCAGCGCTGCGCGACAGCGAGAGGTAATCGAGGCCCACGTCGAGCAGGAAGCCGAGGCGCGCGTTGATCTCCTTCGTCACTCGCTCGGCGATCATGCGATCTCGTTCGCTGAGCACCAGTTCACTGAGAAAGTTGGCCGAGTCACCGATCGCCATCTCGCAGATCTCAGAGATGTTCTTGTCGTTGATGGTGACGGCCAGCGTGGATGGCTTGAGGCGGGCGCCCTTGCACTTCGGGCACGGCACCTCGCGCATGTAGCCCTCGTACTGCTCTCGGGCCCAATCGCTCTCGGCACCCTCACGGCGGCGGTTGAGCCACGGAACTACGCCTTCGTAGGCGGTGGAGTATTCGCGGGTGCGGCCGTAGCGGTTCTTGTACTTGACCTTCAGGTTGCCCTCGACGCCGTACAGGATGACCTTTTGCTGCTTGGCATCGAGGCTGCCGTAGGGCGCATCCATATCGATGTCATACGTCTCGGCAACCGCCTCCAGCATGCGCGTGAAGTACTGGGTGCTACTGGTGCGCCATGGTGCGATGGCCCCACCGTTGATGGACATGTCATGGTCGGGGATCAGAAGCTCGGGGTCGACCTCGAAGGTGGTGCCCAGGCCGTCGCACGATTCGCAGGCGCCGTACGGCGAGTTGAACGAGAAGTTGCGCGGGGCCGGCTCGTCGTAACTGGTCCCGCATTTCGGACACGCAAGGTGCTGGCTGAAGGTGAGCGTCTCGCCTTCCACCGCGTCGCCGCCCGCCGCATCCTTGGCGGCGAACAGCTCGATCTCGGCGACACCGTCGGCCAGCTTCAGCGCCGTCTCCAGCGAATCGGTGAGACGCCGCTCGATGCCATCGCGGCGAACCAGACGGTCGACGATGATCTCGATCTTGTGCACCTCATAGCGCGCCAACTTCTCGTCGCGCTTGAGGAACTCTGCGATGTCGACCACTTCACCGTCCACACGCGCACGCACGAAGCCCTGCCCGGCGAGGTCGTCGAGCAACGTGCTGTACTCACCCTTACGACCGCGCACCACCGGTGCCAGCACCTGGAAGCGCGTGCCGTCGGGCAGCAGCAAAATGCGATCCACGATCTGCGACGGCGTCTGGCGCTGCAGGCGGGTGCCATCGTTGGCGCAGTGCTGCACACCGATGCGGGCGAAGAGCAGGCGCAGGTAGTCGTAGACCTCGGTGATGGTGCCGACGGTCGATCGCGGGTTGCGGCTGGCGCTCTTCTGGTCGATGGAGATTGCCGGCGACAGACCTTCGATGACATCGACATCGGGCTTGTCCATCTGCCCCAAGAACTGGCGGGCGTAGGCGCTGAGCGATTCCACATACCGGCGCTGACCCTCGGCGTAGATGGTGTCGAACGCGAGGCTGCTCTTGCCCGAGCCGGAGAGCCCGGTGAACACCACCAACCGGTCGCGCGGAATCTCGATGCTGATGTTCTTGAGGTTGTGCTCGCGCGCGCCACGCACGACGATCTTCGCTTCGGGGGCAGCGGCCATGCCGGGAGGCTACCAAACGAACACCTGTTCTCTGCAACTACGAGAACCCCGAATCGAACGCCGGAAAGTTCTCTGTCAAGATTCGCTGAAGTTGCCTGCTCAGTGTGTCGATAGAACGGCATGAGCTCCGGGGCCAGTCACGACACGCCGTTCACGCGTGCGGCCCAGCAAGTGCTTGAACACCTCTCCGCAACCACGGGTCTCGGCACCTGGGTGGTCTGCAGGGTTGGCCCACACGGCAGCCACACGCTGGCAGTCGTCGACGCGGTCGGCGTAATTCACGCCAACACAACCCTGACCGAGCCACTCGGCCAGGGCGCGCGCGTTCGTATTGCTGCGCCGGTCACGTTCCCCGACGGCCAACCGTTCGGCGAACTGATCGGCTTCGACCGGCGCAAACCGATGATTCCGATCGATCAGAGCTCGGCTCAGGTACGCGCCTTTGCGACGTTGTTGGGCGCGCTGGCAGCTGCCGACGCCGACATCACTCGGGCGCACTCCGTTCAGGAGTCGGCCTCGGCCGACGAGAACCAAACGGCCGCACTGTTGGACGCAATGGAGCGTGGAACGATCAAGCCCTACTTCCAGCCCGTCGTCGACCTCCGTACGGGCGAGGTCGTCACGCTGGAGGCGTTGGCCCGCTGGCAGTCGCCCGAGGGTGTACGCGAGCCCGACCAGTTCCTGCCACTCCTGCAGCAGGCCGGACTGTTGGGCGCGCTGTTCGATCGCATCCTGGAGGACGGCCTGCAAAAGCTGGTCGAGTTCCGAGCCGTGTCCCCCAACCTGCAGCTGGCCGTGAACTTCGAGTTCGACACCAAGCCGGTCAACTCGCTGCTCGACACCGTCAGCGACCGATTGAACGCGTACGGCTTGCCGCCGGAGGCGCTGTCGCTAGAGCTCAGCGAACGCCAGACCTTCGAGCTGCCGGCGGACGTGCGAGATGAACTGTTCGCCATCGCCGACATGGGCGTGCACCTGATGCTCGACGACTTCGGCACAGGCTTCGCCTCACTGGAGACGCTGACCAGCCTGCCCGTCACCGGCGTCAAGCTGGACCGTCGGTTCACCGGACAGGTTCTCAACGGTGAGCGGGAGAGCATCGTGGTGAAGGCGATGATCGCGCTGGCCGCCGAGACCGGGTTGACCGTGATTGCCGAAGGAATCGAGACGCAACTGCAGTGCGACCGTCTAGTGCGAATGGGCTGCCGTCTCGGCCAGGGCTACCTGTTTGCACTCCCCCAGCCCGCCGAAGCCGTCGCCGCCGTGCTGTCGGCCCCGCTGGTCAGCACCTTCTAGTCAGCCGGCGTCGCGCAGCTCGCGCCGCAGCTCGTTGACCTCGTCGCGCAGACGCGCGGCGTACTCGAACTTCAGCCCGGCGGCAGCCTCGTGCATCTCTTCTTCCAACGTTTGGATGAGGCGCGCCAGCTCTTGCTGCGGCATGGTCTTCAGCTCGCGCTGGACCTTGTCGCGCTCGCGGTTGCGTCGGTTGCCCTTGCCAGGCACCGGCGCTGTGTCGTCGGGCCGCAGCAACGAAAGAATGTCGCCCACTGCCTTGCGGATGGTCTGCGGGTTGATGCCGTGCTCGAGGTTGTACGCAATCTGACGGGCCCGTCGCTCGCGGGTGGTGTCGATGGCTCTGGTCATGCTGGGTGTGATCTTGTCGGCGTACATCACCACCTGACCGTCGACATTTCGGGCGGCGCGACCGATCATCTGGATCAGCGACGTCTCACTGCGCAGAAACCCTTCCTTGTCCGCGTCGAGAATGCTGACCAGTGATACCTCCGGAAGGTCGAGACCCTCACGGAGAAGGTTGATGCCGACCAGAACGTCGAACTCGCCGAGGCGTAGAGCGCGCAGGATCTCGATGCGCTGAATGGTGTCGATGTTGCTGTGCAGATAGCGCACGCGCAGCCCCTGCTCGAGCAGGTAGTCGGTGAGGTCTTCCGCCATCTTCTTGGTGAGCGTGGTGACCAAAACTCGGTCGCCCATGGTGAGGCGAGTGTTGATGTTCTCGATCAAGTCATCGATCTGGCCCTTGGTGGGCTTGACGATGACCTCCGGGTCGACCAGGCCCGTCGGGCGCACGATCTGTTCGACCACCTGCTGGCTGTGCGAGATCTCGTACGGCGAAGGTGTGGCCGAAACGAACACGCACTGATTGACACGCTCGAACGTCTCCTCGAAGCGCAGCGGCCGGTTGTCTCTCGCGCTGGGCAGCCGGAAACCGTGCTCGACCAAGATGTCTTTGCGACTGAGGTCTCCCAGGTACTGGCCGTGCAGTTGCGGAACGGCGACGTGGCTCTCGTCGATGACGAGCAGAAAGTCTTTCGGGAAGTAGTCGATGAGGGTGAACGGCGGCTGCCCGGTGACACGACCGTCGATGTGCATGGAGTAGTTCTCGATGCCGTTGCAGTAGCCGACCTCGGCCATCATCTCCAGGTCGTACTGGGTGCGCATGCGCAGGCGCTGTGCCTCCAACAACTTGCCGTTGGCTTCGAACCAGGCAAGGCGTTCTTGCAGTTCGGCTTCGATGCCCACGACCGCCTTGCGCATGCGCTCTTCGCCGGCAACGTAGTGAGTGGCCGGGAAGATCATCACCTGGCTCATGTCATTGAGCGTCTCGCCCGTGAGCGGATCGATGGTGGTGATACGATCGACCGTGTCGCCGAACATTTCGATGCGCAGCACCGTCTCGTCGTACGACGGATGGATCTCGATGGTGTCGCCGCGCACGCGGAACTTGCCGCGACCAAGTGCGATGTCGTTGCGGTCGAACTGCAGGTCGACGAGACGGCGCAGGATGCTGCGCATGTCGTAGTCGACCCCCGTGTGCAGCTCTAGCAACTGCCCGCGGTATTCAGCAGGGTCACCCATGCCGTAGATGCAACTGACGGACGCGACCACGATGGTGTCGCGCCGGGTGAGTAACGCAGCGGTGGCCGAGTGACGCAGCCGGTCGATCTCGTCGTTGACCGACGAGTCCTTCTCGATATATGTGTCGCTGGAGGCCATGTACGCCTCGGGCTGGTAATAGTCGTAGTAGCTCACGAAGTACTCCACCCGGTTGTTGGGGAAGAACTCGCGCATCTCCTGCGTCAACTGCGCAGCCAGCGACTTGTTGGGGGCCAGAATCAACGTGGGCCGCTGCGTGGCCTCGATGGTCCAGGCGATGGTGGCACTCTTACCGGAGCCGGTGATGCCCAGCAGCGTCTGAAAACGATCGCCGCGCTCGATGCCTTCGGTGAGCTTCGCGATGGCATGCGGCTGGTCGCCGGCGGGCTGAAACAGGGACTCGACCTTGAACTCGGGCACGGTCTACAGCCTACCCGGCGAACGAGTGTTCGTCGATAACCGTGACCCGGGGGGCGCGGCAGTGCGGGTACGGTCGCTGCATGGTCATTCTGCAGACGCCGCGCCTCCGACTCCGGGTGGCGCGCGAAGCGGATGCGGCCACCATGGCCGCGTATCGCTCAGACCCCGAGGTCGCGAAGTATCAGGACTGGGACATGCCCTACACACTCGAGCGGGCTGTGGCGGGTGCTGCGAAGCAGGCTGAATTCGACGACGTCGTGGAAGGCTCGTCGGTCAGCTTCGCGATCGAACTCGACGGCGACGTGATCGGCGACATCGTGGCCTGTGTACGAGACGGCGGCGGCATTGCCGAGATGGGCTACACCCTGGCGCCGCGACATCAAGGCCACGGGTACGCCACCGAGGCGGCGAATGCCATGGTCGACCATCTGCTGCAGCACGGGGTGCACCGCATCGAGGCCAGTCTCGACCCCGAGAACATCGCATCGATGCGAGTGCTGGAGGTGGTGGGAATGCGCATGGAGTGCCTCGCTCGCGACGCCTATCTGGTTCGCGGCGAGTGGGTCGACGACCTGCGCTACTCGCTGGTCGCTCAGGACCGGGCTGCTTGGTTGCAGCGTCCCCGAACACCGGCTGGCAAGGTGGAACTCGTCGAGATCACGCCCGAGGATGCATACCTGTGGGGTCGGCTGCAGACGCATCACTCGCAGGAGCGCTTCGTGTCACCGATGGCCCGGTCGTTTCGCGACGCGTTGTTCCCCGAGATGTATGAGGGCGGTGCCATGGTGCCATGGATGCGAGGCATCCTTGCCGACGGCGAACGAGTCGGCTTCATGATGCTTGGCATGGTCACCGAGCATCACCCTGAGCCATATTTGTGGCGCCTACTGATCGACCGTCTGCAGCAACGCCGAGGCCTTGGAACGCATGTGCTGGCGGTCTTGTGCGACCAACTGAGGCTGTGGGGCCACCCCACCCTGACCACCAGCTGGAGCCAGGGCCCCGGTTCACCTGAACCGTTTTATCTCTCCCACGGCTTCGTCCCGACGGGTGAGATGGACGACGACGAAGTGATTGGCCGCCTCCAGTTGTAGTGGCGCGTCCGCGGGCGGACCGCGGCCCGGGAGCACCGACTACTCGGTTTCGCCGGACGACAACTCCAGTTACCGCCACTGCAGCAAAGGTTGTCGCTCGGCCGCTCGACCAGCGAGCAAATGCCGCCTGTGCGTGAGAATAGCGGTTCAGCTGAACCGCTTGGTCGCCTCGTGACATCACTGCTCCGAGTCATTGCTGCTGATCGGTTTCGTCCACCTTGTCGTTGCGGCCGGCGAAGTGGTAGTCGGCGGGCAGCTGAGGCAGGGATTGCAACCATTTCCACAACCGCTCGATCTGCTCGTCGAGCGCATCCGGGTGGCCGCTGTTGTCGATGACGAAGTCGGCGGTCTCCAGTCGAAGTTCACGCGTCGCCTGGCGGGCAATGCGAGCGCGAGCGTCGGCGTCGTCGAAACCTCGATACTTCACCAGCCTCTCCACCTGCGTCTCCAACGGCACGTCGACCACGATCTTGCCCTGCAAGCCCTCACGTGGGTTCTCGGTCAGCAGCGGAATGTCCAACACGACCACATTGTCGGTGGCCACGTTCTCCATCACCTGACGATTCATTTCTGCCCCCACCGCCGGGTGGACGATTCCGTTGAGATCCTTCAGCGCATCTGCGTCGGCGAATGCAATGCCGGCGAGTGCAGCACGGTCCAACGAGCCGTCCGCCGCAATCACCTCGGCGCCGAAGCGCTCGGCCAACTTCGCCAAGACCGGCGAGCCCGGTTGCTGTACATCGCGGACGACCTGATCGGCGTCGACGATCACAGCACCTCGCGCCGCCAGCGCTGCGCTGACGGTCGACTTCCCGGACCCAATACCGCCCGTCAACCCCACCAATTTCATGAAGAGATGGTAGTAGCACGAACGTTTCAGTCTCTCAGCGCCAATCGTGCTACGCGTGCTACGCGTGCTACGCGCCCGCCATGGAGATCGTCACGCACCGCGAACTCAGAAACAACAGCGGTCAGATCCTGGCACGCGTGCGCAATGGCGAGACACTGGCGGTCACGAATCACGGCGAGGTGACCGCCGTGCTCGTGCCACCCCACTCGCAGCTGATTGATCAACTCGACGCTTCGGGCAGGGTCAGGCCCGCTACCGACGCCTCACCACTGGGGCTGCGCGAACGCATTCATCACTCGTTGCCAACCTCGACAGCGCTCGACCAACTGCGCGGCGAGAGGTGATCCACTACATCGACACGTCGGCGTACCTCAAGCTGATCATCGAGGCGCCCGAATCAGCCGGACTGGTTCGTGTGCTCGAACTCGGTCGCGCTGAGGGGCACCGTGTGGTCTCGTCCGTACTCCTCGAGACCGAACTTCATCGGGCGAGGCATCGTTGTGGGCTTGATCGACAGGTCATCGAGAATGAGGTGGCGAAGCTCACCCTCATCAGCGCCGCCGACTCCACTTTCCGTCGGGCAGGTGCCTTTCCGGATCCCCTCTTGCGCTCCCTGGACGCCCTCCACCTCGCCACTGCCATTGAGTGCGGGGCCATCGCCATCTACACGTACGACCACCGTCAGGCCGATGCAGCAACGAACGCGGGCATCGAGGTGCTCGCCCCAGCCGACTGAATCAGAGCTCGGCAAGCGCCCCGCTCGCCAGGTGCCTGAAGGCGGCGGTCGGTGGGGTCGGATACCAGAGGCAAGATCTTCTCGAGTTCGGGCATAGGGACACAGCCCGTTCGCTCTGACCGGCTTTCCAAGTCGTCCCCGGTGAGCATCGAGTAAGCCGCGCGCCTGGCGGTGTGACCGCCGCCGCCGAACAAGCACTCGCGGACCGGAGCAGCGGGCACGAGTAGCATCCGGTGGTGGCTGACGACACTGACGAGCTGGCGAGTGCGCCGGTCGATGCTTCGGACCACACCTTCGTGGGCTGGCCACTCGTTGAACGACGCGGCCGCAGCCGCACACCACCCGGCGGCATCGATCGTCGCTCGCTCGGCCAGAACGACACGGGCCCGCTCACACTCGGGCACGCAGGCACATCCGTGCCAGCCACACTCACCGCTGCGCCTCTGTGGCCGTTTCGCATCGCGGCGCTCGTCGGCGCATTCGTGCGGGCTCAGCCCGACCTGTCGTGGAACGACTGGAGCCTGGTCGCCATCACGGCTGCCACCACCGTCTTCACCGCCACCGCCTGCCTGCGCCCCGTCGCCTACCGCAACGACCCCAAAACTCGGCTGCGCATCGTCGTCGAGATGGCCGGGGTTGTCGCCGCCATCTTGCTCAGCGGTGCCTGGGCCTCACCGTTCGTTCTCCTCCTCGTGCCTGTCGGCATGCTCGCCGGCTTTGCCGCCGGCGGCACCTTCAGCGCCCAGCTTGCCGCCGCCGCAATTGCAGTCAACACCGTGCAGCACATCCCCAACGTCGGTGTGCGGCAAGGTCTGCAGGACGGCGCGCTGTGGGTTGGCCTGCTCGGCCTCGTCGCCTTCACCAGCGGCCTCGCCCACCGCGCCGCGCACGACGCAGCCAGACAACAGCAAGTCGCACTCGACCGAGTGAGCCGCCTCGCTGAGGCAAACTCACTGCTCTTCGCACTACAACGCGTCGCCCAAACCCTGCCTGCGTCGCTCGACCTCGAAGAGGTACTGGACTCCACCGTCGGCCGCCTGCGCACGATGGTGCGCCACGACCTTCTGGCTGTCTACCTCGTCGATGCCAGTACCCGTCGCGCTACACCTGCCCGCACCCACGGCACCACCAGCGCGCGCACCTACCCGCTCGACCAACTACCCACAGGGCTTCGCCAATCGGCCGAATCACTCAAGACCGTGCGCATCGACCGACTCAACAACGGCGAAGGCGTCTCCCCCGACGCGCAATGCGGCCTTTACGCTGCGCTGCGCGCCCGCGGCGCGCTTGTCGGCTTCATCGCCGTCGAGTCATCGTCCAGCGGCTCGTTCGGTCAGCAACAAGCCGAAATCGTCCATGGCCTGACCGAACCGTTCGGCATTGCCATCGACAACGCCCGCATGTTCCGGCGGATCCGCACGCTCGCGGCCGACGAGGAACGCACTCGAATCGCCCGCGAACTCCACGATCAAGTCGGCTCGTCACTGGCGATGATCGGCTACGAAGTCGACCGGGCCCTGTCGGTCGCGGTCGACGGCGGCGAGACCGAACCCGTCCTGCGCGAGCTGCGCGAGCAAGTCTCCGCCGTCGTCCGCGATGTGCGCGACACCCTTTACGACCTCCGCACCGAAGTCACCGACGCCCGCGACCTCGCCGCCACCGCCGCCGAGTTTCTTGCCCGCGTCGGCCAACGCAGCGGCATCGAAACCCGCTGCGACATCCGGCTGACCGAACGACTCCCACTGATGATGGAGCGCGAACTCTGGCAGATCATCCGCGAGGGGATCCACAATGCGGAGCGCCACTCGCAAGCGACCCACCTGTTGGTCAGCGGGCGCCAGAGCGGCACCGACCTTTGGTTCGCCATACGCGACGACGGCGTCGGCCTGGATGCCACTGAGGCCCGACCAGACAGTTACGGTCTCATTGGCATGCAAGAGCGAGCGGAGCGGATGGACGCCGAACTGACCCTGCAGTCGCTGACCACCGGCGGCACAGAAGTCCGAGTGCACGTCGTGATTGAAGGGCAGTCCACTTGATAGGCGTCTCCGTCATCCTTGTCGACGACCACACCATGCTGCGCCAAGGACTACGACGCGCGCTGGAAGCAGAGGGAATCAGGGTGCTGGGCGAAGCGCCCGACGGAGAAGAAGGCGTGAGGTTGGCGCTGGCCACGCGCCCCGACGTAGTGCTGATGGACGTCTCCATGCCCACCGTCGACGGCATAGAAGCCACTCGCCGACTGATCGCAGCAGACAGCGAGATGAGGGTCGTGATGCTCACCATGCACATCGATCGCGACGTTTTCGACAGCGCACTGAAAGCCGGCGCCGTCGGATACGTCACCAAAGACTCATCCATCAGCGAAGTCGTCGAAGCCATTCGAATCGCAGCGAACGGCGAGCGTCCGATGTCGCCTCGCCTGGCCGAGGCACTCCTCCACGAGGCCCGCCGCGACACCAACGGCATCATCTCCGCTCGCGAAGAGGAAGTGCTGCAGCTGGTGGCCGATGGGCTGGGTACCAACGAGATAGCCGAGAGTCTGTTCATCAGCCATCGCACGGTGAAGAACCACTTGGCCTCCATCTACGAAAAGCTTGACGCTCGCGACCGCACGCAGGCCGTGCTGATGGCCGTCAAAATGGGCATCGTCAAGCTCACCTGAAAACGCACGATGGCACGGCCTTGCGGCCGTGCCATCACTGCAACGATTCGAAGAATCAGACTGTCGTGATCAGGTCTCGGGTGCCTCGTCAGCAGCCTCGGCCTCAACCGCGGCCGCGGCCCCAACGTCTACCGCGGCTTCAACCTCAACGTCGTCGGCTTCAGCGGCGCCTGCAACAGCGTCAGCCTTCGGCGGGGCCTCGCCCGGGTTCTCCTGGTAGTACTCGGCCCATGCGGCCTCGCGCTCGGCATCGTCGCCACCAGCAGCCCAGTTGCCGTGCTCGTCGATCTCGAAGTGCGAACGGTACTCCTCGGCCAGCTCGCCGCCCTCGGCAGCCTGCTTGATGGAGAGGCTGATACGGCGACGGGCCAGGTCGAGATCGATGATCTTGACCCACAGCTCCTCGCCGGGCGTGACGACCTGCTCGGGCGAGTCGACGTGATGCGTGGACATTTCCGAGATGTGAACCAGACCCTCGATGCCTTCGCCAACCTGCACGAAACCACCGAACGGCACCAGCTTGGTGACACGGCCGTAGACCAGCTGGCCCACTTCGTGCGAGCCGGCGAACTCCTGCCACGGATCCTGCTGGGTGGCCTTCAGCGACAGGCTGATGCGCTCGCGGTCGAAGTCGACGTCGAGCACCTGGACGGTGACCTTGTCGCCGACGGTGACAACGGCACCCGGGTGGTCGACGTGCTTCCACGACAGCTCGCTGACGTGGATGAGACCATCCATGCCGCCGAGATCGACGAACGCACCGAACGACACGACGCTGCTGACAACACCCTCGCGGATCTCGCCCGGCTTGAGATTGGTGAGGAAGCTGTCGCGGCTTTCCTTCTGCGTCTCTTCCAGGAATGCACGGCGGCTGAGGACCACGTTATTGCGGTTCTTGTCGAGCTCGATGATCTTGGCCTGGACGATCTTGCCGACGTACGGCACGAGATCGCGCACGCGGCGCAGCTCGACGAGCGATGCGGGCAGGAAGCCCCGCAGGCCGATGTCGACGATGAGACCACCCTTGACGACCTCGATGACCGGGCCCTCGACAGTGCCTTCGGCTTCCTTGATCTTCTCGATGGTGCCCCATGCGCGCTCGTACTGGGCACGCTTCTTCGAAAGGACCAGACGGCCTTCCTTGTCTTCCTTGGTGAGCACCAATGCCTCGACCGAGTCGCCCAGCGACACGATCTCGTGCGGGTCGACGTCGTTGCGGATGCTCAGCTCGCGGGAAGGGATGACGCCTTCGCTCTTGTAGCCGATGTCGAGGAGCACTTCGTCCTTGTCGATCTTGACGACGATGCCGTTGACCAGCTGGCCGTCCTCGACGGAGACCATGGTGCCTTCGATGGCTTCGGAGAACGACATGCCGAGATCGTCGGACACGATCTCGCGGGGGGTGTAATTGCCCTCTTCGTCAAAGGTGCCCCAGGCACCGGAAGTCAAGAAGGTAGTAGAGGTATCGGACAAGGGACGATCGCTTTCGGACAAAAACCTAGGTAATCCGGCGGATTCCGGACCTGCGGAGGATACCAGCGCACCCGGCAAGTGACATCAGGTGCGGCGCGCGATCACCAAGAATTCAGCCGTCTCGGTGGTGGGTGTTGCCATCTGGTAGTCCCCCGGTTCCACACTGTTGATGGACTCGATGGTCAGCCCCGCAAGACGGCACAGCATCCGAAGCTCGCGCGGCGTGTAGCAGCCCGTCCACAGATCGACGGGTTTGGCCTCACCCTGCTCGTTGCGAACCTCGGTGTACTCATGGTTCACGCCCGTGGCCGCGTCGAAGGTTGCTTCCGGGTTGTCGGCGGCCGCAAAGTACTTCACCGCGAAGTAGGCGTTGAACGCGCTGAGGGCCAAGGCTCCCCCGGGCTTCAGCGCTCGCGCCATGCCGTCGAGCACTGTCTCGTCGTCGCCGTTGGCCGTCATCAGGCCGAATGCGCCCTGGCAAAGGCAGATGACGACGTCGAACTCGCCTTCGTAGTCGAGGTCGCGAGCGTCGCGTCGTTCGAACGTTGCACCAGTGGGCGCATTCTCGGCGGCGAGTTCGATGAACCGCTCGCTGATGTCGATGCCGCGCGCTGTCAGGCCGCGACGAGCGAGTTCGTGCGAGTGCCTGCCAGGCCCGCAGCCGACGTCCAGTACCCGCTGGCCCGGCTGCAACTGCAGCGCGTCCATGAGGAAGTCGACCTCCTGGCGGGTGCCCTTCGTGAACGAGTACCGCAGGTACGCGCCACCCAGGTGATCTGCTATCGGCTCGAACCAATGCGACCCATGCTCGCTCATGACCCCAGTCTGCCTGTTCAGTCCGCGTGCCACGCCGCCAATCCGAGTGGCACAGCACCACTCCGAGTGCCACGGCACGATTCGAGTGGGTACTCGCACCCCGGGGTGCGAGTACCCACTCGGATCCCGGCGGTGGCAGGTTTCGCCGCCCATGGGCGGGTCAGGGTGACGCAAGTGGCCGGCTTACCCGCCCTTGGGCGGCTGAGGGTGCCAGATCTTGGAGACTCGTCAGGACTTGCCGGCGGCCCAGGTTCTGCCCCAGGCGACGTTGACTTCCAACGGCACGTCCATCTGGGCGGCGCCGCGCATCAGGTCGATCACCAGCGGGCCCACCTTCTCCATCTCGGCCTCGGGCGTCTCGACGAGCACTTCGTCATGCACCTGCAGCACGAGCCGGCTGGCCACCCCGGTTTCCTCCAACGCTGCGTCAATGCGAACAAGGGCGACCTTGAAGATGTCTGCAGCCAGGCCCTGGATGCCCGCGTTCATCGCCTGCCGCTCGCCGGCCTGGCGGATGCGGAAGTTGCTGTTGGACAGCTCGGGAATCGGACGACGGCGACCGAACAGCGTCTCGGTGTAGCCGCGCATGCGCGCCTCGACGACCGTGCGGTCCATGTAGTCCTTCACGTTCGGGAAGGCCTCGAAGTAGGCGTCGAGAATGACGGCAGCCTCGCTGGTGGGGATCGACAGCCGTTGCGCCAGCCCGTACGCCTCCATGCCGTAAGCAAGGCCGTACGAGACCATCTTCGCCTTCGACCGCTGCTCGGTCGTCACCTCACCTGGCTCAACCCCGAACACACGCGACGCAGTCGCGTTGTGTATGTCGGTCCCACTGGTGAACGCTTCGATCAGGCCCGGGTCTTGCGCCAGGTGGGCAATGCAGCGCAGTTCGATCTGGTTGTAGTCGGCCACCAGCAGTTGGCAGCCCGCCGCCGGAATGAACGCCTTGCGGAACAGCTTGCCCTCGTCGCTGCGAACAGGAATGTTGTGCAGGTTGGGCTGGTCGCTGGAGAGGCGGCCGGTGCGCGCGACGGTCTGGTTGAACGTCGCGTGGATTCGACCGTCGGGCGCAACCTCCGCCAAGAGGCCGGTGCCGTACGTACCGCGCAACTTCTCGACCTCGCGGTACTGCAGCAGCGGATCGATGAACTCGGGCCACTCATCGCGCAGCTTCTCCAACGTCGACGCGTCGGTACTGAAACCGGTCTTCGTCTTCTTGCCGGGGGCCAGACCGCGCTCGGTGTACAGGATCTCGCGCAGCTGAATCGGTGAGTTGATGTTGAACGGCCGACCGACCACTTGCTGCAGCACAGCGCCAAGACGCTCGACATCGGCAGTGAGGCGCGCGTTCAACTGCGTCAGTTCGGCAACGTCCACGGCGATGCCGACGTGCTCCATCTTCGCCAACACACCAACCAGCGGGTTCTCGATCGAGGCATACAGGTCGGCCATGCCTTGCTTGTCGAGCGACGCTTCCAGCGCAGCTGACAAGTGCGCGACGGCCAATGCGCCACGAGCCGCATTCTGTCGCTCGTCCGGGCC
>Ga0105046_10003977_pt1 | contig 23514 bp, 24 predicted proteins | sample MAT03_FD_78385 | JGI IMG/M metagenome (GOLD analysis project Ga0105046, IMG submission 78385) | Freshwater microbial communities from Lake Fryxell liftoff mats and glacier meltwater in Antarctica - MAT-03 (megahit assembly) | ecosystem: Environmental > Aquatic > Freshwater > Ice > Liftoff...
ATCGCATTGAGCTCACGCAGCTCAGCAATATCGGCCCCTGCGACAAACGCTTTGGGCCCGGCGCCCGTTAGCACGACCACGCGCACCGCTTCGTCGGCTTTCAGCGCAGCAAAGGCAAGCCCGAGTTCGATCAAGGTTTGTTGATTGAGCGCGTTGAGTTTTTCAGGGCGGTTGACCGTGACGCGCGCAATGCCATCAGTGATCTCGAGCAGGATATTTTGGTAGGCCATGGGAATCTCTTAAGCAGGTTGTGAGGCAACGCTAGCGCTGCGCGAATTAGAAAGCCAGCGGCTAGGGCGCGGGCTTGCTTGCGCGAAAGTGCGCCACTTCGGCCTGATAGGCGGCCCAGTTGTGGGCGTGATTGCGGCCCAAATCGTAAAGCGTCGGCCACGAATAAATGCCGGTGCGATGGCCATCGTCAAACTCGAGCAGGATTGCGTAGTTGCCCATTGGTCGAATCGCGAGAATGCGCACGAGGTGCTTGTCGAGCTGCAATATGCGCTGCGATGGCCCGTGTCCTTGCACCTCCGCTGACGGCGAGTTGACGCGCAAATATTCACAGCTAAGCTTGAAGGTCTCGCCCGACTCGAAGCTGATTTCGAGCACGTTCGAGGCTTGGTGGAGAACGATATTGGTGGGTTTCATCGGGCCAATTTACTCGTCTTGCAACGTCGCATAGCCGTTGAGCTGTAGCGCTCGTGCCTTAACCAGTTCCACGCGCTCGGCCACGCGCATCGGCAGATACATCGTGCCTTGCATGCGGCTGTAGATTGCGTCGATTGCCTTGAACTCCGCATCGCGAAACATGATCCACTGGCGCTGCGCCACGCGAAACGCCTGTTTTTCGGGGGAGGTTATTCCGGCGAGCAGCGCTTTGTAAGCCGCGTTCAGCGCTTGATCCCAGCGCTCATATTCTTCATATGAGCATTGGATCATCCCTGCGGTCGTTGAATTGGCGTCGATGCAGCTCGCCGTCAGCTCATCGTTGGGGAGCTCAACCGCGGCCGCGTCAACCTGCTGGCACAGCAAAAGCGAGGCTAATAAGACAAAGGCAAGGCGCATGGAAAGCTCCAAAAGTAGTCACCAGTAAGCTAACAGGCTGGCGCGCGAACGGCAGCAGACTTTACGCACGCTGCGCGGCGCGCGCGCGCGGCTGTAGCGTCAGGTAGCTATCGATCCAAGCGGTCAATTTGGGCCACAGCACCGCGTGTTCCCGGCGAAAAAAGCCCATATGGGTGATGCGTTTGAGGCCATGCTCGTGCGGGCTTAAGTGCACGCGGTCGAGCAGGCTGCCGCTGAAAAACGCATGGAACAGATCGACCGATGCGTGGGGTGCCCAACGATCGTCATCGGCAGACAGCGCGGTGATTGGGGCCCGGAACGCCGCCGCGCGGGTGGCCATTTGGTAGCGTGAATCGTCGAACCAATAGCGCGCATTGGCGCACCAGCGCTTCCACTGTTGATACACGCCCAGCGGCAAATCCTCGCCTAAACCGAGCATGCGGCCGGGCAGATAGCCATACATCCGGGTGAAAATCGGCCCCAATACGTTCCACAACAACCACACGCGCGGCCATTCGCTAAACGGCATATAGCGCATGCTGCCAGCGCCCACGCCAAAGGTGAATACCGCCCGCACGCGCTCCTGGTTGGGCAGCAGCGCCAGCGCGTGGCCGCCAAAACTATGGCCGACCAGCAGCACGTTCCCGCCGCGCGCAGCGACATCGATCACCGCACCTAAATCTTGCTCGCCCCACGAGAAATAATCGGCGTGAAAGCCGCGCAGTGTGGACGGCGCAGAACGCCCGATGCCGCGATAGTCGAAGGTGATCACGCGCAAGCCCTGGCTTAGCAGATGTTCAGCAATCGCCCGATAAAAGCCCTGCGGCACGCCGGTTGCGCCGGCAATCACCACGGTTGCGCGCGGCTCAGCGTCAGGCGCAAATTCTGTCGCGCTTAAGCTAAAACCATCTTTGGTCACGATCGAAAAAGTTTTCATGGGGCGCCCAGGTGGAGTTCAAAGAGTTCGCGCAAAGCGCGCATGGCATGCAGCAGTGGATCGGTCGAACGTGCCGCACGCGAAAGCAACAGGCCGCCTTCGTAGGCACTCAATGTCAGTGCGGCAAACGTGGCTGCGCGCGCAGGGTCAACGCCTGAGCGCTCAAATTGCAGCGCGATGCGCGCGCGCATTGCAGTGAATGCCTCGGCTAGCGTGGCTTGCAGCGCGTCGTCCGTCGCGGCGGCTTCCAGCGCGATGGTCGCTAACGGGCAGCCGCGCGCAAACTGGCTGTCGCTAAGCGTGCTGGCTGAGTTTGCAATCCACAGATCGAGCGCCAGCAGCACATGAGGCTGCCGGGTGAACAGGCGATCGAGCAAGTCGAGCACGCGCGCGGCTGATGCGCTGATCGCGGCCTGAGCGAGCTCACCTTTGCCACTCGGAAAATGGTGATACAGCACGCCTTTCGGTGCGCCTGCGAGAGCGAGCACTTGGCTCACGCCGCTGGCCGCGTAGCCTTGACGTTGCAGAAGGTCCTGCATAGCGTTGATCAAGCGTTGACGTGAATCGGGAGGTGGTTGCATGGCGCGAGTCTATAGACCGGTCGGTCTAGTGGCAAGCCCAGGCACTGAGATCGCGGGTGACTGTTAAGCTTGCCGCTCCAACCAATCAGCAAAAGGCCGTTGATGAGCGCCGAGCCAAACCCCACCATGGCAACCGACCTAGCGGCGATCCACGCGCGGCTCAAAGCTGCGCAAGCGCGCAACGTGCCAGATTTTGAACAGCGCAAGGCCGACCTCACGCGCTTGCGGCAAGCCTTCAAAGCGCGCCTGGAGGAAATGGCAACGGTGGTTTCCGCTGATTTCGGGCAGCGCTCGCGCCACGATTCTCTGATTGCCGACGGCATGACGGTTTTGAGCGAAATCGACCACACGCTCAAGCATTTAAGGCGCTGGATGAAGCCCAAGCGAGTCCATGTTGACTACCGATTCAAGCCGGGCCGCGCTGAAATTCGCTCACAGCCGTTAGGCGTCGTCGGCGTGATCAGCCCGTGGAATTACCCGGTGAGCCTCGCGCTGAATCCGCTCGCAGCGGCGATTGCGGCCGGCAACCATGTGATGCTCAAGCCGTCCGAACACACGCCGCGCACGTCGGATTTTTTGCGTGATTTACTTGAAAAAGTATTCCCGGCAGATCGCGTTCACACCGTTATCGGCGGCGCCGATCTGGCTGCGACGTTTTCGGAATTGCCGTTCGACCATCTGTTTTTCACCGGCTCAACCCCGGTAGGCCGCTTGGTCATGCAAGCCGCCGCAAAGAACCTCACGCCCGTCACGCTGGAACTTGGTGGCAAGTCGCCCGCGCTGATAGCGCCGGATTTCCCGCTGGAAATTGCCGCCAATCGGATTGCCGCCGGCAAGCTTATAAATGCCGGACAAACCTGCATCGCGCCCGATTACGTGCTGCTGCCCAAGGGCCAGAGCGCGGCGTTTATCGAGCGCATCGCCAGCTATGTGGCGAGCTGCTATCCGGATCTTTTGACCTCCCCTGACTACACCTCGGTGATCAATGAACGCCAGCACGCGCGCTTGCTCGGCGTGATTGATGATGCCCGCAGCAAAGGAGCGCAAATCCATGCCCTGGGCGTTGGCGACGTGAGCCGGCGCGTGCTGCCGCCGACTTTGATCACGGATGCTAACGACAGCATGAAGGTGATGACTGACGAGATTTTCGGTCCGCTGCTGCCGCTGATCGAATATGAACAGGTCAACGATGCGATCAAATTTATCAACGAACGTCCACGCCCGCTGGCGATGTATGTGTTCGATCGCGACGGCGCACGCACTGAGCGCACGCTCAATGAAACGGTGGCAGGCGGGGTGACGGTCAACGACACCATGCTGCACTTCGCGCTCAACGACCTGCCTTTCGGCGGCGTGGGGCCCTCGGGCATGGGCGCTTACCACGGCTTGCACGGCTTTAAAACTTTCTCAACCGAAAAATCAATTTTCTACCAGGCGCGCTGGTCGGGTTTCTGGCTATTTAAGCCACCGTACAAAGGTTTCGCCGATCGCTTGGTGAAGTTTTTAACGCGCTAGCGTGGGGTTTTACAGCGCTGTTTAGAAACAGTTGCGGGACTGTTGGGAGACAAGTCGCGCGCAGCATTGGAACGGGCCGAAAAGCTGTTCGTCGAGATCAATGTAGCTAACTCACGAAGGGATCAGCAACAGCGCGGTCGAGCCGCCCGGAATAAGCGCTGAGTTGATGTTTTGGTCGAAAGTGGCAAAGCGTCCACCGTGCTTTACGGCTAGGCCCAGCAGATATAGGTCGGTAAGGGCTCTAGAAGTCGATAGGGATGGAAACCTACGAATATTGGTGAGCGAGACGTCATCTGACCAGAATTGGTGGCCAGGCATCGACAGAAGACTGTGCAGCAGAGTTCGCGCGGCGGCTGGGGAATCGGGGCCGTGCAAGGCCGTAGGTCGCTCAGTGATGCGCAAGAGGCCGTTTTCGGTGAGCGGACAGGTCGCCCATCCTTCCCGTTGCGCGGTGCGGAAAAATTGCGTTGCAGGAGCGTGATGGACGTGCAGACTATCCACCAGTGCAATCAGCACGTTGACATCCAGCAGCGCAATCATCGGCAATTGAGATTAACGGAGTGTTGATAGTCTTCTTCGTCGATCTCGTCTTGGATTAATTGAATCATCTCAAGCGTGACAGGTGGTGCGCTAAGCGGCCGCTTAATAATCAAGTAGCCCATCGGACCGAGCTCAAACTTTTCAGGATCCGGGTTGGTGATTTCTGAGGCGGGTGCCAATTCGCGCCGCAAGCGTGTTCGACCATGGCTTTGCGTGTGGTCCGGCGCTGCGCCGCGACCATTTTGGCCTGCCTGAGGAGATCGTCAGGAAGTTCGATGGTTGTTTTCATATGGGTGATGACATGGGTTTAAGGCTCAGCAGTGCACCCAATATGAAAAACAGTTGAAACGGACAGCTTTTAGCGAGGAGTCATCTCTCCGCGGCTGCCAACGTCACCTCGATCTCAAGGCCGTTGAGAGCGGCGTTGCCAAATACGTCGAGCGCGTTGGCGTCGGTGAGATCGTTGTAGCTGGCGCCTTGCAGTTTGCTGGCGTGGCCAAGTTGCGTGCCGGGGCGTTGGTGGCCGTAGCCGTGGGGTAGGCAGGCGACGCCGGGTTTCAGATCGCTGTTGGCGATCACGTCGGTTTCAAGCTCGCCGCTGGTGGAGCGCACGCGCACGCGCGCGCCGTCAGTGATCCCGCGGGTTTGTAGGTCAAGCGGGTGCATCCACAGCTGGTGACGCGGTTTGCCTTTGATCAGGCGCGGGGCATTGTGCATCCACGAGTTATTTGAGCGTATTTCGCGTCGGCCGATGAGGTGCAACCCGGCATTTTTAGGCCATTGCCGGGCTTTGAGGCGCTGCAAATCGTTGAGGATGGAGGGTGGCGCGCACTCGATGCAGCCGCTCGCGGTTTGTAGGCGACCGAGTAACGATGGGCTTAAGGGCCCGAGATCGACGCCGTGCGGGGATTTCAGCAGCTCGGCGTAGTCGAGCGCGAACGGCCCGTTTTTTAAGCCGCGCGCGATCAGCTCAGGCGGAGCGGGGAGCGCTTGAAAGGGCTTGCCAGCGTGCTCGGCGTAGCGCCCTGCGAGTGCGCTCAAAATTTCAAAATCAAGCCAGTCGCCGGGCTCGCGCGGGACGATCGGCGCGTTGATTCGCGTGACGTTGCGCACCGCGAATCCATTGAAAATTGCGTCGTAGTGGGTGTGTTTCAGCGCGGACGCGGGCGGCAAAATCAGATCGGCGAAGCGCGTGGTCTCGTTGATGTAGATATCAAAGGCAACTTGGAACTCAAGCCCCGGCAGTGCGGCTTCAAGCGCGCGACCATTCGGCGTTGACAGCACCGGGTTGCCGCACACGGTGAACAGCGCGCGGATTTGTCCGGGGCCGGGTGTCACGATTTCCTCGGTCAGCGCCGCCACCGGCAGCTCGCCTGCAAATTCAGGCAGGCCGCGCACCCGCGAGCGCCAGCGTGCAAACGCGCCGGGCGCCGTGCCTGGACCGGTAATTGGCAGCGCCGCGTGGGTGGGCAGGCAGCCGCCGATGCGATCAAGCGCGCCCAAATAGATGTTGATCAGCTGGATTAACCATTGGCTGAGCACGCCAAACGCTTGCAGCGACACGCCAATGCGCCCGTAAACCACCGGGTTGCGCGCTGCAAGCAACTCGGAGCCGAGCCGCTCAATGGCAGCTTTCGGGATGCCGGTGCGCTGCGCGATATCGTCGATCGAGAATTCCTTGAGCGCGCTGATGGCTTCATCGAAGCCGTTCAGGCGTCCGGAATAAGCGTCCAAACGCGGCGCGGCGCTGCGCATAAACACCAGCAAAAGTCCGATTAGCAGCCACGCGTCGCTGGTCGGCGTGATCGCTAGGTGTTCGCTGGCGAGCGCGGCGGTTTCGGTGCGGCGCGGGTCGACGATCACCAGTTTGCCGCGCGCGGTCAGCGCTTTGAGGCGCTTGACCACGTCGGGCGCGGTCATCAGGCTGCCCATTGAGGCGGCCGGATTGGCGCCCAGCATCAAAAAATAATCGGTGTGGTCGAGATCGGGGATCGGCAGTAAAAACTGGTGCCCATACATCAGCGCGCAGACCTGCTGGTGCGGCCATTGATCCACCGAAGAGGCTGAGAAAATATTCGGCGTTTTGAGCGCCCGCAGCAGATGTGCGGCATAGGTCAACGTGCCGAAATGGTGCACCGATGGGTTGCCCAAGTACACGCCTACTGCGGCGGCACCGTGCTCGCGCTGCACCCGTGCGAGGCCAAACCCAGCGCGATCAATCGCCTCGTCCCAAGCGATCGCTGAAAATTCTTGACCAACCCGCAGCATCGGCTGGCTGAGCCGGTCTGGATCGGTTTCGAGGTCCAAAATTGCGTTGCCTTTTGGGCAGATGTGGCCGCGTGAAAAGGGGTCGTGCTGATCGCCGCGAATGCGCTTCAGCACATTGTCCTCAAATTCAAATTCAAGACCACAGATGGCCTCACACAGATGGCAGGCGCGGTAACTTAAGTGCTGGGTCATGGCGGTGGCCGAGAGGTTTTCGGCAATACTAACCAACATGAGTGCCGCGCCCTTTATTTCAGTTGATCCAGCGCTTGGCACGACGCGCTTTGCGGGTGCCTGGACGATTGCCAGTGCGAGTGCGCTGCTCGACGCGCAAGCGAGCGTTTCAACGTCTAGTGCCCAAGTGGACTTGAGCTCGATTGATGCGCTGGATCCATCGGGCGCGCGTCTGTTGCAGCTTGCCTTGCTGAAAGCGGGCCACGAAGCGCGAGACCCGCGAGGCTTGGGCCTGAGCGCGGATTTGTGCGCACTGGCCGAGCGGGTTTGGTCCGCGCCGACCGAGCTGCCAGCGCCAACTGCCGCAGTGTCGTGGCCCATCGAGCGCCTCGCGACCATCGGCGCTACGCTGGTTACCTTGCAGGGCAACGCGCGGATGCTGCTGGGATTCTTCGGGCTCACGCTGGCCACGTTCGCGCGCGTGCTGCGCAACCCCAGCCGCCTGCGGCTTACCGCGACCGTGCATCACATGGAGGCCACCGGTTTAAACGCGCTGCCAATCGTGTGCTTACTGGCGTTTTTGGTCGGCGCGGTGGTCGCTTATCTCGGCGCCAGCGTGCTCAGGCCCTATGGCGGCGAGGTGTTCACCGTTGAGCTGATTGCGTTTTCGTTTATGCGCGAATTCGGCGTGTTGCTGGCTGCGATCATCGTCGCGGGGCGCTCGGGATCGGCGTTCACGGCCGAAATCGGTTCGATGAAAAGCCATGAAGAAATCGACGCGATGCGCGCGCTGGGCCTGGATCCGCTGGAGATTTTGGTGCTGCCACGCACCTTGGCGCTGGTGCTGACCATGCCGCTGGTGGCGTTCTTGGCCACGCTCGCGGGAGTGGTCGGCGGGGCATTGGTGGCGTGGATGGCGCTCGACATCCCGCCCGCGCTGTTTATGGCGCGCCTGCAAGAATCGATGAGCTGGCAGCACTTAACCTCAGGCCTGATCAAAGCGCCGTTTTTTGCGCTGGCCATTGCGCTGATCGGCTGTCTGGAGGGCCTCAAAGTGGAGGGATCGGCCGAGTCCGTCGGGCGCCACACCACCTCTGCGGTGGTGCAATCGATTTTTGTGGTGATTTTGTTGGATGCGCTGTTTGCGATGTTCTATTTGGAAATTGATTTTTGAGCGCCGCTGACGTGGTTCCCGCCAGCGGCGATTTGGAGCGCGAGCGCGAGCCAATCATCCGCGTGCGCGGCTTGTTGAATCGCTTTGGTGAGCAAACCGTACACGAACACCTCGACCTTGACGTGCGCCGCGGCGAGGTGATCGGCATCGTTGGCGGATCAGGGTCGGGCAAAAGCGTGCTGCTGCGCTCGATTGTCGGCTTGATGACACCCAGCGCGGGCGAGATTTTAGTATTTGGCGCGAATTTAAGCCGCCTTGAGGATCGTGAGCGGCGGCTTTACGAGCGCCGCTGGGGCATTTTGTTTCAAGACGGCGCGCTGTTTTCGTCGCTTACCGTGCAGCAAAACGTCGAGGCGCCGCTGAAGGAACACTTCGACCTACCGCCGGCCGTGGTTGCTGATTTCGCACGCTTGAAGGTGAGCTTGGCCGGGCTGCCGCTAAGCGCGTGTGCCAAGTATCCGCGCGAGCTCTCAGGTGGCATGCGCAAACGCGCGGGCATTGCGCGCGCGCTGGCCTGCGATCCGGAAATCCTCTTTCTGGATGAGCCCACTGCGGGCTTGGACCCGATTGGCGCGGAAGCATTTGATGAGCTGATCGCCACGTTAAAGGTCGCGCTCGGCTTGACAGTTTTCCTGGTCACCCACGACCTCGATACGCTGTACCGGATCACCGATCGTGTGGCGGTGCTGGGCGAGAAGCGCATCATCGCGATCGCCCCGGTGGCTGAGCTCGAGGATGACCCGTACCCGTGGATTCAGGCGTATTTCTTAGGCAAGCGCGGCCGTGCTGCGCGGCGGGCAGTGGGCGCATCGGGCACACTAGCCGCCCCACTGCCTGCAACGAAGTCCAGCTGATTTGGAAACCAAAGCCAACCACGTTTTGATCGGCGCCTTCGCGCTGGGCACGCTGCTGGCGATTGCCGGGTTCTTTTTATGGCTTGCAAAGAGCTCTTTTGACAGCGATTTAGCCGTGTACGACGTGGTGTTTAGCGAGTCGGTGACGGGCTTGAGCAAGGGCGGCAAAGTGTATTTCAACGGAATCGATGTCGGCCAAGTAGACAGGCTACAAATCGACCCTGAGGACCTTGAGACGATCCGCGCGCGGATTCGGGTGCGCGCAGATTTGCCGTTGCGCGCGGACGCTGAGGCCAAGCTCGCATACCAAGGCCTAACTGGCATTGCCTACATTCTGATTTCACCTGGCAGTCAAAAAGCGCCACTGCTGGAACCCAAACCAGGCAAGCGCGTGGCGGAAATCCCGGCGATCAAATCGGATTTGGGCAAACTGTTTGAAGGCTCCGAGGACATCATGACCGGTGCTAACGATGTGTTCGTGCGGGTCAACAAGCTGCTCAACGACGAGAATCTCAAGCGCGTCAGCGCCTCGCTGGTGCACCTTGAGCAGGTGACCGAAACGCTCGCCAGTCGCCGCGAAGATGCCGCTGAGCTGATCATCCAGGCGCGCCTGATTGCTGAGCAGTTGAACAAAACGCTGGTGCGCGTTGAGAGCTCGTCTGCGCGCATTGAGGCGCTTGCCGCGAGCGTTGAGCGCTCGTTAAATCAAGACGGCGTGGCACTGCTCAAAGACGTGCGCCAAACCAGCGCGGCCATTCGGCTGCTGGCCGATAACTCCAACCGCGTTGTGCTCGACAATCGTGCGGCGCTGGAGTCATTCAGCGAGCACGGGCTGGTCGAGGTCACCTCGGCGCTAGCGGATTTGCGTGTGCTGTTGCGCAGTTTGAATCGCATCTCATCGGCGCTCGAAAGCGATCCAGCGGGGTTTGTGCTGAACAAATCGCGGCCCAAGGAGTACGAAGCCAAATGAAGAAAATCGGATTGCTGATGGTTTGCTGGGCGATGCTTGGCTGCGTGCCGCTGCTCAAAGCCCCTGGCTCGAGCCGCGTTTTTAACTTGCAGGCGCCGATGCTTGAGAGCCGCAAAGCGCCCGACAAGCCGTTGCAGTTGACGGTTGAGGAGCTTACCGCCGGTGGCGCGCTGCAAAGCAATCGCATCGTGGTGTATGCCGATCCACTCGAATTGCGCTATCTCGCCGGTGCGCAATGGTCGGAGCGCGCAACCCAGCTGTGGCAGCGCTTGATGGTGGAAAGCATTGAAACTACCGGCCATTTTCGCTCGGTCAGCGTGTCGGGACAGGCGCTTAAAACAGAGTTGAGCCTTGTGGGCGAGCTGCAGCGATTTCAGGCAGAAGTCCGCGGCAGCTCAACCGTGACAAAGGTGCGCTTGAGCTTAAAGTTAGTCGACAACCCGAGCCTGAAGGTTCGCGCACAGCGCACTTTTGAGGCCGAGGCTGAGACTCGAGAGTCCGGAATTGACGGCATCGTCGATGGCTTAGACCGAGCCACCCAGCGGGTGCTGCTCGAGGTCGCGGCTTGGGTCGTCGAGCAGACATGAGTTCTGATCAGGCTGAAGCTCAGCGCGGAGAGCGCAATCTCAAATTGATGGGTTGGACCAGTCTGATGACGGATTTTTCGTCGCAGATGGTGTTCCCACTGCTGCCGCTGTTTTTGGTCGGATCCGTCGGTGGGAGCCCGGCGATCGTGGGCGCAGTCGAAGGTGCCGCGGACGCGGTCGCAGCTGGAGTGAAGCTATTTTCTGGGCGAATGTCAGATCGCCTGGGGCGCCGCAAGCCGTGGATCGTGGCCGGCTATGGCCTGTCGGCGGTGACCAAAACGCTGTTCGCATTTGCCAGCGGCTGGCTGTTTGTGCTGGTCGCACGCGTAATCGAGCGCATCGGAAAAGGCTTGCGCACGGCCCCGCGCGATGCGCTGGTCGCTGAATCAGTTGGCCCTGAAAACCTCGGCCGCGCCTACGGCTACCAGCGCATGATGGACGGCTTTGGCTCTGTGCTAGGCGCTTTGAGTGCCGCGTTTTTGCTCGGGTTTTTGAGCGTGCGAGAAGTGTTCGTGGTGGCGCTGTTGCCCGGCGTGATTGCGATTTTATTTGCGCTCAGGCTGCGCGAGGATCGACCGCTTGCGCCTGCCGCGCAGGGTCCGTCTGTACAGCCGAGTAGCGCGCTACCGGTAGAAGTGAAGTGGGCGGTGGCCGCGTGTGCGGTGTTTGCATTTGGCCGCATGAGCTATGCCTTTGTGCTGCTCAAGGCGTACGGCTTCGGGTTCACCTTGCAACAAACCATCTTGGCCTACGCGCTGTATCAGGTTCTTTACACCGCCAGCGCCGTGCCGTGGGGGCGCTTGGCCGACCGCTTCGGCATGCGTCGGATTTTGAGCGTCGGCTATGGGCTCTTTGTGCTGGCGTTAGCAGCACTCGGCGCGGCGAATAGCGCACTGGCACTGCTGCTGGCATTTTGTGTTTTCGGCGTGGGCGAGGCGGCGATCGACGCGTCCCAGCGCGGTTGGCTCGCGCAGCTGGCGCCGAAGCACGCGCGCGGCTCGGTGATGGGTGCGCTGCATGCGTCGATCGCACTGGTGGCCCTGCCCGGCGGGCTCGCGATTGGCCTGCTTTACGAGCGAATTGATCCTAGCGCCGCATTTGCGTGGGCCGCGTTAATGACCGTGCTCGCGGCGCTGGCGGTGCTCTTGAAATCGCGCACTTTGCCCGCATCTCCGGCCGCGACATGACCGCAAAAAACTTCTACGACATCTTGGGTTTGAAAAAGACCGCTAGCGACGCTGAGATTAAATCGGCGTATCGCAAGCTCGCGAAGAAATTTCATCCCGATGTCAGCAAGGAAAAAAACGCTGAAGCGCGCTTTAAAGAGCTGGGCGAAGCCTACGAGACGCTCAAGGACAAAGAAAAGCGTACTCAATACGATGAATTTCAACGCAGCGGTGGCCCGGCTCGTTTTGATGCGCGCGCGCCCGCGGGATTCTCGAGCGGCGCTGACCCGAACGGTTTTGGCGACATGTTTGAAGAACTGCTGCGCAACCGAGGCGCTGCCAGTGCGCCACGCGCCCGCGCAGGCTCCGACGCCACGACTGAGCTGGACGTTGACCTCCACGATGTGTTCAGCGGCACTTCGCGAGTGGTTGAGCTCAGCATCAACGGGGCTGTGCGCTCGCTCAAAGTGAAAATTCCCGCAGGCGCTGAAGAAGGCCAGCTGATCCGGCTGCGCGGTCAGGGCGGCGAGGGTGCAAATGGCGGTCCGAACGGTGATTTGTACTTAAAGCTCAAGATCGCCGAACACGCGTTGTTTCGGCGCGACGGACGCAATGTCGTTTTTCAGCTCAAGTTAGCGCCGTGGGAAGCGGCGTTCGGTGGCAGCTTTGAGGTGCCGACGCTGGGTGGCGTGGTTAAGCTGAAAGTGGCGCCCGAGAGTCAAACCGGCCAGCGTTTGCGCTTAAAAGGTCGCGGGTTGCCGGGTGAGACAGCGGGCGATCAATACGTGGAACTGCAGATTTTTAATCCGCCGCTCGATGATGCCGCGCGCGAAGCATTTCAAGAATTGGCGCGCGTCGCACCCTTCGATCCACGTGCCTAGATGATCGCCAGTGCGTTAAGCGTAGCGCTCGCGCCGCTGCTGATCGCACAAGGCCGCCGACTGCGCCGCAATATCCCGCAGTTGCCAGAGCCCGACGGCGCGCGCAACGGCGTGTGCGGCATGGGGCCACGCCTTGACCTGCTCGTTATAGGCGACTCAGCCGCGGCCGGCGTGGGCGCGCGTTCGCAAGCGCTTGGGCTGCTCGGCCAAACTGTTGCCGGTCTGATGACCCAGTTCGAGGTGCACTTCACGCTCGTTGCGCGCACCGGCGCGACCGCAGGCGCAACGCTCGAGCATTTGCGTGCCAAACCGCTTGGCCCTGCGCATGCGGTGCTGGTATCGCTGGGCGTCAACGATGCCACCCAGGCGCGCAGCACGAGCGCATGGCTGAGCACAATGCTCAAGCTCGACGCGCTGCTGCTCGCGCAAAGCGGCTCCTCATTGGTGATCTATTCTGGGTTCCCGCCTGTTGCAAAATTCCCAGCATTGCCGCAGCCACTGCGCATGAGCGTGGGCCTGCATGCGCGCAAATTGGATCGCGTGCTCGAGGATTTTTGCAACCGCGCGCCGCATCGTGGCTATTTGAGCTTCACCGAATTCGGTGAATTCAAGCCAGAGCTCACCGCGTCAGACGGCTTTCATCCCGGTGAGGGCGCGTACGCTGTGTGGGGCGCGAAAGCCGCGCGGCGCATCGCGCTCAAGTTTGCATGAGCGGTTTGATCTGCGATCATTAACCGATGACCCACCCCGCGCTGCCAGCACATCCGCTCGAACATGGCCTCTACTGAGCGTCGTGGCTTTCGGCAAATCGTGCGCGCGACCCGGTTTTCATGGGCTGGCCTCAAAGCGGCTTACGTACATGAAGCATCGTTCAGGTTAGAGCTATTTTTATTCATCGTACTCGCGCCGCTTGCACTTTATCTGGGCGATAACGGGGTTGAGCGAGCGCTGTTACTGGCGCCTTTGCTGCTGGTGCTGATTGCTGAAATTACCAACTCCGCGATTGAGGCGGTGATCGATTTACTGCATCCCCAGCATCATGAACTGGCAGGACGCGCCAAAGATTTGGGCTCAGCCGCTGTTTTTCTAGCTGACATCAATGTAGTTGCGTGTTGGCTGCTGGTTTTACTTAATTAGAGCGCCATGGAACTACTCTCGACTCCCGAATTTTGGATCAGCCTGGCCACGCTGACCGCACTTGAGATTGTCCTCGGCATCGATAACTTGGTGTTTATCGCGTTGGTCACCTCGCGGTTGCCGGAAGCCCAGCGTAAAAGCGCGCGGCGTTTTGGCCTTGCACTGGCCTGCGGGTCGCGCATCTTGCTGCTGCTCAGCCTGGCGTATCTGAGTCGAATTACAGTCGACGTTTTCCACATTTTTGGCCAGGGTTTTTCGATCCGTGATTTGGTCCTGATCGCGGGCGGTGCCTATCTGGTTTACAAAGGGGTCAAGGAGATGCACATCGCGGTTGAAGGCGAGGACGACACCGCCGATTTTGTGCCTGGGATCACTTCTTCGTTCGGCTATGCGATTGCGCAAATCGCGGTGATCGATATCGTGTTTTCCCTCGACTCGGTGATCACCGCCATTGGCATCGCCAAACATATCCCGGTGATGGTGCTCGCGATCATTTGCGCGGTGGCGGTGATGATTCTATTTTCCGAGATACTGGCGCGCTTTATTGAGAATCACCCGACGGTGAAAATCCTCGCGCTGAGCTTTTTGGTGCTGGTCGGTAGCGCGCTGGTGGTTGACGGCTTCGGCCTTCATGTGCCGCGCGAGTACCTGTACTTCTCGATTGCGTTTTCGGTGTTCGTTGAAGCACTCAACATCCGCTACCGGAAAAAACGCAAGGTCAATTTGTTACATCACCAGGCCTAAGACCACTTGCCGTCCTTCGCCCACCATCACGTTGAACGTGCGTGCAGCCGACGCCAAGTTCATCATCTCGCAACCGATCCGGCGGCTTAAAAAGAACCCCAGCACGCGCGGATCGGGCATCACTGCGATGCCGTTTAGGCCGATCAAAACTACTTCGGGCCGCAGTTCAAGCAAGCTCTCGAGCGCCGATTCACTGAGCGCTTGCGCAAGCGATGCGGGCCAGGTTTCGAGCAGCTCGGTCGCACTCAGCGCCACGCTGCTCGAAAAACGTTTCTCGCCAATCAGCACATGATCAACGGCCACGTGGCGCACAAATAGGTGCCCACCCGCCTGATGATGAACGAGTTGCATCGCTGCTATCGCGGCAGCGCGAGCTTTGGCTGTTTGGAATTGCGTCGAAAATAGCTGGCCATATTGCCAATTTGGGCCACTAATTCGGCTTCAGTTTGGGCGGCGATCTGGGCAGCCATCGCGCGCTTCGCGTCTCGATCGGCGGCGACCAATTTCACTTTGATCAGCTCGTGATGATCTAAAGCCAGCTCAATTTCTTTGAAGACTTCAAGCGTCAAGCCTTTGTTGCCAAGCAGCACAACGGGCTTGGTTGCGTGCAACAGGCCTTTTAAATAGCGGGTCTGTGAATGGCTCAGCGGCATAGGGTGGGCGTCGATAATGAAGGGAAGCCGCGTATTATGCGCGGTTTGAATTCCGGCGCGCCTCGCGGCGCGGCCAAGAAAATCGCTGATGGCACGTTCTAAATCTTCTCGACGCTGGTTGCTCGAACACTTCGATGATCCCTACGTTAAGCAAGCGCAAGCGGAAGGCTGGCGCTCGCGTGCGGTTTTTAAGCTCAAAGAAATTCAAGAACGGGACGCGCTGATTCGACCGGGCATGGTGCTGATTGATCTCGGTGCCGCACCCGGCGGGTGGTCGCAGATGGCCCGTAAATTGATGGGCAATTCCGGCACGGTGATCGCGACCGACATTTTGCAGATGGAACCGATCGCCAACGTTAGTTTTGTTCACGGAGACTTTAGGGAGGACAGCGCACTGTTGGCAATCGAACAACACCTGAACGAAACTTCGCTTGATCTTGTAATGTCGGATATGGCGCCCAACATGAGCGGAACGGAGTCAGTTGATCAAGCGCGAACCATTCATTTAGCCGAGCTCGCACTCGACTTCGCGCGAAAATGGTTGAAGCCAGGCGGCGATTTTGTCGTCAAGCTTTTTCAAGGCGAGCAGTTTGATGATTTTGTAAGGAATGCGCGGGTGAGTTTTGCTAAAACCCACGTTCGCAAACCAAAAGCATCGCGGCCCCGAAGCCGCGAGGTCTATTTAGTTGGTAAGGGCTTTAAAAAGCCGACCCACACTTGAGGTTGATATGAACGATTTAGCCAAAACGCTCGCCATCTGGATCATCATCGCGGTGGTTCTAATGAGCGTTTTCCAAAGTTTTGCACCGGTACGCGAGGAGTCGGCCAAGCTCAAGTACTCAGAATTTGTCGGCCAAGTGCAGGCCGGGTCGATCGAGTCGGTCAAGGTGCAAGACCGCAATATCACGGGCTTGCGCACTGACGGCTCGAAGTTTGCGACCGTCATGCCCGCGCAAGATCCGAAACTGATCGACGATTTGTTGAAGAACAAAGTCGCCGCCGAGTACTTGCCGCCAGCACAGCGCTCGCTGCTGTTGGAAATCTTTATTTCCTGGACGCCGGTCCTGTTTTTATTGGCAATGGCAGTGTTCTTTGTGCGCCAAATGCAAAATGGCGCGGGTGGGCGCGGCGCGATGTCGTTTGGCCGCTCGCGTGCCCGTTTGCAGGGCGAAGACCAAGTCAAAACCACCTTCGCGGATGTGGCGGGCGTAGATGAGGCCAAAGACGAAGTCAAAGAATTGGTCGAGTTCCTGCGGGACCCCGGCAAGTTCCAAAAGTTAGGCGGACGCATTCCGCGCGGCGTGTTACTGGTTGGATCACCCGGCACCGGCAAAACTTTGCTGGCAAAAGCAATTGCAGGTGAAGCCAAGGTGCCGTTTTTCACGATTTCGGGCTCTGACTTTGTGGAAATGTTTGTCGGCGTCGGCGCCAGCCGAGTGCGTGACATGTTTGAGCAGGCGAAGAAGCAGTCGCCGTGCATCATCTTTATCGATGAAATCGACGCGGTCGGTCGCCATCGTGGAGCCGGCTTAGGCGGCGGACACGACGAGCGCGAGCAAACGCTAAACCAGCTCTTGGTCGAGATGGATGGTTTTGAGGGCACCGAAGGCGTGATCGTGATCGCCGCCACCAACCGCCCTGATGTGTTGGATCCGGCGCTACTGCGTCCGGGTCGTTTTGATCGCCAGGTGGTGGTGCCGTTGCCGGATATGCGTGGGCGCGAACAGATTCTCAAAGTGCATATGCGCAAAGTGCCCATCAGCGACAACGTCAATGCGATGCAACTCGCGCGCGGCACGCCAGGATTTTCGGGCGCCGACTTGGCTAACTTAGTCAATGAAGCCGCGCTGTTCGCGGCGCGCGAAAACAAAAAAGACGTAACGATGGAGCATTTCGAGCGCGCCAAAGACAAGATCATGATGGGTGCGGAGCGCCGCTCGATGGTGATGAGTGAGAACGAGAAGAAGCTCACTGCTTACCACGAAGCCGGCCACGCAATTATCGGGCGGCTGATGCCCGACCATGATCCGGTTTATAAGGTCTCGATCATTCCTCGGGGCCGCGCGCTCGGCGTGACGATGTATCTGCCAGAGGGCGATCGCCATTCGATTTCCAAGGCGCAGATCCAAAGCATGCTGTGCTCGCTGTACGGCGGTCGAATTGCCGAGGAACTGATTTTTGGCGCTGACAAAGTCACTACCGGTGCGTCCAACGACATCATGCGTGCGACGCAGTTGGCGCGCGATATGATTTCCAAATGGGGCCTGTCAGCCCAGCTGGGTCCGGTGATGTATTCAGAGCCCGAGGAGGAAGTATTTCTTGGTCGCTCGGTCACCCAGACGCGCCACGTTTCTGAGGAAACCTCGCGTCGAATCGACGAAGAAGTGCGCAAGGTGTTAGATACGGCCTATGCACGCTCCACCGTATTGCTTACCGAGCACACCGACAAACTGCACGCCATGGCTGAGTGTTTGTTGAAGTACGAGACCATCGACGCCAAGCAAATCGACGCGATTATGGAAGGCCGCGAGCCCAGCCCGCCAACCGACTGGTGGGATGGTCCGAGCACGCGCTCTGAGCCGCCAAGAAGCGACCCGGCGCCTGCGACTCCCATTGGTGGGCCTGCTGCTCAAGCTTGATTCGCGCTGGTGAGCGGTGATCTCTGGACGCGCGCCGCCGATCGGCGCGCGCTGCCTTTACTGATGGGCGTGCTGAATGTCACGCCCGATTCATTCTCAGACGGCGGGCAGTTTTCAAACCACTTTTTGGCACTCGCACAAGCGCGCGTGCTGGTGGCAGAAGGCGCCGATATCATCGATATTGGCGGTGAATCAACCCGACCGGGCGCACAGCCGGTATCTGCTGACGAAGAATGCTCGCGGGTGATCCCGGTCATTGAGCATCTGCGCGCCGAAAGCTCGGTGTGCATTTCGATCGACACCTCAAAGCCGCAAGTGATGCAAGCGGCGGTCAGCGCCGGTGCGCAGCTGATCAACGATGTTTTTGCGCTGCGCCAGCCCGGCTCGCTAGAAATGGCAGCTCAGCTCGGGGTGCCGGTCTGTTTGATGCACATGCTAGGCACCCCAGGCACGATGCAGCACGCGCCTAGCTATACCGATATCGTGGACGAAGTGGCGGCATTCTTAAGCGAACGCGCGCGTGAATGCGTGGCTGCGGGCATTGACCGCTCAGCGATCTGGATTGATCCCGGCTTCGGTTTTGGCAAAACTCTGGCGCACAATTTGCAGCTGTTGGCCGGGCTTGATCGCTTGAGCACTTTAGGCTTTCCGCTACTGGTGGGTGTCTCTCGAAAAGCCATGATTGGGGCACTGACCGGTCGCGAAACAACGATGCGCGTTGCTGGCAGTGTGGCCGCGGCGCTGATCGCCTATCAGCGCGGTGCACGCGTTCTGCGCGTACACGATGTGGCACAAACGCTGGATGCGCTGAAAGTTGCGCATGCAATCTCTGATCTCAGCTGAGCCAACGGCGCCGCTTCTTATGAAAAAATTGTTCGGAACCGATGGCATTCGCGGCAAAGTCGGCGATTTCCCAATCACTGCGGATTTTGTCGTAAAGCTCGGGCGCGCTGTGGGGACGGTGTTGCGGGCCCACGGTGGATCGAGCGTCGTTATCGGCAAAGACACGAGAATTTCTGGCTATATGTTTGAGTCGGCGTTAGAGGCTGGCCTGATTGCCGCTGGTGTCAACGTCAAACTTCTTGGGCCAATGCCGACTCCGGCGGTCGCGTTTCTAACGCAAACCTTGCGCGCGGATCTGGGCATCGTGATCTCCGCCTCGCACAATCCGTTTGAAGACAATGGCATCAAGTTTTTCTCGCGCGAAGGCGAGAAGCTTTCCGATCAGGTCGAGCGCGCTATTGAGATAGAACTCGGCAACGCCTTTCAGACAGTACCCTCAGCGCAGCTCGGGCGGGCCGAGCGCGTCAGCGATGCAGGCGGGCGCTACATTGAATTTTGTAAGTCCTCGTTTCCTGACGAGCTCAGCCTCAAAGGCTTGAAGATCGTTTTAGACTGCGCCCATGGTGCGACTTATAGCGTTGCACCGAGAGTATTTCGAGAGCTGGGCGCGACGGTAGAGGTTCACTTTGCTGAGCCGAATGGTCTCAATATTAACCTGGAGTGTGGATCAACCCATCCGCAGGCGCTCGTTGAGATCGTCAAGGCGAGCGGCGCAGATTTAGGCATTGCGTTCGATGGCGATGGTGATCGCCTGCAAATGGTCGATGCGAGCGGCGAGCTGCTCGATGGCGACGAGCTGCTGTTCATCCTCGCGCGGGCGTGGCAGCGAATTGGCCGCCTCAAGGGCCCCGTGGTTGGTACGGTGATGACCAATGTCGGCTGCGAGCTAGCGCTCAAAACGCTGGGCATCCCGTTTGAGCGTGCGCAAGTGGGTGATCGCTACGTGCATCAGCGCTTGCGCGCAAGCGGCGGCGTTTTGGGGGGCGAAACCTCAGGCCACCTGCTGTGCCTCGACCGCGCCGCAACCGGCGATGCCATCGTCGCGGCGTTACAAATTTTAGAGGAGATGGTCACCTCCTCACAGCCGCTCGCGAAACTCAAGTCGGGCATGCACAAACATCCGCAACTGATGATCAACGTTCCGGTTTCGAGGCGCATTGATTTAAGCCAAACGCCGTTGGTTGAAAGTGCTCGCTTGCGCGCGCAAATGGCCCTCGGCGAGAGCGGTCGCATCATCTTGCGCGCCTCGGGTACCGAGCTTTTGTTCCGCGTGACCGTCGAAGGCGCGGATTTAGCTTTAGTGCGCAGCTGCGCTGAAGATTTAGCCGAATCGGTGCGTATCTCCGCAATGTGAGAAATGCCCGCCTATCGGCGGCGCGGCGTTGCCCAATTCCGCTATGCTTTGGGCCACTTTTGTTCATCTGTGACAAAAAAAGTCATCATTGGGCCGCCTATGGATCTCGCGCTAATTGTTATCGCCTTACTGTCAATCGGTATTGCGATTTTGTTTTTCGTCATGCGCAGAAAAGTTCAAGTCGAAATGGCCGAACTTCGAGCTCAAATCGAAAAGCAGAACGCCTCACAGGCGCAGATCATCCACACGACCAAACTCGCATCGCTCGGGCAAATGGTGGCGGGCGTCGCCCACGAGATGAACACACCGCTGGGATTCGTTCGATCCAACGTCGAGGTGGTCGGTGAGATGCTCGAAGAATATGCAGTGGTGTCCAACGCGATGGCGCAATCGATTGACGCAGTCGTGCGCGCGGCCGATATGCCGAGCTTCAAGGCCGCACGTTTAGGCGCATTCGAGGCGCGCCAAAAATTTTCCAGTAACGAAAGCCTGCGCGATTCGCGCGAGCTGCTGCGTGATGCCTATGACGGCCTGACGCAACTTTCAAATCTGGTGGTCAATCTCAAAGGCTTCTCGCGGGTTGATCGTGATGGGATGGATTCTGTCGATCTCAACGAGTGCCTTGAGTCGGCCTTAATGATCGCGGCCCATCAGCTGCGCGATCGCGTCAAAGTGATTAAGCACTTCGGTGAGCTGCCGAAGGTGAAATGCGTGCCTTCGCAAATCAATCAGGTTTTCTTAAACTTAATCACCAACGCCGGTCAAGCGGTGGGCGAAAACGGCACGCTCGAGATTACTTCCCGGCGCGTCGGCAGTCGCGTCGAAGTCGCGTTCAGTGACACAGGACACGGTATTCCCGCGGATGTTCTGCCCAAGATCTTCGACCCATTCTTCACCACCAAGCCGGTCGGTGAGGGCACTGGTTTGGGGCTCTCGATAGTGCACAAGATCATTAAATCTCACGGTGGCGACATCAAGGTGACCTCAACCCCCGGCAACGGCACTGAGTTCGTCGTCAGTTTTGCGGTCAGCAGCTGAGTGCGCGCGAAATGACTGAAACCACCTATGCGGACGCAACCGAAATGATCGAAGACGAGTCGATCGCGCCCACGGTCAAGCTCGAAGGCCCATTGAAAATTCTGTTCATTGACGATGAACAGCGCATCCTGCGCGCTTTGAAAGCCCTGTTCCGCGATCAGAAAGTCACCGTCGAATCCAACGCACGCGCGGCCGTCGAGCTGGCGCGCCAAGGTGATTTTGACGTGGTCGTGTGCGACCAGCGTATGCCCGACATGGAAGGCATTGATGTGCTGCGGCAGATCAAAGAATCCACTCCGCGCGCGATGCGGATCTTGCTCACGGGGTACTCAGACCTAAAGGCTGTTTTAGGCTCAGTGAATGAGGGCGAGGTGTTTCGCTTCGTCAACAAGCCATGGAACAACACCGAACTAAGGGCGATTGTCTCGTTGGCTGGCGAAATCTCACGTGAGGCACCGGTCAACTTACCGGTCGTGACCGAAGCGCATCGCAACGAAGCGCGCCAGCAAGCCGGGATTCTGGTCATCGACGACAATCCGGAAACTCAAAGCCGCCTGCGTGAAATTCTAGCGCCGCACTACCAGCTTCGGTTTGCCACAACTCCCGAACGCGCACTCGAAATTTTGGAGCAGCACGAAACCGGCGTGGTGATCTCAGAGACCGAAACCAGCAGAGGCGATATGACCGCGCTGCTCAAAGCACTCAAGCGCTTTCATCCGCATATTCCTACGGTGGTGATTACCGAGCGTGCCAATGCGCAAATGGCCATTGAGCTGATCAACGAAGGGCAGGTTTATCGGCTGTTACTCAAGCCTATTCGCTTGGGAACCTGCCGATTGAGCGTCGATTCAGCCATATCGCGCTACTGGGCGCTAAAGCAAAATCCGGCCGCTGCGCGACGCTATGCGGTGCACGGCGAGCTTGAAGCCACGCCGGGACTGAGCCAATTAGGTGCACAGATTTTGCAACGTATTCGAACGCTTCCAGCACGTCTGCTTGGCGTCGCTCGGTTCAATACTTTTTAGCAATTTGGCTAAAAGTGCGTTCGACGAACGCATCCAGCTATTTTGCTGCTAAGCAGCATCAAATAAGGCTAGAGTAACGGCTCGAAATACCTTGCCAAGCTTGAACGCGAGCCGATATCCTTAACGCTGCTTTAACCCTACTGACTCAAAGGAAACACCCTATGCACACCAGACTGATTAGTCTCCTGGTAGGCTGCGCGATCATTGCGGGCTGCTCGTCTTCGAGCAATGCACCACGCGCCGTCCCAACATCGCCGGCAACGAATACGAACGGCACGCCACCCACGGCGATTGTCACGGCTCGGTTCGATCCTGCCGCAGGAGTGATTCCTTTCCCGAACAACTTGCTGCTCTCGGGCACCACCGATTTGACGCTGAATATTCCGGTTGCAAACCCAGCCGATTTCAGCAATCCACAAGTTGCGTTAAATGCATTGGACGGCTTCTCGCCAATTCATCCCTGGTCGACCTCCTTCTCGGTGGGCATTACCACCAACGGGCTGCTCGCCTCTACTTTGAATCTGAATACCGTCCGGGTGTTTCAGGTGTCGCTGACCGGTCCCGGTGGCGGCGTCACCGGCGTTGTGCGTGAACTCGCTTTTGGCGTTGATTTCATCGCCGCACTTTCGAGTGTTGATGCCACCGGACGCACGCTGGCTATCGTCCCGCTCAGGCCGCTTGCACAACTCACCTCCTACATGGCCGTGCTGACCACGGGCATCACCGACGTGGCGGGTAACAATGCAACGCCCGATACCACGTACTTCCTGGCCAAGCGTACTGCAACGCTTATTACTGCCCCGGCGCCAACAGGCGGTTGTACTGATCCGTCAGTTTCTACAGATCCTCTTCTCCCGCGCGCGAACGCCTGTGGACTCGAGCCGCTGCGTTTGCTCACCAATTCTCACCTGGTAGCCGCCGCAAGCCGCGGTATTCCTCGTGACGATGTGATCGTAAGCTGGGTGATGACGACGCAAAGCATCTCGCCTGTTTTAGCGGCCGTGCGCTCCACGGTCACCCCGGCCGCCACGACCCTCGTGCCGACTGGTTTGACCCTTCAGGCAGCAAATGCCGCGCTCCCGCCCATCGCCGACATCTTTATCGGCACCATTGCGATGCCCTATTACTTAGATGCGCCTACCGATGCGGGTCAGACCCCCTCAATCGTCCTGCGCACCTTCTGGCAGGCGCGTCCCGGTGCATACATTCCACCGTTCAACGCGTTCGGCTTAAGTCCAACCTCAACTAACCTGACGTTCGCCAATCCGCTGCCGGTTCGTCGATCCACCCAAACCATCCCCGTTTTGCTAACCGTTCCAAATGCCGCATCGCAGCGCACGCGCCCAGCGGCAGGTTGGCCGGTAGTGATCTACCA
>Ga0105046_10003978_pt1 | contig 23514 bp, 14 predicted proteins | sample MAT03_FD_78385 | JGI IMG/M metagenome (GOLD analysis project Ga0105046, IMG submission 78385) | Freshwater microbial communities from Lake Fryxell liftoff mats and glacier meltwater in Antarctica - MAT-03 (megahit assembly) | ecosystem: Environmental > Aquatic > Freshwater > Ice > Liftoff...
TCCGCCAGGCCCTGACAGAAGTCGTCGGCACCGTCGATGCCGCCGAAGTTTCCCGAGAGGTTGCCCTGGCTGGTGACGAAGAAGCTGAGCGACGACGGGTCGACCGTGATGCAGAGGCCGGCGCTCGAACACACCTCTTCGCCCTCGCAGTCGCCGCAGCTGCCGTCGCAACCGTCGGTGCCGCACACGCGCGGGTCGCAGTCGGGGACGCACGAGCCGCTACTGGTCGATCCGGAGACGGACGATGACGTGGGCGACCCCGAGCTTGAGCCCGACGTCGGTCCGCTCTGCGAGGACGAAGAGGTAGAGGTCGAAGAGGACGACGGAGACGCCGAGTCCCCGCCGGCGCCGCTGTCGCCGCCAGAGCCGTTGTTGGTCGAAGGGCCCGGTGCCGACGACTGCGTCGACGCAGTCCCGCCGCCACCCTCGTTGCCGGTCGTACTGCCGTCATCGCCACACGCGAGCAGAACTGTCGCGGCCAAGAGGCCCCAGAGCCCAACGCGAGGAGTGGAGGAAATCATAGGACCGCGAGCATGACACGACCCGGCTCCGCGAAAAACTGGTCCGCGCTGGCACGGCATGAACCAAGCACTACGCTGTCGCCGACGCGGTACCTGATGGGCTGCGATCGGAGGAGAAAAACTGTGGCACGTGCTGTCGTCTCGCGAATGACCTTCCTGTGGATGCTCGTCTTTTCGGTTCTGCTCGCCGGGCTGCCCGGCTGCGCGAGCTACGACGATCTCGTCGCGAAGGACCAGATCGCGGCGGAAAAATGGGCCAACCTGGACGCAGCGCTCCAGCGTCGCGCCGATCTCGTTCCCAACCTCGTCGCCACAGTGAAGGCCTCGGCCAAGCACGAGGAGGACACGCTGGCGAAGGTCACCGAGGCGCGAGCGTCCGCGACGCAGACCAAGCTCAGCGTCGACGATCTCACCGACCCGGCGAAGGTCGCAGCCTTTCAGAAGGCGCAAGAAGGCCTGTCGGGCGCGCTCGGGCGTCTGATGGTGATCCAGGAGAAGTACCCGGACCTCAAGGCCAACGAGGGCTTCCGCGACCTGACGGCGCAGCTGGAAGGTACGGAGAACCGGATTTTGCGCGCGCGCGAGGAGTACAACGCCGCTTGCCGCGACTACAACACCGAGATCGGCAAGATCCGCGGCCAGGCCGTCAACAAGGTGACCGGCAAGCCGTTCTCGCCGCGCGTTTACTTCACCGCCACGAGCGGGTCGCAGGCTGCGCCGGCGGTCTCGTTCTGACATGAGCCCGCGCGGTCTCGCAACGACGTTTCCCAGCTCGGTAGCGCAAGTGACCCGCATCTGGGTCGCCGCCGCGGTGGCCGCGCTGGCCTTGTTCTGCGCGCCGGCGAGCGCATTTGCGAAGTACCAGCCGCCCAAGCTCGAGCGGGCCGTCGTGGACGAGGCGAACGCCCTCGACGATGCAGCCGAGGCGCGCCTCGTCGCGCGGCTCGATGCGCTGCGCGAACAGAAGGGGTTTGCGATCGTCGTCTTTCTGCCCAAGTCGCTCGAAGGCCTGACCGTTGCGGACGTCGCCTACGACACCTTCAACACGTGGGGCGTGGGAGCCGCCGGCAAGGACGACGGCGTCCTCCTGGTGGTCGCGCCAACCGAGCGCAAGATGTGGATCGAGACGGGCAAGGGCGTCGGCGATCGTCTCACCGACGTGCAGGCGTCACGCATCTACCGCGACGTGATGACGCCGCTCCTGAAGGCGAACGACATCGAGGGCGCGGTCGACCAGGGCACCCAATCGATCGAGCGCGCGCTCACCGGTCAGGATCCGGTTCCACCCTCGAACCGGAAAGCGGCTCCTCGAACGGCGCCCAAGTCGGTGCCGCTGACGGCGACCCAGAAGTGGGTGATCGGCGGCGTCCTCGCGCTGGTCGTCCTGCTTGCGATCGTGTCGCGCGGGTTCCGCAGTGTCCTGTTTTCCATCCTTCAGGTCCTCATGTGGGCGGCCCTGATGGGACGTGGTGGTGGTCGCGGTGGCGGTGGCGGTGGCGATGGCGGTGGCGGTGGCGGCGGTGGCGGTCGCTCGGGCGGTGGTGGAGCGGGCGGCGGCTGGTAGCCTCGCTCGCGTGAAGCTGGAGCTCGCCATCGCATTGCTCGCGTCGCTGATCACTGGCTGCAGCGATTCGGCATGCGACAAGGAGGCGAGCGAGCTTTCGTCCCTTCGCACCGAGACCATCCGGGGTGCGCCGGCCGAGGTGCTCCGCCCCTGGCAGGCCAAGCTGGAAGCGGCTCAGGCGACGTGCGCGCGGGAGAAGCGCTCCGATCGCTTGGCGCGGGTCGCCGACATCCAGCACGCCATCGAGATGCGCGGCGCCGATCTGTCGATCGAGGAGGGCGAAAAGGCACGGGCCGCGCGCTCCGCGAGCGCCGCCCCTCCCCCAGTGCCCAAGTGGACGGTCCACTGCGCCGACGTGGTGCATGACGGCGGATTCCACGGGCTGCTCGCCGCGGGGCTTCCCCGCAACGTGGCCGGGTTTCTCCACCCGGATCCTCACGCCGAAAAGAACGCAGATGCGGGCGCGAGCGTCGCGCCCCCGCACGAGGCGCTGATCCTCGGTGGTCGCTCAGTCTATTTGTCATCCCGCAGCGGCAAGCTGGAGGGCGCGATCTTCGACGGGAGTCGATTCGTCGCGCAGCAATCGTTGGGCTGGCCGGCCGAGGCGGCACGCGAGGGTGCCGCCGTCGATCGGATCATCGCGGCGCGAGGCGAAGACACGCTGGCGATTGTCTGGATCGCCGACCTCCGGGTGTTCTTCGCGGTGCTCGACGTGGCGAGCGAGCGGTGGAGCGCGTTCGCCGAGCTTGCGATCTCGGGTGACGACGGGGGTCGCGATCTGAAGCTCGGCGATCTGACGTGGGGGCGAGCAAGCTTCGGGCTCGTGCTCGCCACGGCTGGCGGCTTCGCGTTCGCCGAGGTTCTCGCCGACGGTCGAATGGCGAGGCCGGCGAAGCTCCAGCCGGCTTACGTCGCCGGAGTGCCGCGCATCGCGTGGGATGGTCAGCAGTTCATGATCGCCGCCGGCCGCCCGGACGGTGAGCCCAGCATGGGGATCTGGCGTGCGCCGACTGGCGCTGCGCCAGCCACGCTCATCACACTCCTGGATCGCGTCGTGGGCGACGGCGCGCTCGCGCCCTTGATCGGCGAGCTTGTCGCGAAGGACGACGCGGTGCACCTCGCGTTTCAAGTGCGCGTCTCGCCGCTCGAGTCGACCACCTACCTGGGGCACACCAACGGGACCTCGTCGCAGCTCGAGAACTGCCCGTGAGCGCCGCCGGCCAGGCAGAGATCGCTGGCGAGAGCGCTGGCGAGAGCGCTGGCGAGGGCGCGGGCGGGAACCTCGACGGCATAAGCACGTTCTGCCTCGGGCAGCCCGAGATCGTCGTCGTTCCCGTCGAAGCTTGGGGACCTGGCGAGCCGGCAGCGGCGAGGCTGTCGCCCGCGGGGCGCTCGCTCCTCGGGCGCGCCGGCCTCGCCTCGAGCTGGGTCGATCGATTCGAGGCGGCCCACGTTCTCTTCCAGGAACGAACGACCTCGCTGTCGACTCGCGCGCCGCGCACGTGGGCGTCGCCCCGTCTCGGCAACGTGGTCGTGATCCGGCGCGGCGTGCGAACGCGGCCCTTCACGCAACCGCTGCCCCGCGCGTCGTGGGTGATCGACGAGACCGATCTCGACGAAGCGACCGGCTCGCGCGAGCTGGGTGCCTACGCCCTCTGCCATGCGGAGCGCATGGGCTTCGTCGGCGACGCGGCCCGCGCGCATCTGGCGTGCCTCGGCTGGTGGCTCGTTTCGACCGACGCCTCCATCGAGGACTTCGTGGCGGGCGCGGGGCGATGCCAGCGCACCGATGCACGCGTCCTGTCCGTGCTCGCCGATGCCATGCCCTGGCTGCGAGCGCTGCACGAGCCCGCGCTGCGCCCGCCGCCAAGCGACCCCGCATTGCTGGCGCACATTCCCGATACCGAAATTCTGGTTGGCGAACACCTCGAGCCGAGCGTGCGCGCCCTGTCGAGCGCACTGGGCGAAGCTGCGCGCGAAGCGGCACGTGCGGTGCGTGCCGAGCAGCGCGCCGCGCCGGCGACCGCGATCGCCAAGCGACTGCGACCGATTGAGCTTCTACTCGATTGGCTCCGCAAGGAAAGGCCGCGCCTGGTCGTGGCCGGCGCTCGAGGCGAGACGCTGTGGGAGCCCGACGCGGCGGGCCACACCGGGCCGCTGCGCACCCTCCTCGACAAGGCCCCGCACCGTGCGGTCGCGAGCCTTCACGATGACCTCCGCATCGTCGACGCTCGCAGCCGCACGTTCCTCGAGCGCGTGGTGGATCGCGCGGCCCTTCCCCGCTCGAGCGAGGCGGTGGATCCGGACGGCGGCGTGTGGATCGATCCCAGACGGCAGCTCATCAGCTATTCGCTCGTCCAGCCGGGCCTCACCGCGACGGAGGAGCCCGCGCCGCCCTTTCATCGGTGGCTCCTCGGAGCGCGCGTCGCCCATGAATGGGCGCACCTGGTCGAGAGCGCAGGATGGGTCGCCATTGCGCCGGAGCGCGAGGCCGAACATGGCTCCGCCATGCTCGCTTATGCGCAATCGTTCGAGGGCATCGTCCAGGACGCGCCCCAGCACCTGCGCGAGATCGCAGCCACCGAAGCCAACCTGCTCGGTCGAGAGCCCGGCGAGACGGCAGGCGCCGTCTTCGCTCGCAAGACGATGGACCGCGTCGGCGACTTCCGCGCCAACCTCGTGGCCAAGGAGGTCCTCCCTCCCGAAGAGCTGGAAAGCTATGCGCGGGTCAATGCGCGCACCCACGCGCTGGCCGGGCTCGGCCCCTTCGCCCAGCTCATGCGCCACACGATCGAGGTCCGATACCTCGCTCTGGCGTCTGGGCCGGACCCCTACGCGTACCTCTTCCGGAGCACCTTCTTCGACGCCCACTTCGCTGCGGTGGGCCTCGCCGATCGAGCGAGCGCAGCGTCACTCTTCGAGGCGGCGCGGCGGGTCCTCGACTGCTGGGCCATCGACCGCAACCGCTTTCGCGCACCGTAAATCAGGGAGCGTGATTCTCGACGGCAGTCTGTCGACTGTGCGACGGAAGGCTTGAGGCCTCAGACTCGCCTTTCGCCATTTTTTCAGAGATATTTCACAGGAAGGGCAGAAGGCGGGAAGATGATCAAACCTTCCCGTCTTCCTGTGAGATCTCTACTGCGCCAGCTGGAAGACCTCCCTGATTGAGTCGTCCGCGCCCGAGCTCAGGGCTCAGGGAGCTGATCGATCGGCTGCTCGAACGTCGAGACGAGCTGCCGGAACAGATCGATCGTGTCGATGTACGCGCGAAGCTCGGGCTCGGCGCCGGCGAAGTCCGGGTCGATCTCGGCTGCGCCATTTTCGTCGAGAATGAGGATGGGCTGGCCGTCTTCGCCGAGGATGGGGACGCCGTCTTCATCGAGCTCGACGAAGTAGGCCCAGGCCTTGAGGTGGTTGGCCCACTCCAGGGCGCGGGCGGCGATGCCCTGCTTGCGCTCGAAGCCGAGGACGACCTGCTCGCCCTCGTCGTGCGCGCGGTAGACGATCCCGGTCCGCGGATCGGTGAAGCGGATGGTCTCGGCCTCCGGCCATTGTGGCTCATCGGTCGCCAGCACCGCGATGCGTGCCTGATTGATCCACTGGTTCGACCAGTTGGTGGGAAAGAACATCGAGCCCCACACCATTGCGTAGATCTGCGTGTTCCACCCGTAGTTGGGGTCGATGAGGTAGGAGTCGCTCGGGCGCTCGCCGTTGTCGTCGGCGTTCGACCATTGCGGGTACTCCAGCGTGGCCAGAGGGATCTCGGCGTCGCTCAGCTCGGTGCGGACCCAGGGCGCGTAGGTCTGGTAGTCGCCGGTGAGGATGCTCCCGAACAGGCGATCGATCTGCTTTGGGTAGACCGTCGCGAAGCTCACGTTCTTGTATCGGGAGTCGACGAAGTCCTCGCGGGAGTTGGAGATGAAGCTGTCGAACGCCTCGGCGAGGTAATAGACCGCCCAGACCTTGTCGTAGTAACTGCCGGTCTGCGTCTGGTAGTCGCCCCAGAAGTAGCCTTGGCTGTAGTCGAAGTCGTTGTGGAGGTAGCGCCCGTCACCCAGGCCGACCTTGAAGTAGTAGTACTCGGGGCGATTGGGGAGCGGCGCGCTGTCGGCGACGAAGACATCCTCCTCCACCCCCCAGGGCTGCACGCCCCCACAATCCTCGGCCCAGCAATACAGGCCGGGGTCGGGCCGGGTGAGGATGCGGGCGAACATGTCGAGGGCAAAGGTGCTGCCCATTTGCAGGGGACCGAAGTTGCCGTCGGCGAGGAACTCCTCGGTCGGCTCGGTGGGGTCGCCGTCGAGCACCGCGCCGAAGAAGAAGGCCTTGGAGATGAGCTGGATGGCGTCGAGGTAGCGGGCCTGCACCCGCGCCGTCGAGTCCCACGAGTTGAACTGCACGCGATTGCGGCGGAACGAATCGAAGATGTAGCGATTCTCATAGGCCGACTCGAGGAAGCGGATCTGCTCGTAGGCGTCGGCGCCCGCATCGTTGGTGAAGCTCGGGACGTTGCCGGAGTCGGCGTATTCGTCGGACGAGAACATGTATCCGCGGCGCACCCGCCCCGCGGCGTCGATCGCCTTGGGGTTACGGCCCCAGGAGAACTGCGCGTAGTCCTCGTCGGAGATGAAGTCGCTCATGTCGCGGTAGTCCACGACGTCCATCGGGGCGCCCGAGCAGGTCTGCCCGAGCACGGCAGACGGGTCGCCGGAGGCCGCGCAGCTGCCCAGGACGTTGAACTCGCGCTGGTAGGTCGAGTAGTGCTTGAACGCGTAAGGCTCGAAGGGGTCGACCGGCGTGAAGTACTGCACGCCGAAGAGCCCCGGGCTCACCGTGAACGCGGTCGCCGCGTAACCCTTGGTCCGTGACGCATCGGAGCCGGGCGCGACGGTGATGCCGGGGTCGGCCCACACATCGAGGGTGCCGCCATAGGCGAAGCGGACCGCAGCCCGATCGTAAGCACCCAGAAGCAACATGTCCTGGTTCTGATCGCCCGGATAATCCATCACGCTGGTGGTCGACCAGCGATTGAGGTTGCCGTCGATCTCGGTGGGGGTGAGCGGGTCGCGATAGCGCGGACCGATGCACTCCTCGCCGCTGTCTTCGCCGTCCTCGCAGTCGGCGGTGACCGCGCCGTTCTTGGTGCGGAGCTGCCAATAGGGCGTGTGATAGTTGAGCGAGTCGAACGACGCCGCAAAGTTGTGGCGCAAGCCCATCGAATGGCCGAGCTCGTGCGCCATGACGCCGGCGCTCGTCTCGCGACGCGCCCAGTTGAAGACGTCGTTGCGGTGGGCGAGGACGGCGGCCGCGTCGCTCGCGTCGGGCGACGGGAAGAGGCGCTGCGCGGTGCGTGCCAGGCCGACCAGGTAGTCGCCGTCCGGACCCTCCATCCGGCAGGAATGTCGCGAGGCCAGGCCGTTGCGCTTCTTGCGCTCCTCCTCGCGGCGAATCGTCGGATTCATCCGGCCGAAGGGCGACGCGCGGCGCACCTGCTCGTCGGTCGTGACGGAGCCGGGGTCGAAGCCCACCGCCTGCCGCATCTCGGGTGACGCCAGCGCCCCCTCAAGCGAGGAGCCGCGCAGGGTCTTGAGCCGCGCCGTCAGCGCGTTGTTGCCGGGACCGAGGCGACCGGCGTCGCCCAGGTTCTTGGCGCGCTCGGCGTGACGGCCGGCGGGCGGGACGCCCTGCCGAGTCTTGCCGATGTTGTCGAAGTACGGCGCCATCACCTCGGGATCGAAAGCGGCCTTTCGCCTCGCGATCTCGCCCGGCGGCAGGGCCGCGCCACGCTCTACCGCGCCGCCTGCGCGGTTGCGATCGATCCACATCGAGACGTCTTCGCCGGAGATGTACTCCTCGGCGGCGATCTCGCCATTGAGCAGACCGAGGATGTCGACCAGGTTCGACGCCGAGCGCTCGAGGACCCACGCCCACTCGTTCACGCTGCCCGAAATCTTCTCGCCGGTCAGTGGGTCCTCGGCGTCGACCATGATGCCCCAGGGCGCCATGCCTTCGACGTCGGGGATGATGTTGAGCATGTTGTAGCGAAGGTCGCCGAGGCGCGGCGCAGTCTCCTCGGGGCCGCAGGCCTCGTGGTCGATCGCGAGGTCGACCGGGTTGTGGCAAAGGACGAAGATGTCCGGCACCGCCGCCGGACCGTCGCCCTTGGCGACCTCGTAGTCACCGTAGAAGGGCGACGGGAAGCCGATCTGCGCCTCGCAGCCCTGCTCCTTGGTGCGCTTGCATTCGGCGTAGCGGCCCGATTGCACCGACACCCGCATCGCGCGGTTCCAGCTCTCCAGAGCCTTCTGGGAGCCTTCGAAGAGATCCGGGGGCGAGTCGGAATTGACGTGCCAGGCAATGGTGCGGATGGTGCGATCGCGCAGCGGGATCGTGCACTCGCCCACCACGTCGTCGCAGCGCGACCCGCGCCCTACCGATGCGCATTCGTCCTCGGTCCCGTCGGCGTCGTCGTCGCGGTGCGGGCTGACCCCGACCGGCGTCGTCTCGTCGGTGTTGCACGGCACCATCGGCTCGGCGTGCGACCGATCGTAGATGTTCCACTTGGTTGCGTAGCGACGCCACAGATCGTCGACCACGCCATAGCGACGATCCCAGCCGTGGCGATCCCAGGTGAACCAGCCGAACTGGTCCATCATCGTACCGTCGATGGCCATCGGCTCGTAGTCGGTGTCGGTCACCTTGAGGAACGCCTGGCGCAGCGTGACCTCGCTGGGGTTGCAGCTCACCGTCGGGAAGTAGCCGATGAGCCAGCAAGCTGGAAAATCGCCCCATTCCTCGTCCCTGATGACCTCGGGTGAGGCCAGTGCTTTGTGGGTCACATCGAAGTAGCCGCGCTCCTCGTCGAAGACGGGAGCGTCGGGGTTCTGCGGATCGTCCACCATGTAGGCGAGAGGATCCCAGGTGATGCCGTAGTAGATGCCGAGCTGGGAGAGCGCATCGAGGTCGTAGGCGTCGGTGATGAGGTTCTTCGACCAATCGACGCGCATGAGCTCGCGCTCGTACCAGGGGCGATCGCTGTCGTTTTCGACGTAGACGTTGTTCTCCTCGCCGGTTGAGAGGTTGTAATCGCGGCGGATGTCGAAGTGCTTGTCGATGGTGAAGCCGGCGACGATCTGGCCGTCGGGCGTACGGCGCCGGCCCTTGCCGTCCGTTTCGTCCACCAGCTCATAGGTCAGGCGTGCGAGGAGGACCTTTTCGGTGATCTCGAAGCGGACCCGTGTCGTGGGCTGCGCATCCGACGAGACGAACAAGCCGTCCGAGCCGGCGCCGGCGGCGACGTCGACCACCGTGTTGCGCATGTAGAACTCGGGGTCGTCACCGTAGTCGTCGAGCTCGCCGACGAAGAACGTCTTGGCGATGGCATTGGCCTGCACCTGACTTACCGCCGGTCGCTCCTCGGAGCAGCCCGAACCGATGCTGGCGAGCGCGAACAGGAAGTATGGCGCAATGGCCCGCGCAATGGCGCGAGCCGAAGAGGCGGCGAGTCGCATGAAGCAATCCTCCCGAGGGGAGAGGAGCGTCGCACTCTTTTTAGAGAAAAGTGACCCCTTGAGCCAGCGGCAGGTCCCGACCCCCGTTGATGGTGTTGGTCTGGCGACGCATGTAGGCCTTCCACGCGTCGGAGCCTGATTCGCGGCCGCCGCCCGTGTCCTTTTCGCCTCCGAACGCACCGCCAATCTCCGCGCCGCTGGTGCCGAGATTGATGTTGGCGATGCCGCAGTCCGACCCGCTCGCCGACACGAAGCGCTCGGCCGCGCGCAGGCCCTCGGTGAACAATGCGCTGGAAAGCCCTTGCGATACCGCGTTGTTGGCGGCGATGGCGGCGTCGAGATCGTCGACCTCGAAGAGGTAGACGATGGGAGCGAAGGTCTCATCATGTGCGATGGGAAAGCTCTCCTGGGACGGGGCGCGGACGATGGTGGGCTCGACCCAGGAGCCAGCGCGCTCGACCTTCTTCCCGCCGACGACCACGGTGCCGCCTTGCTCCTGCGCGGCAGCGATGGCGCGCTCGAAGGCGACCACGGCGTGTGGGCCGATCACCGGGCCGATGAGGGTGGACGGATCGAGCGGGTCACCCAGCCGAACCGATCGGTACGCGGCGACCAGCTTGTCTTCCAGCTGACGCGCCACGCCGCGCTGCACGAAGACACGACGGGTCGAGGTGCAGCGCTGGCCCGCCGTGCCTACTGCACCAAAGACGATCGCCCGGGTCGCGAGATCCAGGTCGGCGTCGTCGAGAACCACGACCGCGTTATTGCCGCCGAGCTCGAGCAGCGATCGACCGAGCCGATGGGCCACGCGCGACGCGACCTCGCGACCGGCAGCCGAGGAGCCGGTGAACGACAGGAGCGGCACGCGCCGGTCCTCCGCCAGGCGCATGCTCGCGTCCTTGCCGCCGACGAGGAGGGAGAACACCCCATCCATGTCGGTGTCGAGCATCGCGCGGCTGGCCAACGCGTGGACGGCGATCGCAGTGAGCGGCGCATGGGGCGAAGGCTTCCAAACGACGGTGTCGCCGCAGACAGCGGCAAGCGCCGCATTCCACGCCCAGACCGCAACCGGGAAGTTGAAGGCGGTGACGACGCCGACGGCTCCCAGCGGGTGCCATTGCTCCATCATCCGATGGCGCGCACGTTCCGACGCAATGGTCAGCCCGTGGAGCTGGCGCGACAGACCGACCGCGAGCTCGCAGATGTCGATCATCTCCTGGACCTCGCCGAGGCCCTCGCTTTGGATCTTGCCGACCTCCAGCGAGACCAGCTCGCCGAGCGCCGCCTTGTGCTCGCGGAGCAGCTCGCCGAGACGGCGGATCAGCGTGCCGCGCACCGGGGCGGGGACGTCACGGAACGTGGTGAAGCGGTGGTGTGCGGCTGCGATCACCGCATCGATGTCCTCTGCGCTCGCCCCGCGAACCTCGCCGAGGACCGCGCTGGTCGCAGGATTGGTGCTGGCGATCGTCTCGCCCTGTCCGGACCGCGCCTGGCTCCCCACGGCCACACCCGCGGTGACATCCTCGATGCCCATCGACCGGGCAAGCTTCGCGAGTCGATCGTCCATGTCGCGTCATACACCAGTGCAGCTAGACTGCGCGGACCGTGACCAAGCTCGCGCTCCTCTATCCGCCACCGTGGAAGATCCCGGGCCCCGGCGAGCTGCCCCCGGGCCCGCTCGAAGGGCCGCCCGACGGCTACCTCGAAGGCGACCTCGACGCCGACTTCTTCCAGATCCCGGTCGGGCTCCTGCAGCTCGGCGCCGACGCGCGGCGCGCCGGCCATCAGGTGCGGGTCCTCAACCTGTCGGCCTTCCCCTGGTCACGGGTGCACGCGGTCGTTCGCGGTCTCGACGCCGACGTTTTCGGCCTGTCTTGCTGGACGGCGAACCGTCGCGGCGTCGCCATGGTGGCCCGGACGATCAAGGAGCATCACCCGGCATCGGTCGTGGTGGTCGGCGGCCCCCACGCGACGCCCCTCGCCGCCGAGGTACTGCGCCATTGGCCGTCGGTCGATCTGGTGACGGTCGGCGAATCGGACGCGACGTTGCTCGAGATCCTGGCGCGGGTCGACGCGCGCGAGCCCTTGGTCGACATCGCCGGCACGGTGTTCCGCGACGAGCGCGGCGCCGCCAAGCGCGGGCCGCCCCGCCCCTCGATCGACGATCTCGACTCTCTCGCCTCCATTCCCGATCATTTCGCTACGCACATTGCGATGACGTCCCGCGGCTGCCCGTGGAACTGCACGTTCTGCGGCGCCGAGACCTCGTGGGGGCGCGGCTTTCGCGCCCATAGCGTGGAGCGGGTGGTCGACGATCTCGCCAAGTCGGCGGCGCGCGCGCCGGTGAAGATGGTGCAGATCAAGGACGACACCTTCACCACCAACAAGAAGCGCGTCGTCCAGATCTGCAAGACCATCCGCGAGCGCGATCTCAAGTTCTTCTGGAGCTGCGACACCCGCGTCGATCTGCTGAGCGACGAGCTGCTGCGCGAGATGCGCCTCGCCGGCTGCCAGCGGCTGTCGCTGGGGGTGGAGTCCGGCTCGCAGCGCGTGCTCGACGCCATCGACAAGAAGATCACGGTGGCCGAGATCGTGGAGAGCACCACGCTCGCAAAGCGCTGGGGCATCAAGGTCCGCTACTTCATGATGCTCGGCAATCGCTGTGACACCGCCGAGACGTTCCGCGAGACGCTCGCGTTCCTCGAGCGGGCGCGGCCGCACGAATACATCTTTTCGTGCCTGTCATTCTATCCGGGCACGCGCGACTTCGACGATGCCGAGAAGGCCGGCAAGCTGACCCGCGACCAGTACTTCGAAGAAGACTTCCAGGAGCTGAAGGCGCCCTTCGACGCAAGCGACGAGGATCTCGCGGTGATGGACGCGTGGTTCAAGCAGAACAAGGGCCTGCGCACCGTCCACAAGGACACGGCCGCCGACTATGCCGCCATCCTGGAACGGCTCGGCGATCACCACGCCGCCCATCTCGATTTAGCGAGCGCGCTGTACGCCGAAAGCGACATCGAGGGCGCGCACCGGCACGCCACCCGCGCGCTCGAGCTCGGCTATCCCCTCCCCGGCCTGGTCCACAACCTCTTCGCGTGCATCGCCCTGTCACGCAAAGACTGGGGCGCCATGATGGATGCGCTGACTCGCGCTGCGAAGGAGGACCCGCAGCACTGGGTGCTGGTGCGCAACGTCAACGCAGCGCGCGAGTGGTTCAAGGACGGCGGGCCGGGCAGCGGGCGCGCGCTCGAGCTCGAGGCGCGCCACGACTTTCAGTTGCTCGAGCGCACCACGCAGCCGACGTTGCCCGGGCCGCTGCCCGCCGACTGGTCCACCTGGGAGGCGCCGATCGACGTCGGGGCAGCGGCCGATCGCTACGTCAAGACGCCAGAGCAGGAGGGCAGCGGCCTCGGCCTGCGCACAGGCCTGGGCATGCCGATCCAGGATCGCCCGCGCGAGCTAGGCAAGCCCGGCTTCTCGCGCAAGCTCAAAGTGGTCTGACGTGCCGAGCGCAAGTGCGCGCAACGTTCCCGGCCCGGAACGTCTTCAGCCGCCCCTCGTTTTAATGTAGGGGTGACCGTTGGATCCGACCCCGGGTCAGGATCCAACCGCTCGTGTCCATGTGCACGGGCCATCCCCTCATCGAAAGGCACCACTGTGCATCGAACACTCTCGCTCGCGTCCACCATCATCTTCGGCATCGTCGCCCTCGCCTTCGTCCCGGGCTGTCAGGCCAAGGCGGGCGACTCCTGTACCAAGGGCACGGCCTCGTGCGTCGACGCCACCAACCAGCTGTCGTGCCAGGGTGACAAGTTCGTCCAGGTGCCCTGCCGCGGCGCAAAGGGCTGCGCGGTCGCGGGCGAGAAGATCATGTGCGACATCAGCGCCAACAAGGCGGGCGACGTCTGCTCGACCGACGACGAGGGCTCGAGCGCCTGCTCGGCTGACGGCAAGTCCATGGTGGCTTGCGAGAAGGGCAAGTACGCCATCTCCACCTGCGGCGGCCCCGACGGCTGCAAGGAGAAGGACGGCAAGTCCCAGTGCGACAAGAGCATTGCCGCGATCGGCGACAAGTGCGACGTCGTCGGCAACGCTTGCACGACCGACGGCAAGGGCCTTCTCGAGTGCAAGGACGGCAAGTTCGTTGCCAAGGCGGATTGCAAGGGCCCCAAGGGCTGCGACGCCAAGGGCGCGCAGATCATCTGCGATGCAGGCGAGGAGCCGGCAGCTGCTCCGGCCGCTGCTCCCGACGCGGCAGCCCCCGCCGCGCCGGCAGCCGACTGAACACTGCGACGTTCCGGATCACTGCGACGGACACAGGGGCGCAGGAGCGCGCCGGGTCCCTGGACTCGCGCGGCGGATCATCCTTCGCGGAGAATGCCTATTGGCAGACGCCGCGACCCGCGCACATCTGCGGGCACTCGACGCAGTACACGCAGCCCAGCGCCCGCGAGTAGAGATCGATCCCCTCGTCGGTCGACGAGAACGCGCAGCTCTGCTCGCATTCGGAGTCGCCTTCGCAGATCGAGACGCACTGGTCGATCGTGGAGCAACCCGGGTCGTTCTGACACGCCTGCGCGAGCTCGGCGCAGTTGCCTTGCGCGGCGCATTCGAAGCAGCCGTTGCAGCCGTCCGAGGCCCTCTCGCAGGCCGTTTGCGCCTGCGCGTCGTTGCCACCCGCACCCGACGAGCCGCCCGACCCCTCTGCGCCGTCTTGCCCGGGCAACTGGCACGCCGGTAACGACACGACGAGGGCGAGCCCGATGAGGAACAGCCGCATGTCCGCGCGGTAGCACGTGCTGCGTGCATCGGGCCAAGTCTCCGGGCCGCCCGCAGCTCGTCGCGGCAAGGTCGAGCCGCCGGCCCCTAGATGTATTACTGACCAGAAGATCATGGGTCAGCCGATGTCCCCCGAGCTCGATGCGCGCGCCAACGCCGTGCTGCGCGAGCGGTTCGGGCTCGACGCGCTACGCCCCTGGCAGGCCGAGGCGGTCGCCGCGATCCTCGAAGGCAGCGGCCGGGCACTGGTCATCGCCCCGACCGGTGGCGGCAAGAGCTTGGTGTACCAACTACCTGCCGTCCTCCTCACCGGCGGCGTGACGCTGGTCGTCTCGCCGCTGATCTCGCTGATGGAAGATCAGGTGCGGTCCCTCGAGCGGCGGGGCGTAGCCGCGACGTTCCTCGCCTCCACCGTCGATGCAGATGAGCTGCGCGCCCGGCGCGGTCGCATCCAGCGTGGGGAGGTGTCGCTGGTCTACGTGGCGCCGGAGCGTCTGAACGACAGCACCGTCTCGCTCCTCGACGGGCGGCTGGCCCTGCTGGCGATCGACGAGGCGCATTGCATCGTGCAATGGGGCCACGATTTTCGCCCCGATTACCTTCGCATTCGCGACTTCATCGATCGGGTGCGGCCCCCGCGGGTGATCGCGTGCACCGCGACCGCCACGCCGATCACGCGTGATGCCATCGTCGGTGCGCTCGGGCTCGAGCCGGCCTCGACCGAGGTCATCGTCCGCGGCTTCGCCCGGCCCAACCTCGCGCTTTCCGTGGTCTGTGTCGACGGGCCGCGCGAAGCGCGCCTGCTCACCAGCCGCGCGCTGACCGAGGCGTTGGGCAGCCGCAAGAAGCCCAAGGGCGCGGGCATCGTCTACGCAGGCACGCGCAAGGGCACCGAGCGAATCGCCGACGCCCTGCGGAGCGATGGCTTCTCGGCGCACGCTTACCACGCGGGGATGCCCGGCGAGGACCGCACCAAGGTCGCCAATCGCTTCGCCAACGCGGAGATCGACGTCGTGGTGGCGACCAACGCGTTCGGCATGGGGATCGATCGCCCCGATGTGCGCGTCGTCGTGCACGCCCAACCGCCCGCTTCACTCGAGGCCTATTACCAGGAGGTCGGGCGCGCCGGGCGCGACGGCGATCCGGCCGAGGGAGTGCTCTACACCTCGCCGGCAGATATCGGGCTGCGGCGTCGCCTCATCGAGCTCGATCGTGACGGTGGCAGTGGCGACGATGCGGCGATCGCCCGGGCGTGGGCGCTGTTTCGCGAGCTGCTGCGCTACGTCGATGCGCGATCCTGCCGGCACGACTTCATCCTCGGCTACTTCGGTGACGAGGCCGAGACGCTGGGCGGCTGCGGTCGCTGCGACGTATGCCTCGCACGCGCCCACGCCCACGACGACCCGGAGAAGATGGCGCGTGATTGCGAGATGGTGCGCAAGGCGCTCGCCGGCGTGGCGCGCGCGCAGCGTCGCGGCGGCATGCAGGCGATCGCGCAGATGTTGGTCGGGGACGGAAGCGAGAAGGTGAAGCGCTTCGGCTTCCACAATCTGAGCACCTTCGGGATCCTCTCGGGGCTTTCGGAGCGCGAGGCGAACGACGTGCTGCGCGCCACCATTGCCGCCGGATACGTCGGCTTGACGTCGACCGAACACCCCGTGCCGTTCCTCACCACGCTCGGCGGCAAGGTCATGCGCTCGGAGACCGAAAACGGGATCGTATTGGCGACCCGACCCAAGAAGGCGGCCGCGCGACGCGCAGCGGGGCCGCGCGAGCGAGTACTCGACAACGCCCGGCGTCGCCGGCTCGAACGCACCGATGACGAGGGCGAAGCTCGGAAGGATGCCAAGGCTGCCGGGCGGGCTGCGGAGCTAAGCGATACCGACGCATCGGTGGTGAAGCGCTTCGACCTGCTGCGCGCGGCGCGGGCGAAGCTGGCGAAGGAGGCGAACGTGCCAGCGTATGTGGTTGCGCACGATCGGGCGCTCATGGCTCTGGCGGAGCACGCGCCGGGGGATGTGGACGCGATGATGGCGGTGCCGGGATGGGGGCCGGCGAAGGTCGCGAAGTGGGGGGAGGCGCTCTTGGGGGCTATGGCGGGGTAGCGGGAGCCACCTGTACCCGCAAGGTGCCAGCGATCTCGCACGGGAACGACCGACCTGCGGTGGCGAAGTGGTGGAAGTCGATCTCCGAGCGCGGCAGCCGGAAGGCGGCAACCGGCAAGTCCGCAGCCCGAGGCGACGTTTCGGGGCACCACGAGGGATCACCTAGCGTGCGGTAAGCTTGTAGGCTCGCGCAACGGTGGGGTTCCCTCTTCGCGACGGCGTGTACGAGCAGCTCGTCACCAAGCTGCTCCAAGGACAGATCGATGCGGTATTGCCCTCGCTTTCGGAGATCGCGACGGTCGACGAGGCGGATCTCTCGACCTGGCTGACCCGCCACCTCGGGCGAGATCCATCGCGCGCTGCGGACGGCTCGGAAGCCCGAGGCGCAGATCGCGCTCGCGCATCACCTCCTCGATCAGCTGGCATCCCCGGCCGACGGTGATGCGCGCGAGCTCGTCGAGGACGCCAAGATTGCCGGCGCGGCGCGCGTGCTCAAGTCGATCTACCGGGCGTCGGTACCGGAGCGGCCCTCGACGCCGCTCTCGGCCTCCACCCTGCTCACCCGATCGCGCGCGGAGCCTTCGCTCGGCCGCGAGCTCGGTTGCGAGATCGCCTGCGCCGATCGCATCGACATCCTCTCGGCGTTCATCACCGTCGGCGGCTTTCGTGCGGGGCGCCAGGAGGTCGAGCGAGCCTCACTTCGCGGCGTGCGCGTGCGCATCCTCACGTCGGTCTTCACCGGCACCACCGAGGTGGAAGCGCTCAGCCAGCTCGCGTCCCTCGAAGGCGTCGAGGTGCGCGTCTCCTTCGACGTGAATCGCACGCGCCTGCACGCCAAGGCCTGGCTCTTCGGTCGTCATTCCGGACTCCACACCGCGTACGTCGGCTCGGCGAATTGGACGACCACCGCGCTCGGCGTCGGGCAGGAGTGGATGGTAAAGGTCTGCGCTGCGGACCTGCCCGACGTGATCTCGAAGTTCGAGGGGACGTTCGAGGGTCTGTGGAACGACGCGGACTTCGAGCCGTTCGATCCGCGCTCGGTGGAGCAGCGCGAGCGCCTGCAGCGTGCGCTCGGTGCCGAAAAGACCGCGGGTACAGACGTCACGCAGCTCTACTCGCTGCGCCCTTTCGCCTACCAGCAGGCGATCCTCGACCGACTCCAGGCCGAGCGACGTCTCCATGATAGGTGGCGCAACCTCGTCGTCGCCGCCACCGGGACGGGCAAGACCGTCATCGCTGCATTCGACTACGCAAGCGAGTGCCGTACCGCCGGGGCGCCGCCGCGGCTGCTCTTCCTCGCGCATCGGAAAGAGCTTCTGGAGCAGGCGCTCCACACGTTCCGCAATGCGCTGCACGACGGCGCGTTCGGCGAGCTGCTGGTCGACGGCCGCGTTCCCGTGCGCTGGGATCACGTCTTCGCGTCGATCCAGAGCTTCGCCAACGTCCTGGGCGATCGCATTGCGGCCGACCACTTCCGCTTCGTCGTGATCGACGAGGGCCACCACGCGCCCGCCGACTCTTATCAGCGTGTCATCCGCGCCATCACCCCGGAGATCCTCGTCGGCCTCACCGCGACCCCCGAGCGGACCGACGGCAAGTCACTCCTCCCCGACTTCGGCGGCCGCATCGCCGCCGAGCTGCGCCTCTGGCACGCCCTCGAGAAATCGCTGCTCGTTCCTTTCGAGTACTGCGGCATCTCCGACAACACCGATCTCCGCTCCATTCGCTGGAATCGAGGCAGCTACCTGGCGGCCGATCTCGCCAACGTTTACACCGGCAATCAAGCCCGCGTCGATCTCGTCATCGCCCAGCTGCGCCTGCGCGTTGGCGACCCCACCCGCATTCGCGCCATAGCGTTCTGCGTCTCGGTCGAACACGCCGACTTCATGGCCCGCGAGCTGACCGGGCGCGGCGTTCCGGCCGAAGCCGTCCACGGCGGAACGCCCGGCGACGCTCGCAACGCGGCGCCCCAGCGCCTCAAGAGCCGAGCCATCAACGTCATCTGCACAGTCGACCTCTACAACGAGGGCGTCGATCTCCCGTACGTCGACACGCTGCTCCTCCTCCGCCCCTCCTCCGCCCCACCGCGAGCGCCACCGTCTTCGTCCAGCAGCTCGGTCGCGGCCTGCGCCTCCACAAGGAGAAATCCTCCTGTGTGGTCCTCGACTTCATCGGCCAGCATCGCAACGAATTCCGCTTCGACGGCCTCTACGCCGCCATCACCGGTCTGCCCCGCGCGCGCCTCCAGAAGGCCGTGGAGGAGGGCTTCCCATTCCTCCCCAGCGGCTGCGTCCTCCAGCTCGACGAGGTTGCTCGGGGCCAGATCGTCGAGTCACTCAAGCGCGTCGTCGCCAATGCCCGCACCCTCACCCGCGAGCTGCAGGAGCTGCGTCCCGCAAACGAGACCCTCACCCTCAAGGAGTTCCTCGACAAGAGCGGGCGTGAGGTCGAAGAGGTCTATGACGCCGGCGGACGCCGGCGGTTGGACCGCGATCCGGCAGCGCGCCGGCGCCATTGCCGAGCAACCCGAGGAAACCAGGAAGCTCACCAAGACCTTCGAACGGCTCGTCCATACCGACGACCCGGCGCAGCTCGCACTATGGAGCCCCGGCGGCATCCTCCGCGCCGCCGAGGACACTGTCGGACGCAGGCGTGTCACCATGCTCGAGCACCAGCTCCGCGAGCGCACTCTTCTCGCCGACCCCGCCGACGGCCTCCCCTGGCTCTTCGATAGCGACGCCGCGCGCGACGAGCTGCGCGAGCTGAGCGAAGTCCTCGGAGACCGCATCCCCTCCGCCAACGACGTCCACCCCGTCCCGGAGTGGCCCCTCGCGCTGCACCGGCATTACGCCCGTCGCGAGATCGTCGCTGCCGTTGGCTACGTGCAACCCGGCCAGAAGGGCAACATCCCGCAACATCCCCCAGGGCGGCATTCTCAAGCTCGACGGGAGGAGGGAGCTATTGCTGGTGACGCTGGACGAGTCGGCCGCATCGTTCTCACCGACCACTCGCTATCGCGACTACGCAATCAGCCCGACCCTCTTCCATTGGGAGACCCAGACGGCGGCGAGCGTCGAGCGCGAATCGGGGCGGAGGTATGTGGAGAGCCCATGGAACGGATGGACCTTCCACCTGTTCGTGCGGCCCCACCGGGATGCGACGTACGCGTTTCTGGGGCCGGTGACGTTCGTGTCGGCCGCGAGGGACCGGCCGATCGGGGTGACCTGGCGGCTGGAGCACGCCATGTCGGGCGGGTTGTTTGATGCGTTTGCCAGCCTGGCGCAGGGGTGAAGGGGCGGTGAAGGGGCCCACTTGGCTTCTGGCCACCAGACATCTACAATACCAGTCTTAATCAAGGATAATCACCAATGGGTGCAGATCCCAGTTTGCCAGGAATGCCCGCATGACTGCTATGCAGCTTTCTTGACGACCGTGTCGTGCGTCCGGGTGGGCACGGGCTGAGCGGCGAGGCGGACATGGCGATCGCCAAGGAACCGCTCGAAGTCGTCCCAGAGTTCGTTGATGAGGACGCAGCGGAGGTGCAGGACAGCCTCGGCCCGGTCGTCGACAATCGCATGCCCGGCTCGAGGCGCACGCCGCTCGATGTGGCTGTGCGCGTGGCTCGAGCCCTGGATGCGACGTCGATACCCTACTTTCTCGGTGGAGCCTCGTCGATCCATGGAGAGCCGCGCGCGACGAAGGACATCGTCGCCGCTCCGACCGCCGCGAAGGTCACGGCCCTTGTCGAGGCGCTGGTACCGGACTTCTCGCTGGACGCGGACCTGCTGCGACGGGGGCGTGAGCCGCCCCGAGCAGATGACGGCGCCGGAGGCTTCGGGACGCGCCGCCGCAGGTGGCGTACCCTTCGAGGATGGGCGAGGACATCATCACGGTGGAGATCCTCAAGTCGATCCGCGACGAGATGCGCGGGATGCGCGAGGCTCAGGAGCAGACGAACGTCCGGCTCGACCGGACGAACGAGCGCTTGGATCGAGTCGTCCAGGAACAGATTCGCCACGCGACCGCGATTGTCGGCCTCGAAGTCGGGCAACGCGCGATCGTCGATGGCATGAAGGCCATGGCAACGGAGCTCCACGGCCTTAACGGCAGGGTCGACAACGTCCTGACGGGCCCCCTCGGGGCGACCACGAAGGCCACGGCGGAGCGCGTCGACCGGCTCGAAGCGCGCGTGGAACGTATCGAAGCTCGCGAGGGGTAGACCGTCCGGGACGGTGCTTCCGCGTGGGCCGGTCGGTCCTATTGGCTTCTGGGACTACGATTGCAACAACGATCCCGTCCCCACAAGGAGCCTGCCCGGGGACCTATCACCTGGCTGCGGAGCCCAGCTACTTCGACTGGGGCCACTGCGTCGTGGCTCGCGTGAACGATGACGTGGACGGCCATGCCCAGAAGGTCTTCTTTCACGCCTCCGGGACGACGGCCAGTCGGCTCACACCTCCCCCACGACCCTCCGTGGGGGAGAGCCGTCGAGCAGATCGACGGGGCTGCACTTGTCGATGTGCCCGAGGAGGCGCTTGTACAGTCCGAAGCCTGCGAGCTTGCGCAATCGCGCCGAAAAGCCGCGGGCGACCTCCAGCGGGATGCCGAGCTGCTGGTTTTCCTGCTGACGCATCCACCCGGCGCAGTAGTTCATGGCCAGGCCCATCCGTCGTTCGGCGGTCCGGTTTTCGCCGCCACCGTGCCAGAGGCTCCCATTCCACACGAGCACGCTGCCGCGCTTCATCGTCGCGCCAATCGTCTCGTGCGGCTCACCAAACTCCGGGGAACGATCGCGCAGGTGCGTGCCCGGCACGAGCCGCGTCGCACCGTTGTCTTCGGTAAAATCGGTCAGCGCCCACATCGTGTTGCACACCAGCGCCACATGCGGCTTCGGCAGCGGGATCAACTGATCGTCAGCGTGGATCGGCTGGGCCTGCTCGCCCGCGAGGATGGTGATCGAGGAGAGCGACGAGACCAGGCAGCCCGCGTCGAGAACTTTCTCGATAACTGGCAAAATGCACGGATGCACCGGCACCTCTTCGAAGACCTTGCCGCGGGCGAGGAGGTTGTAGACGCGCAACGTCTGCGTTCCCTCGAAGATGTTCTGCGCCGGCACGATGGGCAGCTCGTGGTGCAGCCGGTCGATCGCGTCGACCAGACGCTCGACGATCTCGGGGGCGATCGCGTCCTCGATGATGGAGAAACCGTCGCGCGCAATTCGAGCGGCGTGGTCGTCGTACGTCATCGGATGCGCTCCCGCGAGGCGACCGAGGGCCCCGAGCGTTACTCGAACTTCGTCTCGATGCCGGGCTTGGGCCCGGCAGGCGCCGCCGGTGCTGCGGTCTTGGCGCCCTCGGACGCCTTGGCGGGACCGCCCGTCTTGGGCACGCCGGCAGCGACCGGATCGATCGCCACCTTGGGGGGCTGCGCGCCGATCTCGGTGACCACCACGTCCTCCTCGGCTTCTTGCTTACCGGAGGTGAGCTTCACCTTGTGCACGCTGCCCAAGGTCCCGACGATCTCGACGACGCCGTTCTTCACCTTCGCGGGCTGACCGTCGACCGTGACCTTGGCATCGTCAGGGATGATGACGAGCTTCACCGAGCGTTCGGACGGCGACGGCGTGACCGTCGTACCCGGCTGCGACGTCGGCTCCACCGGAGCGACCGTCGGCGTGACCGCGGCGACCGGAGGTGCGGCCGGCGCCGGCGCCGGCGGCATCAGAACGCCTCTCAGTGCATAGAACGTGAGCGACCCCGCGAAGACGACGCCGACGGCGACGCCACCGACGACCCAGCTCGAGCTCGAACGCGCGCCCGGGCTCGTCCCGGCCATCGACTCGCGCGGGTTGCCCGAGACGCCGCCAGTGGTGCCGGCGACGCCGCTGATGTGTCCCATCGGCATGAGGGGCGGCGGCGGCAGGCTCGGCGACGACATCGCCTGCGGGTAGATGCTCGACATCGGACCGCCCGGCGGCAGCGTGAGGCGGCGCGCGGGTGCCGCCCGCTGGGTCTCGCTCAGGCTGACCAGCATCGACTCCTGGATGCCCGTCCACCCGTTCTGCAAGTATTGCCGAATCGCCTCGAACATCTCGGTCGCCGTCTGGAAGCGATCGTTCGGGTTCACCTGAAGCGTCTTGTGGACGATGGCAGCGATCTCCGGCGGAACCCACGGCGCGAAATCCTGGACGGGCGGGGGCCTCTCCGAGCAGATCGCCATGATCAGCTCACCGAGCGCATCGACGTGCTGGTAGGGGGTGCGACCCGAGAGGCACTGGTAGAGCACCACGCCGAGCGACCACAGGTCGGCGCGGTGGTCGATCGTCTTGGAGCCACGCGCCTGCTCGGGCGACATGTAGAGCGGCGAGCCGAGCATCATGCCGGTGCGGGTGAGCCCGGCGTTCTCGGCGGACTGCGCCTGCTCCATCTTCACCTTGGCGATGCCGAAGTCGAGGAGCTTCACGACGACCTCGCCGTCATCCTTCCTCGCAAGGAAGAGGTTGGCCGGCTTCATGTCGCGGTGAACGACGTCGACCCCATGCGCCTTGGAGAGTCCGAGCGCGGCCTGCGCGGTGATGCGCAACGCGAGATCGGGGCTGAGCGGCCCCGTCCGCTGGAGGAGCTGCTGCACGTCCTCGCCGGTCATGTACTCCATGACCATGAACGGCGCCCCGGTGTCCGGGTCGGTGCCGGTGTCGAGGACCTGGCAGATGTTCTGCGAGTCCACCGAGCCAGCCGCCTTCGCCTCGCGCTGGAAGCGGCCGACGATGTGGGCGTCCTTCGCCATCTCGCCGGTGCTGATCACCTTGATGGCGACCTTGCGTCCGGTGCCCGAGTGGGTCGCCTCGTAGACGTGGCCCATGCCACCGCCTCCGATCATGCGACCGATCTCGTACCGACCGGCGAGCGTCGTGCCAGACAGAGGCTTTACGTCCACGCGGGGAAGGTAGCCGATCCGCGGCCAGGATGGCTTGAGAATGGCGCACTTTCGCGGCCGCACGAGCACGAGCACGAGCACGAGCACGAGCACGA
>Ga0105046_10003981_pt1 | contig 23510 bp, 21 predicted proteins | sample MAT03_FD_78385 | JGI IMG/M metagenome (GOLD analysis project Ga0105046, IMG submission 78385) | Freshwater microbial communities from Lake Fryxell liftoff mats and glacier meltwater in Antarctica - MAT-03 (megahit assembly) | ecosystem: Environmental > Aquatic > Freshwater > Ice > Liftoff...
GTCGTCCGCTTCTTCGCCACTTATTTTAACAACGTCATCCACGGCTTGGAAGTGCATCTGCACCGCTTGTAGTTATGGTCGACTATCGCGGGGAGTTTAACAGAGCAGAGGAAGACGGCCTACGTGGCGTTGCCGGAGAATCTGGTTGTCTATACATCGCCGACTACATCTTGCGCCGGATCGAGCCTCCGCAAAACGGCAGGATTCTTGACCTCGGCTGCGGCGATGGGCGCGTGCTTAGGGCGATGCACAATCTGCGGCCAGACTTGTACTGTGTAGGTGTGGACTTTGCCGAGCAAAAGGTGGCCCAGGCCAACGCGGAGAACAAAATGACGGACAGCCTATCGTTTGAAACGAAAGATTTGAGGCATGACGACGTGGAGTCCTTGGGGCGTTTCTCACGCATTTTTTCTTTCAGCGTGATCCAGTATCTCAAACCAAAGGAGTTCGTCGGTCTAAATCGTCGACTGCAAGGCGCGCTGCTGCCGGACGGCACGTTATCCCACCTCTCCATTCCCGACTTGGCTAAACGCGTCGTGTTGTTTCAAAACGATTTTTTAAATCACACACCATGCGGGCCGCTGCAATCTGCCATACATTTTTTGAAAATGGCTATCGTGGACTACAAACGTCGTATGGCCCACGACCGGCACTACGGAAACTCCCTTTTTCACGCAGCAGAGGAGCTTGCGGCAATTTCAAGACCCGCGTTTCACACAGAAATCGTGCGTCCCAGTGACTCTTGGTATCGCTTCGATGCCATTTTAAAACCTGTCGGCATCGTCTGCCAAAAAACAGGCTAATGGACTGGTTAAAACGTATCTTTATACGCCTACTCTGCGCTACCTGTCGTCAAGGCAACAAAGCGGATTCTTTCCTCATTCCGGCCTACACAGGACTAGGCAATTTCATCATGATGTCGCCGATGGTGCTTGCCCTGCGGCGCATCCGTCCGGCTGCGAAGATCCTCATCCTCGCAGGCAACACCTTTGGCACCGAGTGCGTGTATCGCGCGGGCGATGGAATCGTGGATGACGTGCTGCTGCTGCCGCAGGGGGCGTCCTTTTTGGAAAAAGTGCGTTTCTTTCTCTCGCTACGCCGCCAGCGGATAGGGACCGCTTTCATTCCGTTCGACGCCTCGCCGTCCTTTTACTGGTGGGGCGTGCTGCTCGCGGGCATTCCGTGCCGTGTCGGGCATTCGCAGGATGTGCTCGGCATCGACATGGGCTGGACACGCGGCGTGCTCACCGACGAGGTGCCGCTGCGACTGGACACGCACGAGAGCGATTTGCACTTTGATCTACTGGAACGCATAACTGGCCGGATCGAGCGTGACTACGCCACGCACATGACGGCAGGAGACCCCGAAGTGCTGGAAAAATGGGGCATGCAACCGCGCGGCTATATCGCCATCCAACTCGCTGCCGCCAATGCCACGCGCACACCTAAGCTCTGGCCGCGCGAACTCTTCGCCGCACTCATTCGCCGATTGCTGGACGACGGCGAAACCCTCCTGCTGCCGGGCGACGCCAACGAACGCCCGCTCATAGACGCCTTCCTTGCCGCTCACGCCATTTCCTCCCCGCGCATAGTGAACGTCGCGGGGCGCACCACGGTTGAGGAAGTCTCCACGCTGCTGAAATTCGCGCGCCTAGTCGTCTGCCACGACAGCGGTCTCATGCACATATCCAATGCACATCACACCCCGCTGATCGCGTTGTACGGACCTACGGACGACGTGTTCACCATGCCACGCTCATCCTCCAGCCGCATGCTGCGCCACGATCTGCCCTGCGCCCCGTGCATGAAAAACTTCGCTAAAACCGAACCCGAAGTCATCCAGGACTGTCCCATTGAATTTCGTTGCATGCGTGAAATTAGCGTCGATGAAGTCCACGCAGCTTGCAGGGATGCGCTGGCTCGGTCAACATAGTCGTGTGCCATGAGATCCCTCGAACCGAAGCTCCACCAGTTTCTCGAAAGTGCGCCGATCTTCTTTCAGCCGTGGTGGCTGGAGGCTGTCGCGCCGGGGCTGTGGGACTACGCCGTGGCGCGTAAGGGGGAAGAAATCACCGGTATTTTTGCCTATACCGCAAAGCGGAAGGCGGGCTGCTGGAGGCTGCTTGAAATGCCGCCACTCACACCATGGCTTGGCCCGTGGCTGAGACCCTCTGCTGCCAAATATGCCAATAGGCTTTCCGAGGAAAAGGAAGTTCTCTCGGAACTGATCGCTGCGCTGCCGCCGTTTGCAAATTTGGATATGAACTTCCCGCCGCACCTGACGAACTGGTTGCCATTTTATTGGCAAGGGTTCCATCAGACGACGTGCTACACTTACCGCTTTGAGGAAACGGCTGATCCCAAAGCCTTGTGGGACGAAACGAGACCAAACATTCGCACGGACGTCCGTAAAGCGGAAAAAGTCGTGAAGGTAAAGATAACGGATGACTTGGATCAATTTCTGCGCGTAAACCGCCTCACCTTTGAGCGCCAAGGCAAACCGCTGCCATACGCCGAGGCCACCCTGCGAGAGATGGATCGGCAATGCGCTCAGCGCAGCGCCCGTCGTATTCTCATTGCAGAGGACGCGCAGGGCCGTATCCACGCCGGGGTCTATCTCGTGACCGACGCAAAAACCGTTTACTACCTCATGGGCGGCGGCGACCCGGAACTGCGGAATAGCGGTGCCACCTCGCTCCTGGTTTGGAAGGCCATTGAGTGGGCGTCGGAAACAGCGCGCGCCTTCGATTTTGAAGGCTCAATGGTCGAGCCCATTGAGCGCTTCGTTCGCTCGTTCGGCGCGCGGCAGACACCGTGTTTTTCCATTCTAAAAAGCAACTCCTTTATGGTGGGCTTTTACCGCGCACTGTGGCGACTGACCCACCGTTCGCCATGGACATGAGGCTGGTGGATTTCCTCCAGCGCACCGAGGAGCGCGATGCGCCGCGCGAAGGACGGGGAAATTTCGAGCTGTTCCATTCGCCGCAGTTCTGGGGAGCGCCCATCTTTTCGCCCTGGATTGATGAGCAGCTTGCGCCGACTTTTAGCGGGCAGGTGGTGTGGCCGCGCAACCGCCCCTTTGCCGCAATCCTTAGCCACGATGTCGATACACTCGCGCTCTGGTCGCGCACCGAGCACCGCCGCCGCACCGCGATGCTCTGGGATAAACAACCGCTCATCACCAACCTGCGCAACCTGTCCGGTCTGCGCCACAGCACTTCGCGCAATGAAATGTTTCTGCCATGGCTGGATGAGGAAAAAAAATACGGCTTTCGCTCCACGTTCTATGTCTCAGCCGGAATACCTGCATCGCCACATGAACGCGATAACTCCTATGCTCTGGAGGACTTCGTTCATCACGCCGGGCGCAAGCGTAGATTTATGGAAGTCCTGCGTGACTGGGCCGCTGAGGGATGGGAGATCGGCCTGCACGGCAGCATCTGCGCGGCCACAACCCCAGGCCTGCTCGCAGCGGAAAAAGCGAAGCTTGAAACGGCGATTGGTCGGCCCGTCACGGCGAGCCGATTTCACAATCTCACCTTCAAAATCGAGACGACCCCCACCCTGCTGCACGGCGCAGGGTTCACCAGCGACAGCACGCTCGGCAGCAACCGCATGGCGGGCTTTCGCTCCGGCACGAGCTATCCACACCGGCTTGAGGGTTGCGATTTTCTGGAAATCCCACTTGTTCTGCACGACGGAGCGCTGCTGCGGCGCGACAACCTCGACCTCACGGAGGACGCAGCCTTTAATGCCTGTCGGTTGCTCATCGACCGCGTGCGGGCGGTGCGCGGCGTGATCACGCTAAACTGGCACCCGAACACCCTGCTGAATCCAGGCTGGTTCCGGCTTTACGGACGGCTGCTCGCGCTTCTGGCGGAAAACGGGGCATGGGTCGCCACGGCCTCGCAGATCGCCGAGTGGTGGCGCAGCCAAAACCTGCATACCCGTTTCGAAAAAGCCGTGGGGGAAACTGAGTAATGTTGAATTTTGAATGCTGGATGGTGACTCTGCGCAAAGTCCTCATTCGAAAATTTTAATTAACCTCGTGCGTGTCCTGTTCATCAACCACACCCTTCAAAAAAGCGGCGCAGGCATCAGCCTCGCAACCCTGCTGAGGCATCTGCCGGAACGAGTGGAGAAATATTTCGTCCTGCAAAAAAAATCCGAAATCGGCGGTCTCCTTGGTGCGGAGGAGGCGAACGTCTTTCGCGAGCGGTTCTTGCCGCAGTTCCCAACGACACAATACAACGGGGCGTATTCCATCCTGCTTTACGCATGGCATTTTGCCAAAGCCCTGCTGGCGTTTTGGCGTGTGCGGCAACTTGCCCGCCGGTGGCAGCCCGATGTGCTGCACATCAATGAGACAACCATGCTGGCCTACGTCTTTGCGGCCCGCGCCATCGGCCTGCCGGTCGTGATGCATGCCCGCACCGCGCTGGAAAAAAGACCGCTGGAGATGGCGATCATGCGACGCATCGGCGGTCTGCGCGGCGTGCGCATCGCCTGCATAGACGGAGAGGTGCTGGAATCGCTCCCCGCTGAATGCAAGCCGATCGCGCGGGTGGTTTACAACCCCATCGAACCCGGTGCGACACCCGCCGCCTCGGAAGTCACTGCGCAACGCGCGGAATGGGGCTTTGGGCCGCAACACTTCGTCATCGGGCAGGTGGCATCGCTGCATTCGGTAAAGGGCATCTGGCTGATCCTCGATCTCGCGGAAAAACTCTGCACGCAGCATCCGCAACTGCGCTTTGTGCTAGCGGGCGACACCGCGGCGCAAGCGGGCGAAGGGCCGCAACTGCTTGATGCAATCCGTGCTCGCGGGCTAACGGGAAAAGTCATCCTGCCCGGTTACGTGACAAACCTCGCCAACGTCTATGCTTCGCTGGATGTGGCGCTGTGTCTCTTTGGCGGTGGCCTGGGCGGCGTGGGGCGCGCGGCCTATGAAGCGGCCGTCTCCGGCACCGCGCTCATCGCCACACTGCCCGATCCGAAAAACTCGGCCACGCTGGAGGATGGTGTCACCGGGTTGCTTTTCACCCAGGACGACCGGGAGGGCATCGCGCAGGCGATGGAGAAGCTTCTCTCCGATCCGCCTTTTCGCCAAAAGCTGGGGGCGCAGGCAAAAGAAGTGATCGCCGACCGGCACGCCCCGACGCGGATCGCGACGCAGGTGATGAGGCTTTACACGGAAGCGAGCGAAGACTCTATTCTCGCCCCATAATGAAACTGCGCCGCCCCCGCAAACAGGAACTCCTCTCCCGCGTATCCTACGGTTCTTGGATCACGATCCCGCACCCTTCCGTCGCCGAATTGCTCGTGCGCGCAGGTTTTGACTGGCTAACGGTGGATCTGGAGCACAGTGCAATGACGCTCGAATCCGCAGCGGAGTTGATCCGGACGATTGATCTGGCCGGGGTGAGCCCGTTCGTCCGTGTGGGCAGTCACGATGCAAACGTCATCAAGCGCGTGATGGACGCAGGAGCGCACGGTATCATCGCCTCGACGGTGAACACGCCGGAGCAGGCCGCAGCCATCGTTTCCGCCGTGAAGTATCCGCCCGTTGGCACGCGCGGCGTCGGCCTTTCCCGCGCACAGGGCTACGCGGATGAGTTTTCCGAGCACTATGAATGGCTGAACCGCGAGAGCTTTGTCTTCGTGCAGATCGAGCATCACGAGGCGGTAAAAAACCTCCATGCAATTCTCAGCACGCCGGGTGTGGATGGTTTTTTCATCGGGCCATATGACCTCTCCGCCTCGCTTGGCGTGCCGGGTGAGTTCGATCATCCCAAAGTCGTCGCGGCACTCGTCGAGGTGCGCCGCGTGAGCCAGATCGTACCGACAGCGATGGGTGTCCACGTCGTTCAACCCGAAGTCGCCGTGGCGCAGCAAAAAATTGCCGATGGATACCGGATGATCGCCTTCGGACTGGATTTTCTTTTCCTCCTAAACCACGCGCGCGGCACGCTGAGAAATCTCAAAGCATGAGTGAATCTGAAACCGCATTGCTAAAAATGCAGCGCGAAATCTTTGCTCGGATGACTCCGTCGCGCCGCCTCGAGATCGCAGCAAATCTTCACGCCACAGCGCGGGCGCTAAAAGCCTCGTGGCTGCGCACACAGCACAGAGGCTTTCGAGCAGATTGCTATCTACCAGGTAAAAGCGAGATCGCGCGGTGGGAACTGACATATCGACGTCGCCTGGAAACATTATTTGGCGATTGCTGGTTTTCACCGCCGGAATCGGTCGTTCTTCATAAGCTGCTCTTTTATCGCGAGGGAAAATCCGATAAACATCTGGAGGATATTCGCGCCATGCTTGCATCGGGGAGTATTCAGGACCTCAATCTACTTACCGATTGGATTTCAGCGCAGCATTTGGAAAATGAATGGAAACTCGCCTGCGACGAAAGATAAGCCGCAATTCTCTGCCATTATGAAAATCACCGCCATCATCCCTGCCCGCATGGGATCATCCCGTTTCCCAGGCAAACCGCTTGCCACCATTTGCGGACACACAATGATCGAACACGTCTGGCGGCGGGTATCTCTTGCGCAGTCGCTTTCTGAGGTCGTTGTGGCAACTTGCGACCGTGAGATCGCCGAGGAAATTGAACGGCTTGGCGGACGCGCTGTCATGACCTCGGATAAACATGAACGCTGCACCGACCGCATTGAGGAAGCGGCCGATATCGTGGGCGGAGACATCATCGTGAACGTCCAGGGCGATGAACCATTTGTCACGCCGGAGATGATTGATCTTGCCGTCGCGCCTATGCTGGCGGATTCATCACTAGTATGCACCAATCTCATGGCGCGCATCACCGACATCGAATCCCTGGAAGACCCCAGCGAGGTGAAGGTGGTTTTTGATCAAAAAGGCGACGCACTCTACATGTCGCGTGAACCGATCCCCAGCCTTCGCAAAGGCGGCGCGTTCGACCACGCATGGAAGCAAGTCTGCGTAATTCCTTTCACCAATGACTTCCTGCACACCTTTTCACGTCTGACACCCACTCCGCTGGAAATCCGCGAAAGTGTGGACATGATGCGTGCGATTGAGCATGGTTTCAAAGTCCGCATGATCCCCTGCGAAGCCACCGGCCTCGCCGTGGACACGCCCGAGGACCGCGCCGACGCCGAGGCAGCGATGGCCAGCGACCCCGTTTTTCGGAAACTATTTATATGAAATCACTCTCTGGCTTTTTACGAACACGGTATTTTAACAAGCGATTCTCGCAGGAGCCCATCTGCATCGAATCCCCCGTGCCTTGCACGGATGTGAGCGTGAAATTTTCGGTTCACACGTGGTTCGAGTACCATAACCGCGCGCACGGAAGTTACACCGGGGAACCGGATATGGTGGAGTGGTTGAGTAAAACACTGCGTTCCGGCGATGTCCTGTGGGATATCGGTTCGAACGTCGGAGCCTATTCCATTCTTGCAGCGAAGCTTTGCCCGCAAGCGCGTGTATTTGCATTTGAACCATTCATTCCAACTTTCTCGCATCTTTGGGAAAATATCGTGCTTAACGAAGTTACCTCGCAGGTTTTTCCCGTGAACGTCGGGTTATCCGATAACACTGGACCAGTTTCACTCGCAGTGAACGATCCCCGTGCTGGGTCTTCGCAGCATCAAGTCGGAAAAATTGGCGGTCAGTTGCAGCAGGGGGTTTTAGCCATAAGGGGAGACGACCTAAGCGTCTTGCTTGGCATACCCGCACCCACTCTGCTCAAGCTCGATATCGATGGTCTCGAAGTTGAGGCAATGAATGGTCTGCGTGAAACTTTGAAAAAGGGAACGCTCCGCGAGGCAATGGTGGAAATCGAAGCCGGAAAGTCCGAAGACCCTGTGCAACAAATGTTCATTGATGCAGGTTTCCGTCGCGCTTTGAACCCATTAACCAAACCGACCAACGGGGTGTTTAATGCGCTCTTCGTGCGCGAAACCCAGTAGAGGTATCCCCGTTCACACTAACGTTCCCAGCAATACTGCCAAAGAGGTGAGATTGGGGATGACAGTGGTGCCCTCTGGGAAAGATGATCCGGCACCAACTCCGACGAAGCGTAACCCGCATTCATGCGCCGCGACATAATCCGTCATCGCGTCTCCAACGAAAACAGTATCACAAGGCATCAGGGCGTGGTCGTTCAGAAAGCGCCGAATAATCTCATCCTTGGTTGCTGGTGATCCCTGGATTTCAACAAAGCAATCATTCAAGCCGCGCCTTTGGACGATGGTGCGAAGTTCGGCATCGGGTGTGCCGGAGGCAACAAAGCAACGATAGCGATTTTTATTTTGCTCCAAAAACTCATGTGCACCAGGTATCCACGGCGCGCCTAGCACACCGTCGAAGGCCAACTCCTCGAACTGCCGACCAAGGTCCTGCACCTCTGCCTCAGACGGGAGGCGGCCCACAATCTCTTTGTAAAACCATTCAAATTTGCGGAACCGCGAGATCCCTCCATGCGCCTCATGATAGGCCACCATGCGACGAACAGCATCCGGCCCGAAAGAGGAAAAGAGTTTTGCAAAAGCATGGGTTTTAACCCGCACGCTATCGAGGATCACCCCGTCGAAGTCGAAGATGATGGCGCAAATCACGACGCTAAAGCAGTCAACAGGTTCTGAGCCGCCTCCAACTCCATGCGATTGCGCGTGGCCCTGGCATAGCTGCCGACATGGGGCGAAAGCACGGCACTGGGTATCTTGGTCAGTGGACCACGATATGGCTCGGACTCAAAAGTATCAATGGCCGCTCCCGCAAGATGCTCCTCATTTAATGCTTTGCAAAGCGCCTCTTCATTGACGAGCGCACCACGCGAAGTATTGATCAAATAGCTGCCCCGCTTCATGGCTTTAAACCGCTCGCCATTCATAAAATGATGAAGGTCACCTGTGGCGTAGGGCAGGTGGAGAGTGACGACATCGGCGCTCGCAAGAAGCTCATCGACGCTCACCAGAGACACACCCTGATTGGCAATCCATTCGTGGTCTGGGTGAGTGTCATAGCAGAGTACTTTGGTTCCGAACGGACGAAGGAACGAGGCGACGCGTTTGCCCACACGTCCAATCCCAATGATACCAACAGTGATTTCCGAGAGCAGCAACCCCATGCGTTTTGTCCAGAAGCCCGCCTTGACCGCGTGGTCGTTGTAGCTGACTCCTCGGATGAGAGTGAAAATGAGTGCCATGGTCAGTTCCGCAACGGCCTCCGCAGGGGCGGCAGGGGTATTGAGAACCGGAATACCGAATCGCTTTGCGGCATCAAGATCGACGTTATCCAAGCCTGTGCCGCAGCGCGATATGGCCCTGAGAAACGGCTTCGCATTTGCAAGCACACCCTCAGTGAGCGGCTCCAGCCCTGCAATTAGTCCCGCGGGCTGATGTTTCTCGAGCAATGCCCCCACCTCCTCCTCCGTGAGGGTGCGCCCAAACGGGTTGATAATGACTTCATAGCCCGCCGACGTAAGTGCTGCCTTTGAATTATCGCTTTGTTTGGCGAAGGAGGAAGTCGTAGTGAGAATTTTATTCATGGCGATAGAATTTGATGATGCTTTCGACGACGTGATCTTGTTGCTCATCGGAGAGTTCCGGGTAGATCGGGAGTGAAAGAATTTCCAATGCATGACGTGACGCCACCGGGAAATCTGCCGGTGTATGCCCGAATCTCTCGTAAGCTTTCAACAAAGGCAGCGGAGTCGGGTAGTGCCGCGTTGTGTCGATGCCGCGCTCTTGGAGAAAGACCTGCAACTCATCGCGCCGTTGCGCGCGCACACAATAAACATGATAGACATGGGATGCTCCCGGACGGACCGTGGGCGTGACGATTTCTTCGACTCCGGCCAACAGTTCATTGTACCGGGCGGCCTTCTGCTGACGGGCCATCGTCCACGCTGCAAGGTGGGGCAGTTTTGCAGACAGGATGGCCGCTTGAAGTCCATCCATGCGGCTGCACATCCCCTCCATGGCATGATCGTGTTTATTCACCCGATCTGCGCCATGGTTTGCGAACATGCGGACCTTGGCAGCAAGTTCTTCATCGTTTGTAACAACCGCTCCTGCATCCCCGTAGGCACCAAGGTTTTTACCCGGATAAAAGCTGAATGTCCCCGCAATGCCAAATGTGCCGACGCGTTGACCGGATAACTCAGCAAAATGTGACTGCGCACAATCCTCAACAACGTGCAGGTTGTTTTTCTGGGCCATTGCCATGATCGCATCCATCTGCGCTGGCTGGCCGAGGAGGTGGACCGGCAGGATGGCTTTGGTTTTCGGGGAAATCCTGGCGGCTAACTTCGCCGGATCAATGTCGTAAAAATCGTCCTCGACATCAACGAATACGGGAGTCGCGCCGGTGAGTGAAATCGTCTCCGAACTGGAGATCCACGAATTGGCGGTGGTGATCACCTCATCGCCAGCGCCGATACCAAGCATTTTGAGTGTGAGGTAGATAGCGTCAGTTCCGTTCGCGCAGCTTACGCAATACTTTGTGCCGTATTTTTCTGCATACGCGTTTTCAAAATTGGCAACATATTTGCCGCGCACGAATGCGGTCTCGGAAATGACGGAGGCGATAGCGGCGTCAATCTCCGCGCGATGTGCCTGATATTGTGCCTTGAGATCAACGAATGGGACTTTCATACAGGGTGAATTTTGATTTTTAAATGATGGGTTAATTTTCTGAGGGCTTTTTAACAAGTGAAGTCTAAATTCGGAGTATCCTTTAGATCTGCTGGATGAGATGCGCTGGATCTTGTACGAAAACTAGTTTTGCATCGCTGGCGAATCGCAGCAATATCTTGTTTCGCGGGCTTCTTTTGCTGCGGTGGACATTTTTAATCGAAAGTCCGCCTTGCTCTGCGCGGCCTGAGCCTCCTGGACATTGGCTCCGATGCTTGCCCCGGAGCACCAAATCTGCAGAGAGATCATATTCCTTTTTGCACCGCAACAAAGGGCACAACGCGATAACCCCCAGAGCAAACTGATACGACTTACCAAGTATCGAGTTTTATTTCATGCCTTTACTCAGCCTCCAAAATTTAAAATTCAAATTTTCCGTAACAACCGCGCTGGATTGCCGATGTAAACCCCGGGTTCCACAATGTCCCGGGTAACTACCGCACCCGCGCCAACAACCACACGGTCGCAGATGTTCACCGGCAGGATGGTCGCGTTTGTACCGATGGAAACATGATTGCCAATGCGCGTTTTTTTCCAAAGGTCCCGCCGTCCTCCCGCAGGTCCGCCGGTTTGGAAAAGGTCGTTCACAAACTTCGCGCCGTGGGAGATGAAGCAGTGATCGCCAATCTCAACCAGTTCGCAGATGAATGCGTGTGATTGGATTTTACACGCCCGCCCAATTTTTACATCGCGCTGAATCTCCACGAAGGGACCGATAAAAGTGCCTTCGCCGATCTCGCAGCCGTAGAGATTTACGGGCTGAACAACTTTAACCTCCTTGCCGAAAATAACATTCACAATGCCGCTCTGCAGGATGGTGGGTTCGTTTATCATTGTTTTCCGCAGGACAAAATCCGCACCACTTCGCGTGCATGCTCTGGTCCTGTGAGGCAGGGCGTATTCTTTTGAATGCAGTCCAGGAAGTGGTCGATCTCCACCTTGAGCGGCTCCCGAAAATCCACCTTTGGAAACAGAATGTCGCCGCTGCGGTGGGTGAATTGTATCGCGCCGGGCTTGTCAAAATCCATGTTCTCACCGAGCACCGCTTTGGGTTCTATGCCTTTGTCATAGATGGCAATTTTCGCATCGGCAACATCGTCGTACACTGCCATCTTCTTTGACCCTACGACGGTCATCTGCCGCACTTTGTGCGGGTCCAGCCAGCTTACATGGACGTGAGCCATGATTTTTTCCGGATACGTAATGTGCAGGAAAACCACATCATCGATGCCCTGCTGCATAAAATCCATCCCCTGCCGCGTAACGCTGATCGGTTTTGGATCACCAAGCAGGTATTGAATGATGGCCACATCGTGGGGTGCAAAGTTCCAGAGCGCATCAACATCGCTGCGGATACGCCCGAGATTCAGACGCTGACTATAGATATACCGCACGTCACCGAGTTCGCCATCGGTAATGAGCTTTTTGAGAAAACGAACAGCATCGTTGTAGATGAATGTGTGCGCAGCCATGGCAACAAGACCAGTTGCGGCCGCAGCCTGGCCAATTTGCTCAACCTCGGCAACGCATGTCGCCATGGGTTTTTCCACCATCACATGTTTGCCGGCCGCCAAACACCGCATGGCAAGATCGAAATGCGTCGCCGCTGGCGTGGCAATGATGACCGCTTGGATTTCCCGATCTTCAATGATTCTCTCAGGATCTGCAACCGCATGAACCGTTGGGTAATGAGACGTGGCAAACTGCCGCCGCTCATCCGAGAAATCAGCCACAGCCTTGACCCGGCACCGCGAGTTTGCGACGAGATTCCGGAGAAGATTGGGCCCCCAATAGCCGATACCGATCTGAGCAACTGTAACAGGGTTCATGGTCAAATGGTCGTTGTGACGCATTACTGCGCCAAGCGATAACCGCAGAAAACCAAGCCAAACACCACGGAAAAGCGCATTAAATCCACATCGCGAAATTCCTGTGGTGAAGCCTCGCTATTTCTTACATTGTTCTCAGCAGCCAAAAGCAAATCGCCTTAACTTGTATCCCTCCATGCCTTCGACCTCCAAAATCTCATGCGTGAAAAATAGCCGCCATCCAAGCCCTCACATTTTTGCTCACTCAAATTGCTTCTTGTAAACAACAAACTCAGGCGTTGCGTAGATCTCCTTGAACCCAGCTTCCAAAATCCAGGCGACATCCGGGGTCTCCATCCGTCGGCCACTCCGTAGTCTCTGCCACTTGCTACTCGTTTCACCCACTTTTGGCAATGTCACCAAGGCGTAGTTCGCGCGGTCCAAGTATGCGGTCCGTTTATTGACGGGGGTATTACGAACGCATACGAACGCTTTTCTCTGTGCGTAATAACTCAGCGTTGGATTGTACGGATAGTCGATCATGTCCCATCGGTGATTCGGCAGATAGAAAATCACATCGTCTGGTTGAGTGCCCGCTTTGACCCATCGTGCCGCAGCATAGATCGTCCTGTCCTGTTTAAAGTAATAAATCGTCCCGGGCGCACAGAATCCAACAATCGCCAGTCCCATGGCCACTTTCATCCAGCGCCGCCCCCCCCATGATCGCACCAACCGTTCAGCACCCATTCCAAACAGCGCACAGAAAGGCGCCAAGGCTGGAAGATTGTAGTAGCTCTGCTTGTTCGCACCGTTCCCCATCCACATCAAATAAAAAATAACTGTCGCTAAAAGCCAAAGATTTAGGGGCTTGCCGAGAGCCTTCTCCTTGATTCCAATCCTCCAAAATCCCCAGCCCGCAATAAGCAAAGCGATACCGGGAAGCAGCAAGCTGCTAATGTAAGCCGCAAGCAAAATCCATGACTTCGGGTTGATTCGGTCATGCATCGTGCCAATAAAACCCCTCAGGTTCTCCGCGGAGCTCCAGTCAGGGATCCATACGAGATTGATCGAATCGACGTACCCTCCCCAGAGTTTGAGGACCACCAACGTCAGGATGCCTGCAAGCAAGTACCGAGGACGATAAAACATCCTCTTACCTTCCGCAGACCACAGCACTGCAATCAGTATCACATAGAGGTGAGCAATCGCCGGGGCCTTCAACAGAAGTCCGATCATTCCTGCCACAACACAAAGCACCCACCCGCCAAAGGTTGGGCTTGCACGGTAGCGAAGCATCAGCACAACGAAACTGAAAGCAATGGCCTGAACAAGCATCTCCGGCATCACGGCCTGCCCGAGAAAAATGCTCATTGGTGAAAAAACGAAAAGCAGATTGGCCCATCCCTGTTGCTCCACAGAAACCCCCAGTTGCCTCCAAACCATTTGCAGAATGAGGAACCCCACAGCCCACAGAAAAATCGAGACGACCTTGGAACTGATGTCTAGATTGCCCACCCATTGATTCACTCCGATCGACAGATAGTTGTAGATCGGCATTTCTTGCACAAATCGCCCCGGCAAATCGCCTTGCCAGGGGATTATTGACGATATCGACCACTCAGGCTGATCCATCAGGCTCCTGGTCACACTTGCAGTCTGCGTCTGACGCAGCACCCCGTAATCAAGAATCGGCTGGTTAATCGCCGCAAACCGAATCAAGATGCCGACCAACAAGAATAGCCATACCCATTTGGATCGATTCATTGATAGCTGAGGCTCTTCGATTGTTTTGTATTCAAAGAATGCGCACCTAGGTTGGTTGCAGTCGAATTAAGCCGATGCTCTCTCAGACCCATACGCCTTAGTCTCGGATTTTCTCAATGGTTGCACGCTCCGCACTCGCCTTAAGCACAAACATGTGTAAAGCGAGACAATAAAGCCATATCTCCACCACTGCGAGTAAGGGTCGTTTGCCGAGTGCCCACTGGTCCATGACGTCAACCATCCCTCAATCGAAGAAATAAAGAACATCAACGCCAAAACCTGGATGGCTGATTTCGGTTCGGCCAATTTATAGGTTTTCCAGCTCAGCCACACAAATTGCAGCCTAAAAATTGCCCAAAAAACAATCGCTGGAAAACCAAAGTCCGCCCAATATCCCAACCATGTATTATGCCATGAAGACCCCATCGCTAGGCCCAAAACGAGAATCGTCATGAAGTCCCCACTCTGCACAATTCTAAGGTAATCTTTCACATCCAAACCAAATCCCTTGCCGATAACAGGATTCTCCTGAATCTTTGTCCAAGCCAATTCGCGCATTTTATCTCTGAATGGGTCTATGCTTTCCGCAAATCCACGCTTTGCCTCCCACCCGTCTGTCCCTGGCAAAGTGCTCAGTGCCCTTTGTACTGTGAATGGGAGATTAAATAACGAACCATGGCCCGCTACCAAAAAGGAAATTCCCAAAATCGCAAGAACCCCGCTTAACATGATCGCCTTCCATTCTTTATGCACAATCAGTGCAATTAAGGGAAACACCAAGACCATAGCGAAACCCACCCGTTTCCCGCTGTAAAGCGCAAGGACGAGAGCGACCAAGTAAATCAACGGCAAGTAAAAGCGTTGAATGCTGAATATCTCAGTGCTCCGATAGCGAGAGAACATCCATGCGGTAAAAATCATGGCGGGTCCTGATAACGATTGATGCCACGTATATCCCTCGCCTTCAGATCCAGAATAACCCGAAATACCCATAGCTGCAGTGTTGGCACTTGTTTCTCGGATACCTGCAATAGTCGCAGATGCATCCACAATCGCCGAAAAAACCGATCCAATCAGAGTCATCCTGATCAAAAACTGGCATTCCCATTCGCCAATTTTTTGATTCGACATCACAAGAAACGCGGAGAAACCCAGCGCTATCTTAAAATAGAAACGCAAGCCCACGTCTGCAGACCCCATCACGGCCAAACCCACCGGATTCATTACAAGAATGAACATCGCCCACAGGAAGTAAAGAACCACACCCAATGCGAGCGAGCGAAATATCCTCAGCGGTTGACTGCGGGTGGCGAACCGCAGCAAAGCAATGAACGCAACACCTGCACACGCCAGTTCTGATAACTCGATGGTTCTTCCACCAACTGGAATTGTGCCAATATTGAATAGGAACGCTACAGGAACCAACAACCAAACCTTTTCCCCCATCCATAATCCGATGCCGAGCCCAAAAAGCACGGCAACAACCATCATCGGTTGCTGATAACTGCCTGAGCCGATCTTGGACCCCATCCAGACGGCAACCACCATGAACAAGGCGATCACAGCCCACAGAAAATAGCGATGCTGCAACGGCATATCCGTGCGGCCAAGATCAATACCGTAGGAGGGTCTGTTCATTTCAATCAGGCAAGCCGCAAGCTAGGTGCAGCAGCCTGCGACGCAAAGGGTAATCTCTGATTTCTACCCATTTATTTCTGCACCAATCCCTTTTGAACATTAGTCATTGGGATTTACTCGTTACCAAGTTTCTCCCGGTCATCTGCGGCGGTTGTGGGATGCCTAGCAGCGCGAGAATCGTGGGGGCCACGTCGGCCAGGATGCCGTCGTCGCACTGCATTTGCCCGGCATCGGCACCCACGTAGATGAATTGCACCAGATTCGTCGTGTGCGCTGTGTTGGGCGATCCGTCGGCGTTGCGCATGAATTCGCAATTGCCGTGATCGGCCGTCAGCAGCAGTCGCCCTCCGAGGGCCAGCGTTTTTTCAACCACCTGCCTCACGCATTCGTCGATCGTTTCCACTGCGCAGATCCCCGCTTGCACGACACCCGTGTGTCCCACCATGTCGGGGTTCGCGAAATTCAAAATCACCAGGTCAAATTGATCGAGTCGCGCAAGCACTTCCCCGGTAACTTTCGGCGCGCTCATCTGCGGCTTGAGATCGTAGGTCGCCACATCTTTCGGCGATGGCACGATAACCCGTTCTTCGCCGGGAAATTGTTTTTCCACGCCGCCATTGAAGAAATACGTGACGTGCGGGTATTTCTCGGTCTCAGCAATGCGCATCTGCTTGAGTCCCGCTTCACTCACCACTTCGCCCAGAATCTTCTCTAGCTTTGCCGGACCAAACACCACCGGACAACCGTAGGTCTCGTCGTATTCAGTCAGCGTAACGTAATGCAGCTTCGGCGTCACCTCACGGTCGAAGCCCGCGAACTCCGTCCGCAAAAACGCCTCGGAAAGTTGCCGTGCACGATCGGCGCGGAAGTTGAAAAACACCAGCACATCCCCGTCGCGAATCCTTTGTTCATCGGCATTCCCAGGAATGATCGGTTGTAAAAACTCGTCCGTCTCGCCCGCGGCATATCGCGCAGCCACCGCAGTCGACGCCGCGCCCGCGGTTTTTTCGCCCCGCCCCAAAACAATCGCATCCCAAGCCAGTTTGTTGCGATCCCAGCGTTTGTCGCGGTCCATCGCGAAATACCTGCCGATGACCGTGGCAATCCGGGCACCCGTGGGCGCCAATCCGGCTTCGAGTTTCCTCAAATATTCCGCGCCCCCGGTCGGCGACGTGTCGCGTCCATCGGTAATCGCGTGAACCATGATGTCCTCGACGCCCGCAGCATGCGCAGCCGCGGCCAGGGCAACGAGATGATCCTGATGACTATGCACCCCGCCATCCGATATCAGTCCGAGAAAATGCAGGCGCGACGTTTTCGCTTTTGCAAACGCTTCGACGAGGACGGGATTCGATGCGATCTCGCCATCAACGATCGCTTTGTTGATGCGCGTCAGATCCTGATAAACGACCCGTCCCGCACCAAGGTTCAAGTGCCCCACCTCGCTGTTGCCCATCTGTCCGTCGGGCAATCCCACGTCCAACCCGCTCGCGCTAAGGCGACTCATCGGATATTTTGCATACAACGCTTCATGAAACGGCGTCTTTGCGAGGAGCGTGGCGTTTCCATCCTTTTCCGCCGTGGCCATTCCGCCCGGATTGATTCCCCAACCGTCACGAATAATCAGGACTACAGGTTTCGACATGGGGCCAATGAAAAAGGGATTGCCCCCTGCGACGAAGCAAAAAAGAGAAAATAATCAAAACGCAGGGACATCGAACATTCAACATTGAACATCGAAATTTGAATGGGTCATTGGGAATGGGACTAACTTAAGGGGGGACGATTTCTGTGGTTGTGGATTTTCATCTTTTTGCTTGGTGTGGTGAAGGACATTAACAGGTCTCTCCGTGTCAAACCGCAAAGCGGCAGAGGACAGCCGCACTCCAAGAGCTGGCGCAGGACGACCCGCTTACGAATTTCGCGATAGCGTCTTGGACTGCGGCTGTCCTCTGCCGCTTTTCCAGAACGCTCCACGTTGCCAATCAATCCGCGTTCCAACGCCGGAAACTCAAATCTCGAAGCTTAACTTAGTGCCCTTCGGGTCAGTTGGCGCGGGAACGTGATCCGGAGGCTCGGAGGCTGGAAACGAAAATGCGCCAGCGATGTTCGATGTTCGATGTTCGATGTTCGGCAGGAGCAACCCGTTCTTCCAGATCGTATAGCGTTTCCTCAACCTTACAGATTGTGAGGCCCGCTTCCAAGCCGCCGCATGATCTCAGGTAACTTTCCTGTCACGCCCCATCATTTCTTTCAGCTCTGGAAAATCCCTTTCCACTTTGGTCGTTCCCGCTAAGCTGCGCCCGATGCTTCCGTCCATCGAACAACTGCTCATCCTTCAGGACCGCGACCGCCATTTGCGGACGCTTAAACAAGAGTTAAACAATGTTCCCCACGAGAAAAAAGCCGTGGACGACCAGCTCGCCGCCGCTGCTTCGGCTCTTGAAAAAGCCAAGGGACGCTGGCGCGATATTGAACTCGAACGCAAACGCCTCGAAATCGACGCGGAATCGAAGCGCGATCAAGTCGGCAGGTTCAAGACCCATCAGTTCCAGACCCGCAAGAACGAGGAATTCCAGGCGCTCACCAACGAAATCAAACGTTTTGAATCCGAAATTTCCACCATTGAAGACCGCGAACTCGATCTCATGCAGGAATATGAGAATGTGAAACCGGTCATCGCCGAGGCGGACAAAAATTTCAACGAACAAAAGGCGATTCTCCAGCGCCGCACCGCAGATCTCGATGTCAAGGTGGGCGCGGTGACCAACCAGATCGAATCAGCTCAGCAAGAGCGCGCAGGCCTCGCTTCGCAGGTCGATGAGGATTTGCTCGATCTGTTCGAGCGCCTTTTTCACAGCAAGGGCGAAGCGGTAGTCTCACTGGAGCACGGCGTTTGCACGGGCTGCCACATGAAGATCACGACGCAGACCGCCACCCGCGTGAAAAACGCAAGAGAGATCACCCACTGCGAACAGTGCGGGCGCATCCTTTATCACGTCGAGTAGTTCTCCAAACTCCCAACCCACACCCTGCGCGTTATGGAAAAACCCGGAGTGTCGATCATCATCCCGACGCTCAACGAAGCGGAAAACATCGACGCCATCGTGTCGCAGGCACTCGCTGCGGCGGAAAAGTTTTCCCCTGAGATCATCGTTGTGGACGACGGTTCGCGCGATGGCACACGCGAAAAAACTCTCGAACTCGGCAAATCGCGCCCTGTCCGGTTGCTCGCTCGCGACGGGGTCCGCGATGGACTCGCCGGCGCGGTCCTGGCGGGCGGACGCGCAGCGCTCGCCGATGTGGTTGTCGTCATGGATGCTGACCTCAGCCATCCGCCCGAACGCCTGCCCGATCTCATCCAACCCGTGCAGGATCGGGCCGCCGACATGTCCATCGGCAGTCGCTACGCTCCCGGCGGTTCGACACCCGGTTGGCCGTGGGTTCGCCGTGCCATGTCACGCTCCGCATCGGCTCTGGCATGGCCGCTGACCGATTGTCACGATGCCCTCTCCGGCTTTTTCTGCGTGCGTCGCAAGCGCCTCACGGAAATCCCCGCAGACGCCGCCGGTTTTAAAATCGCTCTCGAAGTCGTTGTCCGCGGTGGCGATCATTTGCGCATCCGCGAAATTCCCATCACCTTCCGCGACCGCACGTATGGGCAGTCCAAAATGGGAACCCGCGTGATCTTCACCTATTTCCGGCGGGTGCTGGCGCTGTCGGGTTGGCGCGAATCGCAAGGCACTGTGAAGGCCGCTCTCTTTCGCACTGCGCTGATTGCCGGATTGGACCTCGCGCTGTTCGAAATCCTGACGGCCTTTTCGCAACCCTGGCAGGAAGCTCATGCCATGAGCTTTACCGTCGCGTGGATGATGCACTTTGCGTTGAAGATCCGGCAGCGTCCGCCCGAACAACGCACCGGATTGAGGTTTGCGCTGCGCTTTCTCGGACTGGCAATCGCCGCATTTGCGCTTCGCCACGAAACATTCCAGGTCGGACTCCATCTCCACCTGCCAGCGGTCCTCGCTATTCTACCCGCACTGTTTGTCACAGCGACGATCGGCTACATCGGCTACGCCCTTCTCCTCTGGCCAAGACCGGGCGAATACAACCGCAGAACGCGCCGCCGCCTTCGCCTGCTTGGTCTGCTGGGATTTCTCGCGGTCTTAGCGACCCTGCGCGGGATCAGCGCTCTGCTTTGATTCAACGCGCGAGCAACTGGTCGATGCGGGCCTGATTAAACCCCGAGATCTTTTCGCCCTTGATCACGATGAGCGGAACCCCGCGTCCACCGAGCCTGCGAAACTCCGCCGCGCCCTCCGGCGATTTTTCCACATCGATATCCTGATACGGCACCCCTTTCGAAGTGAGGTAAGCCTTCGCCTGTTTGCACGGCCCGCACCATGAGGCGGAATAAATCGTGACGCCGCCTCCCGAGGCCGATGCCGGGACGACAGGCGGTGCAACGGCAACCCGCTCCTCCAAGAGCGATGCAAGACGTTGCTCGCGCTCCCCGATCGAACTCCGGGTTGCCGTCAACCCTTCGTTTGAAGACTTATACTGTGCCGCCTCCGCATTGAATGCCCTTACTGCTTCCAAATCGTCAGTTTTAAGCCCGCTCCGCTTCTCCGAAAGAGCTTTGTAAGCCAGCGCAACCCGCTCCGTCTCATCCTGCAGCCGGGCCTTGAGATCAAAAATCTCCTCACGCGTCCGGTCAATGTCCGCAGTCAACTCCTGATGCTTATCCTTTGCGTCAGAAAACAACGAACTCCCATCTCCACCGAGGCGTTGCCAATCAGGGCCTGCGCGAACAATGCCCAGCCCCAGACAAATCGCTCCTGCAACGGTGATGAAAAACGGCCTGCGCGCAGCGTCCCAGCGGGCAAACGTGAAAATCAGACTTCCGCCCGGCAACAACAGATTCACAAGCCCCCAACCCGCGCCCGTGAGGAATCCCGCGACGATGTAGTAGATGCTGCCAATGCAAAGCAACAGGGCCGCTCCCGCAAAAAGAAGCAACGTCAACGCGTCAGCAGAAAATCCAGTCGGAAGTGATGCGCTTAACATGGCCGTTTTTTGGTTGAAGCCCGACTATGCCGCATCATTTCATCTCTCGCAAGGACTCCGCAATCATTCCGGCGCGAACAGATTTAACTGACGTTTTTCCAAATAGTCCATGCGCTGAGTCACAAAACCCGGCTCAGGAAAAACGCGAAATTTGCTCCGGCGATTGGCCTCCAATTCATCGCGGGTTTCAAGATACGCCGCCTTCCATTCCGTCTGGCCGTTGTGAAACCACATCACCCCGATCCACGCTTGGCGCAGGGCCAGGGTTCCAAATGCAAACAGTGCCAGGGAAACCATCGGCAAAATGTGAAACCTCGGCCATTTGTACAAACTCAGATGCAGAAAAACAGCGAACACGCCCGGGATCAACAGCGTTCCGTAACGCGGAGCCAGAGCCGCAGGCAAACCCATCATCACCCGCCCCACGGACGCGCTCATGCAGTACAACAACCCGTACCCCGCCAGCGTGAAGATCGCCGCACTGACCGGTTGATTAACAACCCCGTGCCGCAGCAAACGCCAGCCGTGCCACAAAAACACCGCGACCACCGACAGAAAAATCAACCCGCCCGCCACAATAGAGAAAACCCCATACCCCGAAATGCCCACCATGTTCGCATGCATGATCGCCGCAAAATAAAAATACTCCCACGGCTTTTCATACGGGAAACGAAATCCCTCACCGGCTGGCATGAACACGTAGTCCACCGAGAAAAGCATCCATCCCGCAGCACAGATTCCAAGGGCCAGCGCTACAAAACCGCTCCGCCGCCGATCCCCAGCTTTCCAAGCCTGCACCAACTCCACCAGCAGCAGGGCAGGAATCAAGCCCCCCGCAAAAATTGCGTATCCCGAAAAGATCATGTTGAACACGGTCACCCCGATCAACGGCAAGCGGATCGATGGCCGCTTGATGAGCCATGAACACGCGCAGAGGACCACGAGGAAAAGCGGTAACCCGCCGACGCAAAGATTCGGCGCACTTAGAAAAATTTCGTACTGGCGGAGATTGAAGAAAATGAGCCCGGCACCGATAAAAGCCAGCACGGCAGACACCCCACACCGGACCGCCAGACCGGCCCCGGAAATCCCGGCACCAACAATGCAGCCGACCACGGCAAACGCATCCCAGCGCGTATTCAATCCGCTCAATTTCGCCATCCAGATCGTCAGAAAAAAACCGACACCCTGCCGATGCGGGCCGTGCTGAAAGGTAAAAATCTGCCACGGCCCGTAATCCTCAAAAAACGCGCTAAACAGACTCCATTGATCGAAAAACAGGAGATTCACCGCGTAACGATCCGCAAAGAAAATGAGGCGCAGCATAAGCGCCAGAAAAACTCCAACGGATGCCGCCAGAAGAGCCATTTGCAGCCGACCGCGACCATTTTGCCGTGGAGTGGATGCGTGCATTAAAGACGGCCCGCGCACTACTTCGACACCCCGAGCGCAACGACGACATTACTGCCGCCAAACCCGCTTGAGTTGCTGAGAACCACCTCCGGGGCACCATCACGTGGAGCCGCGATCACATCCACGCCTTCGCATTCCGGATCCAGCTCCCGGATATTTGCCGAGACCGGAAAAAAGCCCTCCTTCAGCGCGAGACAGCAAAACGCCGCCTCCATCGCTCCTGCGAGCGAAAGCCCGTGGCCGGTCAGACTCTTCGTGCTGCTCACCGCCGGAACTTTTGCCCCTGAAAACACGCGCTTGAGCGCCCGTAATTCCGCCAGGTCCCCGGCCAAGGTCGAGGTGGCGTGCGCGTTAATGTAATCCACCGCATCCTTTCCGATCTCCGCGTCCAGTAACGCATTTTCCATCGCCCGGCCGAGCCCTTCGCCATGCGGTTCCGGGGCAACCACGGAAAATCCGTCGCTCGCTTCGCCCCAACCCAAAGCTTCGGCATAAATTTTCGCACCGCGTTGCATCGCGCGCTCTTTTTCCTCCAGCACCAGCACGCACGCGCCGCCCGCCACCGCAAACCCGTCGCGCCTGGCATCGAATGCACACGGACTCAGCGTCGGATCGGTCTTGGTCGTCAGCGCACGCAACCCGGCAAACGGCACGATGCTCCAGTAATCACAATCCTCCCCGCCCGCGACAAACATGAGGTCTTGACGCCCGAGCCGGATCTGGTCCAGCGCGTGCCCGAACGCATGGGCCGAAGACGCGCACGCCGTTGAAACACCGAGCGACGCGCCTTTGATCCTGAACCCCGCCACGAGATTCATGTTCAGCGTCCCGGCAATCGCCGCCGGCATGCCCAGCGGATGCACCCGCGTCACACCGCGTTCATGCATCGTTTTCAAATACTGATACGTAAAACGCATCGACCCGCCCGACGCCGCAAGAAGCCCGGTTTTCGGATTCGAAACGTCCGCCGCACTCAGCCCTGCATCAGCAATCGCCTGCTCCATCGCGCACCACCCATAAACCGCGTTCGGCGACATGCTCCGGAGATACTCGCGCGGAATTTCATACCCGCCGGGAAGCTCCCAATCCTCCTGCCGCATCTCGGAAACATCGAAACCTTTCACTGCTCCGGCGA
>Ga0105046_10003983_pt1 | contig 23507 bp, 14 predicted proteins | sample MAT03_FD_78385 | JGI IMG/M metagenome (GOLD analysis project Ga0105046, IMG submission 78385) | Freshwater microbial communities from Lake Fryxell liftoff mats and glacier meltwater in Antarctica - MAT-03 (megahit assembly) | ecosystem: Environmental > Aquatic > Freshwater > Ice > Liftoff...
AATTTTCCGCTACGTGGATTACCAACTCATTGAAAGTAGAAAGGAAGACAATCGAGTTCAAGGCGCCACACCCAGGTGAATATGAATTGAGGCTAAAGCGGCCTGACGATGATGTCGTTTTGAAGCAACTCAAAGCCACTGTTTCTTCAACTTCAGATGACGTAATCGACATTGATACTTACTTGACCGAATTCCCCCACGGACCGCTGTCACTAAGCGTGTTGCATCAGCTTTATTACCTGACCTTAAGAACGCACGCACCGTGGAAGGTCGAGCGACTAAAATTGAAGCTTAATAATGCTCGTGATTCCATAGATTCGACTACACCTGAGTATCGTTTGCTAGACACTCTGCTAGCGTTTTTAACAGACAAAAAGCTTCCATCCGTCGAGATTGTTCGCCCACGTGACGTATCGAATCGCTTTATTCTTGAAGTAGCCCTGGTTACGTTGCAGGTGCAATTTGCCAGCCAGGAGGCTTCTCGCTCAGATCTAAAGCTCTGGCAACAATCACTCGAAAGAGCTGCTGAACAAGAACGCGATGATAGTCGCAAGTCTTTGCTTCTGGCGTTGCACTGTGTCGCAAATTCACTTCTACCTGCCTCACAGCAGACCACTCAGAAGACCAAAGCGATTTATCAATACGATTGCAGGTACGCTTGCAAGGAAGACTTTCTTCAGACATTATTGCGAGCGATAGCTAATTCATCCACCAAAGAATAACCCATAGTGAATACAGAACCCAACGTTACGAATACCAATGAATCAGAGAAGCTTTCCGAGCTACTTACCTGTCTAGCTTCTACCTCGGGACAGGATCCATCGTTTTGCAAAGAGATACTCCGAGAAATAGAGCGTGAAACGTCTATTGGCAAGAACCAACAGCAGCATCTTGTGGCAAAATTAGCGGTGGCAGCTGCTAAAACGGAGGAGCCATTTAAGTCATTGCTCCATTGGTTAGAAGGGATTGAGGCGACGATCAATCCTGATACAGCAATCCGGGGCTTGTTACTTGATCCCGAACTCAATAAACCACTTGTTCCACTGTTAATCGCCAAATCGCTTGTGCCGGATCCCAACGCCGGCAAGGGAACGTTTGCGTCGCGTTCACTTGGGGTAACGCCACAATTTTATAAGGATCTAAAAAAAGCGGTGGGGGAGAGTTACGCTCGACTGGGAGTCAGCGTTTGGGATGCAGGCGAAAGAGAATTCCGTTCAGCCGAATGGTGTGACGCCTGGACCAAGTTTTCGATGGAACTGCTTTCTGTACTGTTGAAAAAGGACAGTGTCTCTCGAGTAGATCTAGTCAGTGATTACGTGAGTCGAATTGCAGACGCAGACATCGGTTGTGCCAGCGCACTTTCCAGATTTCTCCTTTACCTGCAGACGGACATTGGCATTCCCAATAGGGAAGCCATAGAGAAACTTCGGAATTCCCAAGTTGGACGCTTTTTCAAGAAGCTATCCGGGACAATTTCTGGGATTGGAAACGATGAAGATCGAGTGGCGGATAATACCCTAGAAGAAGCTTCAAAAGGTCCAGATTTGAAGTCGTCAATCTCAGTGCTACCGGCTAAGGCAACGAGTGATCCAGAGGATTTGAAAAATACCATTGTGTTGAGATCTGCCTTGCCGCAACAACTCTTAAGGGCCGTCGAAAGGTTTTGCGCCGATCTGCAAGCTCACATACAAGACAGTCCTGCAAAAACAAACTTCACGAAGGATTCAGTCGAAAAGAGCATGAGCGACGAAGAATCGCGACAGAAGTTACAAAAGAGAGTTGAGAGCCTAGTCGAACGAGTCAACAGCAGTAGCGAGCACATCGCGCGTAGTGATAAGGAAAGAAATGCGCTCAATGACCAAATAAAGGAACTCGAGTTTGAAGCTAGCGAGAAGGATAAGCTACTTTCCAAGTCTGAAGAGTCACGCGTTCGAAGCCAAGTAGAGCTCGATCAATTAAAGGAAGATTACAAAAACCAAGACAGACGCAGCGAACAACTCTTTAGTAAGAGTCGTCAGCAAATAATGTTAGATCTCGATATTCAATTGCGTGATCATTGGGAAATGACATCCCGCATGATTGAGTTGGTAATTGCCAAGGAGCGTGAACCGCAGTTGCTTGAGAAAATGTGGAATGAACTTGATCTCATCCTTTGGGAAGCCATCGGACGTGCAGGCTCCCCAGTAAAGTCGGCAAATTAGAACTCTACACAGTGAAATACAGAGCTGACATTATGACTAATTCGAAATCGAGAGTTCGCCGAATCGGAATAGACTTTGGAACGACAAATTCGGCAGCTGGCATGTTTGAACAGAAACGCCTAATAGAAACCTTAAGCGCTGGTAAATCACAAGCGCCACTTCCGTCGCTTATAGCTTACAACCAAGGTAATTACAGATACGGGACTGAAGCGTTGCTGGCGTCTCGAGATGCAAAGGACGGCAGTTTAATCATCTCGGAGATCAAGCCAAAGCTAGGAAGAGTTCCACGCCTGCAGGTCGAGTGTATGGGGTTTGATATGGAGGATCTCGCCGCCCGATACATCGAGCATCTAGTCATGCAACTCTTCGGCGCCGAGCAGGATCAAACGCGACTTGAAGCTGTAATCGGCACTCCAGTAGAGTTTCCGCCTTCGCACAGATCTGCATTACGTGCGGCAGCCATGAGAGCAGGTTTCGAAAAAGTTGACTTTGTTTATGAACCGACAGCGGCACTATACTACGCCCTGCAAAAACACAAAGAGCTCCCCCCAGGCCCCGTAGCAGTAGTCGATTGGGGCGGTGGAACTGTGGATATCACCATTGCACGATGCGAAACTAATCCTGCACGTATCGAAGACCTAAACGTAAACGCTCGAAGTTCTGGATTGGGTGGACGCGATATGGATGCAGCCATCCTCGGAGTAGCACTGCAAAAGTCTGACGAAGCAAGAGCATGGTTTGATGGTTCAAGTCGAAGCGTGAAAAATGCGGTACTGAGTCGATTGGAACGAGGCAAAATCCACTTTCTGGAGAATGCGGAATTGGGTAGGTTCAGCGAATTTTGGCACCCTGAAACACCATCGGAACTTCACTCTTTTTTTCAGCTCACCCCAGACATGATCAACTTATGCCTGAATCGATTCGTTGAACGTGTGCGACGCCTCGCGATTGACACAACGAGCAAAGCGAGTTTAGCTCCTGAAGATGTCGAACACTATCTGCTCGTAGGCGGCCCTTGCCAGTCCGCTTTGGTGCGACAGCGACTCAGTGACATTTGGCCGAACGCAAGAGAATTGACGGTTGAGCATCGTCAACTTGCTACGGTTCGGGGGTGTACGATCCTCGCGGAGAGAGGATTCGATCTCGCGCTCGGAGCGAATATCGTCGTCCGACAGTTCGATGATCGTAAGCAGCTGATTCTAGAACGTGGCCAACCGTTCATAAAAGCAAATGGAGAATTCTTGTATCGCGAGTTTAGTTATCGTGTAGTCGATTTCTCCGCGCCTCAAGCAGTTCTTGAGATTGGATACACTGCGCTCGGAGGCGAATATCAACCACTTGAAACGATGACAGTACCCGTGACGCATCGTCGAGATGATAGTCGCCGAACGGCAATTCCGTATGATGTGAAGCTAAGAGTTGGATTAGATGAACATCTTTACGTTTGTGCTACCGCCATCGGAAGGATTGAAGACAGGAGGTCGGGTACTTTAGAGGAGGTCAAGCAATCTGCTGAGCTAAGTCGAGTTCCATTAATCCTTTTGTACAAGCACGAGGCTCGCGATGATTGATCATGCATCCGTTAACACAATGGTTCGAGTCAACGTAGCCGCTCTTTCGCGATGCAGGCCAGGAGACGATTTCCAACGCGGACTCACATGGCTTGAACTATACCAACACATCAACCTTTTCTGGGATTTGCAGAGAGAATACGTTCTCGAAAGCATTACTACCGAACAAAAACGCGAGAGACGCTACTTGCAAGATCGGAATATTCGATTAACAGACCCATACTTGTCGGTATGTGATTTGCATCGACGCATTTTGATACCTGACTCAATTTTCTCGCTGGTCACTTTGAAAAAGGAGGTACTGCAAAATGAACATGGAGAACGCAAATATGAAGCTGCAAATGCAACACCCAGTACCGAAAGGTACGATCCGCAGCTGCGAATAACTGGGTCAGCCCTATGTGCTAAGTTTCTTGTACTTGCGGCGCCGGGAACGGGAAAAACGGAAACAGTGCTCCGACGTCTAAAACATTTGAGTGAGCATGAATTGCGAGGTGATCTAAGCCCCGTGCTGGCTGTCAGTTACTCGCGCGCCGCAGCAGCTGAGATGCTGCAGCGACTGATGGACCGATTAGAAAGTTCTAGCAACCAGTCAATCTACCAAGCTCCAACGATCGCAACGATCGATTCGTTTGCGGGGAAAGTATTGTCGACCATCGGCGTTACGCTGGCTAACGAGAGCTATGATGACAACATCCGATTTTTGGCGTTGGTCCTCGAGGGAGAGAAGGGAGAAGATAGTCAATCGCGCGCAGCTGCGCTACTGCGGCAACAGATTAAGGTTGTTGTAATAGATGAAGTTCAGGATATAGTCGGTGTACGTGCGAGGCTCGTAAGTGCTATCTTGCGGATTTTAAAAGATGTGCCTTGCGGAATAACTATCCTGGGTGACCTTAGGCAATCCATTTATGGTTTCAACCTTGAAAATGCTCCGCCCAATGAGCAACGAATGGACGCGTTTTGGCTCGTAAAGGAGCTTCGGATTCACCATAGTGAAGTTGAACGAGTCGACTTTGTTGATCAGCACCGCTTCAGCCCAACATGTCGGCGATTAATGGAACAACTTCAGGGGGCAATGGATGATCCTACTGGAGAATTCTATCCAGGGGAAAATCCTGATCGTGCAAGGCTTATTCAAGTCTTCGAAGAGATCCCAAGGTTAGACGATCCTATTGAATTGGCGGGGTCACTGACAAAAGTCGGTGACACTGCAATCCTTGCACGTTCAAACCATGAGGTCTATCAGCTTGCCGTTGCTTGCGTAGATTTGCTTAGAGGTAACGGAAAGTCGATTCGCGTTATTACGTCTTCGACTCGAACCATGTTTCCGGGTTGGATCGGCCGCGTTTTCGGAAGAAAAGATGGTGCAAGCCAGTATACCGCAGATAGCTTTTGCAGAGTGTATCAACAATTTGTGCGTAACAACGTCCATGAGGCGAAGGATCGACTAGAGTGGCTTTCTGCAGCATTTGGGATCAGTTCAAAAGGCTTCTCGAAGACTGATATTTTGCATAGGCTCAAGCCAAATGCCAGCGTTCCGACCGATCTACGTGAGCAAGCTAGAACTGGTGAAATTTGTATTTCGACCATCCATCAAGCCAAGGGACGCCAGTACGATACCGTAGTCATTGTTGATCCTGCGAAACTGTTGAGAGAAGGTGACAAAAAAACCACCGCAGAAAATTGTAGACTCGCATACGTTGCGGCAACACGTGCAAAGCGAGCTGTGTTTCAATGTGGTGGGATTGAATGGCTTCCGCCAATCTTCGAGTGGAATGCATCCCTGCATTTAGATCTTGATGCATGTAATGATGTCGATGAAGCAACATGGAGTACACTCCAAAATGAGCTCTGGCATTGCTACCAAAGTCGCGCTTCGCTTCGGCTGCATTCGCTAGACGCGGCGACTTATGTGCTAGAGGTTCAAGGAAGCAAAATTCATGATACGTGGCCGATTCGTTTGAATAGCATGTTCACGAAAGAATTTGCCGACTACGCTCGAAAGTTCCTAAAAACGGATCATCCAATTGTGCAGTCTTTCACTGTTCGAATAACGGGACTGCGGACTGTTTGCACATCCGTGGTTCAGCAGAGAATTGCATTTATTCCAGAACTCTCCGGGGAAATCCTCAAGGCAAACTAGAAAAATGACCAATCCTCCATCAATACCCATCCCTTCTTCACTAGAAGAGGCTCGACAACGACTGATTAATGAATTTAGGCGATCGATGGTCGGCCCAGGGACTGAGGAAGAATTTTTGGTTGACCCTCCTTCGAGAACGTACTTGTGTGGATTCCTTAGTCCTCTCGGAACCGAAATAGGGGACGATCAAAACGAATCATTTCAGGATGGCGACAGTGATGCTTCTTTGGAAGGCATTCCTTCACTTACCAATGCCATGTGGCCATCTGCAATGGGGTTAACGTTTCATGTTAATCGTGAAGTTTCAGAATTGACGGTGAAGATATCAGGAAGTTTCTACGACCCAATTGTGGTGGAGGTTGAGCCCGAAGAAAAACAACGGGATAAGGAAAAATCAAAGCCGCCAGTCTCGCCAAAGGTCAGTGGATTATTTGAAGATACCGCTATCATGGACGTGTCTTCAGGAAATTCTGATGAGACTGCTCCGCCCAAGGAGCCAAAGGGGAATCGAACTATTGAATTGAAACGTTGGAAGCGTATTGCGTTTGAGCTCAATTTTGACGTTCAAACGGATGGTCTGCCCCAGGAAGAAAAAAGACTTTCGATATCGATCAATCGCGTCGATGGGTTATATCTTGATATCCGTCGATTCGACCACGGAGTCGGAAAGCCAAGACTGATCACGCTTACTCTCATTAATCGCAATGTACATTTAAAGGGTGAGTGGGAACAGCGTGAGACAAGAACACTGTTTCAGCCGAAACTGAATGTGGTTGCAGGAGTCGGTGAAATTGACGAGTGTTTTGCAGAATCGCCGGCTATCGGGTCATACCGTAACGACCCTGATCTTGCACAGCATTTACTTCTCCACCGACATGCCCGAGACTTTGCAACAGGACACGGCTGCGCCGTCGAATGGATTCGAACTTCTCCTTCCGGCAAAACAGCTACTGCGATATCAACATGTTTTATCCCTACGGCGACGGTTCTTGACCTCCACTACGACATTTTTAGAACCGACGACAAGTCACTTGCCGACCAGCTCAAAGAATCTGCCCGAAGCACTCTCCGAAAAGGCGATGATACAAGTGTAATGTTTACAATGCATCACCTAGCAGGTGGTCGTGACGACAACTGGATACTCTCTGCACTTGAAAGCCTTTGCAATTCTTACGAGACTTGGCTCCAACGACGCGCGAATGAGATTGATGCTGCTGTCGCCCAGATACGCGACGAGTCTATGCATGAATGGGTGAAGGAAGAAGCTGCGCATCCAAACATACACTCGCTGGGCCCAGAAATTATTGCGAGGATGCGTGCAGGAATTCAAACATTTCGTGATTCACACGAGGTTTTTCGGTCCTTCAAACTCGCTAATGAGGTCATGCACAATCAACTAGTCATGGCTAACTTACAGAAAGCTAGGCGTGACAACCGTTCTGTGAACACAGTCGATGAAATAGGACTGCCACAGTGGCGACCATTTCAACTCGCGTTTCTCCTCCTGACAATCAATTCTATCGCTCGCCCGGAATTGATCATTTCCGAAGCCGGTGTTCCCGAGCGCGAGCTAATGGACCTAATTTGGTTCCCAACAGGTGGTGGAAAAACAGAAGCGTATTTGGGACTAACGGCATTCACGCTTTTTTTTCGCCGATTGCGATACGGTAACGATCCAGATTCTGGAGCCGGTGTCTCCGTGATTACGCGATAAACATTGCGACTTCTAACTACCCAACAGTTTGAACGTGCCACTCGTTTGATTTGTGCGTGCGAAGAGCTGCGTCGATTAGCTAAGGATGTCCGAGGAGACGAATTGCACTTAGGAAACAAACCGTTTGGAATTGGTTTATGGATTGGAGGCAGTTCTACTCCGAATCGCTTTAAGGATATGGGAAGCGGAGTTGAGGTTGTAGAAGGGGCCGTCTCCATCGTTGCTAGACTGAAAGCAGGTTCTGAGCCGGAAACAGGAGCTGATGTCAGACACATTCGAAACTGCCCCTGGTGTGGTACTGAACTTGATATTCGTGATATGCAGGTCTACAATCAGTCCGGCCAAGTAATAACTGCATCCTCGGACGTGATTGCAATGCAGAACCACCGGCTGGTGTTCCGATGTCGCGGCAGTATGCCTGCACCCTTGTTTGGTAAGTGCCCCTTCTCACGGGCAGAAGGAATTCCTGTAAAAGTTGTGGATGACGAGATTTATCACGATCCCCCATCGGTAATCATAGGAACGGTAGACAAGTTTGTTCGCCTAACGTGGTCCGGCGACACTAGGTCGCTGTTTGGACGACTTTCTAATGGTACCGAGCTGCCAACTCCTGATCTCATTATCCAAGATGAGTTGCACCTCATATCTGGGCCACTTGGAACGATGGTTGGAATATTTGAAACGGCAGTGGATTTGATAGCTATGGATAAGGAACTGCGGCCGCCAAAAATTGTTGGCTCGACGGCGACAATTCGCAGAGCGCAAGACCAAGTCTGGGGATTGTTCAAACGCAATGTTCGCCAGTTCCCACCCCCGGAACTGACTTCAGGTGAATCTTTTTTTGCTCGAGTTGATCCTTTGAAACCAGGACGGACGTATATGGGCATAATGGCGCCGGGAACTTCGGGGAAAAGCCTGTTCCTGCGTTGTTGTGGCGCTTTGTTGCAGCTAGCCAGTGAGTTGCCAAGCAATCTCCGTGATCCGTATTGGACGCTTGTGTCATATTTTAACAGTATCCGCGAGCTTGCAGGAGGTAACGTGCTGGCCCAGGACGACGTGCTGGCTTACATGAAGACTTTCTCCCAAATCCGTCAGCGGCTCGGGGAGAGTGGAATTACTCGTGAGATTTCGCTTCCAGAAGAACTCACGAGCCGACGGAGGTCTGGAGAAATACCCAAAATATTGCAACATCTTCAGTCTCCGTATGAACCTCCGGACGGTGGCAACGCTTTGGACTTGTTGCTTGCCACCAACATGATTAGCGTCGGTGTCGATGTCGACAGACTTGGCCTAATGTTAATCCAGGGTCAACCCAAGACGACGTCGGAATACATTCAAGCATCCAGCCGAGTCGGACGCCTTTGGCCCGGACTAGTATTGACCCTGGCAAATTGGACGCGCTCACGTGACCGTTCCCACTATGAGCGTTTTGTACCTTACCATGAAGCGTTTTATAAGGAAGTTGAGCCCACAAGTGTTACACCGTGGTCAGGTCCCGCCCGAGACCGCGCGCTTTCTGCAGTGCTTATTACAGTGTTGCGTCAACTCGATGATAGATTAGCCAACTCGCCCGCTGCTCTGGCGACAATTGATGAGTCAGAACTCATGGATTTAGTCGCGCCAGTATTCGAGAGAGCTAAAGTGCTTGACGCTCTTGAAGCCCCCATAACAAAATCCGAAGTAGAAGATCGAATTAAGAAATGGCAGATTTGGGCCCGGCAGCCCGGGGATGTTGTATACGGAAGTGGTATGCCATGGGACCGCGGTTCCGATCATATGCTACGAAATTTTACAGCTCCTGGAAAAGGGCAAGATGGTCTTGAGGCAATCCCGAATTCCATGAGAACCGTTGAGCCAGAGACTGGATTTCGTTTATGGCGAGTTAGTACAAATTCAGTCATCATACCCCCGTCGGGTAACGCAGAAATAGAGGTCGATAACGATGCCTAGAAAAGGAAGTAATAGATCACGTTCAAGCAGTAGTCCTCGCAAGAAGATTCGGCGTATTGGAGAGACTAGACAAAGCCAGTCGTTGCGCACATTTGGAATTGGATCCATTGTGGATTTTCGCTTTCATTCTGTAATGCCACTTGGACTCGAGAATTGGCCGGCCAAGAAATGGTGCCAGACGATCCACGAACCTGACTTAGAACGAATTCTTGACAAGAAATGGTTCCAAGCACCACCGATCGCGGACGAAAGCCGCGCCATCGCGGAACTATTGAAAGCAGCGAGATTCCCACGATGGCTTTTTTGCCCTGAGTGTTACGCTCTCGGAATGGTAAGAGACGTTGGTGAAGAAACTGATCAGTTTACGGCGGGATTGACGTTTGGAGACCGTTTCGCCTTTATCTGTATCGACGATGGGAAGCCAAAATGCACTCGCATGTTCCGTAAAAAACCATGTCATGGTATCGGAGTCCCAACTCGATTAGTGGTTGTTTGCACGCACCCGAAGGGACCAGAGACCGATCACTTGGGTCACATTGACGATTTCCCTTGGCACGATTGGGTGCATTTTGAATCAACTTCCGATCACAATGAAAAAAGCGAAAAACACAAATCGGATGAGAAAACTGTTCACTATCTATCACTTCGCGCCCAAGAGCGGACCCTTGCAATCGACGATTTGGTAGTTGAATGTAGTTGCGGCAAGCGAAAACCCCTTAGCGGTGTGTTCAGCAAAGATGCGATGCGAGTGTTTCGCTGCCAAGGTTGGCGACCTTGGCTGGAAAATCGACGCGACGCAACAAGGTGTGGACGACCGGTAAGAGCGTTCCTGCGTGGCGCGACAAATCTTCATTTGCCTATTACAACTGCTGTAATTTCCATACCACCATATAGTGATGCGTTAAACGCACTTATGGATGACTTTATTGATGACCTTGTCGAAAAATGGGAGGACGATTGCGAGGACAGGGCAGAGGAAGGGAATGCACCAAGGCCGAAGGTTGTATTCGCCGAACGACGAATCGCAAAATTGCGTGAACAGGGGTTTGATAGAGACAACGAATTTACGGATGCGAAAGTTGTCGAATGCATTGTAGATCGACTCTCTGGCGGTAGCAAAGATCCCAGCGAAGCGCGGACTAGCCAGAAAGGCCGACGTTTCGCTGAGTGCGTTGCGTTGAGACAAGGTGACTCGAATCCACATGGAAATTTCGATGCAATTCCAGTTGACGTTCCGGATAAATGGTCGCCTTACATCAGTAAACTTGTAAAGGTCCGGAAGTTGCGGAAAGTCGAGGCGATGCAAGGATTCAGAAGAGACTCTCAAGGAAATCCAGATGCTCTGCCCTCTCAAAATCTTTTCGCCCCAATCTCACTTCGACCCATGCCGTGGTTGCCTGCGATCGAAATGAAAGGCGAAGGGATATTTGTTGAACTGAATCTAGAGCGCATACGAGAATGGGAAAGTAGCGACTCTGTCCAAAGGCGAATGTCCGAGATTCAAAAGAGCTTTGAAATTCGAGCTTCAGAAGAAGGATGGGAGGACGCCCACTGTCCATCTGCAAGGTACATTTTGGTTCATACATTGGCCCATCTTTTGGTAAGGCAACTCACACTGGAATGCGGCTATTCTTCTGCATCGCTCCAAGAGCGACTCTACGTCGCGACTGCCGCTGACATTGATTCGAATCCGGGAGTGGGTGGGGAAATGGCGGGGTGTCTTATTTACACATCGACCACGGATTCGGACGGTAGTTTTGGAGGTCTTGTACGTATGGGTGATCCCAATCGATTTACAGACGTAATGCGTGACGCTCTTCGTATTGCAACTTGGTGCTCGTCCGACCCTGTTTGTTCAACGGTGGAAGGGCAAGGCTATATGGGGCTAAATCGTGCCGCGTGTCATGCATGCGCTCTCCTACCAGAAACAAGTTGCGAGCAACGCAATAGTTTTCTTGACAGAGTGCTCGTCGTTAAACCTCGGGGGATGAACGACGGCGCAGCTTTCTTTGGAGAAGAAACCTTCAATACTTTCTAGCAAAACAGGACATCATTCAGTGCGTCAGATTTTTGGAGAACCAGGCGATTCGGAGTACGAGGCCGCACGCCAACTAGGCGTGCTTATTGATAAAACATGGGGCAATCAACTAGAAGATTCACGACAAAAACTCGCGTTGAAGATAGCAGCTAAATGTCATGGACAAGACGTCCGCGATATCGACGTCCTGTTGATGATGTCGCTGAAGAATCCGCTACCGGTAAATATCCCCGAAGCCACTGCAATTCAGCTACCATCTACGGTATATGTGAAATCATTGTTGGCTGCAGTGGAAGTGAAAGATCACCCTCCGCATAAAATTCGATTCAATGCAAATGCACAAGTTGAAGTACTCTATTCAGACGGTGGATGGAAGAATGCTTCTAGCCAAAGCGATGCCCAAAACATCGCGATTCGTAAGTACTTAAACTGTGTTGGCATCACACCGATACCATTTGTTGTTAATGTGATTTGGCTCCGTGGGGTTCCACAGATGGATTTACCTCGACCACCACACAATGTCATCGGCGCAGATGCAACGTGGGAGGATTTTGTCCGGGCATTTATGTCTCAAATGAAAGCCTGGTACAAGGATGGATTTCATGTCTTAAACGCCGAGAGTCAAGTTGGAACAATCACGCGTATAAGGAAAATTTTCACCGAGAACATTCAGCCCTCACTCCTCGATCGGAGGAAGCTTGACGCAGTATCTCGAGAGGCCGCTGGTAATTTTCTCGATGTCGTGTCTCCCGGTGAAAAACAAGTCATTCTTCGAGGTCGGGGTGGTACAGGCAAAACTATTGGGCTTCTCACCTACGCATATGAGCAATACCTGAAGCAAAATTCACGTACGCTTATTCTTACATACAATATCGCTCTCGCCTCGGATCTTGAGCGTTTACTAACGATTTTAAACGTACGTAACAACGCGGATGGCCGGACAATTCATGTAGAAACTGTACATGGATTTTTGAGGAAGATACTCCTTTATGCTGAGCTAATTGACGCCAGCGACAATTACTTGGATGTCTACTCGGAAAAGAAGGGTGAATTGCTTGAGTGTCTGGCTGACGATTCTATGCGCATCGCGATACGCCGGCAATCTGATGCAGGGATGTATGATTTCGTGTGTGTTGATGAGGCCCAGGATTTCCCAGAGGATGAACGCGATGTCATCCACAAACTTTTTGGAGTCGGTAACTGCGTGGTAGCCGACGGTGTTGACCAACTAGTTCGTCCGACATCCATCTGCGACTGGCGGCATACCAATGAAGCCAATGAGCTTACTCAAACAATCGCACTTAGATACAGCCTAAGAATGCAGACGAATATTTGCTTGTTCGCAAACTCTTTTGCACTAAAAATGGGATTGACGGATTGGCGTGTCGATCCAAATCCCAAGCTTCCAGGTGGACGAATCGTGATTTCCCGCGATCCTAATTTTTTGAAAAACGAACTATACGACGATTTGTCGAGGCAAAATAGCGACGCTGGCAATATGCCTGTCGACATGCTGTTTTGTGTTCCCAATAGTTTAATTGACAGAAGTGATGCCGAATCGCTATGTGTTCCTTGTAAAGCGTTTGTTCAAAACGGGAAAGAGGTGTGGGACGGAACCCGACGAGACACAAGAAAGATGCCTGCTCTGGATAATAACTTGCATCGATTTGTCCACTACGAATCCTGTCGAGGATTGGAAGGATGGATAACTGTGCTTTATGGCCTCGACGATTTTTATGATTTTAAGTCTAAACTTTTCGAACAAGAAAATGGCATTAGCGATTTTTCCGTGGCCCATCGCAAGGCTGCAGAGTGGTTGATGATTCCGCTTACCCGCTGTATCAGCACTTTAGTAATAAATATTGGACATCGATCTTCAAAATTAGCAGCAGTTCTCGATGAACTTGCGATGGAGTATTCGGACTTCGTTGAGATCGACGACTAGTGATCTGGAGAGATTTTCGAAGTTCTCCTTGTATCATGGACAATACGTTTTTCGGCTGGCGATTCCCTCACTGATCGGAGTTCGAATCATCTCGCGATTGGTCTTTTCTCATGGCTTCAATAGCATCGTCGACACCCAATGTCGGAACATTAGCAAGATCGATCGTGTACTTTATCGCAACGATCCCATCGGGGCATTCAAAGTCGATCGGGAGGCGAGGAAAAGTTGAGTTAACTTCATAGATCTGTGCGTCTCGGATGTGAAAATGAAGTAGCTGACCGGTTCGGCGAAGTTCGTCTGACCAACCTATCTGAATCATCTTCGCCATAAATAGATCTGATGCTTCGGCGTCCCATCGAATGAGATCAATCACAGTCTCCATTTTCGTCGCAATAGACTCCGTTCCCGCGATCGATTCCTCCAGCAGAATAGATACGACAACGAGGCTACGACCTGCTGGAATGTTTAATTGATCGATTCGCGAAATCTCGTGTTCATGCCGTCCTTTTCTGCTTGTTTTAACTTCCAGGTGCAGATGGTTTCCAACAAAATCGTGGCGTTCAAATTCCGGGCCGCTCCAAAGATGAATCGCTTGAGAGCCTAGTGCAGGCAACATGATCTTTTCGAGTGAAAATAGCTCACCAAACAGACCAACCTGCACAGTTTTCGACATGTCGGATATGGTTGGTTTCCATGCGGATTGCCAAGCACGCATGATCGAATTTACTGCTTTCCACGGGGCACGACCATTGTCGATAACCGCAGTCATAATCTCACCAACCAATGGTGAGAATAAGCGTTCATGGGCCGCGGAAGCCGATAGATCAAGATAGTGTATTCCACCATCGAACAATCTCTGCCTAACTCGCAGACCTTGGAGATCGGAGGGCTTCTCACCATCTGCGATTCCATCAACTGGTATCAGAAGATGAAGATCTGATCGACGATCTATTCCAAAAAGAACATGTCTACCATCTGGGATAGTTCCAGCAAAGGTTGTCGTCAAAGCGTCGTCGTGTACTGGTTTACTCGAACGCAATTGAGACCAAATCGCTGGTGTTGGAGCGTCAGTCATCTGAAACTCCCGTATTTACTATCCATTCAGTCGCGACGTCCGTGGTAAATGGCAAGCTAATCGCTAAGCCAATGACACACGCAACCTTCTCTTCTACTCCAAGTGGATTTGGATCGAGCGGATAAACAATAAGCAAACCTTGTGTTACAGGTCGCGCTCGCCGCATCGCCTCCGCATCAAGAGACCCTCCATCACGACGGTAGACCGACGGACCATCGGGGAGATCAACGCCTTCATGTCTTGGGTCCAATAAAGCGCCAATGGAATGTGAGCTGATTCGATTTCTTTCAACTAAGCCTAATTCAAGCTCACCAAGCCGGACTACGTTCCGATCTTCTGGACTCGCGATGAACACAGTCCAGTCTGTTAACTCGCCGGCTGCAGCTCGAGAAAGAATCCAAGCGCCCAAAGCGGTTGGGCGAAAGGAAACCGCATCATCGTGTGTCCGGTAACTTGAAACAAAACTCGCGATACGCTCCGGTGACACGTCGTGCGCAATGTAACCACCGTACGCTTTGGTGGTTGGATTTAGATTGCTGACAAGTGCTTCTGTAATTGCAAGATTGTGTTCCAGGGCATTCGCATCATCGAGAGGAAATAGAACAGTTTGCGGATGATCGCCCGACCATGAATCCCACTTGCTACTGGCCATTGCCGATTTATTGCGTGCCGTAAGAAGTAAGTCACTGTGAGCACGAATTCGAATAGCCATTTGGTCCGGTCTACGACCGGCCAGTTCTAGCGCCTGAATTGAATCACGCATCGATTGCTCGACTAACGCCAATTCGCCAAACCAACTGGCAATTCCATCCGTCGTCCAAATTCTAATCAGATCTTCATAACCTAGCCTGAACCCATACCATCGCGCCATCTGAAGCAAAGTGTCGCACATTGAAGCTGTGCGAAGGAAGTAGCTGACAGTAAGTCCCTCAAGTGTCAATCCTCTCGATAGCCTATTGCCACCTATCGCAATCACATGACGCCCTGGGTTGTTCTCATAGTCAAGCTCCTCGCCCGTATCACTATTCAAAACTGATACTGAAACTTTCTTGAGTATCTTGATCGACTCTTGAATGACAACTTCATCTGATTCTGGAGACTCAACTCCACTTCGTTGCCTAGCCCAGGTTTCGGCAATGAGCGTTTCAAGGCTCTGCCTTTGTTCGATCGCCGCTCTCCAAAGATCGAGTTGTTCCGCGACCAATTCAGCAATTCTTGCTTGGTCATCTTTTCGCATGGAAACGTGAACGAGCATTGTATGGGCCGTTAGTGACTGACCACTCTGTTTGCAGCGTAGCTCGCGGATAGCGCCAATGATAAAGAATGTCAAGACAGCATCAGCAAGGCTTCCCGGAAGATTTGTCGGCTGCGAGGTCAAAACAATTTCTGCTCGAGAGCGACGTTTCTTCGCGCCCTTAAGTAGTTTCACATCGTCCTCTGGTACATCTCGAAGAACTTCGCGACTTTGTGCCGACACTCCGAACAATTCCTCAGTACCGGTGTAACCAATAGGGCGAGGAAGTTGTACAACAAAATCTTTTGGAAAGAGGTCAATTCCGTATGCCAGATCGTTGGCACTAGGATTTATGAGAACATTTGCAAACGGGGTCGCCGTATATGCGACGTAGCATGCCTTGGGAGCTCTAGCTAAAATCGAGCGAATCAATGCATTGGTTCGCGAAGGAGCGCTTTCATCGTCCACTGGCTCATCATCGTCGCGAAGCGCAGGGTCCCGATTTCCACCTGTGTTAATCGACGCTTGGTCAGCTTCATCATCAATAACCAATAGCGGCATATTCTGTAGGAATCGTTCTGCATTTTTTAGCCAGTCATCAATTTTCGCAAGGACTTTCACATGTTTCTTTGCGACAATCAGGAACGGAGCAGTGCTTTGCAGTATCCGGAAATCCTGAGTCTTGAAATCGGCGTCAGGTGTTGTCAATGCGATCCAGTCGTGGCCAAAATCAGACGGGCCGACACCTCCCGCTTGATGTCCAGTGAGTTCTCGCTCCAGGCGATTCTGCGTCTGGCTTCTGAGTGAATCATGTATTCCCGACAGAACGATTACAATTCGATAACCTGCATCAGCTGCGCGAGCTGCGAGAGCCGTGTAGTTGGCAGTCTTTCCACTCTGAACGTAACCAACTACTAACCCACGAGCCTGAAACGGATTTTCTCTTTTTGGATCAGGCATTCTTCTCAATATCCGAAGCGATTCTGCCGAAACAGAATCCACCTGATCAGGTCGCCAGCTGACCTTGGAGCGAAGCATTCGTTCATGCCGTGCCCAATGATACCAATCATCTGAGTGCATTCTATCGGTCCATCTCCGTTCGATGGGCTCGGTTCCGATTACTCTAATTGTCCTCATGTTGAAGCCTTTGCATTGGCGAGCAGCTTTTGGACTCCAGCTTTGTCGAGACGTTTCAAGAATTCGGAAAGGCGATTGACCGCGTCAGGATCATCAATTACTACTTCAAACAACGCTTGCAACGCGACCTCGTTCTCGCTTATCTGTATTTCTTCTTGACCTGTCATTCTTCGCGCGATTTTCCAGGAAAATTGCGCGTTACGAACTTTCCTTATGGGGACTGCAGCAACCGAACTTGAACTGTCATTGTCCTTTTTATTCTTAGTAGATTCAGTACCCTTCTTACCCTCAATGTTTTGTGACTTTGACGATACAGCAGCGTTGCGAGAACTGTTTTTGCCCTTTTTTGTTTTGGGTTTGTCGTCCAAGTACTTTTTACGACTATCCTTGCGAGCTTCCTCTGCAAGCTTCTTAATGTGTTCCTGAAGTTGTTGGGGAAGAGTAACTTTTTGCTTACTGATATTGACCGAAAACTGATCATCAAGAGCGTCGGTGAAATCCACCATTACACGCGCGAGTTTTGTCTTTTCATCACTCGTGTTCCACATCTGATGCCATCCGCCCCATTGAATGAGTCGATCATTGCGGTAAACGTATAATCCCTGTGATTCATTTCGCCTGCCATACATGCCAATTCGTTCGAGTTCTTCACGTGCTGCGTCGGTGTCGCTGCCATGATGTCCCTTTATCTCAGCTTCCGATGGCAAAAGAAACGCTTGGACATCAACATAAGCGTCCTTTGTTGCGGTTGGTACGCGAATCGGCTTTTTGTCGTAAGCACGAGCGAGACTATGCCCAATAGGGTTATTGGAAATCACAGAATCGCCGTTGATCTTGATTTTGACAGCCTTGCGTCCCTTAGCTTGACCATCAATAAATCTATGGAATACCAAGCCAAGATGACGTGCTAAATCTCGAACCTCAGCTGTGTACGGGTCAACTCCTCGCGCCGTTAATGCCTGCTTTGGTGGACGCATATCCCGCCAAAAAACGCACGTTCCTTGTTTCTTTAGAGAGACAACTGAGGAAACCCACGGTTCCAAGTCTGTTCTACTTGCGTCCCAGTTGTCCATGGTCTCAGCGTTCCATGATAGGTGATTGGAACCTTCACCAACGATTTTACTTATGACCGTAAAGCTCTCGGCTTGAGACCATGACGCCCCCTTAAGCCCGTACCCGAATTTTCCCAGATCGCCCGATTCGTACTCTGTGTCACTACCAATCCTCATTGCTTCTGCGAGGCGAGTACAATCCATTCCTCTACCGTTATCTGAGATCGCCATCCATCGTCCATGCCCTTGATCAGGTTCACGAAACGTGATGTTGATTTCGGTCGCGTCAGCGCTGATCGCATTGTCTACAATGTCTGCGACGGCACTGGGCATTGAATGCCCGACAGCTGCTAGTATTCTAACTAACCTTCTCGGATTCGGTGGAAGATGGACGGGATCTGAATTTCGTGTCTTCTTTTTTGCAACTGGTGGCACGTAAGCAGAGGTGGGTGTACCAAAAAGTTTAGGCTTTGATGCACAGAGTAGATCCAGGGTGTACCCACCCTCACTTCCAAAAAGCGCGATCATCGATTGTGCAGTGAGTTGGCTGCTCTCCGCGTGAGATACAATAGCATTCGTTACTTCGTGGTCTTTTGGATAAACCGCCCATGCGCCTTTGGCTGGTTTTGTCCCTGAATCGACGACCATTGCGAAAAGGCAACCCGGATCAACAAAATCATAAAGTCGATCCTTAGGACAATTGCCTTCAAGCCTCCAGTTCTTTTCTTGTCGCTTTATTCGATGCAGCTTCGATTCGATGCCTTCGTCTGTTTCGTACTTCAATTCTAAATCGATGTTCTCGTCGTCCTTTGCAGCCGGAAATACACGATCAACAACATCGCCATCGAAGTTAATTGCTCGCTGCTTTGCTCGCTCCTTATTCAATCTTCGGTAAGAGTGGAACATGCCCAACTCATTATGCTTGAGCAAGCGAAGAATTACGAAACGCATTATTTTCTCCCCGCGGTAGTTTTTATGAGAGTTGGCTCAAGCCCCAACAACTGAATGCGAATATCATCAATTGACTTGCAACCGAGTGTGTTTCGCATTGCCATCGCGACGGCGTAAGCCAAGAGAGGCGGAACGGCGTTTCCAATTTGTCGGAGTGCAGGATTCATTGATCCGTCATACACAAATCCGTCTGGAAACGATTGCAACCTTGCCGCTTCACGGACCGAGATTGGACGAGCCTGTTCGCTGTCGAAATGGATGTGGCTGTAAGAGTCCTTTCCGAGGTGGGCCATCAATGTTCTCACTGGTCTCTCGCGATCCAGTTTCCACCACTTGTTCGGAAATTTATCTGGATTGTATGGAAGAGTCCAATCGCGATGAAATGCTTTCCCTTCCACGGTTCGTTTGTCAGTCGACAATCCATTTTTGTGGCGTTCAATTTCTAGTGCTCGGCGCTTCTCTTCAACGTATCTCCAGACGTCGGGATACTGCCACCCTTCACCCATAATCTTAAAAATTTTGTAGTCACGCGGGAGATAACGAATGATGTGCCCTGTAGTTTTGCTTCCGGTTTCGAAGCCGGGCCAGCAACGCATGAGTCGGGACCATGCTGTGCTAGGTTTTTTGGTTTTGTAGAGACACGGTTCCATCGGATCTTTTCTGCCTCTCCGCAATCTTCCTGATTCCATTTCCTCTTGAGCGTAAATTGGCGGTAAATCAGCCAATGCATCCCAAGCACTTGTTGCTTTAGGGTGCCCTGCGTCGGCGTGAGCATCGTCTATCCAAAGGTGACTTTGGCTGCCATTCAAAAAAATATGCTTCCTCGCAGTAGCGCGGGTTCCTTCATATCCTGAGGGCAAGGTTGCATGATGAGTAGGTGTCGGAAAAACGGGATCTTTTGAAAGTGATTCGTGAATGCCGAGAAGAAACATTCGTTCGCGAATTTGTGGTACACCGTACATAGCGGCGTTTAGAAGTGTGTACGACACTCGATATCCCTCATCCCGCAAATGCTCAGCAACCGTCTCAGCTAGGTTCGTTCCGCCATGATTGAGAATGTCTGGCACATTTTCCATGAGCAGTGCGACTGGTTTTGTTTGCCGAACATAGTGAAGGTAACGTTCCCATAGATTCACCCTCCCGTCGAACAAAAATGCCTGTTCCGCATCGTCAAGTTGAAGTCGTCTTGCTTCGTGGCGCAATTTTGCGCGGCCGACACGTGCAAACGCCTGACACGGAGGGCCGCCAACTAATACATCTATCTGGTCTTCGACTTTACCCTTGATTCCCAGGTCATGGAAAATCGATTCGGGATCCTCCTGTGTAATGTCTCGCGCTTTGTGATGTCCCTCCGGCGATGAACCAGCACTAAAACTGGCGAAATTGGTCCCGTGACTTGATGCCGCCCAGCTATCAATCTCAACAGCCGCAACTGGGGTGTAACCGGCAGTTAGGAAACCAAGGGAAATGCCACCACAGCCGGAGAACAGGTCCATGAACCTCGGGGATTCGCCTTCCCGAAGTCGCTTGACTTTTTTGATGATCGTTCGATCGATCGTTTGAACAGCCATTCCTCAGTCCTTTTTCGCTAGGGCATCCTGCAGCCTGCTTCCGCAGTACATCCAGATCGAACCCAGTTGTCGATCTCGTCCTTCTTGAACTTCCATAAGCTGCCAACTTTGTGAGCTGGCATTTTTCTTCGACTTATCCACTTGTAGACCGTATCTTCCTTTATGCCCAAGTAAGCGGCGATTTCCTTGAGCGAAAGCCAACGATCTTCCGCGAGGCTATTCATCTGGACCTCCTTAAATGGAAGAGCTGAATTTCCCGTAGTTCCCCAGCAATGTACGACCTTGTCCAATCCATCCCAGCTGGTGCTAGCAAATCATACAGCACGTAATGGCAATTTGGAATCGCATGGCAACCACACCCCCACTTGTTGTTCAGTTGTAGTTCGCAAAAAACTGCCTACCCAGACATCCCCTGCAATCCCTTGCAAAGGCTCCGTTGCTCCCGCCAATCGGCTGTGCCAACGACAGCCTGAAGGCCCCTCAGGTGAATTTCCCCGCGTCCTTTTTCTAAACGTGGCAAGAACAAAAGCTGTTCCTGGATATCCGGTGCTAGCAGCCGCAAGTTCATGATCTGCGTGACTCTGGCCCGCGTAACGTGGCCGAGGCGAGCTAGTTCGGCGAAATCGGTAACATGCCCTGCTCGAATCAAGTCTTCGTAGTGAATGGCAAGCGCCATGAATCGAGAGATTCGTGGTATGCGTCCAGTCGCAGCTTTTGGTACTGCTTCCTCAGCTCCCTCTCGAATCTCCTTTTTGCTTCCGCTTCCGCATCTTTTGAAGCAAATGTTGAACTCAAGACTAATTGGCTTATTCATGCTACGACCTCCATTTGGCTTCGGCGGTAGTCTTCGGCACACGTTTTGATTCCGTCAGGATGAAAAGTGATTGTCACCTTCCCGGATTCGCCGTCGAATTCCACTTGTTGAACGAGAAGCTGGACGATTCGAATCTGCTCGCTAACGATAAGCGATTGCCACACGGGATCGAACGATGCCATCGCGATCGCAACGTCGTCGGGACTAATCAGTCCACGCTCGATCACGGCCATCTGTTCACGAATTGCAGCTTCGCGGCGCTCGCCTATACGCACTCGTTCTTGAAGGTCGGCAAGTCGATCAAGCGCTGGCGAGCCTTGGTCATTCGTACTCATTTGAAGTACCAATCGGTGTATCTGGTCATTCCAAGATTCCAAATCCCGATCAATCGAATCGCATTCGACTTTGAGTTGCTGCAGTTGGGCTTTTGATTGAGCATGGGCTTGAATAACCACATCCTTCACTAGATCCGGATCGTGGCCAATTCTCTTTATCTGGTCGACTACGAAATTTTCGATCTGTGTTGCGGGGATGGACTTCGACGGGCAGTTGTCCCAGCCTCGTTTCTGCGCTTTGGTGCAAACGTAGTAGCGATAGCGAGTCGTTCCCTTGCGTGTCGAATGGCTCGGCGTCATCGAGCAACTGCACGCAGCGCAGCGAAGGATGCCCTTTAGCAAAGCACCGAATTTGTTGCGTACCGCTACGCCACCCGTGCGTCCGTTGCATTTCAATTGGCACTGTACCCGTTGCCAAACGTCTGCCGTCACGATCGCGTTGTGTTCGCCCTCGTGTACTTCCTCTTTGTACTTGAGCTTGCCAGCATAGGTGACGTTCGTGAGCAGTTTGAAAAGCGTTGCCTTCGTGAATGGAAAGCCACCACGCTCGTGACCTTTCCTGGTCGTCCAGCGTTTATTGGTCCAGCTACGCCGGTCGAGCTCTTTGATCGTCGACATTATCGACTGGTTTTCCAGATAGAGTTCGTAGATGGTTCGAACCCGCGTGGCTTCGTCGTCATTGATGATCAGCTTCGAATGCGGATCGACGTCGTATCCGAGAAGGGGCATTCCACCGGACCATTTGCCTTTGCGTCGTGCTGCCGCAATTTTGTCGCGGGTCCGTTCCGAAATGATCTCTCGTTCAAACTGCGCGAACGATAGCAGAACGTTCAGCATCAATCGCCCCATGGAGTTCGTCGTATTGAACTGCTGGGAGACGCTCACAAACGCGACGTCTTTGCGTTCGAAAACTTCAAGCATCCTGGCAAAGTCCACCAAGGAGCGGCTGAGGCGATCCACCTTGTAGACGACCACACAGTCGACTTTGCCGGATTCGATGTCGGCAATTAGCCTTCGGAGAGCTGGGCGATCCATGTTTCCGCCAGTGAATCCACCGTCGTCGTACATGTCAGGCAGGCAGAACCATCCTTCTTGGGCTTGGCTCTTGATATAGGCTTCACCGGATTCTCGTTGTGCATCCAGAGAGTTGAATTCTTTCTCCAGACCGTCTTCAGTAGACTTCCGAGTGTAGATCGCGCAATTCAGTTGTTTGTTTGTGGATGGACGAATCATTTGCCACCTTCTTGCTTGTTGAGTTTGAAGAACTGGAATCCATTGCAGTGCTGTCCTGTGGCCCTCTTGGCGACGGCGCTGAGCGACTTGAAGATCTCGCCTTCGTATTCGAAGCCATTCGACAACACGCGGACCTGAATCGATTGCCCTTTGTAGGGTCTGACCAGCGTTGTTCCCGAAGGTGGCAAGCGTTCATCGGCATCCATTTGAATGGTTGCCGTTGCCGTCTGGTTTGAAGGTGTCGCCACCGCCACGCGTTTTTTTGGAGCCGATGTTCGCATGTCGACGTCCTTGGAAAGCTCTGCCGCTCGACGCCGAGCCCGCTCGGAAATATCGCCTTCGATGTTCGCTTGCATCTTCCACGCGATTCGTTTGATGAGCCATTGCTTGTGACGAGCGTTGGTTTGCTCGCCAAAGACCTCTCCGAATCTCTCTCGTAACTGTCCGACGGTCATCCGTTCGAGCGCCGCGACCTCTCTCTCCACATTTAATTGCATTGTGTTCTCTCCTTTTGAAACGTCTCAGAAACCGTTAACCACGTTG
>Ga0105046_10003984_pt1 | contig 23505 bp, 18 predicted proteins | sample MAT03_FD_78385 | JGI IMG/M metagenome (GOLD analysis project Ga0105046, IMG submission 78385) | Freshwater microbial communities from Lake Fryxell liftoff mats and glacier meltwater in Antarctica - MAT-03 (megahit assembly) | ecosystem: Environmental > Aquatic > Freshwater > Ice > Liftoff...
CAAAGGGCGAGGGGAGCCGGAAAAGCTTTCAAAGTCCCTCTCCCCAGGGAGAGGGCTTAAAGCCTTCGGCATATATGAAAAGGGTGAGGGAAACTCTGGGTTTCAAGTTAGACGAGGTTTAACATTCGTTAACTGCGTTAGTCCGATTAAAATTAAGATCCTGTGCAGTTCGGAGAATTTCATGCGCTCATCCCCTTTATCCCCCGCTTTAGAATCGCTTCGGGTGGAGGTCAATAGTCTGATTGATGGCTTGCAAGGACTCAAACATGGTGAACTGATTCAACAGTCATTGCAAACGTTGGTTCAAATGGCAGCCGGGGATGCCGATCGACTGGATTGGAAAATTCTTAATTCTGCGCTTCAAGATATGGGACGAGCGTTTCAGATTTTTCATCCCTATCGTCACATCCGCAAGATCACAATTTTTGGTTCTGCCCGCATTCAACCTGACCACCCTGCCTATCAGATGGCAGTAGAGTTCGCCCGCTGTGTGACGCAGCAGGGGTTCATGGTGATGACAGGGGCAGGTGGTGGCATTATGCAGGCGGGGAATGAGGGAGCGGGGGTAGAAAAGTCGTTTGGACTAAATATTCAGCTACCGTTTGAGCAAGGGGCAAATCCAGTACTAGAGGGCGATCGCAAGCTAATTGACTTTAAGTATTTCTTTACCCGCAAGCTGTTTTTCTTGCGCGAGAGCGATGCGCTGGCGCTGTTTCCGGGTGGCTTTGGCACCCAAGACGAAGCGTTTGAATGCCTAACGCTGATGCAGACGGGTAAATCGGGATTGGTGCCGTTGGTGTTAATCGATCCGCCGGGGAGTGATTATTGGCAAGGTTGGCAGTCTTACATTAAAGATCATTTGTTACACGGCGGGTTAATTAGCCCCCAAGATTTGGACTTATATACGATCACCGATCGCGTGGATGTAGCGTGTGAGGCGATCGCCAGCTTTTACCGGGTCTACCACTCTAGTCGTTATGTAGGCAACCAGTTGGTAATCCGGCTGAATCAGGCATTATCGCTAGAGCAGTTAGACGAGCTGAACCAGAATTTCAACAGCCTCCTAGTAAAAGGGCAGATTCAGCAAACCGTAGCCCTGCCCCAAGAAACCGACGCGCCCGAAATTGACCATCTCCCCCGTCTAGTGTTGGAATTCAATCAGCGAGATTTGGGACGGCTATATAAAATGCTACGGGTGATTAATGAAATGGGATTCGTCCCACCTGAACTGGCACATCCAGAGCAAAAATAACCAGAGCAGAAATGAGAAGACATCGGGTTGTAGCCTTCTCGGTAGTGGTATTGATGCAAGGATTTTTTGATGGGCGGGCTTCGCCCGCCCATCAAAAAATCCTTACCAATTTAGGACTACCGCCTTCTCATCCATCCATACGATGGCAAATCTGAGAAAAAAGGAGCCAGTTGGTTAGAGAATCTAACAACAGCAGCTTATTTTGATTTTTGATCTTCTCGACACTGTTTAAGATTTAACCAAAAAACGGATTGATACATCTTGGGTTTAACTCTCGCCTGAGCACAGCTCTAAGGGTTCAAAATGTGTTGCAAAAATATGCTGAAAGCTATACTATCTTAGCGTTTTCAACCTCAAGGGCGGTATTTGACTCAGCAGCTCTGCACTCACAGCAAAACAGGTTTCACCCATTACAGATTGGATATTGCAGCTAAAGACGACACTGAACATCTGAAATAAGGGCAAAGTTTCTTTTAATTTTTGTAACACTATTATGATAATTTGGTGACAAGGAAGCAAAACAACTTTCCAAGCATGTTTCGCTTCATGTGTGGCAGTTGAAAAATTTAGCGAGGTATTCCTCTCCATGGCAATTACTATTGATTCGGCTCGTGGTATTTTCCCCAGCACTCTGTCGGCTGATGCGGTACCAGCCTTGACGGCACGATTTAACCAACTTAATGCTGAAGACCAACTAGCCTGGACGTGGTTCGCATTCTTAGAAATGGGCAAATCCGTCACTGTTGCAGCTCCAGGTGCAGCGAACATGCAGTTTGCTGAAGAAACCCTGAACACAATCAAGAAAATGGCGTTTGTGGAACAGACTCAAGTCATGTGCGATTTGGCAAATCATGCAGATACGCCCATTTGCCGCACCTATGCTACGTGGTCACCTAACATTAAGCTGGGTTTTTGGAATCAGCTTGGGGAATGGATGGAGCAGGGCATCGTCGCGCCCATCCCAACTGGTTACAAGCTTTCAGCGAATGCCACGGCTGTGTTGGAAACCCTCAAAAACTTGGATCAAGGTCAACAAATCACTGTCTTGAGAAACTCTGTGGTAGACATGGGGTTTGATGCAAGTAAACTGGGCGGCTACACCAGAATCTCTGAACCAGTGGTTGCCCCCAAAGAATCGGCTCAGCGAACCCAAGTCACCATCGAAGGGATCGACAACCCAACCGTGTTGAGCTACATGAACAACTTAAATGCAAATGACTTTGATGCATTAATCGAGCTGTTTATGGCAGACGGCGCTTTGCAGCCGCCTTTCCGCAGACCCATTGTGGGCAAAGACGCGGTTCTGCGGTTTTTCCGGGAAGAATGCCAAAACCTCAACTTGATTCCAGAGCGTGGAATCGCTGAACCCGCAGAAGATGGCTACACCCAAGTGAAAGTTACAGGCAAGGTTCAAACGCCTTGGTTTGGTGCGGCTGTGGGCATGAACATGGCTTGGCGGTTCTTGATCAATCCTGAAGGCAAAATCTTTTTTGTTGCTATTGACTTGCTAGCGTCTCCCAAAGAGCTGTTAAACCTGGTTCGCTAGACCAACACTCTGGGCAGTTTTTGGTAGTCCTAAATTGGTAAGGATTTTTTGATGGGCGGGCTTCGCCCGCCCATCAAAAAATCCTTACCTCAATACCACTACCCAGTTTTTAAACGTGTTGATTTCACGTATAGCTGTCGCCACAAAGGTTAGGACACTGGGATCAAAGGGGGTGTGGGGGCTTCGCCCCCAGCCAGGGGTTCCACCCCTGCACCCCGTCCTAACCAATCCGTCTATGGCTATACGCGAGACGCTGACAAAGTCAACACGTTTAGAAAGCTGTCTAAACTAACGATAGAAAACAGACGGAGCATAAGCCGTCTAGGGGTGGTGGCGATCGCTTTTGGTGAAGGGGCGCTCACTTTCTTCAGAAAGCCGTATTGAGCTAATCCAATTAACTAACCGTACAAATTTTTAATTAACCACACAAATTTTAGACTGGATCATGCAAGTGAGTGAAGCTGAGTGGACTGAAACTGAAAAGAATGTGGCTCGAACTGCCTTTGACCAAGCTTACGCACGCGAGGTTAAGTCGTTGCTCAAACAAGTTCGAGAGGAAGCAACCACAGTCGTCGAATTGAGTGACCTCTGGCGGTTACACGACTTTTTGAGCGCTAGACGGCATGAAGTTGATGGGAAGTACGACTACCAATACCCTGCGCTGGTTTTTGTGTTTGCTGGGTTGCTCAAAGAGGGCTGGCTTCAACTCAACGACCTGGAAGGGTTAAATCAAGATAAGCTCGCTAAAATAACGTCCCTAGCCCGGATGTAAGATGTGACTTCCCAATCAAATTTCGATTTTTTGGCCACCCTGTCGCAAGCTGCTTTAGCATTTCGTGACGAGACGCTGACGCGACCAATAACAGACCTAATGGTTAAGGCGCTGCTGGCGGGCGAGATCGCAGCCAAACAGCAGCGCCTTAGCTATCCGGTAGATGCTCTGTGGGGCGACTGGCGGCTCTGTTTTGCTACAGGCACGCGTCAGGTGCGACAACGGGGTGGTATTGTGCTGGGCGGTGGTTTCTATGTGCCAAAACTGGCGATCGCCAAAATCTCCTTCCAGCCTCTTCAGTCGGCTGAATCTGCGGAAACTGCGGCTAATCTTGGCACGATTCGCAATCAAGCCAAGTTAGGGTCATTGGCAATGACGTTTACAGGGCCCTGTCGCTACGAGGGCAGGAAAAACCTGCTGGCGTTTGATTTTACCGCTTTGGAGATCAGCGCCTTTGGGCGATCACTCTATCGGGGCAAAGTCGGCGGCAAGGTGCAACAGGCGTTTGCAGACCGTCGGATTGCCAAACTGCCTTTCTTCGCCTTTCTTTGCATTACTGAAGATTTTATCGCTGCACGGGGACGCGGAGGCGGGCTGGCCTTGTGGGTGCGCGATCGCTAGCGAATAGTCCTAAATTGGTAAAGATTTTTGATGGGCGGACTTCGCCCGCCCATCAAAAAATCCTTACATCAATACCACTACCCCCTAGCGAATGTAAGGGCGATCGACTACAGGGCAGGTCAGCTAAAACTCTAGTTCAATAAACAGAGCTGCAACGGGAAGCGAGAAATCTGGAATCACATCCTCACCATTCAGATAATCGGATGTTGTGAGCAAGCGATCGGGTTCGGGCTGATGATAGACCAACACTGATTTCTCATCGGGGTGAACCACCCAAACTAGCCTAGAACCGTTATCGAAATACTCCACAATCTTGTTGTGGATTTCCTCAAACGTATTGCTAGGAGAAATAATTTCAACGGCTAAGTCGGGCGCACCCTGCAAATAACCCTTGGGCAGGCGCTTTAGCCCTTGCAATCGCTCTCTAGACACAAACGACACATCAGGCGATCGCCGATTTCCCGACTTCATCGTAAATGCCGTACTAGAGTCACAGGTCGCGCCTAGTTTTCGGGAACGAACATGGAATTCAATGGCTCCTGCCAGAAAAGCACCTAGATTGCCATGCTCCATCCCAGAATTGCCCACAGTGATTAATTCTCCATTAATTAACTCGTAGCGATCGCCATCGGGCAGCGCCATAAATTCCGCGTCAGTCCAGATTTTTTGGTCAGAAGCGAGGGTCATAGAGCAAAGTTCCTGGGAGCGTGACTGAGAGGATGTTTTGACTGAGAGGATGGTTTTAAAGGGCTGATTTCTCAATTAGCTGATTTCTCAACTGTCGGTAGCAACGGGTTGGGTGACAACCGCTAGGGGCGATCGCGGCACTGTAACTTTCTTGTCAAACGACAGCTTGTGATCTGCCACATCTACCAAAATGGTGTCGCCTTCTACGAAGGTGTTTTCCAGCAGCTTGGTGGCCAGCGGATTTTCGATTTCCTTTTGAATTGCGCGCTTGAGTGGACGTGCTCCGTAGGTCGGGTCGTTGCCCACATCGGCAATGTGGTTTTGAGCCGCAGTCGTCAGTTCTAGGCTGATCTTTTGGTCTGCCAGCAGACGATGAATGCGCTGGAGTTGAATCCCCACAATCTGCCGCAGTTCCTTGAGGCTAAGGGCGTGGAACAGAATAATGTCATCGACACGGTTGAGAAACTCTGGGCGGAAGTGCGATCGCAGCGCGTCCATCACCCGTTTACGCATCTGCTCATATTTGGAGTCGTCACCCGACACATCCAAAATGTGTTCGCTGCCAATGTTGCTGGTCATCACCACAACCGTGTTGCGGAAATCGACGGTGCGACCCTGCGAGTCCGTAATGCGGCCATCGTCTAACACTTGCAACAGAATATTAAACACGTCGGGGTGCGCCTTTTCTACTTCATCCAGCAGCACAACGGAATAGGGACGACGACGGACGGCTTCGGTCAACTGGCCGCCTTCTTCGTACCCCACATATCCCGGAGGCGCACCGACTAAGCGCGACACCGAATGCTTTTCCATATACTCCGACATATCCAGCCGCACCAGCGCATCATCAGAGTCAAACATGCACTCGGCTAAGGCTCGCGCCAGCTCGGTCTTGCCAACGCCTGTAGGGCCTAAGAACATAAAGGAGCCAATCGGTCGTCCCGGATCTTTCATACCAGCGCGGGCACGACGAATGGCCGCAGACACGGCAGCGACCGCTTCGTGTTGGCCAATGACCCGCTGATGTAAGAAAGATTCCAGATTTAGCAACTTTTGCCGCTCGGTTTCAAGCAGGCGGTTAACTGGAATGCCCGTCCACTTGGCGACAATTTCGGCAATATCTGCATCCGTCACGTCTTGCCGCAGCAGCACCTTACCCGCCTGACTGCGAATTTCGGTGAGGCTGGCTTCAGTGGTTTCTAGCTCTCGATGCAGCGTTTCGAGGCGGCCATATTTTAGCTGGGCAGCGGTGTTGAGATCGTAGTCGCGCTCGGCTTTTTCGATCTGTCGCTGTAGCTCTCCTTCTTCGTCGCGCAGCCCTTTGAGCGCTTCCATAATCTCTTTTTCAGAGTTCCACTGCGTGTCGAGCTTTTGTTTCTCTGGTTTAAGCTGACCGATCTCGTCGCGAATCCGCTCTAGTTTTTCTTTAGACGGACGGAAGGCGGCACTGGTCAACCCCATGCGATCGCCTTCACTCTTGAGCGATAGTTCTTCCATCTCTAACTGCCGAATGCGCCGCTCGATCGTTTCTAGATCCGTCGGTTTGGAGGTGATCTCCATTTTGATTTTGGCGGCAGCTTCGTCCACCAAGTCGATCGCCTTATCGGGCAAAAAGCGATCGGTAATGTAGCGATCGCTCAACGTAGCCGCCGCCACCAGCGCCGAGTCTGTAATGGTGACGTTGTGATGCCGCTCGTAGTTTTCTTTCAGGCCGCGCAGAATTGAGATCGTATCTTCAACACTGGGCTGATCAATATAAACCTGTTGAAATCGGCGTTCCAACGCAGCATCTTTCTCAATGTGCTTGCGATATTCGTCTAGCGTGGTGGCTCCAATACAGCGCAATTCGCCCCGCGCCAGCATCGGCTTGAGCAAGTTGCTGGCATCCGTTGTACCCGATGAAGAGCCCGCTCCCACCACCGTATGCAGTTCGTCAATAAATAAAACGATGTGTCCGTCTGAGTGGGTCACCTCGCGCAGCACTGCCCGCAGGCGCTCTTCAAATTCGCCCCGATACTTGGCTCCGGCAATTAGAGAACCCATATCCAGGCTGATGAGCTGGCGATTTTTTAGCGATTCGGGCACGTCGCCGTTAATGATGCGCTGGGCTAACCCTTCGGCGATCGCCGTTTTACCAACACCGGGTTCTCCAATCAGCACCGGGTTATTTTTACTGCGGCGCGACAGCACCTGCACCACCCGCCGAATTTCCTCATCGCGGCCAATCACGGGGTCAAGCTTGCCCGCTTTGGCCAGTTCGGTCAAGTCTTTACCGTATTTCTCTAGCGCCTCGTATTGCGACTCTGGCGATTGGTTGGTCACGCGCTGACTACCGCGAATCGCCTTGATGGTGATTTCAAGCTGCTTTGCTTCTACATTGGCCGTTTTGAATAGCCGCCGACCGACGCGATCTTCTTCGCACAGCGCTAGCAATAGGTGTTCTACTGCAATAAATTCATCTTGCAGCGCCGTTCGAGCCGTCTCGGCTTTATCGAGAAACAAGTCCAAGCCGCGCCCCAAAAATAGCTGGCTCAAATCAGCCGACGAGACCTTGGGCTGACGCACCGCAAAAGAGTCCAGCTTTTGCCGCAGGCTGTCAGGTTCGATTCCCACTTTGCTGAGGATGGTGTCTGTCAAGCCGCCTTGGTCTAGCAGGGCGATCGCCACATGCTCAACTTCCAGGTTTTGCTGCTTATAGCTACGGGCGACATCTTGGGACTTGACAATCGCCTCCCACGCTTTCTCGGTGAATTTACTGGGGTCGGTTGGCTGCATGGTAAAACGAGATCGCCTCAAAGACCAGATCTAGGGTGATATCCATTGTAACAATGGGTGTCGAGAGCAGGAGTGCCGCAAGAACGAATTTGTAAGCAGTTGAGAATATTATTCTTCACCTAGGAGACTAGTACTTGGCGGCGGAAGCAAGAATAAGTTGAACGTTTTGCAGAAAACATCCCGTTGAACAAGGGGCTTAAGCCCCTTGCCTGTCCAAGTTATTTTTTCTAAACTCCCAAGGACGCTAGACTTCAAAATTAAATCCTGTTTCTTTCAAACTTTGATAGTTTTTTTCATCAAATTTGTAGAGTCGGGCAGCGCGGTGATTGGCCCCTGGTTCGACTTCATCTAGTGCAGTTAACACGTTCATTTTGAGAAACTTTTTGCGAAAGTTGCGCTTGTCTACGGGATAGCCTAGAACAGTTTCGTAGAGTTTTTGCAGTTGATAAAGGGTAAATTTTTTGGGTAATAATTCAAAGCCAATCGGTTCATAGCGCAGTTTGCCTTTGAGTCGAGCTAGGGCGGTATTGAGAATGCGATCGTGATCGAAGGCTAAGGGTGGCAGTTTAGTCACAGTAAACCAGGCAGCATCGCTGGCATCGGTTTCAGCATGAAGCGTATATTCTTGCAGATTCACCAGTGCGTAGTAGGCGATCGCCACTACTCGTTCGCGGGGATCGCGGTTCACGGCTCCAAAACTGTAGAGTTGCTCTAAAAACACATGGTCTAAGCCTGTCTCTTCTCGCAGTTCCCGTCGGGCAGCCTGTTCGAGCGATTCATCCAAATGGACAAACCCACCGGGCAGTGCCCATTCCCCAGCAAAAGGCGGCAGCTTACGCCGAATTAGCAGCACTTTGAGGCTATGTTGCGTGTCTAAGCCGAAGACAACACAATCAACGGTGAGGGCGGGACGAGGGTGTTGGTAGGTGTGTGGCATGGATAAGGAAGATGGCGATCGCAGTCTTAGTTTGTCCCGCTTTATTCAACAATAGTGTAAGAATAACACTATAGAGTTTTTGCATTACACTTCCCAACTTCGAGGACCTCGTATGGGCACGCTTACGCAGTTACCAATTCCGGGACACTTTGATCCACAGCGGGTGGGTGCGGTGTGGCGGGTGCCCTATCAAGAGCGGGCGGTACAAGCGGCGGAATGGGCACAGCAGTATCACATTGCGCCAGCCGCGACGGATGCCGTGCGGGTGTGTTTGCTGGCGATCGATGTACAAAATACGTTTTGTTTGCCCGATTTTGAGCTATTTGTCGGGGGACGATCGGGCACGGGTGCAGTGGACGATAATCGACGCTTGTGTGAGTTTATCTATCGCAATTTGGGCAACATTACGGCGATCGCCCCCACCCTCGACACCCACACAGCCACCCAAATTTTCCATCCGGTGTTTTGGGTAAACGCTGCTGGGCAGCATCCCCCCGCTATGACCATGATTCAGCTAGAGGATGTGGAGCAGGGGGTGTGGATGGCTAATCCGGCGATCGCCCCGCAGTTGACTCAGGGCAATGTCGAAACGCTACAAGCCTACGCGCTGCACTACGTTCGGCAGCTCCACCAGACCAATAAATTTCCGCTCACCATCTGGCCGTATCACTCGATGCTGGGCGGCATTGGTCACGCTTTAGTGTCGGCAGTTGAAGAGGCATGTTTTTTTCACAGCATGGCGCGTCAAACCCAAACGTTGTTTGAACTCAAAGGCAGCAATCCGTTAACAGAGAACTACTCGGTACTGAAACCGGAAGTGCTGGAAGATCAGGAGAAACGGGCGATCGCCGCTAAAAACACGGCGTTGATTAACACCTTGCTGAACTTCGATGCCATTCTGGTGGCGGGTCAAGCCAAAAGCCACTGCGTCGCCTGGACAGTAGACGACTTGCTGACTGAAATTCAGGCCACCGATCCTGCCCTAGCGCACAAAATCTACCTGCTCGAAGATTGCAGTTCGCCCGTTGTGGTTCCCGGCGTGGTGGACTTTACCGATTTGGCCGATGCCACCTACCAGCGGTTTGCGGATGCAGGAATGCACCTCGTCCGCTCTACTGATCCGTTGGAAAGCTGGTTGAAACTCTAAGCCCTCATGGGGTAAGGATTTCGGAATATATCAGAGCATTAAGAATCGTTTCGATCAGACCGGGTAAAGACGGCGGTGGCGATCGCTAGACGGTTTCTGGAGTAAGAGTTTGGGCGATCGCCTCTCACCCATCTCCAGCCCAACCACCTAAACCGCCGATGCTCACAACTCTCACATCTTTGAGACAATCAAAACGTAAACCGGGAGAAACCGCTATTCCCGGAACTGCCACGGCACTCCCAACCCCTCAGAGAGACTGCGTTATGAAATTGGCTTACTGGATGTATGCAGGCCCCGCACACATTGGCACCCTCCGCATTGCCAGTTCTTTTAAGAACGTTCACGCCATCATGCACGCTCCAATTGGCGACGATTATTTTAACGTGATGCGATCGATGCTGGAACGGGAGCGCGACTTTACCCCCGTTACCACCAGCGTGGTTGATCGCAACGTGCTGGCGCGTGGCTCTCAAGAAAAGGTGGTGGACAATATTACTCGCAAAGACCAAGAAGAGCACCCCGACATGATTGTGCTCACCCCCACCTGCACCTCTAGCATTCTGCAAGAAGACCTGCAAAACTTTGTCGATCGCGCCCAAATTGAAGCCAAAGGCGACGTGATCTTGGCGGATGTTAACCACTACCGCTTCAACGAACTGCAAGCCGCCGATCGCACCTTGCAGCAAATGATTCAGTACTACATCGCCAAAGCCCGCAAAAAAGGCGACATTCGCACTGACAAAACCGACAAGCCCTCGGTCAATATCATTGGCATCTCCACCCTAGGCTTCCACGCCCATCACGACTGCACCGAGCTAAAGCGGTTGATGGCAGATTTGGGAATTGAGGTGAATGCTGTGATTCCCGAAGGCGCATCGGTTCACGACCTGAAGAGTTTGCCCCGCGCTTGGTTTAACCTGCTGCCCTATCGGGAACTGGGCTTAGCCTCTGCGGAATTCCTCAAAGCAGAATTTGGCACGCCGTTTGTCGATATCACCCCGATGGGTGTGGTCGAAACCGCTCGCTGCATTCGCGCCATTCAGAAAACCCTGAACGAGCAAGGGGCAGAGGTTAACTACGAAGCCTACATTAAAGAGCAAACCCTGCATGTGTCTCAAGCGGCCTGGTTTTCGCGCTCGATTGACTGTCAAAACCTAACGGGCAAAAAGGCCGTCGTGTTTGGCGACAATACCCACGCTGCCGCCATGACCAAGGTTCTGGCGCGGGAAATGGGCATCCACGTCGTGATGGCAGGGACGTATTGCAAGTACGACGCAGACTGGTTTCGTGAGCAGGTGAGTGAATACTGCGATGAAGTGCTGATTAGCGAAGATAACGGAGCCATTGCCGACGCGATCGCCCGAATTGAACCCGGTGCTATCTTCGGTACCCAAATGGAGCGCCACGTCGGCAAGCGCCTGGATATTCCCTGCGGCGTGATTGCCTCGCCCATCCACATTCAAAACTTCCCGATTGGCTATAAGCCATTTTTGGGCTACGAAGGCACCAACCAGCTCACCGATTTGATCTACAACTCCTTTACCCTGGGCATGGAAGACCACCTGTTAGAAATCTTCGGCGGTCACGATACAAAAGAAGGCATCACGAAGGGCATGTCTGCCGATACTGACCTGGGCTGGAGCAAAGATGGCTTGGCAGAACTCAACAAAATTCCCGGCTTTGTGCGCGGCAAGGTGAAGCGCAACACCGAGAAGTTTGCTCGCGATCGCGGTTTTGAACAGATTACCGCCGAAGTGCTCTACGCTGCCAAAGAATCTGTTGGTGCATAGCGGGTACAGCTCACCCAAGCTTTGGGCACTAGGATCAGCAAAGATACTTAAAGGAGCGATCGCCCCATGACTATCGTTGCCGTTCCCAACCCCACCGAAGCTGCGATTCGACTGGATGGCATTCGCTGGCAAACCTATGAGGCGCTGCGAGATGATCTGGAGGCGCAGCATCGTCACCTGCGCCTCACCTATTACAGCGGCGCACTAGAAATTATGTCTCCCTCGCCCGAACACGAGCTGTACAAGAAAACAGCAGGGCGATTGGTTGAAACCCTGGCCGAAGAACTGGCGATAGACTATTACCCACTTGGCTCAACCACCTACAAACGAGTCGATTTCGCCGCTGTAGAACCCGACGAGTGCTTTTATTTTCGTAATGCCGCCGCTGTGCAAGGGCTACGCCGAATTGACTTAGAGCGTGATCCGCCACCTGATCTCGCCATCGAAATTGATATTACGTATTCGTCCATCAATCGGTTAAACGTTTATGCCGCCTTGGGGGTGCCTGAAGTGTGGCGCTACGATGGACAGCGGCTAATCGTCTACCAATTGCAAGCTGGAGCCTACGGGGAAAGCGATCGCAGCTTGGCATTTCCAAACTTTCCCGTTACTCAATTATCAGAATTCCTCAACCGGGCGATCGACAGCAGCTATCCTGCCCTAATCCGCGAATTTCGCGAGTGGGTTAGGATGCAATTTGGGACTCTAAATTCGGGATAACAGTATTGATGTACTGTTTTTTTTGCAATGCAGGCAAAGTCTGCGCTTCAAAAGTCATTACAAATTTAGGACTATCAAATATAGCGGTAGCCATGATCAATAGGACGCCTCCCTGTCATTCCCGCGCAGGCGGGAATCCATCTGCTCGATCGGTGCGGGGCTGGATTCCCGCGCAGGCGGGAATGACGCTGGCATGTCCTAAGTTTTATGACTATGGCTATAAAAGTCATTACAAGTTTAGGATCACCAAATTCGGTACAAGGTTGGATTCTAGTGAGTGATGAACTGCTCAGGGTATTCGTTTACGGCACGTTGAAGCCGGGAGAAGAAAACTATCCCCGCTATTGTCAAGATGCCGTTGTAGAAGCGGTAGAGGCGATCGCCCTTGGCACCCTCTATAACTTACCAATGGGCTACCCAGCCATGACGAGGGGAACCAGCCCCATCCACGGATACCTGCTCACCTTTGCCGACTTCTCTGTACTAGACGAGTTGGACTGGTTAGAAGACTATGACCCCACCCGTCCACCCGATGCAAACGAATACCACCGCGATGAAATTGAAGTCTTTAGCCCAGATCAGCGATCGCTAGGACTTGCCTGGGTCTATCGCATGAGTACGGTTCAAGCCATACAACTGGGCGGCACGGTTCTAATCGACGGCAACTGGCAACCTCACCTGATGGGTACCGCTGAACAGTCCTACTTTTGAATCACGTCAGACCAGGGAATCATGGGGTCTTGGGCAACGCGGCGGGAAATCGCGTAGGCTCCGTAGCGATTGAGATGGCTAGGATCGGAGAAGTAATCGTATTGCTTCAACCAGAGGTCGTTTAAGTTGCGGAAAATAAAGCCGGGTTGGCGCAGAGCTTCTTGCAACATGTATTGTTGGAAGGTTTGCTCGTGAGCAAGACGAATGGGGTCGAGATACTCTTTGGTCAAGGGTAAGTTGAGAAACACAACGGGAATTTGGCGCGATCGCGTGAATTGCAGCAACTCCCGAAACGCTTCCGCTTGAGCGCCGTTAATCCGAAAATTTTCATAGTCACCATCGTATCGCCCATCAACCCTGGTATATTCCTGAAAATAGGTGGCAGGGTTGAAGCGGAGCGGCAGTGGCAAGAAGCCATTAAAATCAATCAAATCGCGTCCGCCTTCCGAAAGGGATTGGGTGACGGAAGCAGGGCTGGAAGCTTGAGCGCCATCCCCAATGACGAGATCGGCAGGAGGCTGGGGCTGCACTCCAGAGACATAGCGCTGAAGTAAGTTTTTGAGGCGATCGCGATCGGCATGTACCGAGGAAATTTGCGCCAGTTGCTCACTCAACCAACGGTCAAGGGTTTGGTAACTGTTACGCAGCGATGTACCAATTCCGTTGTTATCAGCAGGTACAGCCTCTGGCTCTACAACAGTCTCCCCATCCACGTCACTTAACTCTGTCGGAGCAGACGGCTGCGGCAAGACATTGGGGCGGCTCAGACGACCTTCTTGCAGGGCGCGATAGCCCTGAGAAACGGCAATACCGCTGTAGGTTACATCCACGGTGCCGCTATTAAACGCCCGCGCTCCGTCAGCCCAAATCACCAACCGGGGCAGTTGCTCTGGGGTCAGCACCTGCCGCAAAACCAGGTCTACCACCTGCGCCGTCGCGCCGTTAATGCCAAAGTTAAACACGGTGGCATCGACATAGCCCAGCGCCGCTAATTGAGCCTGCAAGGCCAAGGGGTCAATACCGCGCAGCGCCCGCGAACTCCCAACTACCATTACATCTGGCGGACGACCTGCCGTCTTTAAGCGCTCATAGTAGAGGGTCAATTTTTCGTCTAACTGGCGGCTGTTAAAAGTGGGAAACGGCGACCCAGCCGCCAGCAGGTTGGCCGCGATCGCCTGCGTCTTTGGATCAACTGGTGTGTAGGGCAACGTCGCTGTTGGCGTTGCCGTCTGCGCCACTACAGATGGGCGAATAGATGGACGAGCAGGAGATGGACGAGCAGCGGGACTCGCCGTTGGCGCTGGCTGAGGCGATTGCGTGAACTCTGTGGAGTCAAAAATATCCGGCTTAGGAGTACTATTACCGATTGAGGTGGGCTGTGCCTCTCCTGAAGGGCTGCGGCTAACCAAAGGGGATTCTGGCGGCACTGCTGAAGAGTCAACCGGGGCGGGATTCTCGGCGGCACCGCCGTCGTCATTGGACATCGTATCTGTAGGCACGATTAGCGCGGAGACTGGCTTGGCACTGGCAGTCGGGGTAGGTTGCGATCGCACCAGTCGCTCTAGCCCCCAATCGACCTGAACCGCAAGTAGCACACCCGTTACACCCCAAATCAGCACTGTTTTAACATCTTGAGCGCTTACAGTCGCGAGTTGAGTGGTCGTTGCATCGGTGGGATCTGAACTGCTGACAACTAGCTGCGTTTGGATTAAAATCTGGCGAATGCCGTGGGTGAGGCGATCGCAAAGGCGTACCCAGGCCGTTTGAATATCCGGCGGGTTGAGATCGGGGCGTGGCACCAAGTCGCCCCCCGACGTGAGCAGATCGCCCACATAGGCATCTGTAGCCGCAAATTCGGGGGCAGGTTCGGGCACCAAGCGGCTGCGAGAGCCAAAATCTGCCCCGTAGCTCCATAGCGGACGTTTTTGCCCTGCCCGTCGCCCGTACACTCGCACGCCGCTCAAATTCGGCAGATTTAGTTCCTTCAAAAACCGCACCACAGCCTTGCTAACCTGCGCTTGGTTAGGACAAAGCGGGGCATCGCTCATCACATGCAGCAATTGCTTGGGCGGCACGTCGGTAGAATTAAAGTCGGCTTTGGGCAAGAGCTGGAGGCGAGTTCCTCCCGTTTCTAGCTGCTTACTCAAGTCGGGGTTAAGCAGTCGGTTCAGTAAAAAGGCGATCGCCCCCCAGTCGCCCTGTTTTGCCACCGCTAGCGGTGGCTCTGCCAGAGCCGCATGATGGCTGGCTGGCAACGTCAGCCACTCGACCCAAGCGGGTACCTCTTGATCTGCTAGTTGACCATACACGCTGGCCGCGTGAATTCCCTGCGGTGCAATTGACTCTAGCAGCAATAATATTAGCGATCGCAACGATTGCCGATTCGCCAGTGCCGCTGTAGCCTTGGCCGTTACGCTAGCAGACCCATAACTAGCAGACCCATTGCTAGCAGACCCATTGCTAGCAGACCCACGACTAGCAGACTCATGACTAGCAGACTCATGACTAGCAGATCCGTCACCAGCAGATCCGTCACCAGCAGATCCGTCACCAGCAGACCTATTAGCCAGAGGGCTGCATACCAAGTGCAACGTTGAATCTCGCAGTGAAGCGGTTACTACCTCTGTATCCAGAGTGCTCAACGCCTGATTTAGCAGCCGGGTGAGGCTACCTACATCGCCCCAGCGCGCCCATTCTCGCAGCATTTCATCGGGGGGGGTCAGGTCTACCCGCAAAACCCAATCAGGTGCCGCTTCGCCAGCCACCTGCACCTGCACGATCGCATCGCGAAAATTTTCTAGCTGCAAATCGCGCAGCTTTTGAGCTATGGGTTCTGCCAGCAGTGAGGATTCTGGGTAGTAGGTGGCCTCACAGGTAATTCCCAATCGGTACAGCGATCGCCCATCAGTCGTACTAACATGCCCCTGGGGGTAGGGCACCGTTTTGACCGTTACCTGCACCGCTACACCCAACACACTCAGGCTTTCACTTAAATAGCGGGCGATCGCTTCAGGATTTCCCTGGCGCGCCAAACTCAAATTTGACTGCTGCAAAGCAGAATCGGGAGGTACCTCCGGTCGCTCTGGCAGTGCTGCCGCGTCTTGGCGAGCTACCACATCCCGGCGAGAGGGCAAGCGATCTGCGGGGGGATAGAGTGCAGCCGCAGCAGCAGGCACTGAACTAGATACCTGCGACTCTCGACTTGGCGTTGGAACTAACGTCAACGGTGTCGAAAACTCCAGTTGCCCGACGCGGGCTTGGTTTAGCAGTTCTAAATGATGATCAAGTTGGTTGAGATCAATCGGGGCAGACCAGTCGGGACGATTTTGCTCTGGCCGTCGCCCATATACGAACACCTGATAAATTTGCGGCTGATTCGCTGGAATTAATGTGTTTAGATCAATCTGCTGTAAGGCCAAGAGTAACCGAGTCAAAGTTGCAGTTTGGTCAGGGCAGGGCTGATCTTCACAAAGAATGTGTAGATTATTCCCTCGTAGCCGAAATTGTACTCGCGCTTGTTTCAGCCCAACGGTTTCATGAAACCATTGCGCCAGCGGCGAATTGCCCTTCGGACGTGGACGCTCATTCCCTACATTCGACATGAGACAGTTAACTCGGTTTCCTTAGACTAGATAGGACTTACGCATTTGAACGATTTTATGGACGTGCAACACTGACAAAGTCATGCAAAAACATTGTTTTTTAGGCCGTGCCTAAGTCCTGTTGACCTGTGGCGATTCCCAATTGAGAAGATACAGATTGTTTTGTTGAAATCGGCTCGGCGTGTGGCTCTCAACAAAACAACGGTATTCTATCTAAGTAAGAAACGCTACAGTAAGTTGCAAGGCATCGCGAGAACAGTTTTAGCACAGTTTCAACGATATACAGCCTCAGATTTATACTGCCTAAGTAGATGGGCGTAATTAAATATAAAACCTTAAAAGTCTGCGCCGCCCGCTGCGCGGGCGGCGCAGACTTTTAGAATCTTGTTTTTATTTAGGTTGAACTACTTAATAGATTCACGCTGCGTAAATCCTGAATTTAATCCTAAGTTAAAACGTTAGGCTGGTCATGTTTCAAACTTGGCGCGTCTTTCTAAATCCTGACCCATACCCCTTTAATGGTGAGGCCAATGTCTAATTCTAAACGCGAGTCAACTGTTAAACCGGAAGAAATTCTACTTGGTTTGGCGACGGTTCCCATGTTGGTAGGGCTTGTGGTGGGGCGAACCCTAGCGACAATGATGGTGAAAGTCGGGCAAAGTAGCGAAGAGCTGTTTCGAGGCGATCGCCTCCCAATTCTGCGGGTAACCCCACCCACAGACGAACAATCTGGCAGTACGTTCTAGCCCTAGTTGGGGACTGGTGATGCTCTAGATTTGCTTATTCCTCTTTGAAAATGGGAAAGATTGGGTCGCGGTGCGACCCATCTTCAAAGAGGAGTAAGTGTTCTCAAAAGGGGAGAGCAGTGTGAGTTTCCACACTGCTCTCCTCTTTTCTCACTGCTCTCCTATTTTCTAAAGAATTCAACGCTAAAGAATTTAACGCTAAACGATTCAACCGTATATGGGCGGGAAGAGACTCGAACTCTTAAGCCTTTCGGCGCCACATTTTGAGTGTGGTGCGTCTACCAATTCCGCCATCCGCCCTTAGATTTCGCTTCCTCATTATATAGCATTGGGCGCTGTTGCAATAGCGCTTGATAATCTTGAGTAGATGCCCACCGATCAATTTCTCGAGCACGCAGTACCGGAACCGGGTGAGTGCGTTGAGCAGTTTGCGCTTGCCTCAGTAGCTGTCCCAGGTCACTCAAGCTCAAATCGTCATACGATCGCGCCTGTGCCAGAAAAGCATCTAGGTTGAGCTGAGAGGCTAACAGGGGAGAACCGCCCGTCAACTTCATCAGCACCGATGCAACCACTCGCGGGTTTTGAGCCACTAGAAGCGCAGCGCGATCGCAGGTAAACTCTGCACAGCGCACCCACTCTAGCATTTGCTCTTGTAAACTCTGAGCCACGATGCCACCAGGAATTCCAAACTGCCCGGTGGCAGCCACCACAATATTGGCCAGGGTCAGATACACGCTGTGTTCGCACTTCAAATGCCCCAATTCATGGGCAATCACCGCCTGAATCTCGTCCGGAGTGAGTAAGTCGATCAGCGACGTATGGAGCACGACAAACGGCTGCTTGCCGCGCATGGCGAAGGTGTAAGCATTTGGCACTGAGTTTTGGCGCACGTAGAGCTGCGGCGGTTCCAAATCTAGCACCTGACACGCTTCTAGCAGTAATTTGTGCAGATCAGGAAGCTGCTGCTCACTCACCAAAATGCCAGATGCCAGATTTTCGAGCTGAAAAAACTGCTCTGCAACAGGCCCTACCAGGCTTCGAATCAGCACATCCATTCCCGGCAATTGCTGCAAGGCTTGCGTAGCTTGCAAATCGAGCGGATGCCGAAAATGCTGGGATTTCAGACCGAGTAGAGAAATCTTAGAAGAAGTCATGGGCGATCGCCACAGGCTAGAAACATTCACTAGACCTAATTGTAACGAGCTACCCAGTTATTTTGTGGAACCAGACATTCTTAACCCCGACGGCCTAAGGACTGATTTCTCAAAATACCTGGAGGGTCAGCCCCCCAACCCTCCAGGTAAGAGACGAAAGTCTCCCAGTACATTGACCATCCTCCAGCACATTTGTTCCTAAAACGTAGGTTGCTGGGGCTAAAAGCAAGGCAGGGCAATCATTTCCCCATTAAAGTAACCAAATCTTAAAGATAGGACTTACGCCGTTGCATGAATTTGCGAGCGCTCCGCGCCCGCAAATTCATGCAACTCTCTTGGCTTTTCGTGTGAGGTACGTAAGTCCTAAAAGAATAGACTTCACTGCATAAATGCCTTTTTGGAGGGCGTGAATCGTTTTCCGGCTTCGCCGGGAAACGATTCACGCAGGAGATCTAAAATCTACAGATCCTAAATTCCAAAAGTACTGCTAGATTGTAAAAATAAGTTTTCTACCATAAAACTTTTTAAAGTTAAGTTTATGAGCTTAGATGAAACGGATTGCAAGGTTTTGCAGTATTTAATGAGACAAGGCCGCATGACGTGGTCTGACTTGGCAGCCATTTTGCAGCTCTCAGCGCCCGCGACGGCTGACCGGGTGCGCCGCTTAGAAGAACGGGGAGTGATTACAGGCTATGCGGCGTTGGTAGCTCCTGAACTAGCGGGTTGCACCCTCACCGCTTTTATTGCCGTCACGCTAGAACGCCCAGAACATCGGGCAGCGTTTGTAGAACGAGTGCAGCAGTTAGCAGAGGTGCAAGAGTGCCATCACATTACGGGAGATGACGACTACTGGTTAAAAGTTCGATGCCGTCACACTAAAGATCTAGAACGGCTGATTAGTGATGACCTCAAAGGACTTCCCGGTATTCTTCGCACCCGCACTACGATCGCCCTTTCAACCGTGAAAGAAACGCCGATATTACCGATAGGAGAGACACAAGTTTAAGCAAACTTGACCAAAAAATTCCAGAATTCAACTTACAAAAGGTGCGTATGGACATCGGACTGTTTGGACGGGGGTTACTGGTAGGGTTTTCGATCGCTGCTCCGGTAGGGCCAATTGGGGTGCTATGCATTCGGCGGACGCTGACGTTAGGACGGTTAGCGGGGCTACTGTCAGGATTGGGAGCAGCGACGGCAGATGCAATCTATGGCGCGATCGCCGCCTATGGATTAACGGCAATTTCTGGTATTCTTGTGGGTCAGTCGTTTTGGTTTCGCTTAGTGGGTGGAGTATTTCTCATCTACTTAGGGGTGCAGACAGGTTTGGCGAAACCCGCCACAAAGCCGGTCGATCTGGGGGGGTTAACCAGTGCTCAAGGGCTGGCGGGTGCCTACCTTTCGACAGTGGCGTTAACGATTACGAATCCGGCAACGATTATGTCGTTTGCGGCAGTATTTGCAGGGTTGGGGTTAGCCAGCACGGCAGTGACTGATGCCGCATCTTCACAATCAGATCGTCTGGCTGCCATCACATTGGTCTTGGGCGTATTTGTGGGTTCTGCTCTGTGGTGGTTGCTGCTGAGCAATGTCGTCAGTTTGTTTCGGTCTGCCGTTAATCCCAGTACGCTGCAATGGCTGAACCGGATTTCGGGAGTCGTGCTTATAATATTCGGCATTATTGCTCTAACGTCTTTAGGGCGTGGGTAATGGGGTCATGGTTCAAATATGCTGTTTATTTTTTGGCAGATGCGCTATGTACACCTGCCAGCAAACAAACAACAATCAGAGCATTGATGTAGATGGGCGTAATTAAATATAAAACCTTAAAAGTCTGCGCCGCCCGCTGCGCGGGCGGCGCAGACTTTTAGAATCTTGTTTTTATTTAGGTTGAACTACTTACCAGCAACGGAGGGTATGACCAAACACGCACGATATGACACAGGGCTAACGCGAGGGCTGTCACGCGCCCTATCGCTGGCACTGACCGGATTATTGCTGGTCGGCTTTGTGGTGATGTTGTCTACGGGGGCACTGGCAGTGCCGAATTTGGTGTCGAACGATGTGGTGTCGAACAATTTAGGGGTGACTGATGCGACAAGGCTGATACAGATAGCACAAGCCCCATCGCCTGCTTCGGTGGATACTTTAAGACAGCAGCGGCAGCAAATTGAGCGACAGCGATCGACCTTAAATCAACAGCGCGATCGCCTAGACAGTTTGGAAGATTCTGCTCAAAATCGGCTGGATGGGTTGCAAGACCGCATTACGGCGACGGCGACTCAAATTAAGCAAAATGAAGCAAAGCTGAAGGATGCCAACACTCGCCTAGTCACACTCCAGAAAGACCTGGTCAAGTTTGAGCAAGCCTATCAAGATCAGCAGTTTGCTACGGTAGCTCGACTCCGGTTTTTGCAGCGACAGCGCGGCAGCCGAGGCTTTGCCGTACTGCTTCAAAGTCAAAACCTAAACGATTTTATCGATCGCCGTTACCAACTTCGCCGGGTTTACCAGAGCGATCGCCATTTTATGGATCGGCTCAAGGCTCAGGCCGCTGAGCTAAATCAGCGCCAGCGCACGGTAGAGCGACAAAAAAATGACATCGCCCTACTGACTCAAGAACTGTTGGCCGATAAAGCTGAGTATGAGCAGCAAGCCAATTTTCAAGCGTCGGTAATTGATCGCTTGCAACAAGACCAGCAAGCGTTAGAAGAGGCTGAAGATCAACTGGCTCGCGATTCTACTAACATCGCCGCCCTGATTCGGCAGCGCCTAAATAGCAATCGCAATCGGGTTCTGATTCGGGGCACGGGCGTAATGAGCCTGCCCAGCGATGGCCTGATTACCAGTACTTTTGGCTATCGCCAGCATCCAATTCTGCGGTCTCGCCGATTCCATGCGGGAATCGATTTTGGTGCACCCTCTGGCAGCACAATTCGCGCCGCCGACGATGGGGTAGTGATTTTTGCAAGTTGGTATGGTGGCTATGGAAGAGCCGTCATTATCGACCACGGCGACAGCACGACGACCCTATACGCACACACCAGCCGAGTCTTTGTCTCAGAAGGTCAACAGGTGCAGCGGGGACAGGCGATCGCCGCTGTGGGTTCCACGGGCTTTTCAACCGGGCCTCACCTGCACTTCGAAGTTCGTAAAAACGGCGAACCAGTTAATCCACTCAACTTTTTGTAGGTTTCTTACACCACTAGGGATTGCGTCCAAAATAAAACCTAATCTTTTTTGGACGTGCCGCGCTCCGTGCAGCACGTCCAAAAAAAGATTACAGGTTAATTAATTTGCAATCCTAAGTAATGGTATTAATGGAATTGCTCTGCTGAATCCCTAGTCAGCGCCGAGCGCTCGTGTGTTTACACGTTTGTAACTGCGTGTCTTCTGTCAGTCAAGTATTGTGCAGGCTTTTCGTATTCCGATGACAAATCCGTTGCTTAATTTGACCTACGAACCTGCGTTTGAAGCGTTGGGCAATGAGTACTCCGATCCGGTGTTGGCAGCAGAATTTCCTCAGCACATTCTGAGGTTTCGCAACGACAGGCTGCTGCCCACCTTAGGACTCGACCCAGCACAGGTAAGCGATGCCGATTTTGTTCAGGCATTTGGCAAATTTGCAGGCCGGGTGCCGCTGCTGGCGATGCGCTACCACGGCTATCAGTTCGGCGAATACAACCCGGCCTTGGGCGATGGTCGCGGCTTTCTCTACGGCCAAGTGCGGGGGGTAGATGGTGAACTCTACGACTTTGGCACTAAAGGATCGGGAACTACGCCTTACTCTAGAGGCGGAGATGGCAGGCTGACGTTAAAAGGGGGAGTCCGCGAAGTGCTAGCAGCAGAAATTCTAGCGGTATTGGGCGTTCGCACGTCTCGCTGCCTCAGCCTGGTTGAAACGGGGGAAGGGCTATGGCGAGGCGATGAGCCATCGCCCACGCGCTCATCGGTGATGGTGCGAATGCAGCGATCGCACATCCGATTTGGCACCTTTGAGCGATTGCACTACCTCAAGCGTCCTGATCTAGTTGGGCCGCTGCTGGATCATGCGATCGCCACCTATTACCCGCATTTAGCGGCTGAGCCAGATCGCTACGCTCGTTTTTATGCAGAACTGGTACAGCGCGTCGCCGAGCTAGCCGCCCAGTGGATGTCTGTGGGATTTTGCCACGCGGTGCTCAATACCGACAACATGTCAATCACGGGCGAAAGCTTCGACTATGGACCCTATGCGTTTATCGATCGCTACAATCCTCGATTTACAGCCGCCTATTTTGACTACGCTGGGCGCTATTGCTATGCCAACCAGCCCGCAATTTGCTACGAGAACCTGGCGCGGTTGCAAGTTCCCCTCGGCGCTGTGATCGACGAAGCCGAGATGGTAGCCGGGTTGTCGCAGTTTGAAGCACATTACACCGCCGCCTATTGCCAGCGGATGCTCAATCGTCTGGGCTTCGACGAGCTGAAGTTGGGTCAGGCAGAAGAACTTGTGGGGCTGACGATCCAGCTCTTGCAATCGACACAGATGGGGTATCACGACTTTTTCTTGGCTCTACGCCAGCAGTTCTCTGGCAGTTGGCGCGGTGATGCTGACCAGATTTTTGCTGAGTCTCTCTCGCCAAATGCGATCGCCCTAGAAAGTTCTTTCAAAGTCTGGAGAGCTGCCTACCATGCAGCTCTAAATAGCCGCCCTGAGACAGAAATGGCGGCAGTCGCAACCCGTCTCAGCTACCACAACCCCAGCGTTGTGATCATGCGCCCCGAAATCGAAGCCATTTGGGAACCGATCACGACGGAGAACAACTGGGAACCGTTTTATGATTTATTGCAGAGAATTTGGGGATCAGTTGATTGATTTGCTGCGGTGGTTGCTGTGCAATCACCGCAGCAAATCAACCGTGTAATTTTTCACTTATAGGACTCATTTGACATCTTTCCGGTGATCGCGAATATTCTGTAGGGGCGAAGCATTTGCATCAATATTCTGGCAACGCAGCGTCAATTCGAGTGCAAATGCTTCGCCCCTACTGCCCAAAAATCGC
>Ga0105046_10003985_pt1 | contig 23504 bp, 19 predicted proteins | sample MAT03_FD_78385 | JGI IMG/M metagenome (GOLD analysis project Ga0105046, IMG submission 78385) | Freshwater microbial communities from Lake Fryxell liftoff mats and glacier meltwater in Antarctica - MAT-03 (megahit assembly) | ecosystem: Environmental > Aquatic > Freshwater > Ice > Liftoff...
AAGGTCGCGGTCACGGCGAGCGCGCCGCGTGAGCTGCAGGATGTCGAAGCGACGGCTACGCGGGTGGCGCTGGCGATGGCTGATAGGTACCTTTCCGGAGCCGGTCCGGACGACGTGACGGACCTGCGAGTCATGGCTATCAAGCAAGCCGCCGCCTTGAGGTCGGACCAGCGCGAGGCCGATGCGTTGGTGTTGGAGCTCGCGGTAGCGGACTTCGGGGCCGTGCCCGCCGAGGATTGCGCGGCGGCGGAGCGGGTCGCGGTGGCCGCGCGCGCGCTGGGGATCGAGCCGCTGGCGCTCGATGCCGAGACGCTGGCATGGTCATTCGAGGGTGCGAGCGTGGCTCGAACAACGGCACTCGCGAGGCTCGAACAGGCGGCCGACAAGGCCAGCGAGATGCAGCTCGGGTTGCTTGTCGCGCGCATCCGGCGCCGTCAGGTGGTGGTGCTCAAGGCCCTGGGTCTGAGCGAGAGAGCGGAAACGATGCGAGAGGCTGCGTTGAAGTGGGCACGGCAGGAAGGGGTGGGCGCGGAAGTCGCATGGCTCGAGCGGATGGGGATCGCATGACGCTCGTGCGCTGGTGCATCGTCGCGGCGCTCGTGGGCTGCGGCGGAGATAAAGCTCTGGTGGCCGACAGTGACAGCGCGGTCGAGACCGAGGCCAAAACCGACAGCGCGATCGACACCGACGCCGACGCAGAAATCGAGCCCGAGGCGGTCGCAGACACGGCCATCGAAACCACCGTCGACGGGGTCGAAACCGAGGCTGAAACGACCCCCAACAGCTGGGCGCTGTTGGTCGCGAGCTATGACCGCCTCGAAACGGTTGCCGGCCGCGGCACCCAACGCGACAAAGGCAACGAGTGGCTCGCGAGCTACGAGGGCGGCCCGGCGAAGTCATCCGAGCTCTCGCGCCCGCACATGGCGATGGCCGACTCACAGGGCCGCATCTTCATCGCGGATAAAGAGGCGCACGGCATCCGCCGCGTCGACCGCGACGGCACCATCCACACGGTCGCTGGCACCAACGTGGCGGGCGATGACGGCGATACACCGGGACCCGCCACGACCAAGCGGCTCACCGACCCAAACGGTCTCTACGTGCTCGGCAACGACGTCGTGCACATCCTCGACCAGGGCAACGGCAAGGTCCGTCGACTTGCGACTGACGGCACGCTCACGACGCTGTTCGCGGTGCCGGGCGGTATCGACACCGGCCGCGGCCTGTGGGTTGCCGAGGACGAATCCGCCGCCTTCGTCGCCTCGGGCGAGAAGCTCCTGCGCTGGCAAGCCGACGTCGGCGTCAAGGTCTACGCCCAGGGCTTCGTCGAGCTCGGCAACCTGGTCGTCGACCCCGACGGCCTGCTCGTCGCGACCGATCGCGGCGGCCACCGCGTCTACCGCGTCGCGCCAAACGGTACCAAGACGGCTATCGCCGGCAACGGCACGATGACCGGCGGCGGCGATGGCGCGCCGGCCTTGTCCTTCGGGCTCAATGAGCCACGCGCGGTCTGGTTTTTGCCCAAAGACATCGGCGGCGGCTACCTGGTCGGCACCCACGAGGGCAACCAGGTGTGGTACGTCGACCCGGCCGGCCTGCTGCATCTGTTCCTCGATGGCGGCGACGGCCATGCCCACTCGGGCGACGGCCAGTACTTCCGCACACCGGGCCAGAAGGTCAGCGAAGTGCGCGCGATCACGATGGCCCCCAACGGCGACATCGTCGTGACCGAGAACGACTACGGCTTCATTCGCCGCGTGCTGCGCCGCCAAGCGCCTGCTGATTGATGACGTAGCGAAGGCACGCCTTCGGTCGGGATGCCGCGACGACCTGGAGCTCGCCCTGATGGCTCGTGATCTCCTCGATGCTCGCGCGACCGGGAGGAGCGGCGCCCGACCAAGGCGGACAGGAGCGGCAGAGCATTCAGGCGCGGGCGGGGATCTTCGACATCGCCCGCTCGGCCAGTGCGGTAATCGTGAGCGACGGGTTGACGCCCGGGTTCGCGGACACCGCCGAACCATCGATCACATAGAGACCGTCATATCCAAAAACCTGATGGTTCTTGTCGATGACGCCTTCGTCGCGATGGCGCCCCATGGTCGCGCCACCGAGGATATGTGCGGTCGACGGGGTGCCGAGCAACGTCTCGGTCAGGAGCGTCGCGGTCACACCGCCGACCTTCTCTGCGAAGCGATTCGCGATGTCGGTCGCCTCGGGCATAAACGCCTTCGGCGCCTGCGACGGGTCGTCGAGCACCGTGACGAGACCCTTTCGGAACGCCGTGAACGGACTCCGGCCGAGCTTCATCTTCAGCGTGCCATCGAGCGTGCGCATGTACAGCATCACCTGCGACTGGCGCGCGAAGTCCTCGGCCGCGAACGCGCGTGCCCACTTCTTCGGCTCGGTCATGAGGCTCTTCATCATCACGCCGAGCCGCTTCAGGACCGTTGCGCCCGGCGCATGCGGCAGCATCATCATCCGGAAGAACCCGGAACCATTACCATATCTGACGGGCTCGACGTGGCTGTGGTCGTCGGTGTGAAGGATCGACGTTATCGCCACGCCCTTCGACATCGCCTCTGGATAGTCCGGTGCGACGACCCCGATGAGCGACTCGCTGTTCGTGCGCACCTCATCGCCCAGGCGAGCCGACAGATTCGGCAGCCCGTTCTTGTCGCCCTTCATCGCCAACAGGAGCGGCATCGTGCCCATCACGCCGCCAGCGAAGATCACCTTGTCGGCGGTGAAGCACTGGCCTTCCTTCTTGGGTGCAATCGATCGCTCCGCCTCGACCGTGTAGCCGCCCCCGTCACGGGGCCTCACGGCAGTGACCTCGGTCTCGGCCAGGAGCTCTAGGCCCGCGTGCTCGGCCAGCCACAGGTAGTTCTTGTCGAGCGTGTTCTTGGCGCCAACGCGGCAGCCGGTCATGCACGCGCCGCAGAACGTGCAGCCCACGCGCTCGGGTCCCTTGCCGTCGAAGTACGGGTCGGCCACACGCACGCCGGGCTTACCGAAGTAGACCGCGACCTCGGTGCGATGGAAGTGATCGGCTCGGCCGATGTCCTTGGCGATCGACTCGAGCACGCGATCGCCGACCGTCTCGCGCGGGTTCTCGGCGGCCCCCAGCATGCGTTTGGCGGTCGCATAGTGCGGCCCGAGCTCGGCCTTCCAGTCGGCCAGATGGGCCCAGCTATTCGCCGCGAAGAAGTCGTCCCCCGGGGTCGGCAACGTGTTCGCGTAGACGAGGCTGCCACCGCCGACGCCGACGCCGTGCATGATCGTGACATGCTCCATGAACGACATCTGGAAGATGCCCTGGAGCCCCATGCTGGGCATCCACATCCACCTCTTGAGGTCCCAGTTGTTCGCCGGAAAGTCACCGGGACTGAAGCGCTTTCCCTTCTCGAGGAGGAGCACCTTGTAGCCCTTCTCAACGAGCCTCAGCGCCGACACGCTGCCGCCAAAGCCCGAGCCGATGATGATCCAGTCGTAGTGCGTCTGCATGCGGGCCTCAGGGAGAGGGAGAAAGAAACAACGAGCGCGGCTAGACGCAGGACTAGAACGTATTGACCGAATCGGCCAGCGCGCGGTTCTTCGCGAATACGACCCCAGTCCCGAGGTGCGCCACGGTCCCGCCCGCGAGGAAGATGACGAGCAGTACGAGCCCCATTACCTCGGGATTCGAGCGCGCAATCGCCAGCGCATAGAGCGTGCAGCCACCGGCCAGTGCCAACCCGTAGCCGATCGCGGCCGGCAGCGTTACCCGTCGCGGTCCGTGCGTCGCCATCCAGAGCCCGGCCGTGAGGAAGTGGGTGATCTGCAAGATCGCCATGAAGTGCGCGCCAGCCTCGACGAAGTCGAGCAGTGACACCATCACAACAAACAAGACGAGCGTCAGCACCGGCAGCGACGCCTCGAGCCAGCCGATCCCCCCCGGCAGGCCGGGATAGAGACGGCCCAGGCCCATCCAACCGATCGCCTCGCAGATCGCCCCGCCCAACCAGAGCAGGCCGGCGATCACCGCGAACGCCCCAAACGTCATACCGAGCTGCGTGTCGAGCGAATTCATGCCCCCCATCAGCAACACCAGCGTGCCGAGCAGCATGAGCCCCCACGCCGAAGCGAGCAGGTAGCTCCCGACGAGGCCGGTCGTGAGCATGTCGCGCGAGGGTTTCTTGGCCATCGTTTTCAGGTGCCTTGTGGGTCACGGGCAGGCGGATGCACCGCCCCGCCGCGCACCATCGGCTCGAGCGCACGCTTGCTCTCGGACTGAAGCCAGTCGATGAGCCACGGCTCGTCGCCGTCGGGCACCCGCGCCTTGAAGCCTTCCTCGAACGCTCGTGGCACCAGCTCCTTCAACGCGAACGCGAGCCGCTGCAAGGCGGCAATCGTATGCCGCGCGCGGTCGAGCTCGGCTTCAAGGGCGGCGCTCACGGAGCACCCACCGGCACCACCACTGGCGAAATGACCGGCCGCGTCAGGTCGACCCCGAGCTGCCACGCGAGGAACGCATACTGGTCGGCGTAGCTCTGCACGTTCTGCTTCACGAGGTCGGCGCCGCCATGGCCCGCGTTCTTCTCGAGCCGGAACAGGGCCGGATGCGCGTCTTCGACACCTTCGTTGGCCGCTTGCACGAGCGCTATGAACTTGCGCGCGTGCATCGGGTCGACGCGGTCGTCGCTGTCGGCGCCGAGCATCAGGAGCGCCGGGTATCGCACACCGGGCGTGACGTGATGGTAGGGCGAGTACGCGAACAGCGTCTTGAAGTCGGCGGCCTCTTCGGCCGAGCCATACTCGGGGATCCAGGTGCGGCCGCTGCCGAACAGGTGGTAGCGCACCATGTCGAGCAGCGGCACGGCGCAGATCACCGCCCGGAACAGCTCGGGCCGCTGGGTCATCACGGCGCCGACGAGCAACCCGCCGTTGCTGCCGCCGCGGATCCCGAGCCGGTCCGACGACGTGTACTTCTCGCCGATGAGGTACTCGGCCGCAGCAATGAAATCGTCGAAGACATTCTGCTTTTTGTCGAGCATGCCGTCGCGGTGCCAGGCTTCGCCGTACTCACCGCCGCCGCGCAGGTTGGGCATCGCGTAGACCCCGCCGCGCTCGAGCCACACCGCGATCGAGCTCGAGAACGCGGGCGTCATGTTCTGGTTGAAGCCGCCGTACCCATAGAGCAGAGTCGGGTGGCTGCCGTCCTTCACGAGCCCCTTCTGGGCCACGATGAACATCGAGACGCGGGTGCCATCCTTTGAAGGATAGAACACCTGCTGCACCTCGAAGCGCGACGTATCGATCGGCAGGTCGACCTTCGCGAATAGCTCGCTCTTGCCGCTCTTGATAGAGGTCTTGAAGGTCTGGGTCGGCTGCGTGAAGCTCGTGAACGCGAAGTAGGCCGTGTCCAGCGTCGGCTCACCGACGAGCTCGACCACGCTGCCGAGCCCCGGCAGCTCGATCGGTCGCACCAGCTTGCCGTCCAAGGCGCGCACCTCGAGCCGGCTCGATGCGTTGACGAGGGTCTGCACGATGAGGTGCCCACCGGCCAATCGCAGCGACTCTATGGTCGCGTCGGACTCGGGGATGATGCGGTTCCAGGCCGCACGCTCGGGATGCGCTGGATCGATCGTGAAGACCTGGTACTTCGGCGCTCCATCGTTTGTCAGCGCGTAGAACTTGTCCTTCCAGGCGGTCACGCCGGTCACCGCATCGACCCCGACGATGAGCTTCTTGAATGCGCGCCGCTCCGCATGCCAGGCGACCCGCGCGGCCGTGTCGAGCTCGGCCGGTGCCGGGGTCATGTCGAGCTTGTAGGTCTTGCGCAGGTCGCGGAACCAGACATCGGTCTGGTTCCAGCCGTGCTGGATCGTCAGGAACATCCAGTGCCCATCGCGCGACACATCGATGTCGAGAAACGTCTTGGCGCTGGCGGTGCTCGGCATGACCTGCGGGTCGTTCTTCGCGTCGGTGCCGAGCTTATGCCAACGCACCTCGGCGAAGCCGGGGCGTGTGTCGACCGTGACAGCGCCCCCGACGGGCGGGATCCAGACGTAGTAGAACCCCTTCGCATCTGCGGTCCAGGCGGCCCCGGCGTACTTCGCGCCCTCGATGTGGTCGGCCAGGTCCTTGCCGGTCGCGACCTCCATCACCTTGAGTGACGCCTCGTCGGCGTTGTTCTGCTTGAGCTTGTACGCAACGTAGCGCCCATCCCAGCTCGGGTACCAGCCGCCGAGTGCGACCGTGCCGTCGGCCGACCACTGGTTTGGATCGATCAAGACCTGCTCGGGCCCTTTGCCCTCGCGCCAATAGACGATCGACTTCTCTTTGTCCTTGAAGCGGCGCGTCCAGAACGAACGCGTGCCGCGCGTGTAGGGCGCCGACACCGAGTCGATATAGAAGAGCTCGGTGAAGCGCTGGATGAGTGCGTCGTGGCCGGGCACGCCATCGAGCAACGGCTCGCTGAAGGCGTCCTGCGCGGCGGCCCAGGCCTTTACCTCAGGGGCGTCGCCGGCTTCGAGCCAGCGGTAGGGATCGGCGACGACCTCCCCAAACAGCGTCTCGCTGGTCGGCTCGCGACGGGTCGCGGGCGGCGCGAACGGATTGGCTTTCACGGGCGGGTTCTCCACGCGCACGACCGGGCTCGGGTCGCGGCTTCCAGGGTTTGGATCGGTCGAAGCGCAGCCTCCGGCGAGGCAGGCGACGACCGATGCGGGCAACATGACGAGCGCGTGGCGGGCAGACATGGCGCGGACGATAGGGCCTCGTCGCGCGTGCGGCAAGGGGACTTGTAAAGCCCTTGTAGTGCCGGCGCCTGGCCTGAATGGCCCAGCGCGCAGGCCGTAGATGCGGGTGCGACGCAATCGCGAACCTCGGTCGAGGTCGTTGGGCTCCGCGTTCCCCACCCGCTTCATCCCCAGGCGGTTCCACCGGCGACGGTGTGGAGGGGGGCGGCCCACGGCCTCGACCTCACCTTTTCGCGCGGCGCGCTTGCGCACGTGAAAGTGATTTTCGCTTGACGCGGATGCCTCGGTTTCGCGAGGTTCGGCCCCGCAGGCCCCGTTTTTCCCGGGGGTTCGTAGCGACCGGAGGTTGACCTTATGGATACCAAGACCCATGCGGCAATGCAGATGTGCGCAGGCGTCGATGTCCAGGTCACCGTCGTTACGTGGCAGCGTCGATGCTCACCGCCACCGTCGGATGCGATCCGCCGGCCGATGACGTCGGCGCATCTCGCGGGCTGACCTCCGAATGTAGCTTCGGAAGAGCCGTCCGGCTCGTAGCGCCTCTGCCCTCCTCGACGACACGCTGACGCGTGCGTCTACGCGTCTCCGGTTCGACCGAGCGACGCGGGGAGTGGCCGTCCAGACGCTCGAGCGCCACCTGTCGCCCGCATCACGCGGGCCGTCCATCGCACCCCGGCAAGCGCCGGTCGCGCGGACGCTACCCAACCCCAAGGCCGCTCCGCAGACTTGCGACGCGAGCCATGCCCCCGTCATGGAGGGGGGCACGTCATGGCGACCCACCCTCATAGTGGTCAGAAGTCCAAGCATTCTCCGCTCCCCGATCACATCGGCGTGCCCCAGGTGATGGGCATCTCCTGGCCGATCATGGTCTCGATGCTGTCGTTCACGGTGATGAACTTCGTCAACGCCTTGTGGGTCGGTCCACTCGGCAAGGAGGCATTCGCCGCGGTCGGCATCGGTGCCGTGCTGCTCTATGCGATCCACGGCTTTGGCTATGGCGCCCTCATCGGCTTGAAGATCGCCGTATCGCAGGCACACGGTCAGAACGACGACCTGCTCGCGCGCAGGCTCATGTGGCAAGGCGTCTACCTGGCGGTGTGGATGGGGCTCATCGAGCTCCTGTTCATCCCGATCGGGCGGCCGCTCTTGAGCCTGCTCGGCGCGTCGGACGCGGTGGCACCGCTCGCCGCCGACTACTTCGCTGCCCGCATCGTCGGCGCGGCCCCGGCCCTCGTGATGACGGCACTCACGCAATACCTGCAGGGTCGCAGTCGCACCCAGGCGCCCATGGTCGCGATGATCGTGGCGAACGTGCTCAACGTCGTGCTCGACCCGCTGTTCATCTATGGCGGCGGTCCGATCCCGGCGATGGGCGTGGCCGGTGCGGGTTGGGCCGCGTCGATCTCGTTCTCGGCCGGCGCGTTGTTCCTCGTGTGGGTCGCCTGGCCGGAGCTGACCGGGACCGATCGCAAGCTCGACAAGACATTGCTCGCGCGCATCTGGCGCTTCGGCTTTCCCCTCGCAGGCCGGGCCACGCTGGAGATCGCGAGCTACCTCGGCCTTCAGGGGATGCTCGCCTCGATCGGCGACGCGCACCTGGCGGCGCATGTGCTCGTGGTGCGCACCATCTCGATCTCGTTCATGCCGGGCTACGCGGTGAGCGAAGCGGTGGCGGTGCTCGTCGGCCAGGCGGTGGGCGCGCGCCGCTTCGAGCTCATTGCGCAGATCCGCTCGGCCGGCCTCAAGATCGCGGTGACCTTCATGAGCGCCTGGGCGGTCGTGTTCATCGCGTTCCCGGAAGCGCTGGCGGCGATGCACTCGGCCGCGCCCGACGTCGTCGAAATCGCCGTGCACCTGTTCATCGTGAGCGCGTTCTTCCAACTTGCGGACGCGTTCGTGATGGTCGGACTCGGGATCCTGAACGGTGCGGGCGACACGCGCTTCGTGTTGTTCGCGACCGTGTCGGTCGCCTGGCTCACGAAGCTGCCGCTCGGCTGGTGGCTCGCGAGCGAGGTCGGCATGGGTGCGGTCGGCGCGTGGTGGGGCATCGTGGCCGAGGTGATGGTGCTCTGGGTCGTGCTGACGTGGCGGCTCAGAAGCAACAAGTGGCAACGCGCGGCGATCGCTGAAGCGACAGCCGAGGATGACGCCCGCCTCGCCAGCGCAGCCTAAATTCGCGAAGCGAGACGCGCGGGGCCTTCGTCGCTCCCTTCCTCGGCGGCCTATGAGGCCTGCCTCGTCGGGGCTCCTTGGCCGCGCGCGTCTCGCTTCGCGAATTCGCCGCTACGACGACCGGGGCCTTCGTCGCTCGCTTCTCGGCAGCCAATGAGGCCTGCCTCGTCCGGGCTCCTTCGCCGCGCGCGTCTCGCGAGCGAATTCGGAGTGTTCACGTGGCGCCGATCGGCTCGATCGACTCGGAAGTGCCTGGGTCGGTCGCCGCGCTCTCGTCGAGCGTCGCGATCGGCTCGGAGCGTGGCGCGGGCGCCTTGCGGGCCGCCTGCTTCATGGCGTTTTCAGCCATGATCTTCATCACATACGGAAACCCGACCTGAACCGTATTGAGCGTCGGCGCGAGCTGCGACGAGAGCCCGAACAGGATCACTGCGGCCCGCTCGACGTAGAACCAGCCCATCGGGTAGTTGATCGACTTCATCAGCGCGCGGAGTTCGCCCTTCTTCAGTTCGGGGTCGAGCAACGTCTCGGCCTGTGACGGATCGATCTTCGAGAAGTCGCTGATGTCGAGGTTCAAGAGCTTCTCGAAGTAGCGCTTTACCGTTCGCTCGAGCAGGGCGCGGTCGCCGCCATCGGACACGAAGCCCATCGTCTCGATGCCTTCAAAAAGCAACGCGTCATTGCGCGTCATGAAGCCCGACAGCACCTTGATCATGCCGTCGACGAGGTTCGGCTGCACCTCCGAGGCGCTGCCGAGGTCGAGCACGACGAGCCGTGGCTGCCCAGCGTCACCGCGCTGCACGAAGAAGTTCCCGGGGTGCGGGTCGGCGTGGAAGAAGCGGTCATTGAAGAGCGACTTGTAGAATTGCTGGACCAGCTTCGCGGCGACCGCGTTCCGGTCCAACCCGAGCTCCGCGAGTGCGTCGATGTTCGAGATCTTCACCCCGTCCATGAAGGACATGGTCAGGATCTCCTTCGAGGAGAGCGCACGGTCGACGACCGGGAACAATACGTCCGGGTCGGCCGCGAAGTTTGCGCTCATGCGGTCGATGCAGGTGGCCTCGTTTTCGAAGTCGGTCTCGCGCTCGAGCATGTCGCGGAGCTGTTCCAGGAAGCGGTCGAGCTGGCCTATCGGCACGAACCACTTGTAGACGTTCATCGCCCAGCGGATGACCTTCAGGTCGACCCGGATGATGGTCGCGACGTTCGGGTAGAGCACCTTGACCGCGACCCGCCGGCCATCCCGCGTGAAGGCCTCGTGCACCTGTCCGAGCGAGGCGGCCGCGACGGGCTTCTCGGCGAAACGTGCGAAAAGCTCCTCGGGCGGCTTGCCGAGCGACCGTTCGATCGCCTTCTTCACGACCTTGTACGGCTGCGCCGGCACAGCGTCTTGAAGGTGCACGAGCTCGCGGATGTAAGGGCGCGGCAGGAACGTGCCCATGATCGAGAGCACCTGGCCCATCTTGATGTAGACGCCACGCAGCCGCAAGCAGCCGCGATAGAGGCGGCGCGCGTTACGGTCATGGACCATGTCCCAGCGCCGCTCGACCCACTTGGCGCGCGGCATGAGCTTGCGCAGCAGGAGCTGCCACAGGTAGCTCCCGAGAATGATCCCGAACGCCCACGATGCGCGGATGAGGCGAATGAAGGCCCACATCAGACGACGCCCCTCCTTGGGCGGGTGACTCGAACGAAGCGTGATACCTACCCACTCCGACCCCGTCCGGCAAGCCTGCCGTATCACCTTCGGCTGCGTGGCTGGCAAGCCCGGGGCCAGACACCATCAGAACACGATCGCAGCCGGCGGCATATCGGAAGGCTCGTCGCCGATGTTGTCGGTCGAGTCGTTGCCGAGGTTTCCAAAGAAGCCGCGCCCGAAACACCGCACCGCGCCATCGCGCATCACGGCACACGTGAACCCGGTGCCGGCCGTGATGGCCGAGGTGACCCCGCCAAGGTTCACGACCGCCGCGTCGCGCGCGACGCGTGGGGCTACCAGCGCATCGCCTCGGCCGAGTTCGCCATCGGCGTTGGCGCCCCAACACATCACCGCGCCGTTCGTCAGCAACACGCACGTGTGGGAGCTGCCGGCCGCGACGGCTGCTGCGATGCGACCCTGACCGAGCTGGATCGCCTTGGCGAGTGCTCGCGCATCGGTCGATCCATCCCCGAGCTGGCCCTGGTCGTTGCGCCCCCAACAATAGACGCCGCCGGTGGTGGTGACCGCACACGTGTGCTCGGCGGTCGTGCTGAGCGAAACGGCCGTCCAGTCCGTGTTGACGAAGGACACGCTGTTTGGTTGCTCGTCGTCGCCGATGACCTCGGTCGCGCCGATCCCGAGCGACGCTGCGGGCCCGCCCCAACAACGGATGTTGCCAGCGGCGAGCGCGCAAACGTGGGTGAAGCCGATATCGATCGTCTCCGTGACGAACGGGCCCGCGTCCGATCCAAGCGATACGGCGCCCACTTGCGCGATGCTGATCGTGCCGGGTGTGCCGACCGACGGGATCCCCGGATAGCCACTGACCTTCTCGCCCCAGCACTTGATATCGCCCCGCTGCGAGAGCGCACACGTCTCCCAGACGCTGTTGGCGACCGCGCTCGGCACGAAGTCCGCGCCCAGTGCAAGCACGGGCAGCGACGACGCGATGGTAGCCGGGGTCGTGCCGCGATGCTCGAAGTCCCCGGTGCCAAGGGCGCCACCGGTGTTGTCGCCCCAGCAACGCAGCCCATCCGCGGCGATGGCGCAGGTGTTTGCGAAGCCGAGCCCGACGGACTCGACCGAGGGCAAGGCAAGTGCCCCGGCGCGGGCGACCGACGACCCGAAGCCATCGCCGACGTTCACCTCGTCACCCCGTCCGAGCGCCCCCTGGAGGGCGCGTCCCCAACAGCGCATGCCTCCATCGGCGAGCACGGCGCACGCGTGATAGCCGCCGGCCGCGACGATCGGCAGGCGACGGCAGCTCCCGCTCGAGCAGGTGCCGGGCGCCAGGCTGACATCGTCGAGCGCGACCGCGTCTTCGCACAGCGCGCCGTCGTCCCTGGGCGGCATGGTGCAACACCAACCTCGCCACAACCGCCGCTTGGCAAGCACACGACCACATCGCCCCCAAGGCATGTCCCAGCTTCGCCGCCCTCGCCACAGCGGTCTCTGCGGGTACATGGATTTCCGTCGTCGCAGGAGCTCGTCGCGGGCAGTACGCGCGGCTTGCACGTCCTGCTGTCGGGATCGCAGACGTTCTCGAGGCATCCACCCTCGAGCGGCGGGCAAGCAACCGTGCAGGTCTCGACGACTTCGCCCAGATCGCTTGCATCGGCTTCAGAGGCGTCGCTATCTGCTGGCGCTACGGTCCCATCGTCGCGCTGGACCCTCTGTTCGTCGTCGATGCATGCAGGGGCGACCAGCATGAGGGCGCATGTCCACGTGCACGCGGTGGCAAAGGGCGAGGGAGAGCGAAGCCTGTGAACTGGAGCGAATGGCACCATGTTCCCCCATGTCGGTCGCTGGTAAGGCGCATCTTGCCAGACTCGCGCCGCCCGAACCAGTCGCCTGGCTCTGGACCGACGGCGTCGGTGTGGGTAGCTTCCTTCCGCCCGCCCGCCCAACGAGAGGTCCCATGTCCGCCGTCGCCCCGCTCGATCTCACCCACCCCGACGACCGCCTCCAGGGCGCCTTTGACCACCTCAAGGCCGCCTGGCACGAGAAACAGGGGCTCACCTACAATGAGCGCATGACCTACCTCGAGCGCTTCGGCGAGGCCGTAAAACAATGGGAGGAGCGACTCGCAACAGCGGTCTCCGAGGACTTCGGCAATCGCTCGCGGCACGAGACCGCGCTTTTCGAAGTGTTCATCGTGCTCGCGGGTATCAAGTACATCCGGCGACACCTGCGCTCCTGGATGCGCCCCGAGGCGCGCCAGATCTCCTGGCTCTTCATGCCCGCGAAGAACCGCGTCATCCATCAGCCGCTCGGCGTGGTCGGCGTCATCGCCCCCTGGAATTACCCGCTGCAGCTCTCGCTCATCCCGATCGCCTATGCGATCGCGGCGGGAAACCGGGTCCTGCTCAAGCCCTCGGAGCTGACACCGAAGTCCTCGGAGGTCCTCGCCTCGATGCTCGCCGCGGTCTTCCCTCCGGAGGTGGTGACGGTCGTCATGGGCGGCCCCGAGGTCGGTGTCGCCTTCTCGCACCTGCCCTTCGACCACATCTTTTTCACTGGCTCGACCAACGTCGGCCGCCACGTGATGCGTGCCGCGGCCGACAACCTCGTCCCGGTGACGCTCGAGCTCGGCGGTAAGTCCCCGGTCATCCTGCACCCCGACTACCCCATCGAGAAGGCGGCCGAGCGTATCGCCGTCGGCAAGCTCGCCAACGCTGGTCAGACCTGCGTCGCCCCGGACTACGCGCTCGTTCGCGAAGACCAGGTCGAGGCCTTCGCGAAGGCCTTCGAAGCGGCTGTAGCGAAGCTCTATCCGACGCTGGCCGACAACGCCGACTACACCTCGGTCGTCAGCGACCGCCACTACAAGCGCCTGACCGGCCTCGTCGACGAAGCGCGCACGCGCGGCGCCCGCGTCATCGAGGTGAACCCGGCCAACGAGACGCTCGCCCCGGCGCAGCGTAAGATCGCGCCGACGCTCGTCATCGGTGCGCCCGATGACACGGGCATCATGCAGGACGAGATCTTCGGGCCTCTCATGCCGATCATCCCCTATGGCCGCCTCGAGGACGCGATCGCCCATGTCAACGCCCGACCGCGTCCGTTGGCCCTCTACTACTTCGACCGCGACGACGACCGCACGCGCAAGGTCCTATCCGAGACGACATCCGGTGGTGCCTGCGTCAACGAGACGCTCCTGCATGTCGGCCAGGATGCGATGCCGTTCGGCGGCGTCGGCCCCTCCGGCATGGGCAGCTATCACGGGCCAGAGGGCTTCTTCACCTTCTCCCACAAGAAGGCCGTGTTCTTCCAATCGCGCCTGAACTCGACCGGGCTCCTCGCGCCGCCGTATGGTAGCGCTCTCGACCGGATGCTCAACATGCTGATCGGCAAGGCGAAACGCCGCTAGGCATCGGAGCGAGCGCTATCAGGCCCGCTCTTCCTGCTGCTTGAGGAGCTCGGCGTTGAAGTACTGGGTGCAGGCATTGACCACCTCGTTCAACCCAGGACCTTCGACCACCTTGTCGAGGTGGTAGAGCGTGAGACCGATGCGGTGATCGGTCAGCCGGTTCTGCGGGAAGTTGTAGGTGCGGATCCGCTCCGACCGATCGCCGGTTCCGACCTGCGCCCGGCGCGCATCGGACTCGAGCGTGTGCGCCTTGTCCTGTTCTATCGCCAGGAGGCGCGCCGCGAGCACTTTTAGTGCGCGGCTCTTGTTCTTCATCTGTGAGCGCTCGTCCTGGCACGTCACGACGAGCCCGCTCGGCAGATGGGTCAGGCGCACGGCGGAGTCAGTCGTGTTGACGCTCTGCCCGCCCTTGCCCGAGCTGCGGTACACATCGATGCGCAGGTCTTCCATGCGGATGTTGACCTCGACCTCTTCGGCCTCGGCCATGACCGCGACCGTGCACGTCGACGTGTGGATGCGCCCCTGCGCCTCGGTCGCCGGCACGCGCTGCACGCGATGCACGCCGGCCTCGTACTTCAGGCGCGCGTAGACGTTGTCGCCGTTGATCTGCGCGACCACGTCCTTCAACCCGCCGACCTCGGAGTCGGACGTGGACAACGTCTCGACCTGCCAGCCGACGGTCTGCGCGTAGCGCGTGTACATCCGGTACAGGTCGGCCGCGAACAGCGACGCTTCGTCCCCGCCGGTGCCGGCCCGGATCTCCAGGATGATGTTGCGATCATCGTTTGGATCGCGCGGCAGCAGCAGGATCCTGAGCCGCTTCTCGAGCTCGACGATCGCCGGGTCCAGCGTCACGAGCTCGGCCTTCGCCATCTCGCGCATGTCGTCGTCGCGATCTTCTAGCAGCAGACGCGCCGCCTCGCGGTCAGTCCGTGACTTCTTCAGATCACGCCAGACCTCGACCGTCTCGGCGAGCCGATCGCGCTCCTGCGCGAAGGCACGATAACGTGCCGCATCCGCGGCGACCTCGGGGTCGCCCATGAGCGAGTCGAGCTCGTCGAAGCGGGCTTCGACCTCGTCGAGCTGCTTGTCGAGCACGGGACTCCTTCGTTATAGGACTGCCGGTTGGCGGCCCGCCAGATCAGCTCAGGCAGCTCGCCACCGCTTCGCCTGCTCGCTGATCAGCCGTACTTCTTGCGGAAGCGGTCGATGCGGCCCTCGGTGTCCATCAGCTTCTGCTTGCCCGTGAAGAACGGGTGCGAGTACGAGGTGATGTCCATCGAGACCACGAAGTGCTCGACACCGTTGATCATGCGCTTCTCGTTGCTCGACATGGTCGAGCGCGTCACGATCTCGTCCTGCGTCGAAGCATCGACGAACACGACGTTGTTGTACTTGGGATGGATGCCTTCTTTCATATCTCTTCCTGCTCCGTTGGAGCGCATGACCGCGCGTAGGTCACGGCGAGGGACGCGAGGTTCTAGACGACTCGTCCCGGCGTTGCAAGTCCCTTTACTGGGCCATCGAATCGAAGAAGTCCTTATTGGACTTGGCCCCGCCGACCTTGCGCACGAGGAACTCCATCGCATCCACCGTATTGAGTGGGTGCAAGAGCTCGCGCAGGATGTAGGTGCGATGCAGGTTGAGCGGATCCAACAGGAGCTCCTCCTTGCGGGTGCCCGACTTCTTGATGTCGAGGCACGGGAAGATGCGCCGCTCCATCAGCTTGCGGTCGAGGTGCATCTCGCAGTTGCCGGTGCCCTTGAACTCCTCGAAGATCACCTCATCCATGCGGGAACCCGTATCGACGAGCGACGTCGCGATGATCGTGAGTGAGCCGCCGTCCTCGATGCAGCGCGCCGCGCCGAAGAAGCGCTTGGGCTTGTGCAGCGCGTTGGCGTCGACGCCGCCCGAGAGCACCTTGCCCGACGGCGGCACGACCGTGTTGTAGGCGCGCGCCAGGCGCGTAATCGAGTCGAGCAAAATCACCACGTCGCGCTTGTGCTCGACCAGGCGCTTGGCCTTGTCGATGACCATCTCGGCCACCTGGACGTGGCGCGTGGCGGGTTCGTCGAAGGTCGACGAGATGACTTCACCGCGGACGGACCGCTGCATGTCGGTGACCTCCTCAGGCCGCTCGTCGATGAGCAACACGATGAGATAGACCTCCTTGTGGTTCGCCATGATCGCGTTTGCGATGTCCTGTAGCAGCACCGTCTTGCCCGAGCGCGGCGGCGCTACGATCAATGCGCGTTGGCCTTTGCCGAGCGGGCAGATCATGTCGATGATGCGCGTCGACAGGTTCGCCGGGTCGTGCTCGAGCTGGAGCCGGTTCTGCGGGTAGAGCGGCGTCAGATTGTCGAACAACGTCTTCGTGCGCGCGACCTCGGGGTCCTCGAAGTTGATCTGCTCGACCTTCAACAGCGCGAAGTACTTCTCGTTGTCGCGCGGCGGCCGGATCTGGCCCGAGACGGTGTCGCCGTTCTTCAGGTTGAAGCGCCGGATCTGCGAGGGCGAGACGTAGATGTCGTCGGAGCCTGGCAGGTAGTTGAACTCGGGGCTACGCAGGAAGCCGAAGCCGTCGGTCAGGACTTGCAGCACGCCTTCGCCGTAGATGATGCCATCCGCCTCCGAGCGCGCCTGCAAGATCCCAAAAACCAGCTCGTGCTTGCGCAAGCCGCGCGGATCCTCGACGCCGAACTCCTCGGCCATCGTGATGAGCTCGGTGATGGGCTTCTGCTTGAGTTCGTTGAGATGCAAGGTGGGCCTCGAGGGGCGGGGGGATCGAGCGGCCAGAACAGGCCATGCTCGGCGGGATGAGGAGCATAGCAACCGCGCTCGCCGGGGGAAAGCGCCTTGTGCCGCGGTTTCAGCCAACCCGTCCGCCGCCGCTGCCCATGGCGACGTCGAACCCGCGCATCACCGTAGACGCTCGACCGCCCGGGCCCACGCGGCGCGACGGGCGCGACGCTCGTCCTCGCCAAGCGTCGGATGAAAGCGCGTGGCCTCGCGCCAACGCTCACTGATAGCATCCGGCGATGCGAAGAATCCGACCGCGAGCCCCGCCAGAAAGGCCGCCCCGAAAGCCGTCGTCTCCAGAAACGCCGGCCGCGACACATCGGTCCCGAGGAGGTCCGCCTGCATCTGCATCAACAGATCGTTGGCCGCGGCGCCACCATCGACCTTGAGCGCTATCGCCGGTCGCCCGCTATCGGCCGCCATTGCGAGCACCACATCGGCCACCTGATGCGCGATGCCTTCGAGCGTCGCACGCGCGATGTGCGCCCGGCCCGACCCACGCGTGAGACCGAGGATCGCCCCACGCGCCTCCGGGTCCCAGTGCGGCGCGCCGAGCCCCGCGAACGCTGGCACGACCGTCACGCCGCCCGCGTTGGGCACCGAGCGCGCCAGATCTTCGACCTCGCTCGCGCGCCCGATGATGCGCAGCTCGTCGCGCAACCACTGCACCGCGGCCCCCGCGATGAAGACCGCCCCCTCCAACGCATACTGCAGCGGCCGCTGTTCGCTCGACGGCCCAAGCCGCCAGGCGACCGTCGTGAGCAGCCCATGGCGCGATGGGATCGGCTCGGAGCCCGTGTTCATCAACACGAAAGCACCCGTGCCATAAGTGGATTTGGCTTCACCCGGGGCAAAGCACGCCTGCCCGAAGAGGGCCGCCTGCTGGTCGCCGGCGATGCCCGCGATCGGGATCCCATCGGGCAGGAAGTCGAGACCACGCGTCACGCCATAGACCTCCGACGATGAACGCACCTCGGGCAGCATCGCGCGCGGCACCCGGAACAGCTCCAGGAGCTCGTCGTCCCAGTCGGCCGTATGCAGATCGAAGAGCAGCGTGCGCGATGCGTTCGAAGGGTCGGTCGCATGCACCGCGCCGCCCGTGAGCCGCCACAAAAGGTAGCTGTCGATGGTCCCGAACGCGAGCTCGCCACGCTCGGCGCGGGCCCGCGCCCCGTCGACATGGTCCAGGATCCAGGCGACCTTGGTGCCCGAGAAGTAGGGGTCGAGCACGAGCCCGGTCTTCTCGCGCACCCGCGGTTCCCGCCCGGTCTCCTTTAAAGAGCGGCAGACCTCCGTTGTGCGACGGCACTGCCAGACGATGGCCGGATGGATCGGTCGGGACGTGTCCCGTTCCCACACGACGGTCGTCTCGCGCTGATTGGTGATCCCGATCGCGCGGATCTGCGCCGCATCGACGTGGGCCTGGCGCAGTGCCACCGCGACCGAAGCCTGTACCGACGCCCAGATTTCCTCGGGGTGGTGCTCGACCCAGGCCGGCTTGGGATAGTGCTGCGGGAACTCGGTGGTCGCCTTGCCGCGCACCACGAGTCGTTCGTCGACGAGGATCGCAGTCGATCCGGTGGTGCCTTGGTCGATGGCCAGGACGAGGCCGGGTGCAGCGGACATGAAGGGCTCGCTCTGCGCGGGTGGCGCGGCTCGGGGTGCTGACCTATGCTCCTCAAAGACGCGCCGCTGCGCAAGTGAGGCCCCCGATGTCCGATCCGATGTCCAAGTCCGACCCGAAGGCGCAGCCGCTTACGATCCAGGTCTCGCTCGACGAAGCGACCTCCGCCGGGGAGTACGTCAACATGGCGCGCATCTTCCATAACCAGACCGAGTTCGTGCTCGACGCGATGTTCCTGCCCCCGCAGAGCACGACCGCGAAGGTGAGCTCGCGCCTCATCATGAGCCCACTGCACGCCAAGCACCTCGTGCGCGCGCTGGCCCACAACATCCAGCTCTACGAGCAGAAGTTTGGCGATATAGCACTGGGACCTCCGGGTGGGTCGGGCGGTCCCGGCCCAATCATGCACTGAGCCTGCAGGCCTGTAGTCCTGCATCGAAAGTGTCTCAGGTGTCCCGCGCGGGACACCCGATGGGACACTGTCGGACACCCGGCGCGTCACGCGGGCGAGGAACGACGCGGTCCAACGGATGGCACGAAGTTCGCGAAGGAAGGCACCGCCCACACGGATGTGGGCCTTTCATCAGGAGTCGTCATGTCCATCGTCCAGTCGTCCCTGTCCCGTGTCGCCGCCCTCGTCGCCGCCTGCCTGCTGCTGTGTGTCGGCGTCGGCAGCGCCCACGCCGAGGCGCCCGTCTCGGGTGTCGTCAACATCAACCAGGCCAGTACCGAGCAGCTCATGCTCCTGCCGCGAGTCGGCGAGGAGAAGGCGCGTCGCATCATCGAGTACCGTCAGAAGACGCCCTTCAAGACCGCCCTCGAGCTCGGGCGCGTCAAGGGCATTGGCCTCAAGACCCTGCGCCTCCTCAAGCCGTTCATCCGCATCGACGGCGCGACGACGCTCTCGGCCGAGGTCACGCGCGAGGATGCCGAGAACGCGGCGGCGCGTGAGCCAGCCTCGAAGGTCGAGCAGCCAGCGAAGGTCGTTGCGCCCGGCAGGTAACGGACGCGCAACCGGGTGACCCACGTCGGACGACCCGTGTTAGGGTCCCGGCGTGGGTCGCCTTCCCGGACTTGGACGCGTGCACGCCTGGCCAGGCACCAGCCGGGTCAGCGCTGCGTGTCTGAGACCGGCCCTCATCAGCGCGCTCGGCATGCTCTTCATGTGCGCGCTCAGCGCGACCTTCGGAGCGCCGGCCGCCCACGCCGAGTGGCGCCGCTCGACTGACATCGAGCTCAACACCGCCTTCACGTTGGAGGAGGGCACGCTGTCGATCGGCATCCTGAGCCCGCTGACGGTCGGGGTCACCGACAACTTCCAGGCGGCGATCCACCCGGTGCTCCTGCTCCTTGGGCAGCCATCGCTGGCGCTTCGCATCCGGATCACACCCGTCGACGAGGTGACGGCCTCGATCAATCTGGCGGGCGCCTGGTCCTTCATCAAACGCGAGACCGCCGACGGTCGCTCGATTGCCGAGGCCGACGGTGACGCGGTTGGCTTCCCTGGCACGCTCCAGCTCACCGAGACGACGAGCTTCCGGCTCGGCAACCGCGTGCTCTTCTCGGCCGGTGGCGGCGGTGCCGCCGACTTTCTCGGCGAGAAACCGGTGCGTGGCCTGGCCGAGCTGCATCTCTCGCTACACTGGCTCGCGGCCGCCCGCCACATGGTGATGGTGCAGCTCATGGGCTACCTGCCTTTCACGGAACGGGCGCGCCTCCTTCGCCCGTCGGCCCAGGTCCTCTATGTCTGGTCGGCCGGATCGAGCGTGCAGCTGGCGTTGGGCATGGGCCTGGGCAACTGGGTCTGGGAGACGTCCGACGCGCGGCGAACGACAGTCCGGATCTTCCCGCTCATCGACGTCTGGTTCCGCTTCTGACCTCAGCGCTCAGGTTCGTGGAAGACCTGGACGGGTTGCAGGTCGGCGATCGCCGGAGGACACTGAGCCATGAGCCGTGGCCCCAAACGAAAGAAGCCTGCTGCGCGACCTCCGACCCGGATCCTGGCGATCTCGGCGTCCGAGCCCGAGCAGATCGTGCCGACGACCACGCGCGCGACCGCCTACCGCTTCAGTCCCAGCGCGTGTGACGTGATGGAGGTGCCGCTCGACGGTGGCATCGACTTGCGCGTACCGGGGACCCTTCTATGGATCGATGTCCAGGGCACGGCCGACACCGTGCTCATCCAGAACCTCGGGCGTGTCTACGGGCTCCACCCCTTGGCGGTCGAAGATGCGCTGCACCTCCAGCAGCGCGCCAAGGTCGAGAGCTACCCGAACCACATCTTCATCGTCGCCCGCATGGTTCACTACGACGGCCGCGTCTCGCTCGAACAACTCGCGATGTTTGTTGGCCACGATTTCGTCATCACCGCCCAGGAAGGTCTGTCCGACGGTGACTCGTTCGACCACCTGCGTGCCCAGCTGCGCACCCACACCCGACGCCCCATGCCAGGCAGCGCGGACCTCCTTGCGCACGCGCTCCTCGACTCGGTCGTCGACGAGTACTTCCCGGTGCTGGAGGCGTTCGGTGAAGCGCTCTACAGCCTCGAAGACGAGGTCATCACGGCCAAGGACCAGTCGGTCCTGGGTCGAATCCAGGGCGCCCGCCGCGACGTCGTCACGCTGCGCCGCGCCCTGTGGCCGCTGCGTGACGCGCTCTTCATGCTCGGCCGCGAAGGGTTCTCGCTTGGTGCCGAGGCGCGCCTCTACCTGCGCGACACGACCGATCACCTGCTCCGCGTCATCGACATCGCCGAGGGCTATCGCGAGACGGTCGCCTCACTGATGGAGCTGCACATGTCGAGCATGAGCCATCGCATGAACGAGACGATGCGGGTGCTCGCGGTCATCTCGACAATCTTCATCCCGCTCACGTTCATCGCAGGCGTCTACGGCATGAACTTCGACACCCACCACCCACTCAACATGCCCGAGCTCGAGTCGCCCTTCGGCTACCCGATCATCATGGGCGCGATGGGCCTCATGGCGGTGGCGATGATGTTCTTCTTCTGGAGGCGGGGCTGGTTCGGCAATACGAGCAAGCCCCCCCAGGACGAAGGGGGCCGCTGAGCCTTCGCGCGACCACCTGCTTTGGACCGGCCTTGCGCTTGCCCGCGGGTGACCATATATGGTGTACGTCAAGCATGTTGGGGAACCCATCACGCGTTCACCCGAGGAGGAGCCCAGGCCATGTCGACCGCGCCCGTGAAGTGCACCATCTGCGCGACCGAGTTCGTCCCGCGCTTCAGCTTCCAGGTTCAGCGCACCGCGACGACGACGAGCCACTTCTGCAGCCAGCCCTGCCACGAGCAGGCGCTCTTTGGTCAGCGCCAGCAGACGTGCACCACCTGCGGCACCCAGTTCGAGCCGAAGTTCGCCTTTCAGCTCGCCTTCGTCGGCGGTGAGAAGCGCTACTTCTGTACCCCGGAGTGTCGCGAGAACCCCATCCGTCAGGAGCTCCGCCTCAAGAAAGGCGCGCGCAAGATCGCCGTCATGAACCAGAAGGGCGGCACCGGCAAGACGACGACCACCGTCTCGCTCGCGCACGGCCTCGCGATGGCCGGCAACCGGACGCTCATCATCGACATGGACTCGCAGGGCAACGTCGGGGTCTGCCTCGGCGCCGACGGCAGCCGCAACCTCTACCACCTGTTCGTCGAGAACCAGGAGCCGGGCTCGGCCATTCTCAAGGTGCGCGACAACCTCGACCTGCTCCCGTCGAACAACCTGCTCGCCAAGGTTGAGGTCCACCTCGCCCACGTGCAGCAGCCGCACAAGGTCCTGAGGAACCGCTTCAAGGACATCGCGGACTACGACTACATCATCCTCGACTGCGGCCCGAGCCTGTCGCTCCTGAATCAGAACGCGCTCTACTTCGCCGATCAGGTCCTCATCCCGGTGGCCTGCGACTACCTCTCGCTCGTCGGCGTGAAACAGATCCTCGAGACGCTGCGCATCGTGCAGGAGCAACTGCGCCACCCCATCTCGATCCTCGGGGTGCTGCCGACCTTCTACGACGTGCGCAACCGCATCTCACATGAGGTCGTGCGCAACCTCGAACGCTACTTCAAGGAAAAGGTCCTGCCGCCGATCCGCATCAACACGCGCCTCAAAGAAGCCCCGGCCGAGCACAAGTCGATCTTCGAGTTCGCTCCGAAGTCGCCTGCCGCCGAAGACTACCAGGCGCTCGTCGAGAAGATTGTCGACCTCGGTAAATCGGCCCCGACTCAGGCCACCCCACTGCCCGACACATTCTCGTTGGCTTAACATCACGCAATGCACATCGTACTCGTCAACCCGCTGATTCCGCAGAATACAGGCAGTGTCGCCCGCCTCTGCGCCGGGACCGAGAGTGACCTGCACCTCGTCGGCAAGCTCGGGTTCTCGCTCGAAGACCGCCTCCTGAAGCGCGCTGGGCTCGACTACTGGCCGGGGGTGCGTCTGCACGTCCACCCCGACTTCGACGCGCTGCTGGCCCAATACCCGCAGCCGCCGCTGGCCCTCTTCTCGAGCCTTGCGACCCGCCCCTATGTCGAGTTCGTCGCAAAGCCCGACGCCTGGCTCGTCTTTGGACAGGAGACGACCGGTCTCCCGCCCGAGCTGCGCACACGCTTTGCGGGGGACCTCTACAAGATCCCCATCAGTCGCCACATCCGAAGTCTCAACCTCGCCACCTCCGTCGGCATCGTGCTCTACGACGGGCTCCGGCAGTTGGGCTTCCCGTCGCTCGCCTGACGCCCACAGACATGAGGCGTCCGTGGGCAAGTGGGTTGGCCCCTGAACGCCAAAAGGCGAGTGACCCTCGCGGACCACTCGCCTCTCTCGACCCGATGGTGTGTCGCCGGACCTCACGGTCGAGCGACACGAAGCATCGGATTCTTACTTCTTCTTCGGGGGGAAGGGCGGCTTGGCCGCCGCGGGCGCCGGCATCGAGGGCTTCGCCGGGGCCGGGATGACCGGCTTCGACGCCATCATCGGAGCGCCAGCGGGCTTCGCCGCCGGGGCCGGCATCGCCGGCTTCGCAGCCGGAGCCGGAACCGCCGGCCTCGCCGGAGCCACCGGCCTCGCCGGAGCCGCCGGCTTCGCCAGAGCAGGCTTCGCC
>Ga0105046_10003987_pt1 | contig 23496 bp, 9 predicted proteins | sample MAT03_FD_78385 | JGI IMG/M metagenome (GOLD analysis project Ga0105046, IMG submission 78385) | Freshwater microbial communities from Lake Fryxell liftoff mats and glacier meltwater in Antarctica - MAT-03 (megahit assembly) | ecosystem: Environmental > Aquatic > Freshwater > Ice > Liftoff...
GACGGAGCACGGCGCCCATGGCGCGCGCTCCGCTGCCCTTCTGGAACGATGGCGCCAGCGCCTTGACGGCCGACGACGGCCGCACGATGCGGTCGGGGTCGCGATATTTCTTGCGCACTGCCCGGCTCACCGCGTGGCGCACGCCGAAGGCCTCGGCTAGCGCGTCGAGGTCGCCGCGCTCCCAGCCGGGGACCATGCGCGGCAAGAGCCCTTCGAGCAGCCCCTTCATCGAGGGCTCTTCGAGCATGAAGATGAGGCGCGCCATCAGCGATTGAGCCCCTCTAATAGACCCTGCTTCCACAGGTAGCCCGGCAGATCGCCGGCCGCGAAGAGCGCGTTGAGGTTCTCCGACTCGCTGGCTCGGGTGATGCGCGTGAAGCCCTCGTGCTTGGCGAGGCAGTAGATCTCGTCGAGCGTCAGCGCATTGAGGAAGTCGGGCGAGTGGGTCGAGATGAAGACCTGTCCACCACGCTCGGCGTACTCCCGGAACTCCTCGGCCAGCTCGGGCAGTAGCTCCGGGTAGAGCTGGTTCTCCGGCTCTTCGATGGCCAATAGTGGATATGGCTGCGGGTCATTGAGCAGGACCAGGTATGCGAACATCTTGATGGTCCCATCCGAGACGTGGCGCGCGATGAACGGGTCCTTGAAGCTGCCGTCCTGGAAGCGCAGGACGAGGCGCCCGTCCTCGGTCTCGCGCGGCTCGACGAGCGACACGCCGGGCACACGCCGCTGCATGCCCTCGATCACGCGCTTGAACGCAGCGGGGTGTTGCTGAAAGAGGTAGCTCGCGACCAGCGCCAGGTTGTCGCCGCGCGTCGAGAGGTGCTCGGCAAGGCCGTCCTCCTGGCTCGGCCGCGCCTCCGACACGTGGAAGTCCGAGATGTGCCAGTTCTCGATCATGCTGCGAAAGGCGCTGGCGGCTTTAAAGCGCTCGAACTGACCGAGGCCTTTGATGGCCAAGATGTCGGGCGCCAGCTCCTGCTCTTCGCGCGTCAGCTCTTCGTCGGGCTTTAAGAAGTCGCCTTCGTTGATGATGGCGTAGCCCTTGCCGCGCGCGAAGTCCAAGAAGCGAAAGGGCGCGCCGTGACGCCCGCGCTTGTAGCGCAGCACCTCGCGCTCGATGACCGTCTTGCCGTCATGCTGGCCGAGCTCGAGCACGTAGGTCACGAGGCGGTCGATGCCCAGGATGTTGAGGCGGAACTGAAGCGTCAGCTCGATCGACTGGTCCGCGAACCCGCGGCTGGCAAGCTCGCGATAGCCGCCGCGCTTCTGCACCGCCTTGGCGACATTGTTCGCGAGCGCGTCCTTCAGGAACGAGAAGACGTCGAAGAGCGTGGACTTGCCCGTGCCGTTGGCGCCGACGAGCACGCACAGACGGGGGATCTTGGTCAGCTTCACGTGCTGGAAGAGGCGGTAGTTCTTGATCTCGATCGATTCTATCTGCACCAGCGCCCCTCAATCCGCCGCATTCGCGACGGTCCCGGCAACGGCAGCCGAAGGCGATACGACCGTTGCAATCAGCTCAGCCACCCTGTCCGACACCTTGGCTTTGAAGTCCGACTCGATCTGGTAGACCTCGCCCAGCTCGGCGAAGGCCCAACGGCCATACCGGCCGTCGTGGTTCACGCCGGGGATCCAGCGCGTCTCCATCGTGGCCTTCTTGTCCTTGGCGTTCTCGCCCCGGTAGCCCTTGATCTCGACGACGAGGTTCAAGAGGTCGGCCCCACCGTGACCATCCTCGACCCGCACGATGAAGTCCGGTCGATATTGGTGCAGCTCGCCCTCGAACTGAAACGGCACCTCGAAGCCGAGGCCCGCGTTCTTGACGTAGGCGCGGACCCGCGGATGCGCCTCGACGACGCGGCACAGCTCGGCCTCCCAGCTACTGTCCAAGACCACCAGGTTGACGTGGCTCTTGTTGGCGTCGGCATTCCACAGGGTATCCCGTGACGTCCGGTAATTGACGTGCGTGCTCGACCCCGTCGGATTGAACGGGTCCAGCGTGACGGCTATCTTACTGGTTTGCGCGTGCGCGCGCGTGATGGCGTCGGTGATGCGCGCACACGCCAGGTCAGCCAGCGTCTTGTAGACGAGCTGAGCTGGGTAGGTGCCGCCCACGCACTCGAGCTGGGTGTCGAGCCAATCACGCGCGATGCGCTTGAGCTGCCCGAAGAGGTTCAGGCGCGGCTCGCCGTTCTCGTCGCGCCAGCGTGTTTGTATGAGGTGCGCGGTCAGCTCGTAGAGCACCGTCGACGGTCGCACATCGCCGGTGTGGACCAGGTTGAGGTTCACGCGCTCGCCGATGATGCCCGAGTTCTGGGTCTCGGTGGCGCCCACCAGCTCGGGCTTCAGCACCAGCTTACTGTCCTCGTTGAACTTCCACTCGAGGCGCGTGGCAGGCAGCTCGACGCGATAGCCGACGACACGCGGGAACCGAATCTCCAGCGCCACTCGCTCGGGCAGCGCGTGGATGCGCGTGCTTGGTGGCGGCGGCTGGGGCGTAGCGATCACGGGCTTGGCGGTGAAGTCGAACGGGATGCCCAGGATGTCGGCGTACTCGGGCTCGAAGAGGTCCTTGTCGTTCAGCTCGTACGATTGGCGGCGCAAGGCACGACCGATGACCTGCTCACACAGGAGCTGGGTCCCGAACGCGCGCACGCCGAGCACGTGCGTCACCGTGTTGGCGTCCCAGCCCTCGGTCAGCATGGCGACCGACACCACGCAGCGGATCGAGCCGCCGAGCTTGCCCTCCTTACCGACCGTGTTCATGACCTCGCGCAGGAGCTGTTGATCGCTGAGGTCCTGGTTGCCGTCGCCGGCCCCATCCCGCTTGACTTTCTCCTGCCGGAAAAGCGCGATCTCGTCGGCCGCCGCGCCGCGGAACTGGTCGTCGAGCGCCTCGCCACTCTCGAGCTGCTCACTGTCGATGAGCAACGTATTGGGCCGTGGCAGCGGCTCACCGTGCTCGTCGAAGTTGCGGAAAAGTGCCAGTCGCCCGTTCTGCAGCGGCAGCACGGTGCCGTCGGGCAGCTTGCGATGAAAGCCGGAGATGAAGTCGTAGACGAGCTTCGAGGTCGTCGTGTTGTTGCACACGACGATGAAACACGGCGGCACCTTCGAGCCGCGCTCCATCCAGGCGTCGTAGGTCAGCTTGTAATGGCCGTAGAGCGCTTCGAGCGCGGTCTGGAGCTGCACCGGCAAGTCGAGCGGGTCGGCGTCCGGCCCCTGGCCGCGGCGCTTCTTCGGCATCTTCTTGCCGATGTGCTTCCACAGCTCGCGATACATCGGCATCTCGACGCCGGGGATGTTGTCGGCGATGGGCACGCGCGGCAGCTTCACGATGCCGCACTCGATGGCGTCCATCAGCGAGAAGTCGGACATGGTCCACGGGAACAGCGTGCCCTCGACGTAGCCCGAGCCAGACAGGAAAAACGGCGTCGCGGAGAGGTCGATGACGCGACTCACGCCGAGCTTGCGCTTGACGCTCTCGAGGCCGGTTATCCACTGGCGCGCGGCCTTGCTGTTCTTCTCGGCCTCCTTCTTGTCGTCGGCGTCGAGCGCGTCGACGTCCTCCCCATGCTCGCCACCCTCACTCGGCTTCTCGCGGTAGCAGTGATGGGCCTCGTCGTTCAAGACCATGATGTCTTTCATGCCCATGAGATCGGGCATGACCCGCTGGATCATCTGGCCCTCGGTCTCGAGCGTGTCGAGCTCCTCGCCGCGCCCCTGCAGCAGCGAGCGACCACCCTTGCTGAGCTCGATGCGCTCGCGCAGGCGGAAGGCGTGGAAGTTCGTGATGACGAGCTTCGCCTTCTGCATGTCGAGCAGCATGTCCTGGGGCACCAGCTCGCGCGTCGAGTAATAGCTGTCGGGGTCATTGGGCAAGAGCACGCGCAGGCGGTCTTTGATCGTCAGGCCCGGCGCGACGATCAGGAAGCCCTTGGTGAAGCGCTTGCTGTTCGGGCGACGCACGGCGTTGACGGTCTGCCAGGCGATGAGCATCGCCATGACCGTGGTCTTGCCCGCGCCGGTCGCGAGCTTCAGCGCGATGCGCATGAGCCGCTCAGTGGGTGGCGTCGAATCGGGATAGGCGTCGTTGCTGGCACGCTCGAGATAGTCGAGCGCGACCTTGCCGGCTTTGCCGAGCGTGGGCGCGACCTCGGACAGCCAGATGATCGTCTCGATCGCCTCGAGCTGGCAGAAAAAGGGACGGACTCCCTTGAAGTCATAGTTGCGCCAATGGTCCAGCAGGCGCGCCGTCTCGGGCGTGACGTTCCAGTTGCTTGGCTTTTCGCGGCGCCAGCGGTCGACCTGCTCGCGCACCTCGTTCACTACGGTGGCGGTGTTCTGATAGGCCTGCTGCGAGGACGAGATCCCGACGTCGTCCAAGCCGAGCTCGGCTTGCTTGGCGGAGTGCTTCTTCGGCTTCGGGATAGGCGTCACGAACGACGCGCGCCGCCGATTCTCAATGAGGTGCTGGGTCGGCTGGCCGGACTTGTCGAGCTCCCAGTGGCGCGTTGGACGCTTATAGGGGGAGTTCAGGATCGGCTTGGCGAAGAACGCGTCCGACGACGACGACGAAGAAGACGTGGAGGTGGGCTCGGTCATGCGCGGCGTCTGCTCCGAGGTGGCAGGGGACGCGAGCCAGCGCTCCGTCGGTTGGGTTCGGTTCTTAGCGCGGATGGCCGGTGCTGGGTAGGCGACTCCGGCGACCCAGGCGACCCTACCGCCGCGCGCTCCACGGCCGCCGCACTGAACGTACAGCCAGCCGGTCCGGAGGCGGTCCGAGCGTGGGGCGGACGGGTGAGGGGTCGGTGGGAACCGACCTCGTTGTGGGGTCGGTGTGTAAGCGTCCCGGTTGCCACCGGCCAGGATGGCGCGGGGCGTACTCTGACGATCGGGTCGCCACTTGGTGGCTGCAATCGTGACCACGGTGGAATGCGGGTCCGAACCGACGGCCTCTCGCGCGCCGCACGTGAGCGGGTCGGTTCGGACTCGCCTGGATGTTGGGGATGACTGTTTGGGTCGAGTCCGGACGGGTTGACTACGATTTCGTGGTCGGCGACCTTCTGCACTCACCGGGCGATGCGGCGGCGCTCACATACACCTCCCTAGATCTGGGAGAACCTATGGGAATTACTGGTGCAAATGTGCGAGGGGCGCTGGCGGCGCCGCAGGACTACGAAGTGGAGATGAGTGGGCCGGAGCTGGTGTGGCTCAAGCCCAAGATCAAGGACGCAATAGACGGCATCGATGGCGCGACGCGGGCGACGCGGGCGGTGTCGACGCCCGAGATCGAGGGGAAGCGGAAGGACGCGACCGGATACGACGGCGCGCACGATGGCTGGCATCGGGCCGGCCACGGGGCCTTTGGGTTGGCCGAGATCGTGTTGGCCAAAAAAGACCCGGCGGCGCGTAAGGTCGTGGCGGCGGGCAAGATCTCGCTCTATCCGACCGGGCTCGACATCACGCAGCTCACCTGGGCGGGCGAGGGTGACGAGACGCACCTGTTTATGCAGCGGCTGGAGCGGCCCGAGGTGAAGGCCGCGCTCACGCTCGTCGAGACGGTCGTGCCGGGTGTCGTGGACTTCATGGGTGCCGCGGTGACCGCGGGCTCGAGCCTCGGCAAGACCATGCGCGAGCTGGCCGTGCTCGAGGCCGGTCGTGGTGAGACGCCGCAGATGTTCGCGGCCCGCACGCGCGGCATGCAGGTGCTGTCGCTCCTGCGCGCAGCCGTGGACGAGGCCTACCCGGCCAGCAACAAGGCCAACGCGGTCGTGCGCGAGAAGCTGATCGGGCGCTACCTCGAGCTGCTAGACCTGGCGGCCGACGACTCGGACGACAGCGGCGGGACCGGCGGCGGCGGGACCGGCAACACCGGCACAGGCGGCGGCGGGACCGGCAACACCGGCACAGGCGGCGGGACCGGCAACACCGGCACAGGCGGCGGGACCGGCAACACCGGCACAGGCGGCGGCGGGACCGGCAACACCGGCACAGGCGGCGGGACCGGCAACGCCGGCACAGGCGGCACGAGCTAAATTCAAGTCTTCGCGAAAGCGCCCGGCCAGGCTTCGCGTGGGAAGCTGGTCTGGGCGCAGGCGGTCTCGGGGCGACCGCATCCGAAGGCGCTGATTGGCATAGGCCGAGCAAGTCCGTTCGGACCGCCGAAAGGCGGCCCGAATCGTCTTGAGGGACGGCGCTGGACTGGGCTGATCACGCCCACGCCCACGCCCACGCCCGCGCTAGGGCGCAACCAGGAGCGGCGCGGCGTCAATGGCAGCGTGCACCAGGAACTCGACGAGCTCGTCGTCCAGGCGCGTGGCGATCATCGGAATCAGGCCCTGGAAGACGCAGTGTTGGGTCTCGCGATACAGGCTCAGCATGCCCCAGGGCAGGCTGGCATTGAGCGCCTGGAGGCGAATATCACTCGACGTCGGGTCGCCCGGCCACCGTCGCGGCGGCAATGTGAGCACGCGTACGCCGATAAGCCATCCTGCGACGACGACGAGGTGTACGACGATCGGTCCGACGCCTGGCGGTGAGGCTCCGAACGCCAGCGACGATAGGTGGTCCATGCGGCGATAGGGCTGTCCGGCCTGATCAAGCACACGTGCGAGGTCATCGAGAGTGACCGCGGCGGGCGGTGGGCCGGAGTCGTTGCTGGAGTCGTCCTGGGGGTCCGCTTCCGGAGGCGCGAGCACGATGGGGCGATGGTGCGCAACGGCGTCGAGCACCTCGTCGAGGTGCGCGAGCAACGCATTGAGCCGACCCGGTAGACCGCGTCTGGCGGAGGCGCGGGTGCCCGCCCAGAGGCCGACCGAGGCGACGACGCGGGCGTGCTCGAAATCGTAGGCGAGATTGCCGATGCCCCAGTCGCGCGCGATTTCACCAAGGAGCGGCAAGTCCGTCTGCGGGTCGATCGCGTCGAGGTGGGCCGCGGCGCGCACCCGCAAGAGTGGCAACTGGACCTCGATGGTCAGCTCGAAACTGGGGGTCGCCACGAGGCGCGCGAGCGCGTGCTCGCCTTCGTGCACCAACATGTAAGCGATTTCGGCCTCGTCGAGGACCTGACGCAGGAGCTGCTCGTCGGGGTGCATGCGGCCTTTGCGCGCGCCGGCGGACGAAGGCGCGCACGCCGAGATGGAAGGCGATCGGGCAGGGGCTGTCAACCGAGGGCGAGGGCGAGGGCGAGGGCGAGGGCGTGGGCGTCGGCGCGCTCTCGCTACCGCCTGAATTTCGCTTAGATCCGCGCGCAGAAGTACCGATGAAGCTTTCGTCGCCCGCTGAACCAGCGGCTGACCCTCTTCGAAAGTTCCCCAACATTGCCTGCGCCCTGCCGCGGCACCTTCCGACCCGCGACGCGGAAATCATGAGCCGCCCGCGACTGGAATCGCCATGCACGTCCCCCGTGTCGCGCTATTCGTTTGCCTCGCGCTCGTTGCCTGCGGCGACCCCAACGCCGGCAAGTCCGTCCAAGACACCGCCCCCGCGGACACCGCCGGCGACGCTATCGGCGGTGATGTCTCCGATACCGGCACCATCGCGTTCGACACCAACGTCGATACGACCCGCGAACCCGGCGATGCGGCGGTCGGCGATGGCACCGAAGACGCCACCCTCGTGCCCGATGTCCCGCCCGAGCCCGGCGAGTTTGCCGCCGCCTGCAGCGAGAACAGCGACTGCACCTCGGGTTGGTGCGTGACCTCGAATCTCGGCCCGCTCTGCACCCGCACCTGTGTCGACGAATGCCCCCAGGGCTGGAGCTGCGTCGGCATCTCCGGCGGGACCGACGTGACGTTCCTGTGCGTGCCCAAAGGCGACCGCGTCTGCGAGCCGTGTAGCGTCGATAGCCAATGCGGCTCGGGCTACTGCCTCGAGATGGAGGAGGGTCAGCGCTGCACCGCCTCTTGCGACGACAACAACGAGTGCCCGGCCGGTTTCACGTGCGAGAACGCAAGCTCGGAAGTCGCCGTCGACGACACGAGCAAGCAGTGTATCCCGACGCACGACTCGTGCGAGTGCCTGCCCGGCGCCGAGGGGCTCCAGCGACCCTGCAACAACCAGAGTGCCGCCGGCCTCTGCTGGGGGCTCGAGACGTGCCTTGGCAGCGACGGCTGGAGCGCCTGCGACGCGCCCCAGCCGACCGCCGAGGTGTGCGACGGCAGCGACAACAACTGCAACCTCCTGACCGACGAGAACCTGGTCGACGATACCCCTTGCGAGAAGGCGAACGCCTTTGGAACCTGCATCGGTCGGCGCCTCTGCCAAGGCAGCGGCGGTTTCGCGTGCGTCGCGCCTGATGCCCAGTTGGAGACTTGCAACTTCGCCGACGACGACTGCGACGGCCAGGTCGACGAGGACTTCGCGGACCCAATCAGCGGCCTCTACGCGACCGACGAGAACTGTGGCGTGTGCGGCAATGAGTGCACCGGCTTCTTCCCGAACGCGGTCTCCGGCTGCGCCAGTGACGGCACCTCCGCGCGCTGCGTCGTCACGTCGTGCCTGCCCGGGTTCTACCAGGCCGGCCCCTCGACGTGCCTGCCGGTGGTGCGCAGCGCGTGCTTGCCCTGCACCGTGGACGCGAACTGCGTCGTGCCGGGCAATGCGTGTGTGCCGCTCGACGGCGGCAGCGCGTGTGCCGAGGACTGCGCCGCCGGCAACCTCAACGGTCGCCCCGCCAATAGCTGCGACCCGGGCTACACGTGCAAGACCCTGAGCGGCACGACCCGCAAGGTGTGCCTGCCCAACACCAATTCGTGCGAGTGCCTCGGTGCCGGTGACGCCGGCGAAACCCGCGCGTGCACCCAGGCCAACGGCTTTGGCACCTGCGCCGGGAGCCAGACCTGCAGCCCGACCAGCGGCGGCTTCAGCGCCTGCACCGCGAGAGTGCCCGCAGCCGAGACGTGCAATGGGCAGGACGACGACTGCGACGGAGTGGCCGATGAGAACGTGCCCGCGCCGGCGCAGGCCTGCGCCAAGACCAACGCGAACGGCACCTGCGGCGGCGACTGGTCGTGCACCGGTAGCGGTGGCTGGAACTGCAACGCGTTGACGCCCGCGGCCGAGACCTGCAACGGGCGCGACGACGATTGTGATGGGCAGACTGACGAGGGCTTCAAGAACGCGGCCGGCCTCTACACGAGTGACGACAACTGCGGTCTGTGTGGGCGGAGCTGCGACAGCGTCGTGTTGTTCGCGAATGCCACCGAGTGCCGCGTCGAAGGCAACCTCGCCGTGTGCGTCGCGACCGCATGCGCCGATGGCTTCTTCATCCCGCCCGATACCAACCGGGTCTGTGTGCCGAGCTCGGGCGCCAAAGACTGTTCGCCGTGCGCCGACGACGCGCAGTGCTCGGAGCTTACGGGCGGCAAGTGTACATCGTTCGATGATGCCCGTTTCTGCACGAGCGCGTGCAGCGCCAGCAGCGACTGCGCGAGCGGCTACCATTGTAAGACGGGCCGCTGCCTGCCGACGTCGGACTCGTGCACGTGCCTGCCGGGCGACGACGGCGACCTGCGTCCGTGCGTGAACCAGGCGGCTCTAGGGACTTGCACCGGCACCTCGAAATGCAGCCCGGGTGCGACTCCCGGCTGGAGCGAGTGCTCGGCCAAGGACCCGGCGGCCGAGACCTGCAACGGCCAGGACGACAACTGCGACGGGCGCATCGACGAGTCGGTCGTACACGACCCGCCGAGCTGCGTGAACGTCAACGGCAATGGCACCTGCTCGAACACCTACTTCTGCGATCCGGTCGCGGGCTGGGTGTGCCCGGTCGAGACGCCCGAGGTCGAGACGTGCAACTTCCAGGACGACAACTGCGACGGGCGGGTCGACGAAGGGTTCCGCAACGCACAGGGGCGCTACGTCAGCGACACGAATTGCGGCAACTGCGGCAGCTCGTGCGTGGACCTCATCCCGAACGCGAGCACGCAGTGCGTCGATGATGGCGTCAAGGGCCGCTGTGAAGTGCAGGCCTGCGCGAGCGGCTACTACCAGGCAGGCCCGCTCACGTGCCTGGCGGCGACCGACGCGGCCTGCGTGCCGTGCGCGAGCGACGCAAACTGCCCGACGCCGGGCGACCGCTGCCTCGATCTCGATGGCGGGAAATTCTGCGGGCGCGACTGCAGCGCCGGCAATAAGCACGGGATCGCAGCCAACACCTGCGACGCGGGCTACGAGTGCAAGACCTTCGCGGGGCTCGGAGGCGCGCGCCAATGCGTGCCGACCTCGGGCAGCTGCTCGTGCCTGCCAGAGGACCGGGGTGACGCGCGCACCTGTCAGAATCACAACGGTGTCGGGACCTGTTTTGGCACTCAGGCGTGTGCCCCCGACACCGGTTGGGGCGGCTGCACGGCCGCGACGCCTTCGGCCGAGACGTGCAACGGGCGCGACGACGACTGCAACGGGCGCGTCGACGAGCAGGTCTCCGAGCCGGCCCAGGCGTGCGCGCGCACCGTCGGCGCGGACACCTGCAGTGCGCCGTGGTTGTGCTCGGGCGAAGGCGGCTGGGTGTGCAACGCGGCGACGCCGAGCACCGAGACCTGCAATGGACGCGACGACAACTGCAATGGTGTCGTCGACGAGCCGTTCAAGAACGTCGTGGGCGTCTACAACGCGCTGACGAGCTGCGGCGCCTGCGGCGTGAGCTGCGTCGACGCGATCCCCAACGCGACCGAGGCGTGCAACGTCAGCGGCAACAGCGCGCGCTGCGAGGTCGCGACCTGCGACTCGGGGTACTACCAGGCGGGAACCACGGCGTGTCTGCCGGCGACCGATTCGACATGCGTGCCGTGCGTCACCAATGCGAATTGCCCGACGCCCGGCGACCTGTGCCTCGAGCTCGATGGCGGGCGCTTCTGCGGTCGCGATTGCAGCGCCACGAACAAGCACGGACACCCCGCGAACACCTGTGACAATGGCTACGAGTGCGTGAGTATCGCGGCGCAAGGCGGGGCCAAACAATGCGTGCCGATGTCGGGGAGCTGCAGCTGCGTCGACGACGACCGCGACGCTGTGCGGTCGTGTCGTGTGACCAACCCGCTCGGCACCTGTAGCGGCACCGAGCTGTGCGTGCCTGAAGACGGCTGGGGCGGCTGTACCGCGGCGACACCCGTCAGCGAGACGTGCAACGGCAGGGACGACGACTGCGACGGGCGCGTCGACGAAGATGTCGCGGCACCGGCCGCGGCGTGCGCGAAGACAGTCGGTCCCGACACCTGCACGGCGGCCTGGGTCTGTGCTGGCGACGGCGGCTGGGTGTGCAACGCCGCGACGCCCAGGGCCGAGGTGTGCAACGGTCAGGACGACAACTGCAACGGCCTTGCCGACGAGGCGTTCAAGAACGGCAGCGGCGTTTACAACACCCTCGCCAACTGCGGCGCGTGTGGCATCGGCTGCGCTGACGCGATCCCAAATGCCACCGAGAGCTGTGTTGCCGGCGCAACCAGTGCGCGCTGCGAAGTGCAGACCTGCGACGTCGGGTTCTACGCTGCGTCGCCATTGACGTGCTTGCCAGCGACCGACACGACGTGCGTGCCGTGCTCGACCGATGTAAATTGCCCGACGCCCGGCGACCGCTGTTTGACGCTGGACGGGGGCAAGTTCTGCGGCCGCGATTGTAGCGTCGGCAATAAGCACGGGATTTCCGCTGGCCAGTGCGACGTCGGCTTTCAGTGCCAATCACAGCCGACGCTGGGTGCAGGCGTCGAACAATGTGTGCCCGAGAGCGGCTCGTGCACCTGCGTAGGGCCCGACCAGGGCGACGTGCGCACCTGCAAGGTGACCAACAACGCGGGCACCTGCTTTGGCAGCGAGGCATGCGAAATCGACGCGGGCTGGATCGGTTGCAGCGCGAAGGTGCCCGCCGCCGAGACCTGCAACGGCGTCGACGATGACTGCGACGGCTTCGTCGACGAGGGCGTGGTCGAGCCCGCGGCCGCCTGCGCGGTCACCGTTGGCGACGACACCTGCACCTCGAACTGGGTCTGCAGCGGGACTTCCCTCTGGACCTGCAATGCGGCGACCCCCTCGCCCGAGGTCTGCGACTTCGTCGACAACAATTGCAAAAACGGCAGCGACGAGACGTTCAAGGTCAATGGCAAGTATGTCGACAACAACAACTGCGGCTCGTGCGGGATCTCGTGCACCGGGTCCATCCCCAACGCGACCGAGGTCTGCGGCATCGGCCCCTCGGGCAACCCGCGGTGCCAGGTCGGCAGCTGCGACTCGGGCTACTTCCAATCGGGCCCGCTGTCGTGCACGCCCGTCAACGAGAACCTGTGCCTGCCGTGCGTCACGGACAATGACTGCGGCACTCCGGGTGATCGCTGCGTGCAGTCCGCCGAAGGCAAGGTCTGCGGCAAGGACTGCTCCGCCGGCAACCTGCACGGCACGCCTCCCGGTGAGTGCTACGCGGGCTTTGTCTGCTCCGCGATCCCGGGCGGCGGCAAGAACCAGTGTCTGCCGACGTCGAACGCGTGCTCGTGTCTGCCGGGCAATCTCGGTGCGACCCGCACCTGCCAGGCGACGAGCGGCGGCAATACCTGCTTTGGCCTCGAGGTGTGCAACCCAAACCTGGGCTGGGTCGGCTGTAGCGCGAACTCGCCGACCGGCGAGCAGTGCAATGGTCTCGACGACAACTGCAATGGCCAGGTCGACGACGGCGTCGTGCCGCCGAGCCCGACCTGCACCAGCACCAACGCCGCCGGCACCTGCACGGGCACCTATAGCTGCCAGGGCGTCAACGGCTTGCAGTGCCCGGTCCAGACCCCGAAGCTCGAGACCTGCAACTTCGCCGACGACAACTGCAATGGGCAGATCGACGAGTCCTTTAAAGATGCCGACGGCCGCTATGTGAACGACCAGCACTGCGGCTCGTGCGGCGTTTCGTGCAGCGGTGCCATCCCGAATGCGAGCGCGACCTGCCGCGTGTCCGGCACGACCCCGCGCTGCGAAGTGCTCACATGCGAGCAGGGCTATTACCAGGCGGGGCCCCTCACGTGTCTGGCCGCGTCGGACAATACCTGCGCCCCGTGCGCCAGCGACGCCAATTGTAAGACCCCGGGCGACAAGTGCCTGAGCCTCGACGGCGTTCAGGTATGCGGGCGCGACTGCAGCAGCGGCAATGTCTACGGCACGACTGCCTGCCCGACCGGCAATTACTGTCGCGATTTCGGCGGCGGCACCAGGCAGTGCGTGCCAGTGTCGAACAGCTGCACCTGCGTCGCGGGCGACAGCGGCGACACCCGTAATTGTTCGACCGGCAATGCACAAGGTAGCTGCGTGGGACAACAGACGTGCAATGTCGCGAGCGGCTGGGGCGCCTGCAACGCGCGCACGCCCGCGGTCGAGACGTGCAATACAATCGACGATAATTGCAATTTCCTGACGGACGACGTCGCTAACCGCGGCGATGCCTGCTCGCTCATGAGCGCCGCCGGCACCTGCCCGGGTATCGCCGATTGTGTCGTGGGCAGTGGTGCCGCGCTGGTTTGTGTCGGCAAGACGCCCACGAGCGAGACCTGCAACTACGTCGACGACAACTGCAACGGCGCGACCGACGAGACATTCTCGACCTTGAACCAGAGCTGCTCGGCCGGCGAGGGCGCTTGCCGCCGCTTCGGCTTCCAGGTGTGCACCGCCAATGGCGCCGGCACGCAGTGCAACGCGGTCGCGGCGACGGCTACAACCGAGCTGTGCGACAGCATCGACAACGACTGCGATACCTTCACCGACGAGGAGCCCGCGTTCGCGTTGAAGGGCACGCCGTGTATCCCCGGCATCGGCGTCTGCCAACGGACCGGCGTCTATCAATGTGCCGCCAACAAGACCGCGGTCGAGTGCAGCGTCCAGGCGGGCGCCGGCACCACCGAGACGTGCAACAACCTCGACGATGACTGTAACGGCGTGGTCGACAATGGCTTCAATAAGGGCGTCGTCTGCTCGGTCGGTGTCGGCCAGTGCAAGGCGTTCGGCAACTTCGTCTGTACCGCGGACGCCACGACGACCCAGTGCAACGCGACCGCGCTCGCCTCGACGGTCGAGGTCTGCGACCTCCTCGACAACGACTGCGATGGGCAGACCGACCAGTCGTTCAAGAATGCCGCTGGCACGAAGTACGACAAGGTCACGACCTGCGGCAACTGCTTCACCAACTGCACGGCAATCTTCGCCGGCCGCGCCCAGGCCTTTGGCATCTGCGACTCGGCGCCCGCGACGCCGGCCTGCACGATGGCTTGCAACGCGAGCTATTTCGACCTCAACGCGGTGCCTGGCGACGGCTGCGAGTTCGGCCTCGACAGCAGCGCCATCTACGTCGGTATCGACAGCACCAGCGCCGCCGACAACTCCGGCTGCGGCCTTGGCCCGGTCGGCACCGGCGCTGGCAATTATCCCTGCCGCAGCATCACCCAGGGCCTCGCGCGGGCTCAGACATTGGGACGCACCAAGGTCATCGTCGCCGACGGTCTCTACAGCGAGCAGGTCACCTTGAGGAACGGCATCAGCCTGCTCGGCGGTCATCGTGCCGACACCTGGGTGCGCCAGGTCGGCTCGACCAATACAACCGTACGTGGCCCCGCCGTCACGAGCGGACATGCGCGCACCATCGTCGCCGACACGATAACCTCCGTCACCTTGTTCGAGGGCTTTGTCGTCTACGGCGCGACGAGCTTCTCGGTGTCGGGCAACAGCTATGCGATCTGGATCAGCAATTCGAACCAGAACCTGCAGATCAAGAACAACGTCGTCTTTGGCGGCGATGCCGGCGATGGCACCCCAGGCAGCGCGGGCGTGGGCGGTGGCGACGGCAGTGCTGGGCAACAGGGCGAACGCACCGTGCTCACGACCAGTCACGATAGTTGCACGACGCAATCGAACCAGCCCGGCAACGTGTCGCAGTGCTTCAACGAGGCGGGAACGCTCGGCACGACGAACTGCGGCAGCGCGGGCACCAATTCATGTGGTGGCACAGCGGTCAATGGCGGCGCCGGGCGCGGTGCCATCTGCCCGTCCGGCAACGCCGCCCAGGGCGTCGGGTTCGCCGGAACCGCGGCGACCAATGGCGGGACCGCCGGCACGGGCGGCAATGGTGGCAACGATCGGCTGAGCGAGACCTGCAATTCATTCAACACCGGTGGCTTCAACGCGACTGCATTACCGGGCACTGATGGGGGTCGCGGCAATGACCGCGCGGGCGGCTCGGGCTGCTCGGTGTCGACGGGCACGGTGGTGTCCGGCCATTGGGTCGGCAACGAGGGCGCGGTGGGCAGTCCCGGTTGGCACGGCGGTGGCGGCGGCGGCGGTGGCGCCGGCGGTGGCGCTGACGTGACGACCAACTGCGATAGCAATGGCGATGGCACCGACGACAGCCTCGGCGGCTCGGGCGGCGGCGGTGGCGCGGGTGGCTGCGGCGGCAACAACGGCACGGGCGGTACGAGCGGCGGCGGCACGTTCGTGTTCTTCATCGCCAACACGAGCGAGACCGCGGTTGCGAATATGCCGACCCTGACGGGCAACGTGGTGGCACGCGGCACGGGTGGACGCGGTGGCAATGGTGGCATCGGCGGCAAGGGTGGGCGCGGTGGCGGCGGCGGGCTCGGCGGCGGTGTCGCGGGACGCTTCGCGTATGCGATGGGGCTTGGCGGGCGCGGCGGGGAGGGCGGCGACGGGGGTCACGGCGGCGGCGGTGGAGGTGGCTGCGGCGGTGCAAGCTACGGCGTGTACCTCTTCAACTATAGTGGCACGCCGACCTATCAGACGCTCAATACATTGGTGCCGGCTGGCGTCGGCGGCGCGGGTGGGCTCGGCGGTGCGTCGCCCGGTCTCGCGGGCGGGTTTGGAAGCGACGGCTTCAATGCGGACGTGAACTACTGACGAAGCGTGGGCTCATGCCTTTGTGAGCACGCCGTCCTTCACGGTAAATGCGATCGCCTCGAACGGGGCGGTGGCGATGGCGGCATCGTTGGTGTCGACCAGCACGTGGGCGATCGGCGCGACGTATATCGTCGCGTTAGCCTGGGTCGCGCTGAAGCCGACAGCGAGATAGCCGTGCGCGTCGTTGTTCGCGTACAGGAGCGGCGCATACGAGTCCTGCAAGATCTCCTCGAGGTGGGAGATGACGGCGGCGACGTTCGGGGCTGCGCTGATACCGGGCACGAGGCCGTCGACCACGCCGCGCACGAAGCCCTTGAAGCTCTCGGACGAGATGCCGCCGCCGGTCAGCTCGACGACGCCGTGCGCACCATCGCCCTTGCCGTGGTTGGTCGCGTAGAACGAGTGGATGTCGCCGGCCAGCAGGAGACAGTTCGGCAGGCTGCGCATGAGATCGAGGATCTCCTGGCGCTTGTCGGGGAAGCCGTCCCACTGGTCGACGCTCAGGAGGAACGCCGTCGGCAGGAGGCCCTTGAAGACCTGGAGACCGCTCTGCACGAGGTCGCTGTCGGGCTTGCCCACGAGTACCGCCGGCATCGAGCGCGCGTCGACGATCATCGAGGTCATGCTGATCGACGTGGCGACCACCTTCCAGGTCGCGGTCGAACCCTGCAGCGTCGCCCTCAACCACGTCTCCTGCTTGGTGCCGAAGATGTTCTGGGTGGCCGGGTCGCGGGTCGCGCGCGCCTTCGCGTAAGCCTCGTAGTGGACCTGCTCGACCAGGTAGCGCGCGCTGAGTCCGTCGGACGCGAACAGGCGCCCGTGGCTGTAGCGCAGGTGGTCGAACGTCGCGCCACGCGGCAACACCGTCGCATCGGACGTGTCGAGGGCCGTCACGTCGCCGGCGGTGATAGCGGCCGCAAGCAGCTTGTTGATTTCGATAGCCGACCAGAGGCCGACCGCTTGCGTCTGGGCGCGTGCGCGCAAGGCCGCGTCATCGTCGGGCAGGAGCGCGCCATAGACCGGTAGCAGCGCCAGGCCGACACGCGTCTGGTAGGCCTCGTTGGCGGCCGCGTCGAGGTCGATGTAGGGGATGTAGAACGGCGAGCCGCTGGCGTCGAGTGCTGCCGGGTTGAGGCCGGTCGCGACGAGCTCGTCCTTCGTAAGCGCCACGCGCGCAAAGTGCACGTCCTCCGGGATGGCGTGGTCGGGGCGGTAGCTGCGCGTGTCCGTCAGGATGAGGTGCACGTGCTTGCCGAAGTGGAAGTCGCGATAGATGACGACATTGGGGTCGCTCACCGGGAGCTTCGTGCCGATGTCGAAGCTGTCGCCCGCCGTGCCCAGGCCGAGCTCGGTCGGCAGGTATTCGAAGTTCGCGCGCTCGGCGTTCTCGCGCCGGGAGGTCTGGTGGTCCTCGTTGACCTTGCCGTCGTAGTAGGTCGCCGTGTCGCCCCAGCAGTCGTCCGAGAACTCGTGGTCGTCCCAGATGAACACGAATGGCACGCGCTCGTGCACGCGTTGCAACCACGGGTCGGAGCGGTAGGCCTGGTAGAGCTCGCGATAGTTCGACAGGCTCTGGGCGGCGTAGTGCGTGATGTCGCCCGCGTCGTTCTTGACGGCGATGGCACCGGCCGTGTCGCTGAAGACGACATTGCGCGAGGCGCCGCCTTCGGATTGGAAGAACGGGTCGCCGGTCGTCTCGTAGATGTAGTCGCCGATGTGTACGACCACGTCGAGGGCGTCGGCCTCCTGCAGCATCTTGGCGTAGCTGTTGTAGTAGCGGGCGACGAAGTCCTGGCATGACGCAAGGGCCAGCTTCACTTCGACGTCGGCATCGGGCGCGGGCGCGGTCTTCGTGCGGGCGACGCGCGAGCCGAGCCGCTCGCCGTCCTTCTCGTAGACGAAGCGATAGAAGTAGACGGTCGCCGGGTCGAGGCCGCTGACCTTGACTTTGACGATGTGGTCATGGTCGGCCGTGGCTGAGAGCGACTGCTCGACGAGCGGGTTCGCGAAGTCGTCGTTGGTGTCGATGACGAGCGTCACGTCGAGGTCGCCGGCGTTGGCGGTATCGCTGACGCGGGCCCAGAAGACGACGCTCTCGGGGCGCGGGTCGCCCGAGGCAACGCCTTGCGGAAAATACGCGACGGCTTCCGTGACCGGCTTCGCCTTGGTGCCGCTGTCGGAGTCGCAGGCGCTGAGCTTCAGGAACGACGGCGCCACGAGCCCGATGCCGACGACCTGGAGGAAGCGGCGGCGGGAGGTGCCTGTCTTGGGCGCGCGCGGGGTTTCGGAGCCGTGCTTTTTGCTCATGCTTGATTCCTTCGATGCGAGCGATCGTGTGGGAAGACGCCGCCCCGTTGTGCGCGCGGAGCATAGCCATATCGGGGTGCTACGTCACGCGGCGCCCGATGGGCGCAATTGGGTGTCAGGGGCAGTTCCGTCACGCGGTTCGCAGATTCGAGCGTCGCTCTGGTTCGTTGACCCGCGCGCAAGCGTTTCCATAGAGTCGCCAGTCTTCGCAGCCGGAGCAGCTCATGCGCGCACTTTCGAGGGTCATTGTAAGCCTGGTCGCCGCCGTGGGTTCAACGGTCGGCTGTAGCAACGGTGGCGGGACCTCTGAGCGTGCGTTGGCAACGCTCGAAGCGTTCGATGATGGGCTCGCGTTGCCGGCGGGCGGCGTGGTCGGTGTGTCGCTGGCATCGCTCGCCGTTGGCGAGGAGGGCGTCGTGTCCGAGCTGAAGCTCATCGACACCGGCTCGGGCGACCTACGCGTGAGCGCCATCGAGATCGTGTCCGAGCCGCCCGGCGCATTCCGGCTGGCGGGTGACGCGGACGGTGCGGCGATGCCGGCGTTCCCCGTGACGGTTGCGCCGATAAACGATCTTGCAGGGCAGCGCAGCCTGTTCTTCTATTTGCTGGCGACGCGTCCGGCCGCGGGTTCGACGCCGCGTGCAACGATCCGTGTGGCGTCGAACAGCATCTCGAGCAACGGCGATACGCAGGCAGTCATCAGCTACGACGTGCGCGTGCAGAGTGCTGCGGCGGCGATCCAGGTGACGCCGACGTCGGTCGACTTCGGGGCTGTGTCGCAGGACGAGAGTCGGCTCGAGTCGATTAACATCTTGAACCCGGGGGCCGAGACGTTGGTCATCGACAAGTTCGGGCTCAGCGGGCATCCGAACTTCGAGCTCGTCGTCGGCTCGACGCGTTACCCGGTCACGGCCGAGTCGGCCGCGGGCGGCACGCGCCTGCCCGAGCCGATAACCGTCGAGCCGGGCATGAGCGTAGCCGTGTCGGTGCGCTACACCGCGACCGACGACAGCCAGGCCCGCGGCAATGTCGTGCTCTATTCGAACGCCCCGGGCGCGCCCGACGGCACGACCGTGTCGTTGCAAGCGAACGTCGGCGGCCCGTGCATCGCGGTCAACCCGCGCAAGGTCGCGTTCGGTGGCAAGCTCGTCGGTAAGCTCGCGACGATCGACGTCGCCATCACCTCGTGTGGTACCCAGCCGCTCGAGCTGCGCGAGATTGGCCTCGTCGCCGGCGGGTCCGAGCGCTTCTCGCTGTCGCTCGCGGCGTTGCCGGGTGTAACGGGCGCTGCGACCGCGCTCGGGCCGGCGGACGCGCCGCTCGTTATCGCACCCTCGCAGACGGCGACGCTCACGGTGCAGTACTTCCCCGATGCGGAGAGCCCGATGGGCGACGATGGTGAGCCAGTCTTCGATCTCGGCACGCTGCGCATCCGCTCGAACTCGTTTCAGCCAGAGCTGCTGGTCGAGCTGAGTGGCCTGGGTGTGCTGATCGAATGCCCACAGGCGGTCATCATCATCCAGGAGGGCGAGGAGGTGATTCCGCAGACGACGCTGCACCTCATCGGCTCGCAGAGCACGACGGCCATCGGGCCGGTCGCAGTCTATCAGTGGGAGGTCGACCAGCCGGGCTCGGTGCAATCGGTGTTCACGCCCTCGACCGCGGTCGCGAACCCGACCTTCGAGGTGAACGCGGCCGGACACTATACGTTCCGACTGACCGTCATCGACGCGGCCGGGGTGGCGTCGTGTGTGCCGGCAACGGCTGAGGTCTTCGTAAACCCGAACGAGGCGATCCACGCGGAGCTGCTATGGAATACGCCCGGCGACCCGTTCCCCAACGACGAGGTCGGGGCCGATCTCGACCTGCACTTCATGCATCCGAACGCGGCCGGCGTGTACGACGGCGACGGCGACGGCGAGCCCGACGACTGGTTCGACAACCCGTTCGACTGCTTTTGGAACAACCCCCATCCGAACTGGGCGTCGGCCGACAACAACGTCAATGACAACCCCGGCCTCGACCGCGACGACACCGACGGGCTCGGGCCCGAGAACCTGAACCTCGACCTGCCCGAAGACGGCCTGACCTATCGCGTCGGCGTCAACTACTGGGACGACGCCGGCTTCGGCACGTCGACGGCCACCGTTCGCATCTATATCTATGGCAACCCGGTGTTCGAGGTGTCGGGCGTCGAGCTGTTCAAGCACGACATGTGGTGGGTGACCGAGATCACCTGGCCGCCCGCGGGCACCAACCCCGAGGTGATCAACGTCTGCGGCGGCACGACCGACACGTGCACCTCGGACGCGCAGTGTGGCGCCGGTAGATGCGGCCTGCGCATCACGCCGAACTACCAAAATCCGCAATACTTTCAACCGTAACGGGGCAGTTCTGTCTCAACGGATTCGGCCTCAAACGGCCCCGAATGCTAGGAGCGCGCGAAGGGAGTGACGAGGCGACCTCGAGGTCGCCGCAGGAACGACCGAGCGAGCGACGACGCAGGCGGCGTCGTTTCAGGCCGAATCAGCCTACGCCCGGGGCCTCGCGGCCGGTCTCGACCACGTAATCGCCATAGCCGCCGCCGTACTTGCGCACGCCGTCGGGCGAGACTTCGAGCACGCGGTTCGACAGCGCGCGCAGGAACGAGCGGTCGTGGGACACGAACAACATCGTGCCCTCGAACGTGCCGAGCGCTTTGACGAGCATCGCCTTGGTGTCCATGTCGAGGTGGTTGGTCGGCTCGTCGAGCACCAGCAGGTTCGGCGGATCGTAGAGCATGCGGGCCAACACGAGGCGTGCCTTCTCGCCGCCCGACAGGATCGAGCACTTCTTGTCGGCGTCGTCGCCGGAGAACCCGAAGGCGCCGGCGAGGCCTTTCATCTGTCCGACGGTGGCGCGCGGGAAGGCGCCCTGCAGCGAGTCGAGCACGGTGTCGTCGTGGTTCAGGACCTCCATCGCGTGTTGTGCAAAGTAGCCGAGCTTGACGTTCGCGCCGAGCTGCGCCGAGCCCTCGTCGGGCGTCGTCTCGCCGGCGACGATCTTCAGGAGCGTGGACTTGCCGGCGCCGTTGACGCCCATCACGCACCAACGCTCGCCGCGCCTGACGAGCAGGTCGAGGCCGTCGTAGATGCGGCGCGTGCCGTAGCCCTTCTTGACCTTGGCCATGGCGATGACGTCGTCGCCCGAGCGGGGCGGCTTCTTGAAGTCGAACTCGACGATCTGGCGGCGGCGCGGCGGCTCGACCTTCTCGATCTTGTCGATCTTCTTCTGGCGCGACTGCACCTGCGCCGCGTGGCTCGCGCGCGCCTTGAAGCGGGCGATGAACGCCTCCTCCTTCTTGAGCATCGCCTGCTGCCGCTCGAACTGCGCTTCCTTGTGCTGGTTGGCGAGCTCGCGCCCCTTCTCGTAGAACTCGTAGTTGCCCGACCACTGCACGAGCTCGCCCGCGTCGATTTCCACAATCTTGGTGACGACGCGGTTCAGGAACTCGCGGTCGTGCGACGTGATGAGCAGCGCACCCTCAAAGGTCTTGAGGAAGCGTTCGAGCCACAGGATCGACTCGATATCGAGATGATTGGTCGGCTCGTCGAGCAAGAGCACGTCGGCCTTCATCAGGAGGATGCGGGCCAGCGCCACGCGCATCTTCCAGCCGCCCGACAGGGCGCCGACGTCCATGTCCTGCATCTCCTGGCGAAAGCCGAGGCCGGCCAGGATTTCACGCGTGCGCGCCTCCAACGCGTAGCCATCGAGGTCGTCGAAGCGGGCCTGCACCTCGCCGTAGCGCTCGATGATCGCCTCGAGGTCGCCTTCGCCCGAGGCCATCGCCGACTCGAGCTTGTGCAGCTCGGCCGCGACGGTCGCCACCTCGCCGGCCCCGGCCATCGTCTCCTCGACGGTGGTGCGGCCGGCCATCTCGCCCACGTCTTGCGAGAAGTAGCCGATGCGTAGCCCGCGCTCGACCACGATCGAGCCGGCGTCCGGCTCCTCGTCGCGCATGAGCATCCGGAAGATGGTCGACTTGCCCGCCCCGTTCGGCCCGACGAGGCCGGCCTTCTCACCCTTGAACAAGGCGAGCGAGGCTTCGAGGAAGAGGATCTGGCGACCGTGCTGCTTACTGACCTGATCGAGGCGAATCATGCGCGCCCCCTTATCAGGGTCGACGCCGCGAGTCCCGTGACTTTTCGGCGACCGTCTTCACCGGCGGCTGCGTGCCCGCAACATGGTCCGGACGCCGCGCGCTGGGGTGCCGGTGTGGGCCTGCCTGGGCCCTCGTCGAGGCCCGGCGCATCCGAGCTCACCGGCTGCAAATCCGATCAGAACCGGCAGTCGAACACCTCGGCTGGCTCGATGTCTGTCCTGCCGGGGACTGAGTCAGTCGCCCGCCTTGGTAGATGGCGCGCCCGCCCGATCGCCGCGCCCCCAATGCCCCATCGTCATGCGACGTGGCGAGGCGTTATTACGAGGTCGACTTCGCAGTCGAGCACATGAAGGAGCGACACCAGCTGGCTCAGGCTCTTGTTCGTGTTCGTGGGATCTAGAAGGCGATAGAGCTGCGGCACGGACGTACGGAGACGACGCGCGAGCTCCCGGCGACTCAGACCACTGGCGTCAGCTCGGTGGCGCGCCTGGACAGTCAGCTTATGGATCAGCAACTCCGCCAGGTAGACGGGGTCTCGATTGTAGTCGAGAGCCTGGTCGATGTGAACCGTGCCTTCAGCCCCCGACGCGAGCCGATAGGTGACTGCTTCCCGAGCGAGCTCTTCGTCGATGGCCACCTCGACAAGCCTGTCCCGCGTAGTCGGTCGAGGTTCGAGGCGAGCGAAAGGGAACGGGTACTGTCTGCCACCGTAAGTGAAGAGTTCGATCTGGGCCTTGCGCTCATTGACGACCACCTTGCGAACCTTCATAGCAACCCCTCCGCGACCAGATCTTCGATCAGTTTCAAGAGACGAGCCGTAGGCTCTCCCTTCATTGGCAAGTGGTCATCCAGGTTCCACTTCAAGATGAGCGTTCCATCGCGATAGACGTGAACATGGCGCGGCGAATGGTCTCCCTTCCAAGGCACGAACACGTAGCCGCCTCGCCGATACTTTCCCATCGCAGGAACATGTTACCTTGGGAGGTAACGCTTCGCAAGCTCGACCGCGGAGCCGAGCGGTCACCAGGGAGTCCATTCACCGACGGGGTCAGACCCCCTCGATAGAGACGCAACGTCCCGAAAACACGATGCCACCCCGAGCCGAGGGGGTCAGGCCTACTCAATAGAGACGCAACTCTATGAAAACGCATGAGCTTGCCCTCTTCTACCGA
>Ga0105046_10003988_pt1 | contig 23493 bp, 21 predicted proteins | sample MAT03_FD_78385 | JGI IMG/M metagenome (GOLD analysis project Ga0105046, IMG submission 78385) | Freshwater microbial communities from Lake Fryxell liftoff mats and glacier meltwater in Antarctica - MAT-03 (megahit assembly) | ecosystem: Environmental > Aquatic > Freshwater > Ice > Liftoff...
ATTTCTACGGCAATAAGATTGCCTCAGAATGACAAATTATAAAATGAATCCGGTAGCGCGCCATGAATCTGAAATCGTTGATGCATAAAGCATCAATGAGTGAGTGGTTCATGTGAGCGTGGGGGAGGAATCCAAGGGAACCCTTGGTCTCCTTTTAGTTAAGGTATTTTGGAGAAGCAAAATACCTTATATTATTTTGATGCTTGCCCGCATAGGGCCGTAGAATATTAAAATAAAATCGTTTATTAAAGAAAAAATCACATTTTAGGCTAAAAACCCATTTGGAACATTAATCGCATTTAAAATAACAATTTTTTATTTTATAAATCATTGCAATTTAAATTAAATATAGAATACAATAAAGAAGATAGTATTCATTAATATGAAAAAAAATTAAAAAAGGAGATGTAGTAATGAAGCAAAGCAGATTTTTTATACCTTTATTAACGCTACTCGTTGCTCAATCGACATTCATTTGTGTGCATGCAAAAACATTAACACCGCAAGAAACAACAGCATTAAATCTTGAACAAAAAGAACTCCAAATAAAGATTAGTAAAGCGGTAGCAGATACTAAAAATAAAATGTTGAATGTAAATAAAGCTCAGCAAATTAATCGCGATGTTGAGTTGGCAAAGAACATCACGCGATTTCATAAAAATAAAGCAAAATTAGTGGGTAGAGGGTAGAGGGAATTATGAAGTTTTTAAACAAAATAGCTATTTTAGTCCTTTCATTGTGCTTACTGGAAAATGCAGAAGCAACTCGATTTAACGCTGATTATGCTCCGAGATTGTATACTTTCCAAGGTCAATTTGGTTTTCACACTCCTTTCAAAGATGTATATTATAAAATTAATACCATCTCTGATTTTGAAATTGCGCCAAATAAACTTGTTCGATTACAACCTCTTATTGCTGACCGTTGGGGATCGGTAAGTATAAATAATGGAACAAAAATAATTCTAACGCCTGAGTTAACAGCAACGGGTTACACTGCCAATCAAAAAAAACAAGTTTCAGGAGCAAACCCTTTTGTGATCATTGAAGGGCAAAATGATTTTATAAGTATTTATATATATACCCAAGGATATGGCAATAAATTAGTGTTTAATATTCAATCTTTTGAGCAATTTATGAGAAATACTTGGTGGTATAACCATCTTGGTGAAGGTTCTGCTTATGATTGGAATATTGGTTTTGAATTTTATACAGCTGAAGCTGATTTTGAAGGAATTTCATCACCAAGTTTTTTAATGGCGCAAGGAATTAATATGTTTGATATTGAATTACATTGGAAAAATAATACTTTTTCCTCAGTTCAATATTTATATTCTCTTATAGGTAATAATAACAAGGCAGATAAGAGTAAATGGAATCCAAACTTATTATTTGATAATAATATTCTGTATAAAAAAGCTTTAAGTGATGATGACGTTTCGCATGTTGAAAAAATATTAACTGATGCAGGAATTAAATTTAACTAAAATAGATAAAAAAGAGCTTCGCTTTTAACGAAGCTCTTTTTTTAATTATACTGTTTTTTGAGTTTCATTATTTTTTTCTTGAAGGTCGTTATCAAGAAGAATATTTTTTTTATGTTCTTCAAGCCCTAACGTGATAATCATATCAATGAAATCCATGGGCCTAATATTTTCTTCAGCTGCTTGATGGAAAATACACGTTGCCGGTGTCAATGCTGGCAAGGTATTTATTTCTAAAATAACTACTCTTTCTTGCTTAGTACGACTTTGTTGAGCGCTTTGATAGAAGCAATCAATACGTGCATATCCTTTACAATCCACTGTTTTATAAACATCTTCCATGACTTGTTTTACAAAATTCAAGGTTACTTCTGGCAAGGGTGCCGGCGTTTGATTTTCGCCAGCGCCGGGTAAAAATTTTTCTTCAATTGAGAGGATCCCCTGTGAAGCAACTGCTTGGCTTGGCGTGAGTGCTTTTGCTTGTGTATTGCCAATAACGCCAACGGTGAGTTCCATGCCAACAATATATTCCTCTAAAAATGCATGTGATTTTCCCGTGAGAAAAAATGAATTTAAAGCAGCGGGTATTTCACCATGGTGAGTGATTTTTGAAACATAAACACTGCAGCCGTCATCAAAGGGTTTTATGATAAACGGTAAGGCAAATTTTTGTTTGATTTGATTGATAACCTCGTCTTGATTGTTTTGCCATTCTTCTTTTGCAATGAGCAGTGATTGTGGGACATGAAAACCTTTAGCCGATAACAGTTCGTTTGTTTTATATTTATTCATGCATAATGCACTGCTCAAAATAGATGATCCGTTGTAAGGAATATCAAGCATTTCCAGCGCACCTTGCACACAGCCATTTTCGCCTTGCCCGCCATGAAGACCGATAAAAACAAAATCAGTAAATGTTGCCAGATTATTCCATAAGATTTGTTGTTCAGGCAACAGGGACTTTTCAATTTCTTTTGTTGAATTTAATACAAGTTGTTGCTGGTTAATATGAAAAAGATTCATATCGTTGTTAACAAAAAGAGCTAACGCCTCATATTTGTGGGGTGAAAGTTTATAGACAACATTTCTACCTGTTTCAAGTGAAATTTCTTTTTCATTCGAGCGACCACCTAATAATACGGCAACACGAGTTTTTTTTGTTGAGAGCATAATGATTCTCCTTGTTATTGGTGAGGTATACCATCGAAACGGTGATAATTTTTTAATTCTGTTTCAATCAAATGATTGATAATCATTGAATGATTCATATTGAGTTGCGCTGCTTGGCAAAATATAAAAGATGATGGTGCCATTCCTGATAGCGTGTTGGGATCAATAATAATAATTTCATTATGTGGTGTTAAAAAACCATCTATTCTTGCCATTGTTTTTATGTCAAGACTATTCATGACATCAATACAGGTTTTTTGTATAAGATCTATTTGTGACTGCGTAGCACGCGCAGGAGTAAATTTTGTTGATCTTCCCGGCATATATTTTTGTGCGTAATCAAAGAGTTCGCTTGTTTCTTCTTTAACAATTTCTGTTGGCGGCAATGCCAATGGTGAACCATGTTTATCTATAAGTACGATGCACGTGAATTCCATGCCATCTATTTTTTCTTCAATTAAAACATCTTGTGTGTTATTGATATCAATTTCTGAAGCTTTTTTGAGAGCCGTTATAAGTTCTGTTTGATTATTAATTACCGAAACTCCCAAACTTGATCCTTCTTTGCGTGGTTTTGCTAGGCAAGGAAAAGTGATGTTATTATTTTTTAATTGTGCGATTAAAGCAGAAAGATCTCTTTCAAAGCGTGAAATATCTTCTTTATACACGCGAACATCTTGTGGGGTTTTAATATTTTGAAGTTTCAAAAAATCTTTTTGTAAAAATTTATCCATTCCCAAAGCGCTGGTGAAAAGTTTTGATCCAAGGTAGGGAATGCCAAGAATTTCTAGTAATCCTTGCAGTGAACCATCTTCTCCATAACGACCGTTCATAGCATTAAATATAAAATCAACCGTTTTTTTTAATGAATCCCATGCAATAATTTCTGCTTCACTTTCTAGACGCTGTTCAAAATCACTAATTTTGCCACGATGCAGAAATCGCCACGGCATTATGAATAAGGTTCCTTTTTTGCTTTGAAAAAGAGGAATAACTTCATAATGTTCTGTATCAAGATGGTCACACACGGTGCGACCTGAATTGAATGATACTTCGCGTTCAATTGATTTTCCCCCCATTAAAACACCGATTTTAAGTTTCTGCATAATTATTTTTCCTGGTCAGTTAATTTTTTTTTCTTAGTATATCGTATTGTTTTGTTTATGCATTGTACAAAAATAAAAATAAATTTATAGAAATATGCATACGCATAAGAGTATGCTTGTTTTATACTAATATTAAAATTTTTAGGAATTTATCATGAATAAAAATTTTTCATTGGTGCTTATGGCAAGTATATTTTTATTTTTTTTTGAAACATTATCAATGGATTTTTATATTATTGGTGAAACATCACATGAAGAATTGGTGAATGAAGGAATAAAGCATCTTAAAACCTATTTGTCTGTTATGAAAGAGTTTTCAGAGAAGAAAGATGAAAGAAGCCAATCAAGATTTAATAAAAGAAAGCATCATGTTTATATATCATCAAGTGAAGATATCTATTTGGAACAATTAACTCAGTCTGAAGAATGAAAAGAAGGAAAAAAAACAATAAAGAGAATGCTCTTTATTGTTTTTTTATTACATAGGAAATAAAAAATTACTTAATTTATTGGTGAGTCCCAATACAATTATGCCATGCATTGAGCCAGCGCATAATCCAGCTTTTATTTTGCTGTTAAAAAAGCTTGACCAATAAGAAAGATTAGGGTCAATTTTTGAATGGATATAAATGCTGGTTAAATAAATCCCTAGGCCAGTTGCAATCATTGATACTTGATATAAATTAGGATTGTTATAAGACCAAAGTCTACATTGCCATCTAAGGTGGTTAATTTTCCCTTTAAATGATTGGCTTGATAGTATTTTCTGTGCTTTTTGCGTAACTAATTTTTTTTCTTGATAAGAAAGTTGATTAATAAGAGGCGATTGAATAAAAGCATTGAGATCAACATTTTTCTTTTTTTCTGATTCTGCTAATACTTTAGCGCATAAAGCAAAATCTATTGCTTGTCTGAGTGATAGTATTTTTGTGCCATTGCCCCATACTATTGCAACACTATTATTACTGATAAAAATTGGTTGATGATAATAATGTCCTTCAATTGATTTCACCGTGTTGCCAGTAGCAAGTTCACTTATATTTAATGTTTCATTTTGTTCCTGATGAATAGAAAGTTTTCTGTCGAATGAAAAGTCTCTAAAATGGATGAAATTTTTTGAAGTATATAATTGATCACGGTTATTGCATTCTTCAATCAGCATTGTCATCGGGCTATCTTGATCAAGATACTGTACTGTTATCATTTTTGAATCATGAGATTTAAAAATTTTTATGTAGTTTGAATTGAGAATATTTGTAGAATTTTGCCATGTATTTTTATCAAATTGTATAAAAGACATGGCTTCAACATCCACATCAAATTCGGGAGTTTGGACTGAATGAATAAAAATGAGTGGATTTTCTTTATATGCTTGGTGCAAGAAGGCAATTTTATTAATGTGAAATTCTTTTGACGTTGCGTTTTCAATTGTTTCTGCTTGTTGCCATGTTTTTGATAGTTTATTATGACGAAATAACACAATGGAGTTGTTATCTAAGGCTAATGCCAGTAATTTTTCATCGCTTAAAAATGCACAATCAGCAATCGAATTTTTCATTTCGATGATTTGTTTCATTTTGAAACCATTTTTACTTTTAACAAAGATTGCAATTTTTTTTATCTCAAAAAATTCATCATCATTTTCTGATTCATGTATAATATTGCAAAGTATGATGTTTTCATTAACATATTTTACTTTAAAATTTTCAGGTAATTTTAGAGTAAAAGCTTTTTGCCAAGTGTCTTTTTTTGAATTTAATTGTTGTGCTATGTTTTGTCCTGCCCCAGGCATACATCCTACCATACCTGCGAGTAAACCATTTTTACCAGTGTTATTTGATGAATAGACTTTCCAAAAACTGATATTATTACTCTCTTGTGTTGCGATTTGATTTGAATCTGGCAATATGGCAACAACTTTTTCATCTAAGTATTGTTCAGTACATACATTATCCTGACTTAATCTTTGATTAATAATTTCTTGAATTTCACTAACTGTACAAGGGTATTTTTCGCTTAATTCCTGTTTGATTTCCATTGCAGATATTTCATTAAAGGTATCGTCTTTCTTGAATCCTTCAATATAAGCATCAGCGGCTAATTGAGTTAATGACAAGGGAGATTTTCTTTGGGGTTGAGAAGTTTCTTCTTCCATGGCAAAACATGAGCTTGCCACTAAATTTAGGGTAAATAATGTGATAAGCCCCATAAAAGCGCGTTTTTTTAATAGGTTCTTCATAGAATATCCTTTTTTGAGACGTTTTTTACTATAACACATTTAATTATATACTAATTGAAAATAATGTAAATAAATAAGTTAAATATGATTAAATATTGGTCAAAATAGGTAAAAAACGGCATTTTTATAGAGTTTTTAGATAAATATATGGTTTAATTTGATAAAAAGCTGGTCTGTGATATAAAATAGTTACTATTCAAGCATGCATAGTACTGTATACTATTGCTCAAAATTTCGTAACAATTATTAGGAAAGTTTTAATGATGGCACAAAAAAAATATTTTTTACTGTTTTTGATTATCGCAAATGGCATCACTGTTCTTCAGGGAATGGAAAAAAATAACGAATCTATTGATGTAATGTTGTTTGTGGATCGTTTACTTGCTGAAAAAACTATCGAACCATTTCCCTTTTTTACGCGTGAAGAAGCTAAAAGAGACCTAAGGAGTGGATTACAATCAAACAAAAATTTTGTTGTGGAATATGGATCCTTAAAAACAACTATGTCCGAAACTCAATTGTTTGATTTAATTACAAAAAAACAAAGATATTTTATGGTGAAGCAATCGACACCTGAAAGCACTAGTCCGTTGAAAACTGAATCGCTTGGCGATAAGCAAAGTTCTGGCAGCAGAAAAAATTCTTTGTTACTAAATAAATTGAGTCAAAGTAGTGAGGCAATAATGATAACTCCTAAATCTAGTTTAGAAATGCAGTGTGCGGGTTTAATGGTGAAAAGGCTTGAAGTGGAACAATCATCTGTTAGGCCTGAGGGTGATGATGAAGAGACTAAAGATTCTACATGCCTCACGTCTCAAGCACTATTTGTTGCGTTTAATAATAAACATAAAGATCGCTCTTCCAAAGAATCCACAGAAAATAGTTTTGGAGAAAATTCAGCTCTTTCGGGTAGTGATGATGAAAATGTTCTTTTTTCTTGGGAAGATTAATATATAATGACAAAAAATAAAATAACACGCCATCGCGATTATCTCATTTGGATTGATTTAGAAATGAGTGGCTTAGATTTACCTAAAGATGTTATTTTAGAAGTTGCTGTCATTATAACCAATAACCAGTTGCATATTCTTGCCGAAGGTCCCTCTTTGGTGATTCATCACCCTGATGAAGTACTTGCAACTATGAATGAATGGTGCATAAAACAACATGGTTTATCAGGTTTAACCCAACGGGTCAAAGAATCATCGCTAACCTTGGGAGATGTCGAGAAAAGGCTTATAGATTTCTTAAAGCCCTATATTTCTGAGGGGCAAGGGGTCATTTGCGGGAACTCTGTCTGGCAAGATAAGGCTTTTATTCAGAAATATATGCCAAATTTAGACCAGCTTTTGCATTATAAAATCATTGATGTAAGCTCAATAAAAGAGGTTGTTTTGCGATGGTACCCCAAAAACCCTTTAATTGAGTTCAAAAAACAGGATACTCATCGAGCGCTCACCGATATTCGGGAGTCAATTGAAGAGTTAAAATACTATCGAAAACACTTTTTTATTTCTGAACCAGATTTGCAATAAAATTTTATATTCTCTTAGGGACTTTTTTTATGTCAATGCATCTTTCTAAATATCTTGCCTATGCAGGAGTGTGCTCTCGTCGAAATGCCGCTACTTTTATTAAAGACGGTAAGGTGTCGGTTAACCATTCGATTATCAAAGAACCAGGTCATGTTTTAAAAGAAGATGACGTTGTGCGTGTTCACAGTAAAGTTATTACTTTGCAAAGAAATACCTATGTTTTGTTGAACAAACCTAAGGGTTTCATCACCACTACTGAAGATGATCAAGATAGAAACACCGTTATGGACCTTTTGAAGCCAAAAATTAAGGAACGCTTATATCCTGTTGGTCGTTTAGATCAAGATACAACGGGCCTTATCTTATTAACAAATGATGGTATGACGGCGCAACATTTATCCCATCCAAGTTATGAAGTGAGCAAAATTTATCAAGTTACCTTAGACGCTCCGCTCAACATTGAACGTGAGCAGCAATTAAGAGCAGGCATCACCTTAAAAGATGGCAGGGTTGAAGTTGATTCATTGGTTGTCTTGAACAAAGGTAGAACTCGCATAAAAATAGAGCTGCACAGCGGACAAAATCGTGTGGTGCGTCGCTTATTTATGCACATTGGTTATCATGTTTTAAAACTTGATCGTATTGTCTATGCCGGATTATCAAAAAAAGGCTTACCTGTTGGTATGTGGCGTCACTTGATAGCACGAGAAGTCGCTCATTTAAAATCTTTAGTTGTTATTCCTTCTGCCAAAAACACGCAAAAGCATTAAAAACAAGTTAATAAAATCAAGATATAACGTAAGCGCACCGACAAGTGCGATTTTGTTTTTGATATCACCTTGATGGTTCATGGTGCTTATCATGTTCTTGATTTTTTGCATGTCGTATGCTGTCAAAAGAACAAAAACAGCGATGCCAATTAAAGAAAGAATATAATCAAACGTGCCACTTTTTAAAAAAAAGTTGACGACAAAACCAATAATAATGCCAAATAATGCCATTGTTGCCAAACTACCAACGGCACTTAAATCAGCTTTGGTAAAATAACCATACAGTGCCATAACGCCAAACATGCCCGCAGCTACAATAAAAGTTATAAAGATAGATTGTTGCGTGTAGACCATAAAAATGACTGACAAGGTCAATCCGGTCAGCAATGCATATGAAATAAAGCAGGTGACTGCTGTCGGAAAGTTTATTTTCATAATAAATGCTGATAACACAACAACAAGTAATAATTGCGCTAAAAAAATAAAAAACAAAAGAAATGGGTTTTTGAAAATTGTTTCAAAAAGCGCTGGGTGTGAAGCGATATAATAGGCGGTTCCTGCACTTATGAGCAAAGCAACCATCATCCAACCAAAAACTTTATACAACATCACATTTATTGATTCAAAAGAATAAGAATTTGTGGCTTGATTCATTTTTATCTTCCTTATATATTGTAATTTAAATGTTTATTTGATTAAATAATAAATTTTTTTTGTAATTAATTGCAATGGTTTAGAGTAACAGGTTTATCGAATTGATTGAGTTTTATAACGTTGAGTTTTTCAACCACTTGCACTCAAGAGTTCTCTTGTAGTAAATCTTAAAACATAGAACCAAAAATTAATTTTTGTAAAAAGAAGGAGTTTCTATGAAGAGAACGGTGATGGGTGATATTTTTTTTTCTGGCATAGCTTTGGTGTTTTTTGCTCAATTTAGCGGTCAAAATTCATCAACTTCGGCGCCCGAGAAACCCACAATTAACGTTTCAGGGTCGCTTATTGATAGTAGCGATCAAAAATATTCTGTTGAAAATATTACTATTTCTGGACGTTATACTGATATTCCTGTTTATCAAAAGCCAAAAACAGCTGACGTTAACCCCGATATTAATACAACAAAAATTGATTTGCGCGAAGTCAGTGAAATTCGTTTGGTTGCACCTGCAATACTTAAATTTAATAACAGAGATTACCTTGAGATTGAAATAGTTTCAAATGATGCAAAAAGAACAAAAAATGCTTATATTATTGATCGAACCAAGCGGTTACAATGTGATGAAGTAAATGAAGCAGGTCCTATTGAAAAAGAATTATCTTTTTTGGCAGTAAAAAGCCTGGAAATAAAAAAATCCCGTCCACGCGATGAAGCTATGTGTGAAAGCAAAAAATATAATGGATCTGATAAGAATATGGTAACTGACGTTGTTATAACAAAGACAAAAGCACTCATCGATCAGTTAGAAGACACAACCAAGCAGATTTCAAAAGAAGACCCAAAAGAGGCAGCGGTTCAAACTCAATTGATGCATGTTGTTGAGGAATTAAAAAATACCTTGAAAAGTTGGTTTGCATAGCATAGTAAAGTGCGATAAAATTGATAGATAACATTAATTAATATTTATATAAGGAAAAACAATGCCTATACCATTGACCAAAGAAAATTATGAAGAAGAAGTAGTAAAATCAAGTTTGCCAATTGTTTTAGATGTTTATGCAACATGGTGTGGACCTTGTTTGCAAATGATGCCTATCGTTGAAGAATTAGCCAAAGAGCAAGGTGCTAAATATAAATTTTTGAAATTGAATGTTGATGAATCTCGGGAATTGGCAATTCAATATGGTGTTACTTCGATTCCCACCTTTGTTTTTATAAAAAATGGTGACGTTGTTGGTAAAGAAACAGGATACATGAGTAAAGAAGATTTATTGACTAAGATTACTCAATTATTAGGATAAAAGATTATATGAATTCCACTCAAATTCGCAAAAAATTCTTTGAATTCTTTGAAAAACATGGTCACTCTCGTGTGCCTAGTTCTTCGTTAATTCCTGCACAAGATCCCACAATATTATTCACCAATGCGGGTATGAATCAATTTAAGGATCTTTTTTTGGGTAAAGAAACGCGCAGTTATAATCGTGCTGTAAGTATTCAAAAATGTATGCGAGCGGGCGGAAAGCATAATGATCTTGATAATGTTGGTTTCACCAAACGTCATCTCACTTTTTTTGAAATGATGGGCAACTTTTCTTTTGGTGATTATTTCAAAAAAGAAGCTATTCAGTTTGCATGGGATTTTTTAATTGGCGAAATGGGCTTTAATAAAGAAACTCTACATGCAACGGTGTATAAAAAAGATGATGAAGCGTATGATTTGTGGCACAAACATATCGGATTACCAGAAACACAAATTCATAGACTTGGCCAAGCGGATAATTTTTGGCAGATGGGCGACACAGGACCTTGTGGGCCATGTTCAGAATTATTAGTTGATCGTGGTGCTGACAAAGGATGCCAAACGCCATCATGCGCACCGGGTTGTTCCTGTGATAGATTTTTGGAAGTGTGGAATTTGGTTTTCATGCAATTTGATCGCCAACACGATGGCAATGATAAACCACTAACACGTGTTGGTGTTGACACGGGCATGGGTCTTGAACGGCTTTGTGTTATTAAACAAGATAAAGATTCTGTTTTTGAAATTGATCTTTTTGCACCAATTCTTGCTGAGATTGAAAGATTAACAGAATTAGTTTACAAAGAGCAAACTGCTGAATTAAAAGCGGCATTCCATGTTCTTGCTGATCACATTCGCGCTTCTGTTTTTTTGATTGCAGATGGTTGTTCGCCTTCTAATGAAGGGCGTGGTTACGTTTTACGCAAAATTATTCGCCGTGCTGCTTTATTTTCAAAAAAATTAACTTCAAAAACAATTTTTCCTGAACTTGCTCATGTTGTTGTTGATCAAATGGCAGAACTATACCCTGAATTAACGGTTAATCGAAAAGCAATTATTAGTTTGCTCAAAAATGAAGTTGAAAAATTTGCAGCTAATTTAATTCATGGGCAACAAATGCTCCATGATTATTTTGTTCATGATGCAAAAAATATTGTTTCTGGTGAACAAGCATTTAAATTGTATGACACCTACGGCTTTCCGTTAGAGCTGACACAACTTATTGCACAAGAAAAAGGCTTTACGGTTGATACTGCTTCATTTGAAGGGCACATGTCAAAGCAACGTGAACAATCGGGCAAAAAAGTGGTGCGTGCAGAACAAGAAGTTTCATTGCCTTCGTCGTTAAAAACAACATTCACCGGTTACCAAGAGCTTGAGAATGCATCTCATATTTTGGCAATAATTCATGATAATCAATTGGTGCAATCAGTTGAAGCTGGTCAAAAATGTTTAATTATTCCCGCCCAATCGCCATTCTATGTTGAATGTGGCGGACAAATAAGTGATCAAGGTAACATTGTTTTTGGTAAACAATATTCTGTGTCACTTGATGGCTTGAAAAAAATTGATAATGCAATAGCTATTGAGGTTGTTGCGCCTATTTCAGTTTCACTGGGTGATGAGATTAATCAAGTCGTGAATAAAGATGCACGTTTGAACACCATGAAAAATCATACCGCCACCCATCTTTTGCAAGCTGCATTAGTTGAGCTACTTGGCAAACAAGTTAAGCAAGCAGGTTCATTGGTGGTGCCAGATTATTTACGTTTTGATTTTACGTATCATGAGAATTTAACCGCTGAACAAATAAAAGCTGTTGAAGATGTGGTTAATAAAAAAATTCAAGAAAATATTCCTCTTAACATCAAAACAACAACCTACAAAGACGCGGTTAACGCTGGTGTTATAGCATTCTTTGGTGATAAGTATAATCCTGACAATGTGCGCGTTGTTACTGTTCCAGGATTCTCTGCTGAATTATGCGGTGGAACGCATGTGGTTGCAACCGGTGATATTGGTTGTTTTAAAATCACTGAAGTTACGGCCCTTTCAGCTGGTCAGCGACGCTTAGTTGCGGTGACTGGGCCAAAAGCAGTAGAAATCTTTCAGCAAAGCTTCTCTTTAGTAAAAAATTTGACCCAAGAATATAAAGTTCGCTCAGATGAGCTTTTAGATTCATTATCAAAACAACGTGAGCAACTTAAAAATGCACAATCAGAAATTAGAAAATTAAAATCTGCACTTATGAAAACTGAAATTCCAGCACTATTACATAAAGTTACTCTTGTTGGTCGTATTCCTTTGTTTTTTGGTAGTTTTCATGATCAATCAAATGAAGAATTAAAAGAGTTGGCAACAGCGTTAGCCCAAAAAAAACCTGGTCTTTATTTTTTAATAAGCAGTGATGCGCATACGAGTTCTTTATATGCACAACTTTCTTCAGAATTTGTTTCTCTTATTTCTATGGCAGATTTAGCAGCGTGGTTAAAAGAACATGCTGGATTGCGTTGTGGTGGTAAAGGACAAACCTTGCAAGGCGGCGGTCCGGTTGTTGGATTGTCTTTCGAAGCTGATCTAAAAAAATGGCTTTTGGCGCAGCAATAATATGAAAAAAATAGTAGGTCATATTCTTTTAGGATCATTAACTGAAGGATTGTTGATGCGCATTAGTCCTGAAATTAATTTGGAAGAAATTAAAACAGGAAAGTTTGTATCAATCGTTGGTGTCGATCATGCTTTTTTTTCATTGATCACTGATTTAACCTTAGCAGTGAGTCATCCTGATATTTTATTGTTTCCACCAACGCCGCAAGAAACATTTTTGAATGATATTTTGCGCAAAAAAGATATTTATGCAACGGCACAATTAAAACCAATGTTGATGTTAAATAAGCAGCAACAAAAAATGCCCGTTAAAACCATTCCAGCTCATTTTTCAACAGTGTATGAAGCTGACAGCAAAGATGTTGCTGCTATTTTTGGTAATGAAGACGATGTGTCAAAACGTTATTTCAACATTGGTTGTCCCCTTGATATGAACACGCCGGTTTGCTTGGATCTTGATAAACTCACCGAACGCAGTAATGGGATATTTGGTAAAACGGGTACGGGTAAAACTTTTTTAACCCGGCTTGTTCTTGCAGGCCTTATTAAAAATGATAAAGCGGTGAATATCATTTTTGACATGCACAGTGAATATGGTTTGCAATCGCGTACTGAAGGGAAATCGCAATCTTTTGTAAAAGGATTAAAAACACTTTTTCCTGGCAAAGTCGCGATTTTTTCATTAGATCCAGATTCAACAAGAAGGCGTGGCGGTATGCCAGATGTTGAAATTAGTTTGCCGTATCAAGCTGTGCAAGTTGATGACATTCTTTCATTGCAAGATGAATTGAATCTTCATTCAACGGCGCTGGAATGTGCGTATCTTATTGCAGCTAAATATAAAAAAGACTGGTTGCAGGTGTTGCTTTCGCAAGGTGATTCGCTCAAAGAATTTGCGCAAGAGTTGGGTGCTCACCCAGAATCAATTGCTGCATTATTTAGAAAATTGAAACGTATTGAACGGTTGCCCTTTTTTAAGCCAGTTGCGCAAGGTGCCTATAAAGATCATTCAGTGATTGATCAGATGATGGAATATATTGCCAAGGGCACCTCAGTTATTGTTGAGTTTGGTAATTTCACTTCCACTTTTTGTTATTTATTAGTTGCTAATATTATTACGCGGCGCATTCATCAAGAATATGTTGATAAAACTGAAAAATTTTTAGGTTCACAACGCTCTGAAGATGAGCCGAAGAAGTTGATGATTTGTATTGAAGAAGCGCATAAATTTTTGAATCCCGCTGCCGCTCGTCAGACAATATTTGGCATTATTGCGCGTGAGATGCGTAAATATTATGTTTCATTGCTGGTTGTTGATCAACGACCTTCTGGCATTGATCAGGAAATCATTTCTCAAATTGGCACCAAAATTGTGGCGCAACTTAATGATGAAAAAGATATTGCAGCCGTGCTAACAGGCATTAATAATGCTGCTAATTTACGTACGATTCTTGCTTCCCTCGACACAAAAAAACAAGCATTGTTGCTTGGTCACGCGGTTGCAATGCCTGTTGTTGTACAGACACGGGAATATGATGAACATTTTTATCGAGCAATGTCGACAACATTAACATCACAACAAGTTGATGTTGGAATCAAAGAATTATTTTAATCACTTGGTAAAAGATATCGAAAATAGTTTTTATTATCCTAATCAGGATTTGCAGAACCTTGCAAAAAAAACTGGCAGACTTGCGTGGATAAAAAAATATAGAAAAGAAATTTTGGATTCTTTGCACACGACTCAAAATAGTTTGAGAGGCTACCTTAAAAAACGCCTTGAAGTAGCACAAAAAGAAAAAAAATAGATTTTTGTTTGATTCAATCGTGTAATAAAGATAGTAGTTGTAATTTTTTATCATTTTCCCTCTTGTCAATTATGCTCACTGTGCTATCTTGTGCACCAGGATAGAAAATTTGTTCCTATGATACGGAGAGAGTGTTATGACAAGTCCTATTGTTCTCATTGTTGGTACACGGCCAGAAGGCATCAAGATGATTCCTCTGTATCTTGCATTTAAAAAAATGCAGATTTCCATTGTACTATGTTCAACTGATCAACACTCATATCTGTTACAAGAAGTGTATGATTTATTTGGTATTGTCCCTGATTATCAACTTGATATTATGCAACCTAATCAGGATTTGTTTCATATAACTGAAAGTGCCTTATTAAAATTAAAAGCATTCTATAATAAAGTTAATCCTTGTTTGGTGTTGGTTCAGGGTGATACAACGTCGAGTATGGCTGCTGCAATGGCAGCTTTTTATTTGAATATTCCTATTGGTCACGTTGAAGCCGGTCTCAGAACTAATGATATTAAAAGTCCCTTTCCTGAAGAAATGAATCGTCGTTTTATCTCAATGGTAGCAAATTATCATTTTGCACCAACAGCTCTTAATGTAGGCAATTTAATTGCTGAAGGGGTGAATAGAGAATCAATTTACTGCACAGGTAACACGGTTGTTGATACGTTGCGTATCATTAAAGAAAAAATTACGTTGAAAGAAGTAATAATTGATGAAGAGATTACTCGAAGGGTGCAAGAATGTAAGATGCAATGCAAAAAAATTGTTCTTTTAACTGTGCATCGCCGTGAATCCTTCAATGGTGGTATAACGCGTATTTTAACGGCAATTAAAGACTTTGCTTTAGCTAATCCTGATATCTTTTTCTTTTATCCTTATCATCCAAATCCTCATGTTCTTGATGCTGTTGATAAAGTAGGTATTGCAAAGATTCCTAATCTTTTTTTATCACGACCTTTGCTGTATAAAGAGCTTGTCTATCTTTTATTGAATGCTGATTGGGTTGCAACTGATTCTGGGGGCATTCAAGAAGAAGCAATCAGTCTTGGTAAACCTGTTCTTGTGTTACGTGATAAAACCGAGCGTGTTGAAGGTTTGTGGACTGGTTTGGCTACGTTAGTAGGCACTAATCAAGAAGCTATTCAAAAAGAAATGTATACATTAATGCATGATACACCGGTTGCGCAAATTAAAACTTCTTCGATTTATGGCACTGGTTATGCTGCCGATATGATTGTTCATATTGTTCAAACAAAGCGTAATTATGCTCCTCACTATGATTCTGTGCAAAAATTTTATACAGCAACTCTGTGAGATTTTTTTTAAAAAAAGGAAATTAATGATGCAAAAAATATGCATAATGGGACTTGGCTATATAGGTCTTCCAACAGCAATTGTTGCTGCAGAGCATGGATTTGAGGTTGTTGGTTTTGATATTGATATTCAACGTGTTGAACGCATTAATAATTATGATCCGGTTATTCAAGAACCTGAGAGCATTGAACGGTTGCAACCATTAATTGCTTCCGGAGCTTTTCGCGCAACAACCATTCTTGAAGCTGCCGATTGTTTTTTGATTGCGGTCCCTACGCCATTTAAAGAAGATAAGAAAGCTGATGTTTCCTATGTAATAGCTGCTACACAAGCAATTGCACAAGTATTAAAAAAAGATGATGTTGTAATCGTTGAATCAACAGTGCCAGTTGGGTTAACAGATGATTGCGCAAGACTTCTTGAAGAAAAAACTGGCTTAAAAGCTGGAGAAGATTTTTTTGTTGCTCATTGTCCAGAGCGTGTTTTGCCAGGAAAAATTTTCTTTGAATTAGTTAATAATCCTCGCATAATTGGTGGCGTTAATCCTGAATCAGTTACTCGCACTAAGTTATTTTATAAACAGTTTGTTAAAGGACAATTATATTTGACCAATGCAACAACTGCCGAGATGGTTAAGCTTGTGGAAAATAGTTCACGCGATGTTGCTATTGCATTTGCTAATCAAGTTGCTGCAATGGCTTATGCAACGCGCTTGGATCCTTTTGAAGTGATAGCATTGGCAAACAAGCATCCGCGCGTGAATATTCTCAATCCTTCTTGTGGTGTTGGTGGCCATTGTATTGCCGTTGATCCTTGGTTTTTGGTTGAAACATTTCCTGAGCAATCTCAGCTATTACAAACAGCACGCACGGTGAATGACGCGAAGCCTTTGCAAGTTGTTTCATTGACACGTTCATGGATTCAAGAATGGCAAGAACGCAATGAAGGTATTCCCACGGTGTTAGTCTTAGGATTAACCTATAAGGCCGATGTAGATGACATGCGTGAATCACCAGCATTAGCGATTGCCGAAAAGTTACAAAAATATTCTGATATTAATCTGTTGGTTACTGAACCAAATGTTGCGCAAACTACCCTTGAATCATTGTTTAATGATGCCGTTGTTTCTTTGCAAGAAGGAATTGACTGTGCTGATATTATTATTTGTTTAGTACCCCACAAACAATTCAAAGATATTGATCATAGTGCAACACGAAATAAAAAAATTCTCGATTTTTGCGGATTGACGTATAAACCTCATGTTGAAACAAGCGAACAAGAAGCATTGTTTTGGCCTGCAAATAGTTTGCAAAGTATGACACCATTTGAGCCATATAAGGCAGGATCAATACATAAAACAATTTTTGATAAGGAGTTCTTTTAATGCGTCAACTTTTTTTAGAAAAAAACACGATTGCCATTAAAGATGTTTGTGAGCCTCTTTTAGATGATGACTTGGTGTTAGTTTCTGTGCATTATTCTTTTATAAGTTCTGGCACAGAATCAGCTACCTTATCAAATGCATCAAAAAATGTTTTTTTAACAAACATTCCTCAAAAAATAGCAAAAGTGTTGGAATCAATTGCTGCTAATGGCATTGAAGGAACTAAAGCACTGATAAAAGGTCGTTTAAGTGGTACCGTTCAAGCGCTTGGCTATTCATGCTCAGGGCAAGTTATTGCTGTTGGCAATAATGTAAAAAACTTTCGTGCAGGTGATTTTGTTGCTTGCGCTGGTGCGGGTTATGCGAGTCACGCAGATTTTGTCTGTGTGCCAGAAAATTTAGTTGTAAAAGTTTCTGATTTAACGTATTTAAAAGAAGCAAGTGTTACCACTATTGGTGCAATTGCTTTGCAAGGTATACGACGCGCTCAACTTCAACTTGGCGAAACAGTTTGTGTTCAAGGGCTTGGTTTGCTGGGTCAAATCACGGTGCAATTGGCAAAAAAAGCTGGGTGCAAAGTAATTGGGATTGATGTTGTTGATGAACGTCTTGCACAAGCCCAAGCATTAGGTGCTGATGTTGTTTTTAATGCAAGTTCACCAACACTTATTAAAGATTGCGCATTTTATACACAACATTATGGTGTTGATTGCACGCTTATTACCGCTGCTTCAAAAAGTGATTCACTTGTCCAACAAGCTATGGAAATCACCCGCAAGAAAGGCAAAGTGGTTCTTGTTGGTGATGTTGGGTTGGGTCTTGAACGTGCGCCATTGTATCAAAAAGAGATTGATTTTTTGATTTCATGTTCATACGGTCCGGGTCGTTATGATAATTCTTACGAGCAAAAAGGCCATGATTATCCTTTTGCCTATGTGCGCTGGACAGAAAATAGAAATATGCAGGCGTTTCTTGAATTAATCGAAGCTAAGCATATAGATATTGCCTCGCTTGTTTCACAAGTTTTCCCTGTTGAACAAGCAGCGCAAGCGTATGAGCAACTCAAAAACAAACAAGGACTTGGCATTATATTAGAATATGTGCCTAAAGATGAATCTGCTGTTACACAGGCACAAGACAAACAAAAAAAAGAACAAAAAGAACTTATTTTCAAGCCAGCAAAGTCTGCTCAATTACGCGTTGGTTTTGTTGGAGCAGGTGGTTTTGCAAAAGTAAAATTAATGCCAATTGTTGCAAAAATAAAGAATACAAAGATTAACGCAATCGTTGATTCAGATGTTTCTAATTCAATTAATGTTTCACGACAATATGGTTGTGCAACAGCGTTGGTTAATGATACTGAACTATTTAATACCGATCTTGTTGATGTTGTGGTGATTGCTTCACCGCATAAATATCATTGCGATCAAATTTTAAGTGCACTAACACATGGCAAAGCAGTATTTGTTGAAAAACCGATGGTTACGGATTTTGCACAACTAGAAAAATTGAATAATTTTCTGACGTTAAATCCTTCAATGCCGCTATGCGTTGATTATAACCGTTCATTCGCGCCGTTTATGCGAAAAATAAAAACGGCTATTGCTCAAAGAAATTCACCCTTAATGGTGCATTATCGCATGAATGCAGGATATATTCCTAAAGAACATTGGGTCCAAACTGATGTTGGCGCAGGGCGTATTATTGGTGAAGCGTGTCATATTTTTGATTTGTTTTGTTTCTTAACTGATGCAAAACCGATTTCAGTTTCTGTTGAATCATTGAATCCTAAAATTGGTAATATACTCTCAAGTGATAATATGAGTGTTCAAATTAGTTTTTCAGATGGTTCTGTGTGCACCTTATTATATACTTCACTTGGTCATGCTGGTCTGGGTAAAGAAAGAATGGAACTCTATTTTGATAGCAAAACAATTGTTATGGATGATTATCTGACACTCCAAGGACATGGGTTACCAATTTCATTTAATGAAAAAGTGACAACCGCGGATAAGGGTCATGAGTATTTATTACATCAATTTTTTAGTTCTTTAAAAGATTCTTCACTTGAAATGCCAATAAAAAGAGAAAGATTGGCAACGGTCGCGGAATTAACCTTAGTTATTGATCAATTAGCCTCAAAAGGCGGTGGTATTCGAGAGTTATAAACATTAAGAGTTTTTAAGAGTAAACGTATGAGGTAATTCAAAAATTGAATTACCTCATACGTTTTTTTATTTAAAGAATAGAAGTAAGCTCTTTTATGCGCCAACCACTTTCCATTTGTTGTTTAACTTTATAGAATTCATTATTAAAATTGCTATCAAGTTCTGTTAAACGCATTATTTGATTATCGATTTTGATCAATGGATTAACACCGCGAAATTTCCCTTTAACAAGAGTATCAAAGTTATCATCATCTACAGTTTTGAAATAGTTGTTATAATGCATGAGCTTATTCATAATTGTTTTTAATTCATTGTCATTGCAGGTAATCAATTTTTCCCAAACAACATCATCAGTTGAATAATGAATATCATCAAAGGTAATGATGGTAAGTGCTAATGCTCTGGTAAGAGCTTCAGCCATCCATTTGTAGGTAATAATTGCATCTGAAGAACCCCATACATTTTGTGTTAAATATAAGGGAACTTGCGCGAATTTTTTTGCGCTATCAACGGTAGTGAATAGCCATCGTCCATCTTCAAATACCAAATCATTGAGAATAGTTGTAATGTCTCCTTGTTGCAGGAGGCCTTCGATGAGCCCGCCTTTGAGATTATATTCTAAGCGATCAGCACATAAATCTGGCAGATTACATTCTAATGCTGTAAAATTTTTATTTTTTTCCAAAATATCTGAGATTTCAATCGTATAATTATGTAATACTTGAGCTATGCTTGTATTAGTAATAAATTCTTCTTGAATATCATCTTGATAAGCATCATTGCTTTTGAATAAAACGTCACCAACATGAGAAAATACCGTGTGGGAAATATCATGTAATAAACCTGCTATTTGTTCATTTAAAGGTGCATTATAGCGACGTAATAATAGAAATACTCCTAATGAATGTTCATAACGAGTGTATTCTTCTTTTTTAGTAATATAATAGCGGGGACCATATTGTCGAATTCCTTTAAGACGTTGAAAGTAATGATCATTAATTAAATCAATCAAAAGAGGTTCAGTTATGGTAACAGTGCCATATTCGGTTGTTATTGTTAAAGGTTTATAATAGTGAGTTTTGCTTTGAAAAAAATATAATGCACACAAAACCAAAAATAGCAGAATGACACTATAAAAAAATTTATTGTTAGCCACTTTGTTCCTTGTATATGATTTTTTTATAAAAATTATTACTTTGAGTTTACAGATTGTATAAATTAACGAAAGTTATTTAGTAAAAATAGTATAAAACTAATGATTTTTGTTTTGTTTTATAGGTATAATTTTTTTAAAAAAAATTATACCTATAAACAAGAAATGTTTCATTGAGTATTTTAAAAGCTTAATTGAATCTAGGAAAAAAACTAAGAACTGTTAGTCTATTTCATAGTACAAATTATATGTTACCTAGTTATGTTTTAAGCAAAGAAAATGTACCATGAATAAGATTTTAGTTTTTGTTCCTACTTACAATGAACGTGCAAATGTAGATCGCTTGTATATTCAATTAAAAAACCTTGGATTACCTTTTGATATTTTGTTTTGTGATGATAATTCACCCGATGATACGGGAAAAATTCTTGATGAGTTAGCTCGTCATGATCAGACAGTTCGTGTGATGCATCGTCCTGCCAAGCTTGGTTTGGGGACTGCGCATTTGGCGGCATTTAAATATGCTCATAAAAATCATTATAATTATTTGATCACTATGGATGCTGATGGCACGCATGATCCTAAATATATTCCTTTAATTCTAGAAAAAAAGGATAAATATGACATCATTATTGGCTCTCGTTGGGCTGGAAAAGGTGTTATGTATGGTTGGGGAAGATTTAGATTATTTTTCACTAATTTTTGGCGCAACATGATCAAGCATGGTCTTGCTATGCCGTATGATTGTATGGGTGCTTTTAGATTATATAATGTTGCTATTCTTAATGAAGCAGCAATAAAAAATCTTAGATCTCAAGGTTTTTGTTTTAATTTAGAATCGTTGTATCGATTTTTACAACGTGGTGCTACTGTGTATGAAGTGCCTATTGAAGCACGAAATCGTGACCGCGGTGAATCAAAATTATCAACTAAGATAATGCGTGAAACGGCAAAAATGTATTTTATTTTATTATATGATCGTTTATTTTATGCAAAACAAACAACAGCAAAAAGAAGCTAATACGATTTTTAGGAAATGAGTAAGCAATCATGACGTATGCAGTTATTTTGGCTGGAGGAAAAGGGGAGCGACTTTGGCCTTTGAGTCGAGAAAATAGGCCAAAGCAATTGTTGCCTTTTGTTAATAATCATTCTTTGCTTGAAAACTCTCTTGATCGTCTTGATGGTTTAATTGAGAAAGATAATCGTTTTATAGTTACTACAGAACAACAAAAAAATGCAATTAATAATCTTGTTAATGATAAGATTAATTCTCTCTTTATAGAGCCTGCATCGCGCAATACGGCACCGGCGATTGTTTTGAGTTGTTTGTTACTTGCAAAAAAAAATCCTGATGCCGTTGTTGTATTCCTTCCTGCTGATCATTATATTCCGAATACTAAAAAATTTGTTGAAAGTATTTCTCATGCAATAGAATATAGCAAAAAGCATGATTCAATTACGTTATTAGGGGTGAAGCCACATTTTCCTGCAACCGGGTATGGTTATATTGAATATCAAAAAAATACATCAGATGATCCTGTTGGAAAAGTTTTACAATTTCATGAAAAACCGTCTTTAAAGGTTGCCCAATCCTATTGTTCCAAGCAATCAATGCTTTGGAATATCGGTATTTTTTGCGGTCGCATTTCAATTTTTTTGCATGAATATCAAAAGTATACGCCTGAATTATATGCAGAAATGCAAAATTATATTGTTGCTAATGATGCTCAGTTGTATTCATCGATGCAATCGATTTCTATTGATCATGCGCTTATGGAAAAAAGTGACAAAATTAATGTTGTTCCCGTTGATTTTGAATGGTTTGATGTTGGTAATTTAGAAATATTTTTGACATTGCAACAGAGTGTGCATTCAAATGCTTCATCAGCAAATGTTATTGAGATCAATGCTAAAAATAATTTAATTTCATCTTCTTCCGGAAAAATAATTACACTCCTTGGTGTTGATGATGTGTGTGTTGTTGAAACTGCTGATGCAATTTTGATAGTGAAGCGATCGCAAGCAGAAAAAGTTAAATTAATTATACAAGAATTAAAGAAAAGAAATCTTGATCAGTATCTTTGAAAATTGGAAAGAGAGTTATGAAGAAAGCATTAATAACGGGCGTCACCGGTCAAGATGGCGCTTATTTATCTGAATTTTTATTGAACAAAGGTTATCAAGTGCATGGTTTAAAGCGAAGATCGTCTTCGTTTAATACCTCGCGAATTGATCATATTTATCAAGATTTACATGAATATGATCACCACAATTTTATTTTGCATTATGGTGATGTAACTGATTCAACAAATTTAATTAGAATAATTCAAGAAATTCAACCGGATGAAATTTATAATCTTGCTGCGCAAAGTCATGTTCGCGTTTCATTTGAAACTCCTGAATATACGGCAAATGCAGATGCTGTTGGTGCTTTGCGCATTTTAGAAGCAATTCGTTTGCTCGGGTTAACCAAAAAAACAAGATTTTACCAAGCATCAACAAGTGAACTTTATGGCAACAGCACACAAATTCCTCAAACCGAAAATACGCCATTTCATCCGCGATCTCCTTATGGTGTTGCAAAGTTATACGCGTATTGGATAACGGTTAATTATCGAGAAGCGTATAACATGTATGCGTGTAATGGCATTCTTTTTAATCATGAATCTCCTATGCGAGGTGAAACATTTGTAACAAGAAAAGTTACTCGTGCGGTCGCTCGCATAAAATATGGCCTTCAGGAAACCTTATATTTGGGTAATTTGGATGCAAAACGTGATTGGGGTTATGCAAA
>Ga0105046_10003990_pt1 | contig 23490 bp, 25 predicted proteins | sample MAT03_FD_78385 | JGI IMG/M metagenome (GOLD analysis project Ga0105046, IMG submission 78385) | Freshwater microbial communities from Lake Fryxell liftoff mats and glacier meltwater in Antarctica - MAT-03 (megahit assembly) | ecosystem: Environmental > Aquatic > Freshwater > Ice > Liftoff...
ATGGTGTTGCTTCCCCTTGGATTGAACACCCCGAGCCTACGGCTCGAGGGAAGCAACGCCACCCTTCACCTTTCCAATTTCAACATCGAACGGGACATCCCCCCCGGGTGGCCGAGCAATGCACCAGCCTAACTCGCCCCCAAACACGTTGTGATCCTAGAAAGCGTCTATTCAGCGCGACCGGAACTGGCTGACCTAGTCGATCTACGCGTGCTGGTACAAGTTGACGACGCTCTTCGTGAGAAGCGCCTACTGGCGCGCGAGGGCAGCATGGGGCCATGGGAGCGGCAGTGGCACCAAGCCGAAGTTCACTACTTCTCGGACGTCATACCGTCTGAGCGATTTGATCTGGCCTTTGACGGCCCAACGAACGTTTTAACATTGAAAAACCGAGAGATGGTGCACCCGACTGGATTCGAACCAGTGGCCTTCGCCTTCGGAGGGCGACGCTCTATCCAGCTGAGCTACGGGTGCTTACCTTGGTGCAACTGCTTACGTGGTGCTTACGTGAGGAATATCAGCTTTCCAAGCACTTCGCACCGATCATAGTAAGTCGTTGACTATTCCTCCTCTTTCGTCGTTCCTTTTTCAACACCCACCCTTGACCTCTGCCTTCGGAAGACAGCGCTCTATCCAGCTGAGCTACGGGTGCTCCCCGGTCAGCCATAGCGCGATGGAAAGGTGTCGGCAACGGCGATCTCAGAAAGACGCGCGATGCCTCGGGGCGAATGCAGTGGTGAACCGGGCGTGGGACTCGCGACCGCGACGCAGGGGGGGCCCATTGCGACGCCCGCGAGCCGGATGCGTCGAGCGCGCCGGAGCCGGGAACGCGCCTCGCATTCCACGGTGCGGCTCACGCGTCGAGCCAGGTGACGAGGCCGGGGACGTCGGGGCGCGGCCGGTCGGGCGGGGCGGCGTCGCAGGTCCCGACATGGATGAAGCCCGCGATCCATTCGCCCGGCTGTAGACCGAGCGCGCCCGAGAGCAGGTCGGCGTCGTAGGCGGGCCATCCGGTGAGCCAGGTCGCGCCCCAGCCGGCCGCGAGCGCGGCGTTGACGAGGCCGAGGCAAACTGCCCCGGCAGACAGCGTCTGCTCGATCTGCGGGATTTTGCTGTCGTCGCGCGGGACGGCGACGACGGCGACCGAAACCGGCGCCTGCTCGAACGGGCCGGCGCCCTTGTCCGGGTCGCGTCCGGTGATCGCTGCGCGCGCGCGGATCGCAGCGGCGAAACCGGCGCCGCCCGCCCCGTTGATCACCACGAAGCGCCATGGCTCGAGCTTGCCGTGGTCGGGCACGCGGGCGGCAGCGGTGAGAAGCCGCAGCATGGCGACCCGGTCCGGACCAGGGCCGCGCAGCAGCGGCACGGGTCGCGATCGCCGGGTCAGCAGGAACTCGAGAACCTCGGGATGGGTCGCAGCCATGATCGATCCTTTCGCCGCCCGTCGGCCACGATCTCCGCCGCCAGGACGGCGCTGTCAATGTCCGCGGTCGGCGTGCCGTGTCCGGCGGCTGCCTTTATTGCCAACACACCCGACCCGCCCGCCGTCGGCCCCCTTGACTTTACCCGCCACAATTACGAGCGCGCCCGCCTAGTCGCCCCCAGAGGGCGCGGCCACGGACCGGGCCCGTTCAGGCCGGCTAGGGGCGCGGCGCGAGATCCGGGGGAGCGGTGGGCAGGATCCGCGGCTCGACCAGCGCCGCCGCGCGCCAGTCAAGGAAAGCTGGATGCGCGAGATGCGCGGCGACATACGCCCGCGCGCCCGCGCCGACGTCAATCCCGTAGGACAAGATGCGCGTCGCCACGGGGGCGAAAAAGACGTCCGCCACCGAGTACGCGCCAAAAAGCCAGGGGCCGCGCGCGGCGCAGCGACGTGACCGCGCCGCGCTCCACAGCGCCTCGATCCGGTCGAGATCGGCGCGCACGGCCGCGTCCGGCACGAAGCCCGCACAGGCCGCGCGCAGATCCATCGGGCAGGCGGCGCGCAGCGGCGCGAAGCCCGAATGCATCGCGGCGGCCATCGCGCGGGCGAGGGCGCGGTCGCCGGAATCGCCGGGCCAGAACGCGATGTCGGGATGGCGCTCGACCAGCGTCTCGGCGATGGCGAGCGTGTCCCACGTCACGCCGACGCGGTCGATCCGAAGCGCGGGCACGCTGCGCGCCGGGGCGAACGCCCCGAGGCCGTCGTAGAATTCCGGCGTGCTCATCGAGAGCGAGACGGTCTCGACGTCGAGCCCGAATGCCGCGAAGGCGAGCCAGCCGCGCAGCGACCAGCTGGAATAGGCGCGTTCGCCGATGGCGAGGGTGTAGGTCATGCGTTGGGTTCTCCCTGCGCCTGTCATGCCCGCAGCGTCCCACCCTTCGCAAACGACTATGCGTGATGGGTCCGATCACGGACGGGCACGTTCGCCCTCGGCGCGGAGGCGGACCGCCGCATTGAGCTCCGCAAGGCGCCGCCACTGGCGACCGTCCGCGTCGAAGTTCGACGGGTCCGTCCAGGCGCGATGCGCCGCGCGCAGTTCGGGCCAGTCACGGTCGATCATCGCGAACCCGGCGGTGTCGCGGTTGCGGCCCTTGACGATCATGTGCTGGCGAAAAACCCCCTCGCAGGCGAACCCGTAACGCGCCGCCGCCCGCCTGCTCGGCGCGTTCGCCGCGTCGCATTTCCATTCGAAGCGCCGGTAGCCGGTGGCGAAGGCCCAGTCGGCGAGCAGCAGGACCGCCTCCGTCGCCGCGCGGGTCCGCTGCAGCGCCGGCGCGAAGCAGATATGGCCGACCTCGATCACGCCGTGCTCCGGCGTCGCGCGCATCAGGCTCGCCACCCCACCGGGCGCCGCAGCCGCAAGATCGCGGACGGCGAAGAAACGCGGGTCGGCCCGCCCCGCGACGCCCGCGACCCAAGCCACGTAGTCGGCCGCCGTCGCGAACGGGCCGTAGGGCAGATAGGCCCATTTCGCATCGGAAGCGGCGTTGGCAGCATGGAGCGCCGCCGCGTGCTCCGGTCCCAGCGGCTCGAGGCGGGCGTAGCGACCCACCAGCGTAAGCGGCCCAGGCAGCGGCGGCGCCCGCCACGCGTCCAGCGCGACCGTCACCGGCTCGAGATTCGCGGCGAGGTTCCTGCGCAATCACCCGTGGCCCCGTCGCACCGCCACGACCGGAGGCCGATCACGCCGAGACCCCCCGTCAGGTCGGCGGGACCACGATGTCGCCTGGGTCCGCCACGATGAACACGTGCAGCGCAACGGGGCCGTGCGCCCCGAGCTGCAGAACCTGGCCGATATCGGCCGAGCGCGACGGCCCGGTGACGAGGTTGATCGTGCGGGGGTCGAGCCCGCGCGCCCGCCAGGCCGCCCAGAAGTCCTCGAAGCCGCCGCAAAGGTCCGCCTCGCGCAGCACGACGAAATGCGTCTCGCCGAGAAACGTCAGCGTCACCGGGTTGTCCGGCCCGGACGCCAGCGCCAGCGTCCCCGTCTCGGCCAGGCCGAACTCCGCGCGGCTCAGCGTCACCGGCTCCTCGATCCGCCCCACCCCGCGGCTGAGCTCGATCGAGCCCCAGTCGAGACCGGCGAAGGCCGGCTCCGCCCCGACGCGCGCGACCGCCGGAAGGTTGCGCCGCCGCAACTCGTGCGCCAGCGCCTTGGGCAGCTCGGCCATCGCCGAGACGCGCCCCACCGTGCCCGCCGCCGCCTCGACCTTCGTCATGAACAGCGTCATCCGCGCCGTCCCCGCGCTCGCCGCCTGATGCGGAACCGCCGCCTTGGGCGCACGCGCGATCCGCTCCGCCACTCGCGCCTCCCGCCCATCGATCCGCGCGCCGCTGACGACCGCCCGCAGCCGCCCGAGGATCCGCTCGCGCGCGCTCACCGCCGCGCCTTCCACTGCGCCATGAACGTGCCCCCCTGCGGGCTCGGGAAATCCCGCTCCCCGGTCCAGCCGCCGCCGAACGGCAACGCCCTGATCGTGCCCCGCCCCAGCAGCCGCAGCGCCGCCACCGCCACCTTCGTCGCGATCCGGTACAACGCCGGCCGCGACGCGACATACGCCCAGATCCCGAGCCCGTAGCGTACGGCGCCCGGCGTCAGATGCTTCGCGAACTCCCGCTCCCGCCAGCTCCGCATCATCGCCGGCAACGGGATACGCATCGGACAGACCGCCTCGCAGCGTCCGCAAAACGTCGAGGCGTTGGGCAATTGCCCGCCCGCCTCCACCCCGATCAGCGCCGGCGTCAGCACCGCCCCCATCGGCCCGGGATACACCCAGCCATAGGCGTGCCCGCCCACCGCCTGATAGACCGGGCAATGGTTCATGCACGCGCCGCAGCGGATGCAGCGCAGCATGTCCTGGAAGTCCGAGCCGAGCATCCCCGACCGCCCGTTGTCGAGCAGCACCACGTGATATTCCTCCGGACCGTCCGGATCGCCGGCCCGCCGCGGCCCGCGCGAGAACGTCGTGTAGACGCTCATCTCCTGCCCGGTGGCGGACCGCGCCAGCACCCGCAGGATCGTCGCCGCATCCTCGAGCGTCGGCACGATCTTCTCGAGCGAGGCCATGACGATATGGACCCGCGGCAGCGACTGGCTGAGATCCCCGTTGCCCTCGTTCGTCACGATCACCGAATGCCCGGTCTCCGCGATAAGCATGTTCGCGCCGGTGATTCCGACTTCCGCCTCGAAGTACTTCGCCCGCAAGACCCCGCGCGCCTCGCGCAGCAACTCCGCAAGATCGCTCAGATCCCGTTCGGGCGGCAGATGCGTGTGCGCCTTGCGAAACTCCGCCTCGACTTCGGGAACCGTCACATGCACCGCGGGCGCGATGATGTGGCTCGGGATCTCGCCGCGCAGCTGGACGATGTATTCGCCGAGATCGGTCTCCACCGGCGTGATCCCGGCCGCGGCCAGCGCGTCGTTGATCGCGCATTCCTCGCCGATCATCGTCTTGCCCTTGTTGACCGTCGCGGCCCCCGCCGCCCGGCAGATCTCCAGCACGATCCTCTGCGCGTCCTCTGCGGTCTCGGCCCAATGCACGTGCCCGCCCGACGCCGTCACCTGCCGCTCGTACGCCTCGAGATACAGGTCGAGATCGGCGAGCACCGCGTTCTTCAGATCGCGCGCCCGGTCGCGCAGATCGTCGAACTCAGGCAAGGCCGCCCGTGCCTTCGCCCGCTTCGCGACGAAGTTCCCCCGGCTGCCGCGCAACGCCGCCTGCAGGTTCGCGTTGCCCAGCGCCGCATGCGCGTTCGCCTTGAACTCCGGTGTCGTCGGCACGTGCATCGTCATTTCGCGTCCCCGATCGCCGGCCCGGCCATGTCGCCCGCCAGCACCTCCACCACATGCCGCGCGCGGAACGCGCGGCCTTCCCGGCTCGCCTTGCCCGCCATGTTCATCAGACACCCCAGATCGCCCGCCAGCAACAACGCAGCGCCGGTGGCCGCGACGTTTCTGGTCTTGTCGCCGACCATGACGTTGGAGATCTCGGGATACTTGACGCAGAAAGTCCCGCCGAACCCGCAACAGACCTCCGCCTCGGCCATTTCGCGCAGCTCCAGCCCCGTCACCGACCCCAGCAACGCCCGCGGCTGCGCTTTCACCCCGAGGCTGCGCAGCCCCGAACAGCTGTCGTGATACGTCGCCACCACCCGCGCCTCCTGCGCGACGGCGTTCACCCCCAGCACGTCGGTCAGGAAACTGGTGATCTCATGCGATCGCGCGCCGAACGCCGACGCGCGCTCGCGCCACGGATCGCCCATCTCGAACATCGCCGCATAATCCTTGGCGAGCGTCGCCGCACACGACCCCGAAGGAGCCACGACGTAATCATACCCCTCGAACGCCGCGATCACCCGCCGCGCAAAACCCTTGGCCGTTTCCCTATCCCCCGAGTTCCACGCCGGCTGCCCGCAACAGGTCTGCGCCTCCGGAACCTCCACGACGCACCCCGCGTCCTTGAGCAGCTTCACCGTGGCGAACCCCACCGAGGGGCGGAACATATCCACGAGACAGGTGACAAACAGCGCGACGCGCGGAGCGGGCATGGGCTTCCCCTGAAGTTTCATCACCCATATCCGCAAGGTATCCCGCGAACAAGCGCGCGGTCTCTGCGCCGACTTCTCTCCTCGACCCTCCTCGGCAAGCGTCGCTCTCAACGAGCGCCCTCCAACCACGACAACGGCGGCCCCCGTCACCGGAAGCCGCCGCGCACCGCATCACCGCTGACGCAACTAGATCAGACGCGGTCGGACCGACTACGCTCCTTGGCTTTCCCGTCGCGCTCGTCCTCGATCTCGACTTCGGTGTGACGCTCGGTGTCGGACACCGTCTCGACGTGCGTGTCCCGCTCGCGGCGCAGCCCGATCTCCTCGGTCACCCGCGCCTCCTTGGACACGACCGCCTCCTCGGAGTGCTCCTCCGCCTCGATACTCCGGTCGCGGAACGCATCCTCCCCGCTCTCCAGCGCCCTGTCGACGGGCCGCCGCTCGATCTCGACGCGCTCGCTGGTCAGCTCGATTTCCTCGCTGACCGGGACCTCCCGGACGTACGAACGCACGCGAACCCGACCGTTGCTCGCATCCCGCTTGCCGACGCGCATCCGCTCTTCGACCACCGAAATCGTCTCACCGTCGCCGAGCGTGCGCTCGCCGGCGACGTCCGCGTCAAAGCCGGTCTGCGCCGCCTGATATCCCACTGCCGGCGGCGCTTCGTCCGTCGCCAAAGAGCCCTGATCGCCGCGCCATCCTTCCGCGCGCCATGCAGCCTCGCGTTCGTCGATGTCCACCGCCCCCTCGTCGTCGAGAATGTCGAGCGGCGCATCGTACTCCGGCTGACCAAGGCCAGTGACCGTCACGAGATAGCCGCCGCGCGTCAGGCCCTCGGCGTAGACCTGCCGGTCGTCGTCGGGAAAGAAGAAATCGCTCAACGCTTCGAAGAAGCCGCGCTCCTCGGTCCGCCCTTGGGTAAGCGCCGGTTCCTCGGTCCCAGCCGTCAGCTGGATCGAGCCATCCGGAACGCCGCCGCTGCGAAGGCGCTCGATCGCCCGATCCGCCTCCGCCCGGCTGTCGAACAGCGCGGATACGGTCGTTTCACGCGACGCGCCATCGGCCGCGCCCATATTGGTGCCGTAGTCGGTCATGATCGTCAGTCCTTTTGATTAAGTGTGAAGTTGGGAAGCATTTCGCCGGTCTCCGGGTCGATCCGTTCGACGACCGCGCGCTGACGGCGCAGCGTCTGCGGAATTTCGACGGCCTGGCGTGTCGGAACCCGCCGGATGTGGACTTCCTCGACCAGAACGAGGCGTTTCTCGACAACCAGAACCTCTTCCACGACGGGAAGGATGGTCAGGTCGCCCTCGACGCGGATCTCCGGCGCCGCATCGATGAAGGCGTCCACTGGAACACGCGTGATCTCGATGGTTTCGCCGTCGAGATCACCCGTCGCGACCGTCTGGATCACGTCGGTCTCGGTGCGTACACGCACGCGGCTGGTCACGACTCGCCGTTTGCCGAATTCGACCGTTTCCTGCGCAAGCGCGATCGTCGTCGGCGTTTCGTCTGGCATCTGAAGTCCCCTCGCCGCTTGGCGAAAAGGAACCCCTCAGTCACCCGATGGTTCCGTTCGACATTCGGCTTGTGCCCCTTCCCTTCCCTCCCCGGATCCCCTATACGCGCGCCTCGCGGTCCTACACCCTTGGAGGAGGCCGCAGTACGCCAGCACAGGAGCACATCATGGCGGAGACACCGGTTCTCGAAGCCGTGGCGCGCGCAGGGGTCGGCAAGGGGGCCGCCCGCACTGCCCGTCGCGAGGGGTTCGTCCCCGGAGTGATCTACGGAGGGGGCGTCGATCCCCAGACGATCAACATCAAGTTCAATGTGTTGCTCAAGCAGCTCAAGGCGGGCAAGTTTCTGTCGACGCTCTTGAACGTCAAGGTTGATGGCGCGGACAACCGCGTGATCTGTCGCGGCGTCCAGCGCGACGTGGTCAAGGATTTGCCCACCCACGTCGATTTTCTCCGCCTCAGCGAGCGTTCGCGGATCAGCCTCTTCATCCCGGTCGAGTTCGTCAACGCCGAGACCTCCCCCGGCCTGAAACGCGGCGGCGTTCTGACGGTCGTGCGCCATGAAGTCGAACTTGTCGTCACCGCCGGCGACATCCCGCAGACGCTTACGGTCGACCTCGACGGCGCCCAGATCGGCGACACCATCCACATCTCGAATATCGCGCTGCCGTCGGGCGCAACGCCCACGATCACCGACCGCGACTTCGTGATCGCGAACATTCAGGCGCCGTCGGGCCTGAAGTCCGCCGACAACGAGGACGAAGCCGAGGAGTGATCCGCCCTCGATCCCTTGATGCATGATGCGCGCGCCGCGGTCCGTCCGCGGCGCGACATTGCGGGGAGGTCGCCCATGAAACTGATCGTCGGCCTCGGCAATCCCGGCCCGAAGTACGTGCGCAACCGCCACAACATCGGCTGTCTCGCCGCGGACGCGATTGCCCGCGCCCACGCCGCCGCGTCTTTCCGCGCAAAGTTCCAGGGCGAGGTCGCCGAGGTCCGGTTCGCGACCGGCAAGGCCCTGATCCTGAAGCCGGAGACGTTCATGAACTTCTCGGGCGACAGTGTCCGCGCCGCGCTCGATTTCCACAAGCTCACGCCGGGCGACGTCATCGTCCTGCATGACGAGCTCGACCTCGCGCCGGGACGGGTCCGCGTCAAGACCGGCGGCGGCCATGCCGGCCACAATGGCCTGCGCTCGATCATCGGCCATATCGGCCCCGATTTCACGCGGGTCCGCCTCGGCATCGGCCACCCCGGCGACAAGGCGCTCGTCTCAAATCACGTGCTGTCGGACTTCACGAAGGCGGAGGCCGAGTGGCTCGAGCCGCTGCTCACCGCCATCGCCCAAAACGCCCCCGACCTCGCCGCCGGCGACATCGCCCATTTCGCCAGCGTCGTCGGGCAAGCGTCGACTGCCCCGGACGGTCCCGTGGCGCCGCCCCTCCCCCTCTCCGCGACCAATGCGCCACCCGACGCCGAGGACGGTCGCACCCCGCTGCAAAAGCTGATCGACCGCTTTCGATGACCACCGTTCGGGACGCCTTCCGCAGCCCGGCCGAGGCGCGGACTACCCGCCGCGACCGGCACGCGGAAATCCACTCCTCCGCTGGCCGGGGCTTGCCGACCCTGCGCACGAGCGCGTGACCGCACCTCGCCACGGCTCACTCCTCCTCGACGAAGACCTGATCGCGCTTCCGCCGCACCGACGGCAGCACGGCGACGATGACGGCGAGCGCCGCGAGCGCCAGCAGGGTCGCCGAAATCGGCCGCTCGAGGAACACCATCGGATCGCCGCGCGAGATGATCATCGCCCGGCGCAGATGCTCCTCCAGCAACGGCCCGAGCACGAAGCCGAGAAGCAGCGGCGCAGGCTCGCAGCCCAGCTTGATCAGCGTGTAGCCGAGCAAGCCGAAAACCGCGATCGCGAACACGTCGAAGGCGTTCTGCCCGATCGCGAAGCTGCCGATGCACGCAAAGGCGACGATCGCCGGAAACAGCACGCGGTACGGCACACTCAGCAGCCGGACCCAGAGTCCGATCAGCGGCAGGTTCAGGATGACCAGCAACAGGTTGCCGACCCACATCGAGACGATGATGCCCCAGAACAGCGCCGGCTCGTCGCGGATCACGTTCGGCCCCGGCGTGATGCCCTGGATGATGAAGGCGCCGATCATCAGCGCCATCACCGGATGCGCGGGAATGCCCAGCGTCAGCAGCGGGATGAACGACGTCTGCGCCGCGGCGTTGTTCGCCGATTCCGGCCCGGCGACGCCCGCGATCGCGCCCTTCCCGAACTCCTCGGGATGCCTGGAAACCCGCTTCTCGATCGAATAGGAAGCAAAGGACGACAGCACGTGCCCGCCGCCCGGCAGGATGCCGAGGATCGAGCCGAGCGCCGTGCCGCGCAGCACCGGGGCGATGATGGCGCGAAATTGCGCCCGCGTCAGCCAGAGGCTCGAGACTTTCTTGACCATCACGTCGCGCGTCGTCTCGTTCTCGAGGTTGCGCAGGATCTCGGCCACGCCGAAAACCCCCACGGCGACCGCGACGAAGTTGATCCCGCCATAGAGCTCCATGTACCCGAACGTGAAGCGCGGCGTGCCGGTGTAGATGTCCTGCCCGACCATGCCCAGCAGCAGGCCCAGCACGATCATCGCAAGCGCCTTGACGATCGAGCCGTGGGCGAGTGCGATCGAAGCGATCAGGCCGAGCACGATCAGCGAAAAGTACTCGGGCGCGCCGAAACCGAGCGCCGCCCGCGCGAGCGGAGGCGCCGCGACGGCGAGGATCAGCGTCGCGACCGAGCCAGCAAAGAATGACCCGAGCGCCGCGGTGGCGAGCGCCGCGCCCGCCATGCCCTTCCTGGCCATCTGGTAGCCGTCGATGGCGGTGACCGCGGACGAGGACTCGCCCGGCAGGTTGATCAGGATCGCCGTCGTCGAGCCGCCGTATTGCGCGCCGTAATAGATCCCCGACAACATGATCAGCGCGGTCACCGGCTCGAAGGTGAACGTGATCGGCAGCAGCATCGCGATCGTCGCGGTCGGCCCGATGCCGGGCAGCACGCCGATCAGCGTCCCGAGCAATACGCCGACGAAACACCACAGCAGGTTGATCGGGGTCATCGCCGTCTCGAAGCCCAGTTCGAGGTTCGCGAGAAGCTCCATCGCTCAGCCCGCCAGCCAGGGCCCGACGAGCGGCACCGCCACCCCCAGCCCGACGCTGAAGATCAGCACACAGAACACCGTCAGCGCCGCCGCGATGATCCCCGCGCGAAGGACGCTGTTCTCGATGCTGGCGAGCGACGTGACGAACGCGGTCACGAACAGCGCCGGCGCAAGGCCAAGCCCGCGCACCGTCGCGCCGAAGAAGATCACCGCGCCGGAGACCAGTGCCACCGCCCGCCATGACACGATCCCGAGATCGCGGTCCTCGACGCTGGCGAACAGCCCCTTGAACAGGATCGCGCCGCCCAGACCGACCAGCACAACGGCGAGCACGATAGGAAAATAGCCCGGCCCCATCCGCAACGCGGTGCCGAACTCATACCCGGTCGCCGCGAGCCCGAACGCCCCGCCGAGAACAACGAAAATCAACCCCGACAGGATATCCTTGATCGATTTCTCGCGATCCATGGCGCCCGCTCCCTGAAACCCCCGGCTCCGTCGATGCGCGCCTGTCCCCGGAGCGCCGCGTCACGAAACCCGCCGACCGGCACGTTGCGCGACGTCACTGGGTTGCGACGCCCGCCGCATCGATGATCGGTTTCCAGAGCGCGATCTGAGCCGTCAGATACGCGGCATGCGCTTCGGGCGTCGCCTGATCGACCGGAACCGGCTCGGTGCCGAGTTCGGCGAAGCGGGCGACGACGTCGGGGTTCTCGAGCGCGCCCTGAAGCGCTTCGGTCAGTTTCGCCACGACATCGTCGGCCGTGCCCGCCGGCGCGTAGAGCCCGTGCCAGACGCCCACCTGCATGTCCGGCAGCCCGCCTTCCGACGTGGTCGGCAGGTCGGGCAGCACGCCGAGGCGCTCGGGGGTCGTCACCGCATAGGCCTTGACCTCACCACCCGAGATCTGGCCGGTGGTGTTGGTCGACTGGTCGCACATCATATCGACGTTGCCGCCGAGGATATCGGTCATCGCCGGCCCGGTTCCCTGATACGGCACTTCGGTGAGCTGCACGCCAAGCGCATTCATGAACAAGAGCCCGCACAGATGCGACGCCGCGCCGATCCCCGCATTGGCGAGCAGCACCGTGTCGGCGTTGGCCTTCACATATTCGACCAGTTCCGGCAGCGTCGTCGGCTCGAAATCCTTACGCGCGATGATCGTCATCGGCACGTTCGTCACCAGTCCGATCGGCGCGAACGACGTCGTCGGATCATACGCGAGGTTCGGGTACAGCGACGGCGCCGTGGACATGCCGATGTGATGCATCAGGATCGTGTAGCCGTCCGGGTCGGCGTTCGCCACCTCGATCGCGCCGAGCGTCCCGCCCGCACCGGCGACATTTTGGATGACGATCTGCTGGTCGAGCGTCTCGCTCATCGGCTGGGCGACGATCCGCGCGACCGTGTCGGTCGGCCCACCGGCCGCGAACGGCACCACCATCGTGATCGGCCCCGACGGATAATCCTGAGCAAAGGCGCTTCCCGCGACAAGAACGCCCAACCACGCGCCGACCAATCCTGTTCGCATCTCAATCTCCCCACGTGTTATCGGGTCGGACCAAATGCCGCACCGGCGTCGGGCCCGACTCTTATTCCTCTTCGAGTTTGAGGCGCCAAACCACGTAAATCAAGCGCTTCCGTGCCCGGCTGCGCCGGCGCCCGACGTTCAATCCTTGCGGAAAAACTTCTTCTCCCGCGGCTTGCCATCCCAGCCCGGCTTGCCGCGCGGCTTGTCGTCGCGCGGCCCATCGCTCCGCGGCGCATCGCCCCGCGGCCCGTCGGCGCGTGCGGCATAAGGCTTGCCCCCGCGCTCGCGGTCGCCGCGCAATGGCTTCGCCCCGGTCCCGCCCTCGCTGCGCGCCGGGCGATGGTCCTCCTCGCGGTGCTCCCACTTCTTCAGCAGCCGCGCGTTGAACGTGTCGCGTCCGATCTTGCCTTCATGGCACCAGACGCAGGCGACGTCGTCGCCATCCACCGATTCGACCGCCATGCGCATCGAGCCGGCCGTAAGGACCACCAGGTCCCCTATTTGGGCGTTTTCCATAACGTAACGTGCTTTCCTCTACGGACGGCCGTTCGCCGTCGTCATTCAAAGCGCGCTGCATATCGCGTTCCGTCCTTCCGGGCAAGCGAAACGCACCGACACGGAGAATGTCTTGCAGGTTTTTATTTTAACATCAAAGCTTTACGCGGATAACACAGTGTTATCCCGCTCACAGCTCTGCCCCCAGCGCCTCCGCGACGGTGAAGATGTCCTTGTCGCCGCGCCCGCACATGTTCAAAACCAGCAGCGTCTCGCGCGGCAACCCCGGCGCGATCTTCGCGACGTGGGCCAACGCATGGGCGGGCTCCAGCGCCGGAATGATCCCCTCGGTGACGCAGCTGAGCTTGAACGCCTCCAGCGCCTCGGCGTCGGTGACGCTGACATACTCGACCCGCTTCATGTCGTGCAGCCAGGCGTGCTCCGGCCCGATCCCCGGATAGTCAAGCCCCGCCGAAATCGAATGCCCCTCGAGGATCTGCCCGTCCGCGTCCTGCAACAGATACGTCCGGTTGCCATGCAGAACGCCCGGCCGCCCCCCGGTCAGCGACGCCGCGTGCTCCATCCGCTCGTCCACGCCGTGCCCGCCCGCTTCGACCCCGATGATCCGCACGTCGGGATCGTCGAGAAACGGGTGGAACAACCCCATCGCGTTCGACCCGCCGCCGATGCAGGCCACCAGCACGTCGGGCAACCGCCCCTCGCGCTCGTGCATCTGCGCGCGCGTCTCCTTTCCGATGATCGACTGGAAATCCCGCACCATCGCCGGATAGGGATGCGGCCCCGCGACCGTCCCGATGCAGTAGAACGTGTCGCGCACGTTGGTCACCCAATCGCGGAGCGCCTCGTTCATCGCGTCCTTCAATGTCGCCCGCCCCGACGTGACGGGCACGACCTCCGCGCCCAGCAGCTTCATCCGGAACACGTTCGGCTTTTGTCGCTCGACGTCGGTCGCGCCCATGAAGACCACGCAGGTCAGCCCGAACCGCGCGCAAACGGTTGCGGTCGCGACTCCGTGCTGCCCGGCGCCGGTTTCAGCGATGATCCGGGTCTTGCCCATGCGGCGGGCCAGCAGGATCTGACCCAGCACGTTGTTGATCTTGTGCGCGCCGGTGTGGTTCAGCTCGTCGCGCTTGAGATAGATCCTCGCTCCGCCGAACCGCTCGGTCAACCGCTCGGCAAAGTAGAGCGGGCTCGGCCGGCCGACGTAACGCGTCCAAAGGTCGTCCATCTCCGCCCAGAACGCAGGATCTTCCTTGGCCAGCCCGTATTCCGCATCGAGCGCCAGAATCAGCGGCATCAGCGTCTCCGAGACGAAGCGCCCGCCGTAGTCGCCGAACCGACCGCGCTCGTCGGGACCGGTACGGAAGGAATTCGGCTGAGTGATCGTCATCGCACCCTCCTCGGAAATCCCGTTCTGCGTAACCCGCACCCGTCCCCGCGTCGATTGCGGAATCGCGGCAACGATCGGGAAACTTCATGGCGCGACGTTTCGTCCGTGTCCCGATAGCTGCACCGCAGGCCGCACTCGAGATGCGCACGATCGCCGCCCTCGCGGCGGTCGGTGCTGCGGCCGCGGCGCCGGCTGTCGGCCTGCTCGCGACAGCACGCTCGTCACCATCCACACCGACCGCCAAAATGACAGCCAGCACCGACGTCGTCCGGCAAACCCAAGGCGACGGCGCAGGACGACATCGACGTTTGCCTCACCGCGCTGGTCCGTCGCACCGTCCCGAACGACTGGGACCTTCACGCCCTTCGGCGCGCTCGGCATTCCGGTGGCGAAGGCCTAAGCCTTCGAGTTCGGAACCGACTCGGCCGGCGCGAACATCGCCTGGCTGGTCGCGGGCGGCATGCTCGAAGACGGCTCGAGCTTGCCGCTGCCAGCCGAGGCGGCCGGGTTGCGCGAGGTCACGATCATGTCCGGAATGTTAGCGAAACGTACGCCGGGCCACCGGGTTCGAGGCCGGCGTCGCGTCCGGCATCAACGACGCGTCAACGAACCGGCGCTCCGGACGTTGCGTTCGCCGCGCGCAAAAAAGCCGCGATGCGCAGCGGATCCTTGATGCCCCGAGCGAATTCGACGCCTGAAGAGACGTCGACCTGCTCGGCGCCGGTCAGGCGCACCGCCTCCGCCACGTTGTCCGGGGTCAGGCCCCCGGCCAACATCCATGGCGCCGGCCAATGTCGTCCCTGGATCAGCCGCCAGTCGAAGGCGATCCCGTTCCCACCGGGCAGAACTGCGTTTCGTGGCGGCCGGGCGTCGATCAGCAGCATGTCGACCACGTCGGCATAGTCCGGCAACCCATCGAGATCGCCTTCGTCCGCGACGCCGACGGCCTTCATCACCGGCTTTCCGAAGCGTTCGCGGACCTCGGCCACCCGTTCGGGTGACTCCGCCCCGTGAAGCTGCATGATGTCGATCGGGATGGCTTCGACGATGCCTTCGAGTTCGGCATCCCGCGCGTCCACCGTCAACGCGACCAGCGCCAGGCCCGCCGGTCGTTCCTCCGCGACCCAACGCAGATCCGCCAGCGACATGTGCCGCGGCGATGGCGGAAAAAAAACCAGCCCGCCATAAGTTGCGCCAGCCGCGGCCGCAGCGGCAAGGTCGGCCCGACTGCGCAGGCCGCAGATCTTCACCTTCATCCGGTGCGGCTCAGTTGCCAAGCAGGGCGAGAACGTCGTCGTCGGTCTTGCCCGCGTGCTTGCGAAGCCGTGTCACCTCGCGGTCGAGGGAGGCCGCTTCGCGCGACTTCTGCGCCGCGCGGCGACGATGCTTGTGCTCGCGTAGCCACTCGAGGATGTACCCCAGCACCATCCCGGTGACGATCGACAGCAGCCCGACCGCGTAGAGCGGCACTTCGACCGACATCTGTGCGATGCCGGCGAGCGCTTCGGGCATCAGATGCAGCGTCACCGGTCCCCGGTTCGCGATGGCGAGCACTACGATCCCGATCAGGATCAATGTCAGCAGGATGAGCTTGATGGTCCGCATGAGTGTCCCTCGATGATCCGATCCTGCCTAGCCTTCGTTGAGGCGATCGCGCAAGAGCTTCCCGGTCTTGAAGAAAGGCACGTACTTCTCCTCGACGTCGACACTGTCCCCGGTGCGGGGGTTCCGTCCGATCCGCGCATCGCGCTTCTTCACCGAAAACGCGCCGAAGCCGCGAAGCTCTACACGGTTTCCCGCAGCCATCGCTACGATGATTTCCTCGAAGACCGTCGCCACGATGCGCTCCACGTCGCGCTGGAACAGATGCGGGTTCTCCTCGGCGATTTTCTGGATCAACTCGGACTTTATCATGACATTCACCCCGATGGCCGGTCGGCGATCAACCCCGTCACAAAGCATACTGGCAGGATTCACGGGCCGAGGGAATAGAGCTTCGTCCCCCCGAGGTGCGATATTTCTCTAAGAATCCCGCCGCTTGACCTGATCGACTCCAGAATTCCGCCCCAGAACCCACGTTCAGTTTGGACCGCCCAGTCGCGCACCGGCAAGCCGATCAGGCCCCCGTCGCGCGATTCGAGCCAGGCCACCGCCTCGACTTCTCCGCCGATCGCGTCGATCAGCCGGCGCTCCAGCGCGAGCCGGCCAGTGAACACGGCCCCGTTCGCCACCGCGTCCAGATCCGCGCCGGTCAAGTTGCGCCGCTCGCCGACAAGCCCGCGGAACCAGGCGAAGCTGTCGGCCACCAGCGCCTCATCGACCGCCCGCGCCGCCGGGCTCGTGGGTCGAAACGGCGAGGGCTCGGCCTTCAGCTCGGAAGAGCGCACCGTCTCGACGCCGATCCCGAGCCGCGCGATCAGGGCCGTCAAATCGGGATATTCGAGGATCACGCCGATCGATCCGGTCAATGTATTGCCGCGGCCGATCACGTGATCGGCGGCAATCGCGGCGATGTACCCCCCCGAGGCGGCCACTTCGCCGAGAACCGCGACGACAGGCTTTTCCGCTGCGACCGAACGGATGCTCTCGAACAGAGCCTCCGAGCCAACCGTGGTCCCGCCCGGCGAGTTGATCCGCAGGATAACGGCTCGCACGCTATCCTTCTCGGCCAGTTCGGCGAGAAGTTCGTCGCGCTCCGCATCGTCGAAAATGACCCCGCCGATCTCCAGCCGCGCGATCTGGTCGCCTCGGGTCGCGAGGTCGCCGCGAAACGAGATCGCCAAGACGACCAGCGCCAGGAGCGCCGCGACGCCGAAACCGCGCCAGAATGCGGAGCGGCGCCATTTGCGGCGCCGTTCCTCGTAGAAGTCCCGTTCGAAAACGTCCACGCCCTCAGCCGTCGCCGCGCCGCTTCAAAGCCGCGCCAAGGATGTCGCCGAGCGATGCGCCGGAGTCCGACGAGCCGTACTGCTCGACCGCCTTCTTGTCCTCGTCGATCTCGCGCGCCTTGATCGACAGGCCCAGCTTGCGGGTCTTCGCGTCGATGCTGGTGATGCGAGCGTCGATCTTGTCGCCCTTGGTGAAACGTTCGGGACGCTGTTCGCCGCGGTCCCGGCTCAGGTCCGAGCGACGGATGAACGCCTTCATCCCGTCGTACTCGACCTCGATGCCGCTATCCTCGATCGACGCGACGGAGACCGTGACGATGTCGCCGCGCTTCACGCGCGCCGTCGCGTCCGCAAACGCGTCGCCGCCGACGGTCTTGATCGACAGCGAGATACGCTCCTTCTCGACGTCGACGTCGGTCACCAAGGCCTTGACGACGTCGCCCTTGCGGTAGTCCTGAATCGCCTCCTCGCCGGAGCGGTTCCAGTCGAGATCGCTCAGATGGACCATGCCGTCGATCTCGCCGTCGAGCCCGACGAACAACCCGAATTCGGTGATGTTCTTGATCTCGCCCTCGACCAGCGTGCCGTTCGGATGGCTGGCTGCAAAATTCTCCCACGGATTGCCTTGGGTCTGCTTCAGGCCGAGGCTCACGCGCCGCTTCTGCCCGTCGATCTCGAGCACCAGCACCTCGACCTCCTGGGAGGTGGAGACGATCTTGCCCGGATGGACGTTCTTCTTGGTCCAGCTCATCTCGGAGACATGCACCAGCCCCTCGATCCCCGGCTCCAGCTCGACGAAGGCGCCATAGTCGGTGATGTTGGTGACGCGCCCGGTGTGCTTGGAGCCGATCGGGAACTTGTCCTCGACGGTGTCCCACGGATCGGCCTGCAACTGCTTCATGCCGAGGCTGATGCGCTGGGTGTCCTTGTTGATCTTGATGACCTGGACCTTCACCGTCTCGCCGATCCCGAGGATCTCGGACGGATGGTTGACGCGCCGCCAGGCCATGTCGGTGACATGAAGCAGCCCGTCGACGCCGCCGAGATCGACAAATGCGCCGTATTCGGTGATGTTCTTCACGACGCCGTCGATGACCTCGCCCTCGGCCAGACGCGCCACGATCTCGGCGCGCTGCTCGGCGCGGGACTCCTCGAGCACGGCGCGGCGCGACACCACGATGTTCCCGCGACGCCGATCCATCTTAAGGATCTGGAACGGCTGCGGCATGTGCATAAGCGGGCCCGCGTCGCGCACGGGGCGCACATCGACCTGCGACCCGGGCAGGAAAGCCACCGCGCCGCCGAGATCGACGGTGAACCCACCCTTGACCCGACCGAAGATCGCGCCCTCGACCCGATCCTCTTTCTCATAAGCCTTCTCAAGCCGGTCCCATGCCTCTTCGCGCCGGGCTTTCTCGCGGCTCAGAACCGCCTCGCCGCGCGCGTTCTCGACCCGGTCGAGATACACCTCGACGATGTCGCCCACGGCGATCTCGGGCTGCTTGCCGGGGGCGGCGAATTCCTTCAGATCGACGCGGCCTTCCATCTTGTAGCCGATGTCGATGATGGCCTGTCCCGCCTCGATGGCGAGGACCGTGCCCTTGACGACCGAACCCTCGTCGGGGGTCTCGAGCTCGAAACTTTCGTTGAGCAGCGCCTCAAAATCTTCCATTCGTGCCGCAGCAGGCATCCAGTTCTCCTGATCGTGTTTCTTTCGGGCCGGGCGGTTGGCTCCGCCGGTCTGTGAAGCCTCGCCAGCGGACGCTACATGAAAACAAAGACGCCGGTCGGGTTAGCGCCCACCCCGTCCGAATCGACTTTCTACGAACGCGACCGCCTCGGCGATCGCCGCGTCTATAGACAACTCGCTGGTGTCGAGCAAGTGCGCATCGCGCGCAGCCACCATCGGGGCCGCATCGCGGTCCGCGTCACGCGCATCGCGCGCCCGCAAGTCCGCGAGGACCGGGGCGATGTCGCTCGTCCCCAGCTCCTCGGCACGCCGCGCCGCCCGCACGTCTGCGGAGGCCGTGACGAACAGCTTCGCCTCCGCCGCCGGGCAGATCACCGTCCCGATGTCCCGCCCGTCGAGCACCGCGCCGCCTTCCCGCCGCGCGAATTCCTTTTGAAACGCCAGCAGCGCTGCGCGAACCTCGGGCAACGCCGCGACCTTCGAGGCGGCCTGCCCCGCCCGCGGGGTTCGCAGATCGTCGCGATTCAGCGTCGCCGGCGACAGGCGCCGCGCCAGTTCCGCCGCCCAGTGCGGATCGATCACGCCGCGACAGTCCGCCAACGCCTGCACGCCCACGGCGCGATAGAGCAGCCCGGTGTCGAGATGCGCGAAGCCGAACGCCACGGCGACCGCGCGCCCGATCGTCCCCTTGCCCGCCGCCGCCGGTCCGTCGATGGCGACCGTGAATTTCATGTCAGTTGGATGTCCGCTTCATCTCCGGGCGACTGCGGCGTCCCGTCGCTGATCTCGTAGTAATCGCCCTTGTCCGCGACGAAAATATGTCCCCGCAGCCTGAGTCCCGTCGGCAGATCCAGCGTTCCGGCGGAGATCGAGACCTGCCCGCCGCCAGGCCGCTCCCAGAACAGGTTTGACCCGCACACCGGGCAGAAGCCCCGCCGCGCCTCGGCGCTCGACGCGTACCAACGCACCGTCCCTGTCACCGACAGATCCGAAGCCGCCGCACTGGTCGCCGCCACGTGATGGCCCGACGTCCTTCGGCACTGCTCGCAATGACAGGCCACCACGTCGCGCAACGGTCCCACCACCGCATAGCGCACCGCCCCGCACAGACAGCCGCCAACGCTCATTCGCTCATATCCGCGCCGAGCCCCCGCATAAGCCCCATGAAATCGGGGAAACTGGTCGCGATCGGCCCGGCGTCATCCACCGTGACCGGCGCCCGCGTCGCCAGCCCCAGACACAGAAACGCCATCGCTATTCGATGATCGAGCCGGCTCGCTACGGTCACGCCCCCCGCCACGCCGCCCGGCCCGCATCCGTGCACGATGAGGAAATCCGGCCCCTCCTCGACCTTGACGCCACAGGCCTCGAGCCCGCGCGCCATTGCGTCGATCCGGTCGCTTTCCTTGACACGCAACTCCTTGACGCCGCGCATCACCGTCACGCCTTCGGCTATCGCCGCCAGCGCCGCGAGGATCGGATACTCGTCGATCATCGACGCCGCGCGCTCGGGCGGAACCTCGACGCCCTTAAGCGGCCCGAACCGTACGACCAGATCGGCCACCGGCTCGCCGCCCTCCTCGCGCCGGCCGGCGAACTCGATGTCGGCCCCCATCTCGATAAGCGTGTCGTAAAGGCCCGCCCTCGTCGGGTTGAGCCCAATCCCCGGCACGCGCACCTCCGAGCCCTCGACCAGCAGTGCCGCGGCCACCGGAAACGCCGCCGAACTGGGATCGCGCGGCACGACGATGCGTTGCGGCCGCAATTCCGGTTGCCCCCGCAGCGTGATGATCCGTCCCTCCACCGTGACCGCGGTCGACACCTCCGCCCCGAAACCGGCAAGCATCCGCTCGGTATGATCGCGCGTCGGCTCCTTTTCGATCAACACCGTTTCGCCCGGGGCGTTCAGCCCGGCGAGCAGGACCGCCGATTTCACCTGCGCCGAAGGTACCGGCGTCGAATAGCGGACCGGCAGCGGGTCGGATGCGCCGGTCAGCGTGATCGGCAGCCGCCCGCCGCGCCGCCCGCGCGCCTCGGCGCCGAACAACGCCAGCGGCTCGGTCACCCGCCCCATCGGGCGGCGCCGCAGGCTCGCGTCTCCGGTGAAGGTCGCGGCGATGTCGCTGGTCGCCATCGCCCCCATGATCAGCCGCACGCCGGTGCCCGAATTGCCGCAGTCGATGATGTCGCCGGGCTCGCGAAATCCGCCGACGCCGACCCCGTGCACACTCCAGACCCCCGGGGCGCTTCGTTCGACGATGGCGCCGAACGCGCGCATCGCGCGGCCGGTGTCGAGCACGTCCTGCCCCTCGAGCAGCCCCGAGATGCGCGTCTCGCCCACGGCGAGCGCGCCGAGGATCAGCGCCCGGTGCGAGACCGACTTGTCGCCGGGCGCCTCCGCGACCCCACGGAGCGGTCCGCCCCTGCGCGCAGTCATCGGCGTCGCTCGCTCGTGCCCAGCCATCGTGTCTCCCCGCATCCGGTGCGCCGGCTTTACCCAAACCGCCGGTCGCGGTCCAGCGGGGCGACGAAGGGATCGAAGAGGACCCAGGTCCTTCCTGCTGGAAGATCCGCTCGGCCGTGCATCGCGTCGCCGCGACAAGGCCGGCGATCCCCGATGTCTGAAGTTTTCAGCTATCCGACGCGCGCGGCAGCCTTCGAAACGTCAGGTATTGCGGCGACCGGCCCTCACGCTGCGCGCGCGCTTCGAACCGGGTGGTCCGCCAATCCGGCCAGGGCGTCCGCCAGTCCTGCGAAACGCCCTCGAGCGCGAACGCGCCCGCCGCCGCGGCCGCGCGCACGGCATGGCGGACGTAGGCGTCGACGTCGCTCGCCAGCCGCAGCTCCGCGCCACGCGCCATCACCCGCGCGAGCGACGCCAGGTTCTCGGCGTTCATGAACCGCCGATCGCGATGGCGGGTCTTCGGCCAGGGATCGGGATAGTGCAGGAACACTCGGCCGAGGCACCCGTCGGGCAGCAGATCGAGAAGATCGCGCGCATCGCCGGGATGCACCCGGACGTTTCGCAGGCCCTCCGCCTCGACACGCGCCAACAGCATCGCGACGCCGTTTATGAACGGCTCGCAGCCGATGAAGCCGATCTCCGGCCGCAAGGCCGCCTGATGCGCCAGATGCTCGCCCCCGCCGAATCCGATCTCGAGCCAGACCGTCCGATCCGCGAACAAATCCCCGGGAACGACGGGGGCCCGGCCGGGGTCCCCGAGCCGGACCACGCCAGGCACCGCCAGCTCCGGCAACAGCTCGGTCATCAGCCGCCGATGCGACGCCCGGAGCGTCTTTCCATGCAGCCGTCCGAAGCACTTGCGGCGCTCTGGCCGGCTCCCGGACGTCGCTGCCGGTTCAGACCGCAGCTTTCAGCGCCTCGACCAGATCGGTCCGCTCCCAGGAAAACCCTCCCTCGTCGTCCGGGACACGCCCGAAATGCCCATAGGCGGACGTCCGCTCGTAGATCGACTTGTTCAGACCCAGATGCGTGCGGATGCCCTTCGGGCTGAGGTCCATCACCCGCGCCACCGCCTTTTCGATCGTCGCGGACGAGACTGCACCGGTCTCGTAGGTGTCGGCGTAGATCGACAGCGGCCGCGCCACCCCGATCGCATAGCTGAGCTGGATCACGCAGCGATGCGCCAGACCGGCCGCCACGACGTTCTTGGCGAGATATCGCGCGGCATAGGCGGCCGAGCGGTCCACCTTGGTCGGATCCTTGCCAGAGAAGGCGCCGCCGCCGTGAGGCGCCGCCCCGCCATAGGTGTCGACGATGATCTTGCGCCCCGTCAGTCCCGCATCGCCGTCCGGCCCGCCGATGACGAACCGGCCGGTCGGATTGACGTGCCACGCCGTGTTCGCCGTAAGCCATCCCTCGGGCAGAACCTCGCGGATGTAGGGCTCGACCATCTCACGCACGTCGGCGCTCGTCATGTACTCGTCGAGATGCTGGGTCGAGAGCACGAGGCTCGCGACCTCTACCGGCTTGCCGCCCGCATAGCGCAGCGACAGCTGCGATTTCGCATCCGGCCCGAGCCGCGGCTCGGCCCCGCTGCGACGCGCTTCCGACAGCCGCCGCAGCATCGCGTGCGCGTAGTGGATCGGCGCGGGCATCAGCTCCGGCGTCTCCGCCACCGCATAGCCGAACATGATCCCCTGATCGCCCGCGCCTTCTTCCTTGCCGTCGCCCGCGTCGACACCTTGCGCAATATGCTCGGACTGGCCGTGGATGTAGTTGTGGACCTGCAGCGTCGCCCAGTGAAAGCCCTTCTGCTCGTAGCCGATGTCGCGCACGCAGTCGCGCACGATCTCCTCGACGCGGGCGAGGACGTCGCCGGGGCCGCGCACCTCGCCGCCGACGACGACACGGTCGGTCGTGGCGAACGTCTCGCAGGCGACCCGTGATTCCGGATCCTCGGCCAGGAACGCATCGAGGACGGCGTCCGAAATCCGGTCACACACCTTGTCGGGGTGTCCTTCGGACACTGATTCCGAAGCGAACGTATAGTCCTCGCGTATTTCCATCGGCGATCGAAACCCTTCGTGGCGCAAGGCGCGCGCTTCAGCGAAAAGCTTCCCTACGCCGGCGCCCCCGACACGGTCAACGGTCGATCGGTCGGCCGGGCGACCGTGACTTGTCCTCGTTGGCCAGCGATTTGACCAGCGCCAAAACCGAGGCGCGCGTGCTCTTGTCCGAGATCGCGGCGAAAGCGGCCGTCAGAACCCGGATCTCTTCCGCGGTCGCTCCGAACGCC